>Ga0187886_1000048_pt1 | contig 174130 bp, 157 predicted proteins | sample June2016WEW_20_1_FD_133001 | JGI IMG/M metagenome (GOLD analysis project Ga0187886, IMG submission 133001) | Peatland microbial communities from SPRUCE experiment site at the Marcell Experimental Forest, Minnesota, USA - June2016WEW_20_150 | ecosystem: Environmental > Terrestrial > Soil >...
AAACGACCGGACTGTTGACACAGTCTTAAAAGCGCTTGAGCCGTATGCGGTGAAAGTCGCAAGTACGGTTCTTAGGAGGGAAAGGCGGGGTAACCTGCCTGACCTATCCGACCGCCGGGCCGTTATAGTTAATTCGATGGTTCCCTGCACATTAGCCAACTCCTAAAACAACTAACTATAACAGAAAAGTCAAAGAATCTATGAGAGCGCCATCTTCAAAATAAATGACATAATTTGAATTTTGAGAAAATTCAGCATAATCCGAAACACTTGATATTAAAAAAAACTTCACTGACCTGCATTATTTTAATCTTGACAACTATCCTCTATGGACAAGAAATCAAGGGTTTATTACTATTTCGCTTTATTTCACGGCTTATGACCGATTTATCCTTATCAATGAGCATAGCAATATTTTTTTGATGCTTTCCCTGGCGCAACATAAATTCATTAGTGTACCTTTGCTCAGGTGTCAGATGACTTTTCTTTTCGAGTTTTTGCATACAAAAAAAGTGAATTTTATAACACAAATATTGGGAGCTAGCCCCCAACATTCATTTACTTTAGTTGTATTTCCTAAATGAATCTACATATACCTTTTTTGAGTGGTATATTTGAAAAAAATACTTACAGTTAAATCGATGAAGAAATTATTACTGATAAATCCCGTTAATATTGCTCGTGTGGGTTTAACAATTAATAAAAGTTCAAGATTCCCCCCTCTAGGTCTTGGTATTGTAGCAGCCTTAACACCAAATGATTGGGTTGTGAAGATTATTGATGAAAACTTTACAGAATTCACATATCAAGAAGCTGACCTCGTTGGAATTACTGCTTTTACAGCATCTGTTAATAGAGCATATGAAATAGCAAAAATATACAGAGATAAAAATATACCAGTAATTATGGGCGGAATTCATGCATCGTTGCAATCTGAAGAAGCAGTAACATATGTAGATTCTGTTGTAGTGGGAGAAGCAGAGGATATTTGGAATCGTGTTATCGAAGATTTTGAATCTAAGAATTTGCAAAAAATATATATAAGTGAAAAAATAGATTTAATAAAAATGCCTCAGGCATCCCATGATTTATTTGATAAGCGTTATCTGTTTGGATCAATTCAAACGGCTAGAGGCTGTCCAATGGATTGTGAGTTTTGTTCAGTTCCCTCATTTAATGGACATACTTATCGACAAAGACCTATCGAAGATGTATTAGATGAACTGGAAAAAATACCACAAAAAATGATATTTTTCGTAGACGATAATATAATAGGTTATGGCAAATCGGCTTCAAAACGTGCGTTGGATTTATTCAAAGGTATTATTGAGCGCGGAATTAAAAAGGAATGGTTCTGTCAAGCATCTTTAAACTTTGCAGATGACGAAGAAATACTTAAATATGCGGCAAAAAGTGGTTGCAGAATGGTTTTTCTGGGATTAGAAGCTGAGAATATCGAATCTCTTAAAGATGCAAATAAAAAATTGAACATTAAAATGGGTGTAAATAGCTATGAGAATGCATTTAAGAAAATTAATAAATATGGAATAGCAGTTCTTGGAGCTTTTATTTATGGATTAGATAGCGATACTTCTGAAATATTGTATAATCGTACAAACTATATCATCAATAGTGGGGTTGATGTTATTCAAACGACTTTTCTAACACCTTTGCCCGGGACTAGATTGTTTAATACAATGCTAAAAGAAGGTAGACTTTTACATACAAATTTCCCCTTGGATTGGAATTATTTTGATATGACCGAAGCAATTTTTAAACCAAAGTTAATGGAGCCGGCTGAACTAAGCTTATCTATGGACAAGTGCAACGCTGATGTTGGTAAAGCTATATGGAAGAAATTTTTTAAAACTTTAATTGCAACAAGAAATTTTAAAACAGCAATGTGGGCATTAAGTTCAAATATTAACTATCAAAATGTATCAAAAAACCAAAAAATAAAAAGTGAATAATATAATAACAAAAAAGGGGGACTATATATAATAAAGAGGACTTCATTTGGTGCGAAGTGCCAAGAATGAAATTTGTGGATCAATTTGTAAAACACATGATATAGTATCTTAGATTAAAGGAATTGGGTTTTTAGTAATAGAATTTATGAACTAATGAAATAACCTAAAGTTGACTTCAATTTAAATAAGTCGTAATTTTGATTAGTCCAAATTATAGCAAGGACAAGTATACTAAAAATGTTGGAGCAGACTGTATGTATTTAAAAAATTTGTGCTCTGTATCTATTTGGTTCAGAGTCATACTGATCTTATCGGTATCATTGTGGGGTTGCAGCAAGGATACAATTGATAAAACAGAAACAATTAATTATGATAATTTGAGTGGTAAAATGGCTTTCTCCCGAAGTGAGGGTAAGATTGTAATAATAGATGCTGACAAAAAAAATACTACGACGATAACGACAAAAGATAATGCAAGTTTATGGGAAGCTTCAGTCTCTCTCTCTCCAGATGGGAATATGGTCGCTTATGCAGCCTATCATTATACATACGATCTCTATCAACTCTTTACAATGTCCGTTGGCGGAGGAAATTATGCGCAGCTTACTTCCAATTCCTGGCATAGCTTCTGTCCAATATGGAATGCTGATGGAACGCAATTATTTTATATTTATGGCGCTTCAAATACAGGCCAGATTTATAACATTATGTCCAATGGTTCAAATAATTCTAAGATTACTGACTTTGAGGCCTATGGCAGGATTTCCGTTTCTAAAAACGGGAATTTGCTTGTCTTTGCCAGCGGTGAGCTTGGCTCTCCAAAAGGTATTTTCTTATACGATATAAGGAAGGACTCACTAACACAAATAATTCCTAACGATAGCACAAATTCGGCTTATAGCCCGGTTTTGTCACCTGATGAGCAAAAAATTGTTTTTATTTTGCGCCATGGTTTTAATGAACAAGGAACATCGCCATACTTTTTCAAAATCATGATTGTGAACATGGATGGTTCTGATGAAAAGATGGTTGTAGAGCTACCTTTCGTAAGTTATATAGATGATACATATGTTACCTGGTCTCCTGACGGCACAAAACTAGCATTTAATTATGGAAGTGGAATGAATGACGATCAATGGTCTCATATTTTTCTGATAAATTCTGATGGCTCTGATTTGACACAAATAACACATAATACAAATTATGATGGAGCACCATCATGGATAAAATAAAACGCATACTGCTTGATAACGTACCGTTATAAATAATATCTTTTACACAGTTTTTGAAGGCCACTTTAAAATAGGTTGCATAGCTCTTGCAGGACTCATTCTCAAATACTCTAAATAATTTCTAATTATAATAGAATTCGATGCACTCTTGATAATTAACCCTGCAGGAACATCTGTTGAAAATACCAGCTTGCCCCCAGATAAGAAGCCTTCCACATGCTGTCCGTCGCAAGCCTCTATTTATCAGCCACTTTGATTATGAGCTATACAACCTAACGTCTCCGATATAATTTTTATCTTTGACAAGTAACGTTCTAATTCTCCCAATAAAAAATAGAAAATGAAAGCGATTGTCTATACAAAATACGGAACACCTGATGTTCTTGAGTTAAGAGAGATAGATAAACCTATTCCCAAGGAAAATGAAGTCTTGATAAAAGTTTATGCGGTATCAATAAATGATTGGGACTGGGGCCTCCTCCAAGGTATTCCGTTCATAAACCGCCTTCTAAACGGTCTTCTAAAACCCAAGAAAAAAATACTAGGATCCGACATAGCAGGGCGAATTGAAGAAGTAGGCAAAAACGTAGAAAAGTTTCAGATAGGGGATGAAGTGTTCGGGGATCTAAGTGGCGACTGGGGCGGTTTTGCTGAGTATGTCTGTGCTCGTGAAAATGCATTAGCCCTGAAACCGGCTAGTATGACCTTTATTGAAGCAGCTGCGATACCTCAAGCGGCAATGCTGGCTATACAGGGCCTTCGTGATAAAGGGCAAATTCAGCAAGGACAAAAGCTTTTGATTAATGGTGCGGGTGGGGGTGTAGGTACTTTTGCAGTGCAGATTGCGAAATTATACGGGGTTGAAGTGACTGGTGTTGACAGCTCAGGGAAATTGGACATGCTGCGTTCAATGGGTTTTGATCAGGTTATTGATTATACACAAGAAGATTTCACTAAAAATGGGTATTGTTATGATCTGATTCTTGATGTTAAGACGAATCGTTCGATATCCGATTATACCCGGGCATTATGTCCTAATGGAATTTATGTCACGGTTGGAGGTTCCATGGTTAGGCTTTTGCAGGTTTTATTCCTGAGACCGTGGATTTCGATGTTCAGTAAAAAGAAGATACGCTTCGTTTCCCTGAAACCAAACAAGGATTTAGCTTATATGAACGAGCTTTTCGAAGCCGGGAAACTCAAACCCGTGATAGATGGGCCCTACAAGTTAGATGAATTTCCTAAAGCATTCAAGCTTTTTGGTGAAGGAGTCCACAAAGGAAAAGTAGTAATAAATGTGGAACATAATTAAATGATAGTAACCAATAAAATCATAAACACCAGCCTCCAACAGATATAATTTCTATCCTTGACATTAACATTCTAATTCTCCTGATTAAGAATTTATCTTGCAAGCTTCTGCAAAACAAAATCATCAAGTTGACAAATCCTGCCTCACAATTAAATAATGCTACGCAAACCTAACACGGCTTCGCGGCTAAAGTACCGGGATAAGTGTCCGGCTGGCTTCGTCGGTAACAGAACCTCCCCTTATTGCAGTGCCGTTATGTGCTTCTGAGAAAATATGAAAAAATTTTGTATCTTTACTTTAAAACAAATCAATTATGAAACGAACTTGCTTCTATTTGCTTTCAACGATCCTGATCACATTCTTATTCTCCGGTTGTTCTGATAGAGAACGCACAAAGAATATGAATGAAAAAAATTCGACTGACGAAAACTGGCTTAAGGTTTCGGGAAATCAAATAATCAACCAAAAAGGCGACACTGTATATTTGCGTGGTTTTGGGCTGGGCGGAATGCTGCATATGGAGAATTTCATTGATGGTTATCCAGCCAATGAAGAAACTATGCGTGAAGGGCTACTGAAAGTATTAGGAGAAAAAAAATACAATCTTTTCTTCGATTCTTTTCTCAAAAGTTATTTCACTGAACCTGACGCAGAATACATTCACAGTCTGGGACTGAACCTGGTTCGGATCCCAATAAATTACCATCTTTTTGAAGATGATATGAATCCACGGGTCATTAAGGAAGGTGCTTTTGAATACCTCGACAAGGTAATAGAATTGTGTGCAAAGAATAAAATCTATACCGTAATCGACCTGCATGCCTTACCAGGTTCTCAAAACCAGCACTGGCACAGCGACAATCCTACCCACAAGGCATTGTTCTGGCAACATAAGGATTTTCAGGACAGGGTATTAATTCTATGGGAAGCTATTGCACAACAATATAAAGACCAGCCATGGGTTGCAGGTTATGATTTGATTAATGAGCCGGCAGACCCTACAGGTAAGAATGTCTTCCCTTATTATAAACGTCTTCGCGATGCTGTTCTAAAAATCGACCCAAATCATATTCTGTTCCTTGAAGGTGATCGATATGCAGTTGATTTTGATAAGTTTACAGAAGTTTGGGATAATGTGGTCTATACGAATCACGATTATGCTGTCCCCGGATTTATTTTTGGTGGAGATTATCCCGGTAATACCGGTGACAGATATTTTGACAAGGATACTCTTGAACATGATTTCCTTAAGAAAAGTGAATTTATGTTTTCCCGCCATGTTCCTTTCTGGGTGGGTGAATTCGGCCCGGTTTATACAGGTAACCCTGAAAAAGATGAAATGCGGTACCAGGTACTTAAAGATCAATTGGCATATTACAACAAATACAAGGTAAGTTGGTGTATCTGGCTGTATAAGGATATGGGATTGCAGGCAATTATGCACCAAAATGATAATACTCCATACATGAAACTGGTTTCAGCTTTCCTTTCAAAAAAAGATTCATTGGGAGCCGATAGATGGGGATCGACCGATAAAAATATCAGGCAAGTGATGTCGCCAATAGAAGAATTGTTTAAAAAGGAATTCCGAGATTATAATCCCTATCCACAAGGTCAGCAAGGTCAGATTGACCTGTTGGTCAGACATATACTTATAGCCGAAGCGCTTGTACCTGAATATTGTAATTTATTCAAAGATCTGTCTGAAGAAAAACTGACAGAACTCGCTCAGTCATTTCGTTTTGATAACTATGTAAAACAAAAGAGGCTGGAAGACATATTAACAGGTCGGGAAAAGTAAATAGGAAATGGACTGAAAAGAAAGTTTATAATTTACTGCCGTCTTATAACCGATCTAGCGGAAGTACTTCGCTGCTTAAGAATCCGTCCGACGGCGTACTATCTGATTCCTGTTTTCCGGCATGCAGGCGTCGAGTTACGCAACCTGTATTTATTGCCATGTCGTTAGGTGTCATAGATCATCTTCCTATATTCTACTCACAATTAATGAATAAACCCTGTTGAATCATGAAAACTAGAATACTATTGTTTGCATTGTTTTTCAGTTCAGCATTTTTTTCATGCATGACTGAAAAGAAAATCTTAGAACCATCAACCATTTCAACAAGAGTAACTTCTGATTATTTAACTGTTGAAGAAGCAATCACTTTTCTCAAAATCCCTGAGTCAGCAGCACAACCGGCTTTAAATCTTGGAGTTTCTCCAAAATTGCCTGCTTCCTTTAGTCCCCCATACAAATCTATTAAGCCAATTAAACTCTTTGATAATTTATATTTTGTCGGTACAACCACTGTTGGCGCATTTATTGTGGATTCAGGTGATGGATTGGTTATGCTTGATACTGGCATTGGTGATGAAGACGTTGCTATGATGGTTGAAGATATGAAAAAGTTAGGACTAGATCCCTCCAGGATAAGAGTCATATTCATATCACACGAACATTTTGACCACTATGGTGGAGTCCAATATCTTAAAAAGAATATATGTCCCAATGCTAAAGTTGCTATGAGTTTAGTAGGATGGAATCTTTTACAAACAGTTCCATTGGAATGGGCTTATATTGGAACAAGACCACAATCAGTTGACATTTATCTCATTGATGGAATGAAAATTAAAATTGGATCTGTGATATTTCAGATCGTTGCAACACCAGGCCATAGTCCTGGCTGTGTCTCTTTCATTTTTCCAGTGATAGATAACGGGGAAACTCATATGGCAGGTATTATGGGGGGATCAGCCGTATGGCCTACTCAAGTTGAAACAAGACTTTACAAATCTTCGATTGAATATTTCAAAGCATTCGCTAAAGCAGCAAATTGCGACGTTGGTTTAGTATTTCATTCGCAAGAATCAGATTTTGCGCAACTTCGTATACGAAAATCTGGCGAACCTAATCCTTTGGTGATAGGATCAGATAAGTTTGATACAGTATACCTGAAAAAATATAGAGACAGGTATCAAAAAATGCTTGAATCAGGAAATCTTAAGCCATACCAACCTTTATAAAAAGACAAGTCTATATTTATAAATTAAATTCTCTTCTACCTTGCTTAAAAAGTGCTACGACCACCTGACAAGCGGGTATAAGCAAAAAGACTTGTCTTTCTGCTCATACCCGCTGGCCGTCAGACTCCCGATAAATCGGGACAAGTTATCTAAAAACCTACCCTATTTGTTGATAACTATGAGTTTGGTGATTCTTCAAAAAACTATAAGTTTTGTACCTTAACTACATGAAATTCATACAGGGACATAACAGAACACAGATGCATCTTTTCCCGATATCACTGGACCAATCCATTGACCCGGATAATGAAGTACGGATAATCGACCTTTTTGTCGATAGTCTTTCTATTAAAAATTATGGATTCAGAATTGACTTTGCCGAAAATGGTCGTCTGGCAAATTGAAAAGCAGCTTAAAGAAACCGGTGAAGCTCAGGTCTCTGCTTCCGATCCGGAGAGCCGACAGATAATGCTTCGCAATAATATTACTGGAATGGGGGTTCAGTTATATTCTCACTAAGAAGGGAATAAGCCGCGCAAGCGCACCGGACCTTACTAGAGACAATTTAAGGCAATCCCGGGGTAATCTTTCTCATACATCGCTTAACCTGGCTTAAATGAAGTCTGTTTCAGCAAGCCGGAATAGGTTATTAGACAGACTCCCGTTGAGCGTAATTTTAAATAAAAGAAACGATTAAAAACTAGATTACTTTAATTAAATATTTAGTTATAAGACAACTTATTTTTCATTATAATGTTAATTATCAATTAATTACTTTTGAAATTAATAACCTCCCCGGATAAGTTGGACTTTTGCTAATAATTTTTTACATTTATGGGAATAACTAAAACTAAGAAACCGTCTAATATTATTATGTTATATCGAAACCATGAATTGCTGAAGCTGTGTAAAATAACTAACCATTGTTGATCATATTCTATGATAGCGGATGCTTTGAATATGCAAGACTCATAACGAAAGCCATGCTGGATCGCCTATATATCCGATTCCCGGTGATGGCTGTGTTAGTCCAGATAGTAAGTTGCATCAAGGCACACGAGGTTATATAAGACAAGAAAAAATTGCCCTGGGATGGGAGGCCCTGGGCGGTCAGAATCGACCACGATCATAAGCAGCAAAAAGTGTTCATGAATTATCGAAGTAAGGGCTTTTGGAGACATTAGAATGAGATATGAAAAAAAACTGGGCAGTTTATTCCGTTTGCTATTAATCGTGCCCCTGTTTATTGTAGTCCCCGCGTGCTCACACAAAATGGATGAAGACGATCCGTGCGCGAATGCCGTCGGCAACGGTAATGAAATCATCCCCGGTCCCGCCGGACCCGAGGGCGGCGATTACGATCAGGTCTTCCGCTCCCTCGAGGTAGACCCTATCAATCCCGATGTGTTGTACATTGGCACAGAACGGAATGGCATCGTCAAAACCGGCGACGGCGGTGTTACGTGGCACCGGCTGCGTCAAGGGATGCGCCACAGCTCTACCACCTACCCAGAGGTGTGGGACATTGCTGTCTCGCCGTCCAATCCCCAGTTCGTCATCGCTGCCACAGCTGATTCGCCTGGACCCGTAGCAGGCGATTATCCCAGCAGCGCCGCATGCGTCTACCTCAGCACGAACGCGGGCGGCACCTGGTCGAGATCGAACTGCGGGCTGACGAATTCCTACGCGTTGTGCATACGCTTCAACCTCCACAATCCGGCGGTCATCGTGTTGGGTATCGGCGCGGGCAAGGCGACATTCAGCGCACTCTTAGGTCAGACCTTTGATGGTACCCTCATGCATTCGTATGACTACGGCATGAACTGGAGCGCCGCCACGGCACCGGCCGGGGCTGGTAAAAATGTTTTCTGGGTCCTTCGCGCATACGGATCCGGAACAGGGGGTTTCATCACTTTCGGCTTAAGCATGGACGAGCCGTCGATGAACTTAGGCTTTCTGCGTTCGGAGGACGAAGGACAGAGCTGGAAACCCTTTGCGCCGTCGCAGCGGACGCGAATGATCACCGCATTTGATGTTTCGACCGACGGTCGAATCCTATATGCGGTCGAACGCGACGCTTTCTCCATTCTTAAATCGACCGACAGCGGTTCATCATGGGACGAGCTTGCAGTTCCTGCAAACGGTCCGGTCAAGATATCACCCTCTGACCCGGATGTCGTACTCTTCTGCGAGGACTATAAGGTGTACCGCTCGGCAAACGGACTCCAATCGCAGGATCTCGTTCTCACTGCTATGGACCGCGTGGATGACATCGAGTTTGCACCCTCGAAGCCAAGCCTGGTGTATTTGGCGACCAAGGGCTACCATATTTATAAAAGCACGGATTCGGGGTTGACGTGGTCTCATCTTACCAATCTGCGGAGCGCGGGCATTCTGAACTGAACGGAAATGTGGAAATCGAACAGATCACCGGTATATATTATAATATAAGTTTATTGCTTATACAAGGCAGAGACGAAGTCGGCGAATTTGGAAAATAATACCATGTTATACAAATAATTTTCAATAACAAAAATCATGCTTGCGGATCATAAGAAAGAGAAGTATAATACGATAAGTTTTGTGACGCTTTCAACTCCTTTATTTTCAAACGACAATAGCATAAAAATTGTTGATGTTTTTCATTTTGTGGGAATCTTTGCGAATCAGGAGTCGTATTTGTTTTCAAACGGATAACCGGGAAATGTCAAGTACTTTATTTTAATAAAGAATGGGTAAGTTAAAATTATATTACGCCCAATACTGCATATAGCCAATGGCAGGCAAAGTGAATTGCTAATAACTCGCTCAGCAAGCAGGCCAGTGTATCTGGAGAGGTATTCGCCTTGAACAACTCTACCACTGGTCATATGCGAAAACGTTGTGTGCCATATTAAAGAAGGAGAACATGAAAGATAGAATTAAGAAAATAATATCAAACAAAAGAAATATTGTTATAATTTATATATTATTTGCATTAGCTGCCAGTCTTCAATCTCTTGTATCAGGAAAGACATTTCATGAAGGAGGGATGGATTACAACAGATATAATAATTATATTATTTTCGAAAGGTCTTTTCATCATTTAATAAACAATCAGGACTTGTACATCTTATATCCAAATGAGCATTGGGATTTATATAAATACACACCTGCATTTTCAGTTTTCTTTGGTTTATTTGCAATGTTTCCTGATTGGATTGGTCTGAATTTGTGGAATTTGCTAAATGCATTAATCCTGTTATTTGCTATCTATTACCTGCCAAGATTAGATATAATGGAAAAAGGATTAATCCTTATGATTGTTTTAATTGAATTAATGACATCTATGCAAAACTCACAATCAAATGGATTAATTGCAGGGTTATTAGTTTTATCATTTGGACTGCTTGAGAATAAAAAGTATCTGTTTGCTACATTGTGCATTATATTTTCTGCCTGCATAAAAATATTTGGAATAGTTGGACTTGCACTATTTCTTTTTTATCCTAAAAAATGGAAATTATCCTTATATACTTTTTTGTGGACAATAGTACTTTTCATTGTCCCTTTAGTATTTGTTGACATTAACCAATATTTGAAATTAATTCAAAGCTATTTGGCAATGTTAAATAATGACCATACAATTTCATATGGATATTCTGTTATGGGGTGGCTAAACTCATGGTTTGACATAGAATTAAATAAAAATACAATAGTTTTAGTGGGTTCGGTTGTTTTTTTAATCCCTTTTTCCAGATTTAATCAATATAAGAATTATACCTTTAAATATTTGGCTCTGACATCTATTTTGATTTGGATTGTGATTTTTAATCATAAGGCAGAATCTCCAACTTTTATTATTGCGATGACCGGTGTTGCACTATGGTTTATATCGTGTGAGAAAAGCATTTTTAACATTGTATTATTTAGTTGTGCTTTTATTTTAACAACCCTGTCTCCAACAGATATTTTTCCTAGATTTTTACGGGAAGAATATGTGACCCCATTTACATTAAAGGCTTTCCCCTGCATTATTGTTTGGACAAAGATAATCTATGATATGATTGTATTGAAAAAAGACAAAATAACAGAAAAATACGACACACAACATCGCATTTAGCCAATGGTGGGGTTTGTGGCTTATGCGAACGTTCTGCCTCAAGTAAAATTTGGTGTAAATTGACAGGAAAGTGCTCCGAAGCCTGCTAGTGGGCATATGCATAACCGTCGTAAGTATCAAGAGTATTCAGAAAATAAAGAGTCCATTTGATGATTTACAGTAAAACTATTGATAATTTTATTGTACAAATAAGAACAGCTATAAGTAAGCCTATGCAGCCAATTTATTCTGTCTATGAATACTTTTGGTGCACATATAAAGTTGGGTGTAACTGGTAGCCGAACCAATAAAATGATTGATAAAGAATTCCTATCTTTGAGACATGAATATAATTGAGAGAAATATCGACACCTTAATCATACTCTGTAAACAACACAAAGTCAGAGAACTGTATATTTTTGGATCAATCTTGACTCAAAGATTCCATGAAACCAGTGATGTTGACTTTCTTGTTCAATTTGGAACTATTGATATCCTCGACTATTTCGACAATTATATGGATTTCAAAGAAGAACTTGAGAAACTCTTTGACAGACCAGTTGATCTGCTAGAAAACCAAGCTATCCGAAATCCTATTTTCAGAAAGGTTCTAGATCGGGACAAAAAACTAGTTTATGAACGAAAAACAGCTTAAATTTCTCTACGATATTAAAATTGCAATTGACGAGATAGATTCTTACTTCGAGACTGAACTTCGTAATTTCGATAATTATAAAAAGAATTCTTTGCTCAAACGTGCGATTGAGAGAAACCTCGAAATTATTGGATCAAGAAATCAAATAATCCATGGATATGACTCAATATCAGATGAGAACATTTGGGGAATAATCACTAATTATCTGCCAAAGTTAAAATCTGAAGTCAATACCATGATTAATATAACGCTACATTACACGGTCGGTGCTATCGACTAGATCGATTCAAAACAATTTGCTATTTAAATCATTCATAAAAATATAAGATGGCATTCAATCTCAGTTTCCTAGTATCCATTTACTCTAAATGGAATTTCAGACATTGACTTGACTTTAGCTGGAAACCAGCATGAGAGAGAAATTTCTGTGATTTCTCAGAATGCCATCTTTCTTTATCCACTTATCACTCCAATTCTGTAAGGACCTTTAAAAGTCTTGCGTTATTGCAGTTTTGCGGACTTGCAGTCCTGCAGTCTTGCGGTATTGGGTGATAAATTGTAAATTAGAGCGGGTTTTTGTTAGCCAAAATTTTAAGAAACTAATTCGACATAATGAGAAGAATAGTAAAGGCTATCCTTTTTTTCCTGACTTTGTTTGGTATCAGCGAAAACTGCTTACTGTCACAGATTTGTATTGCCAATAATAAATATTTGTCACAACCCCGGATATGACTCTGCTTTACTTCGGAATTATTTACAGAAACAAATGAACCTGAATTCGGTACCCGGTGAAAAATATCAATATTCAAACCTGGGAGTCGGCTTGCTTGGCTACTTATTAGAAATAAAGACAGGCAAGTCTAATGAAGAATTATTGAACGAGAAGATTTTCTTAAAGTATGATATGAGATTTACAACTTCTGAATTAAAAAAAGTTAAAGATTTGGTTGTTCAGGGTAGGGATTCTTCCGGGAACATCATACCAAACTGGCGATCGGATATTCTAAAAGCCGCAGGTGGTATTTTATCTAATGTTACAGATTTGACAAAATATGTATTTGCAAACTTTTCCAACGATTCGATCCTGTCTTTTCAAAGACAAAAAACTTATTCAAGTGACTATTATGATTTGCAACAGATGTCCACAGAGATAGTACAAAAGGCACAGATTACAAATCAACGCTGGCATCTGCGAGCCAACCAAAGCAAATGAACAAAAGAATATAAAAAAACTGCCATGACAGAAAAGATTAAAGAAAACATCAATGATCCCGAAAAACTTGAAAAGCTTTATCGTGAAGATAAGAAGTCTTTTGAATCGGGTTTTGAGAAAATCTATCCTGAAATTGAGAATACCGAAATGGCAAAATTCTGGAAAAGCCGGTTGGATTTTGACAAATCGCCCGACAAGACGAAGATGATTTTCAGCCCAGACTTTTTCATCATGATTGCCGTATGTCTTTTTGCCGGATTCCTCATCAAAATTCCTGATCTGTTTAATATTAACCTGACCAGCTTCCTTTTTTATGAAAAGGATGCAGGAATTATTATCTTCCTGGGGCTTACAATTTATGCCATATCGATCAACAGGAATTTCAGCAAAAAGAACCTCGTAATAACCCTTCTGATCATTATAGTTTCAATAATATATATCAACCTGTTACCTAATGTGAGAAGCAGCGCCTCCATTAATCTGGCTTACATACATATGCCCTTACTTATGTGGTGCCTTTACGGCTTGGTTTCTATTGACTTTGACTTAAAGGAGAACAGCAAACGGATTGAGTATATCAGGCATAATGGTGATCTGGCAATTATGGGGGCACTAATCCTGATAGCCGGAGGCTTATTGACGGGAATCACTATCGGACTATTCCGGGCAATCGGCATAAATATTGAAAAGTTTTATAGTCATTATATCATAATTGTTGGATTAGTCTCTGCCCCCATTGTTACAACTTACATCCTGAAAAATTTCACTACGCTGACAAATAAGATTGCGCCGATAATAGCAAATATCTTCAGCCCGCTGGTACTGCTTACTTTAATAATCTATCTGGTAGCTATTGCTGTCTCTGGAAAGGATCCGTATAACAACAGAGACTTCTTGTTGATTTTTAATATAATGCTCATTGGCGTAATGGGTATTATCGTCTTTTCGGTTTCTGAAACTTCAGTGAACAGGAAACAAAAATTTAATGAACTGGTTTTATTTATCCTTTCAATAGTGACACTCCTTATTAACCTGATCGCTTTATCTGCAATTTTTTACCGGTTGGGTGAGTATGGATTAACGCCAAACAGGTTAGCGATTCTGGGATCTAACATATTGATCTTCATTAACCTAATTCTCATTACAATTGATCTTTTTAAAATTAATTTCAAAAAGTTGGAACTTGGAAGAGTGGAATTGACCATCTCAAAATACTTACCTGTTTATATAATCTGGACGTTTTTTGTGGTGTTTGGGTTTCCCCTGATTTTCGGATTAAAATAAGAGAAGTTAAAAACCTTTAGTTGTTTCTGATTGTCGTGTTAATAAATAACCCGTTACCTAATGTTGAATTATTTTAAAACAACTTCAGTAAGTTTATTTTTCTCTAGTGATTTATTATAAGAAACCTGTATGGTAAAAAATATTAAATATTTAATAGTAAGCATCTGCTTTGTAGCCTGCTTCATCAATACCTCATTTGCTCAAACTGCCAATAAATTTGATTTTGAACGGATTGAAGATAATTCCTTTCTAATTGAAGAAGCCTATAATCAGGATCCGGGTGTAATTCAGCACATTTCCTCGTTTCAATATATGAAGGATCATACATGGCTGTATACATTTACCGATGAATGGCCGGTACCTGGACGGAAACATCAGCTTTCAACTACAATTCCGGTTTTAAATAATGGCGAAACAGGTTTTGGTGACATAGCTTTAAACTATCGTTATCAGGCCATCTACTTGAACCGCTTCGCTTTTTCGCCGAGATTATCACTCTTATTTCCGACAGGCAATTGGGAAAAAGAGTTGGGTGCCGGAGTTGTGGGATACCAGCTGAGCCTCCCGTTCAGTTATCTTCTCTCTACAAAAATAGCGACGCATTATAACCTTGGTGTGACATTTACTCCTGATGCCAAAAAAGCAGATGGCTCGAAATTCGATCAGACTGTTTATAATTATGGCTTAAGCTTAATTCTACTACTTAGCAAGAACTTCAATTTCATGTTTGAAATTGTCGGAAACAGAACTTTCATAAAGGCAGACAATTCAAATACTGTAACTACCAATTCTTTATTTATAAATCCCGGAATGAGGTACGCAATAAACTTCAAATCCGGACTTCAAATAGTTCCGGGTATTGCCGTACCAATTGGTATTGGCTCCTCAAATGGAGCATCAGGCATTTATGCTTATTTATCCTTCGAGCATCCTTTGTGGAAGCCTTAGATTGGCTTGACTTCAGCTGGAAACATTACACTTGCGGCGATAGGAATCTAACCGGTGAACTTAATTTTACGGAGCCCGGGCTGCTCTAAGGCATTTGTCTTTAATGGTTTACCTGTAAATATCAAATTTGTCCAGTCAGTCAGGGAACTAAGACATTCAATAAAATCAATTCTTATTTTTTTTTCTTCCCTGACTTAAGCTAATCATTGGAATATCAACAGTTAGCGATACATTCCAACGCCATGTTGGATTTTTTAAATTATCTCCGATTTTGGTCAATCCGGGACCATATTGTCCACCAACACTCAGAGCTAAAGGCATGTTACCCCAAAAACCATAAACTACATAAACTCCGGGTGATAGTATGTTCTCGAGGTAAATCTTTTGTTCAAATGATTTTTTTGTGCTATCGGTAAGCTGGTAATCCACAATCGCACCAATATCAATTAATGATGCAAATAAAGAAAAAGAGCCACGTTTTTCCATCGGGAAAAAAGATAAATTCAAACCAATCGGGGTAGTCATACTTATCGGATTGTTCCATGTCCTGCTTGTGGGGTTTTCTTTGCCACCAAGTCTTGCGGTTGCTCCCAAATATGCATTAACAGTTAAGTTCCATCTTTGATATTTCTTAATAGAGGAACTACCGGACGGCAAAGCAACTGCGCTGATAGCATTCTTTACATCTTCCGGATTTTCCGCACTAGCCACGTTCCCAATAAAGCGACCATATTTGTACATCCCATCCATTAACTTTGGATCAATGAACACAATTTTTCCTTCTAATGCATTATTAATAGTATCTAATAATGTAAGTGCATTGTTTATTGCTAAACTATAATTTTTACTATAAGTATTCTCAAATAACTCATTACCATTCTTTACAATAGAAATCAATCTGATATTTTGGTTGATTCCCGGATTAAAATGCCGTGCTGTTTCAATACCAAATTCAGTGAAATCTATAGTTGAGTTAACATATCCGCAATAATCAACTATACCTGGCTTCTCCCCATTTATTAATTTCTTTTTTATCTCCAGCGATATTGAACTGATTTTGTCAAATTGCACTACTGCTTTTGAGAGAAAGTTATCAAACCAGTATATTTCTTGCTTTACATTTGCAGCGTTAATATGGTCGATTATCAATTTTCCGTTAATTTGTAATTTTTCATTCTTGATCTGTTGATAAACCAATCCCAGATAGATCTTTCTTGCTACTGAATCCTTCAGGATTTTTTGATAAAAATCCTTTGATGATACCCAATATTTTGTTGTGTCATTAGTAACCTTTTCAACCCTGACAGAATTTGATACTATCTCAGTTAGTTTTAAAACTGTATATAAATTTTGAACACGAGGTAATGTATCAAAGCCAGACTTATTGAATTGAGCTATTTTTGGCAATGAGTCAAACAATTCCGGTGGGGACAACTGAGTTAATTGTTTTAGTGAATTGAACAATTTGAATATGACCAGCAATTCAGGAAACTTCTCAATTTCATCGAAATATTTTGGCAGTATAAGTAAGTTCAAAATGTTATTCGGCAATGCCTCCATATCTGATTGAAACGCTTCTTGCAGAACCGGTAACATTTGAGGATATTGATAGGCTAATATACTACCGATTATTTCGGTTGTTTTTGGAAACAGAGTTCTGATCGCAATATTCTCTTCTTTATCAAAATAATCCTTAAACTTTTGAAAAAATGCCACATTAAGTTCCTCTTTAGCTCGTTCTATTAAAAACATGGATAAACCTTTTGAGAAGGTTGTTACATCGATACCTCCTATCGTAGACAAAGCATTTTTGTAGCTTCCCAAAGGATTAAACTTCTCCACACTTAGGGCTGTTCCTTTGATTTCTAAGGAATTAATAAAAGGGTTGTCTTTTAGTGAATGTTTCACATCCGTTGCATCTGATGTTGAATTAATTTCCGGGAAATAATGATTTAAAATTGTGAGTACAATTGTATCCAGTTCAAGTGTATTATTTATGGTTTTAATTTTGAGATTTAATGCGTCATAATACTGTGTCTGGCTAAATGCCTGAACAGATAACAGGAATCCAATTAATATTGCAGTTACTTTTCTCATGGCATAAGAATTTTAAAATTATTATTAAATGATTCAGCATTTATTTTTTGTGATATTTTTTGAATTTCTGTTTTAATTTTTTCCCGATCATAAGCAATTTTATTTTGTTTGAAATAGGAAATAATTAATGCACAGAGACCACTTATCAGTGAACTACTAAAACTGCTTCCTATTTGAGAATCAATATTGTCTGCATCTTCTATTCCTGCTGTTAAATATGACATAAACTCCATCAAAAAATCAATGTCTTTATTAAACGCTTCTCCTTTGGAAACATATTCTATGAGGGTCTGTTTTGCTATCTGTCCGACTGCGATTATCTCATTATTTGATGCAGGGAAACTCAAATATGACTTGAATAGCTTATCATTATTCCTACAGGCAGCAACAAATACTGTTGTTTTCGGAAATTCGCTAATAGTTTTGCTTATTTCCACCTCTGTTTGAGTTGAGGCGATCTGAAAACTCATGTTAACAACATCAATATTACCTTGATTCTTAAGAAATTCTAAAGCCTTCAATACTGTTTGGGATTCAAAATCTGTTCTATTCTCTGCAATTTTGCATGATATGATTTGGGCCTGATTGGCGATCCCGGAAAGATTAAAGTTTTCATTACTGATTGATGAAATAATACTTGCACATGATGTTCCATGCCCATCTTTATCAGTTATATCTGAGCTGCTAATAAAACTATACTGATCAACCTTTCCAACTAAACTACTGTGCTGAGTATATACCCCAGTGTCAAGAATTGCTATTACAGCTTGATTTCCCTGGGTTTTTTTTACTTCATCAGACAGACCAATCAGTTGTGCATTATAATCGATCATCTCCTTAGAGTCGAAAGTTTTGGAATCAGTATTATACTTTTCAAACCCCCCACTCCATAAAAAGTCGCCATTTTTGTCTTTGTACCAGATATTATTTCCACTAATAGCCTGACCTTCTATAATTTCAAATACTTCAAGCTCGAAACCTGGATTTAGTATCCCTTTCTTATTACTATCTGTAACAGAAGGAGTATTTGTCCTGATTTCAACTTCCTGAATTGATTTAACTTTCATAATAATTAATTATCAGAAAAGAACCAATTTAAAGAATACATTTTTCTGGCTAACTATTTGCTATGCATCATTTTATCAGATGGCTCGACATTAATTACCAATTAACAGCCAATGACCTTTGAGTTGGTACCACGAGGTCCTCTTTCTCTTTCAGGTTATATCTCAATTCTTCAATCAGTTCTTTATATGCGACTTCAAAGATCTGCCCTGGTATCCTGGAAAATTTCCGGGCCTCATATCTGATATTGTCAGGATGCAAGGCAACGCACCCGAACTTCTTGCGGATCACGTTCCATACATGTTCATGATCTACAGGGTATTCGTCCTGCAGGTATGTTGCTGTGATGCCGGGAACAATTATTACAGGATATGCTATTTTTTTGATTTCTGATGCCATCTTCCAGTTTTTAATTAAGGATTACACATTTGATCATCAGACATTAAGCAAATATCAAAATTACAGTTTGTTTAAATTAAAGTCAACTTTATTTACTATCCCTTTCAATTACCTTCCACCCTTATTTGGGCGCAGATGCACGCGAATGGTCCAGCTATAGTGCAAAGTTAAATATCTCAAATAGGGTACTGAGCCTTCCCGGATTGATCAAATACCGTGCTGTACAATAAGTTTAATTACTTGACATTCAGCATTAAAATTATTATCTTTATATGTTATTTATAAAACTTAAAAAATTCCATTGTCCCGGAATAAGCTTATGATGAAACCACACTCCAACCATTAAATGCTTACAGATTATGAATGACAATCCAAAACCCTTCATTTTTTTGCTAATGCCATTCTCTAAACAATTTGATGAACTTGAGAAAAAGATTAGATTGGCTACTGAGAAAGCTGGAGCTCGTGCAGAGAGAGTTGATAAACAGAGGTACAAGGACGAAGACGTCCTTCAGAGGATCAACGATCAGATTGACAAAGCAGTCATGCTTGTCGCGGTCACTACCGGAAACAAACCGAACGTCTTCTACGAGATCGGATTGGCACATGCGCTGCGGAAACATGTGGTGCTTCTTACAAACAACACTAAGACAATTCCATATGATCTCAAACATTTCCCATCTCTCGAATATAAGAATGTTGACAACGAGCTAGTCAAAAAGCTTACCGAAGAGCTGAAGTGGCATCTTTCAAATCCCACAACCGGTGATAAATATTATCAGGAATTCAAGAGTGCCTTTGCAAACGTCGAGTCCTTCGCTGATAAGCTTATGCCGTTCTTTTTGCCAATTGCAAGTCGCTATCTCCTGGAATGGTCCGAATTCATTGGGAGTCTCATCACCGATGGTATTGAAATGAGTGGACCTGAACGGTTAGAAATCACCCGTCTCCTGACTCTGGAGACAAAGAAATACTCTCTTATCGAACAAATTACAGGAAATCCGACAGAAATGCACAGCCTTGACTGGATATCATTTTACAATCAAATCGGCAAACAAGGAGATATTGAGAAAAGGTGGATACTCTCTGTAGAAATGGACGAGGTTACGAAAAAACGTAACGATATCGCGATGGCCTGGAGGTTTTTTCGGGAGAGAAATTTTGAAACACTTTATTGTTCCCCAACAGAATTTCGTCGGGCCACCGGCGAAAAACTTCCGGGGTATAATGTAATTGAAAACATGGGTGAATACATAAAGTTGTTGATGTTGCCTGATAGCACCTATACTTCGGGGGAACATCCAAACATGCTACATACAACGATCAGGATTAGCTCTCCTCTTGATAGAAGGACCCTGGAGAGTATTATCAGGTGCTCGACCAACATCGATGAACAATTATTTAAAAACATCCCAATGTCCATTTCCTGAACAGATTGAAAATAAAAGGACAGCTGCATTATCATAATTTTATCAGGCTTTTGCTATTTACATTTTTTTTGTTTTTGTCATAGTTTTTATCTAACTTTTGTAGCAAGGTTAAAGAGTTTTGTTTTGAAGTAAATATTAAAACAATAATTCTTATTTATTTATAACTATTTTATTTACCAGAATTCCAACGAGTGATGAATTATAATTTTACATTCTATTTAGTAATTGTACCTAACGGGAAATAGCAATGAAGACAAATTCAGACAGGAGAGTCTTAAGTAGGGAACGGATCAGTAAAGCACTCGATATGGTTCGGGAAGAGCAAACGAAACACCCAATATCTGTTATGCAAAAAAGATTGTTTTTTAGTTTCAGATTCTCTGTTTGGTTTTTTTTAGCTATTACATCGGTTTCATTTTTACTTATGTTTTTACTGCCGGCAGAGGAGTCATTTGAGAAAGGATGGCTTAATTTATTCTTTGGATTACTCGGCTTTAGTTTCTTTTTAGTGGTCTTAGTCTTTTTTCTAAACACAAAACTGATCTGGCAGACTTTGCGTGAGTTTCGACTCGCGTTCAAAACCAGGCTTTGGCAGTTAGCAGCACAAAAACACACCAGGTACCGTTGGCCACTTAGACTCATTATTGGAGTTGGTGGAATATTTCTTGTAATCTTCCTTATCGGTATGTGGACTGCAAACCTAATTATAGGTCTACTGGTTACCGTCGCTCTGATTGCGTTTTTCATTCTTCGCATAGCAAGAAAACGGTTGGACATGCTTAGTAACGCAGATAAATTTATCGAGTTTCTGTCAAAACTTGATGCTTCTGAAAGTCCGGCAGATAGAGTCCGGGTCTCCATCCCTACAGACATCTTCAAGAAAATGGGCGATCTTGAGGATGTTCATATCCAGCATCGTCGTGCAACAGCGATAGATGAGTCACACGACAGTGTCAATGTAAGTTCTGTGCTGAAGAGCCGCACCATCATCACAGACATTTCCAAGCTCGACGAAGCCAGCCAGCTTAGGATTGAGGCATGCATCTCAGATCTCACTATTGAGTCTCTCTCATCGCAGGCATTGCGAGAATCTGGCGGGATATGGCGAGTTCCGGTAAAAGAGACTACATATGAGATAGTCTGTAGTCATGATGAAGCAGCTCACCGGATAGATTTGCTATCTATTAAACAGGTCAATAGCAAGCAATAGAATCATAGAAACAAGGAGGTACCTCATGGCCAAAACAACTAATGAATTTCAGAACTTTGCGGTCCGCTATCAAAATAATGTTAAGGAATCTATATCGCGACTCTCCCCAAGAGCAGAACTTGAGCTTTATAGGATAATCAACGGGTTATCAGAGGATCCGGATCGCTACCCAAGCCGGGTCGAACAGGTATCTAAAGTGGGCGATCTGCTCTATAAGCACCCTGATCCTCCCCTGGAGATCACTTATCGAATCGATACGGTCCATAATGTCATGTCAGTTGTCGACGTCCAGGAACGCTCTATTGTGGGTGCGCTAGTGGTAGTCAGCTACAGTCATGCTGACGAAAAGTGGCGTAACGAATTACGGAAATTTCTCAAACCACTTGTCAGAAATGAGCGAATCCGTGTTTGGGATGATACTGCAATAGACGCTGGTGATCAGTGGCGGGAGGAGATTAAGAAGGCGTTTGGCTCAGCTAACGTCGCGATATTGCTCATGAGTTCGGATTTTCTTGCATCTGACTTCATCTCGCAACATGAGTTTCCGTTTCTTGTCAGCAGAGCCAATAAAAAGGAAGGGGGCGTGCAGCTCATGTGGCTTGCAGTGAGACCCTCTGTATTCAAACAGGAACCAGACATAGATAAACTAGAGGCGTTGAACGATCCGGACCATCCTCTCTCAGGACTTCATAAGTTCGCCAGGGAGACCGAACTAACGAAGGTCTGCGGAAAGATATTAAAAGCTGTTGAAAAAGCCTCCATCAGCATGGCGCATTAAACAAACGGCCCTACTCTGTATCTTCCCATGTCAAATTGGAGCCATGCCTCGGCAAGAGGTGAACTCAAATGCTAATACATAAAATTAGTTCACATTCATTCTCTTAAAGCAATTGGGAATAACTTGTCAGATATTTAACCTCCTCCCATAATTCTTTTTTGGTTTTATCATTTTTAAAATCTAACTTGTTGTAACAGTGTTAAAGAGTTTTGTTTTGCAGTAATTATGCAATGCAATTATTCTTAACTATTTAATAATTAATTTGTTTAACAAAGTTTTTCGAGTGATAGGCTAAAAAGTTGTAATCAATTTTGCAGTAATACTACCAAAGTAGTACTCCAGTGAATATTTGATTGTTTCGGGAAAAAGGTATGTTGTCTGCAGAAAGGTAAAAGTGTGTGCGGATGAGCCCAAAATATAAGGAACCGGGAAAACCACGTGGTCGCGATTATCTCATTGGAAGTATAGTCATTATTGTGTTAACAATTTCCGGTATGGTCATTTTCGGATTGGACTGGGGAATCGGAGGTGCAGACGCGGATGTAGTCTGGATCTGCTTCGATCTGATTATGTTTATGAACCTGGGGAGAATAATACGCAAAATTTACAGGTTGCAGTTTAAGAAACTGCAGATTGATCGTGATGAAGTTGCCGGGCGCTTGGCTACCGGAAAACACGAAGACTTTTTTCTTTATTTACGGCCTTTTAATTCTACAGGACGATTACCGATAACAGTTCGTGTCAATAAGGTCTACACTAAATTTCCAGGCTCGTCTCCGAAAACCTATGGTGAGATAGAAGACTTAGACTTAGAGCAAGAACTTACTCGAGCTTTGGAACCGTGCGCTCCCCTTGTAGCCCTGGGTAAACCCGGCGAACATATTGGAGCAGGTCTCATAAAGACCGACGACCAAAGTTGGCAATCTTTGTTTCTAGATCTATCTTCACGTGCTACTGCAATATTTATTGTCCCTGGTACTACAGAAGGTACCCGGTGGGAACTAGACAGCCTTGCAAAAGATGAAGCATTGCGAAAAAAAACTATTCTAATTATTCCTCCGCAAATGTTAAACGAAAACGGTACACCATTCCAAGATTCAGGAGGTTTGAGATTTAATTTTAAAAGACCATTAACTAAACTTAATATTTTTGGACCAAGACATGACACAAGTCCGCGATTAGAAGCCATAGAAGCACTAACCTCGCATGGAATAGATCTACAGGATAGAGACACCAGCCAAGGGCTCCTGATTCATTACAGTTCGACCTCAAATAGTGTACCAATCATATCTTACACCAAACCTGTAAATCAACGCGGACTCCTTGGGTGGTGGCTTAACTCTGGATACAGTTATGAGAATGGTAAGGTAATGAAACTTGGACTTCGAAATGCTATTTTCAGTATTGAGCCAAGGCTTGCAAACCTTCAGAAGTCATCATAATCTTGGATCCATAACTATGTGACAAATGAATCCCTGAAATATATGTCCAAAATGGATTGAACGCAAATTGTGATTAGTAAAGACAATCCACACATACTCATTAAACAGCTCATTAACAGCGAGCATGAATCGCAATCTATAATGTCAAATTTCATTTATGTTAAAGAAATTGGCTATAGCTTATCCGATCCTTGACATATTGTAGTATTATTTTTGGCTTTTTAATTTTTTTATATTAAATTGGGCTTAAACAGTTTAACGTTTTGCAGTATTTTATTTTGCAGCACTATTTAAGTTCATGAGTCTACCAATAAACAAACGAGACTTCGATGTTTTCTTAAGCCATGCACATACTGATCATGTGTTCGTTGAGGTTTTGGATCGGTGGTTGACTGAGAAGGCAGGTATGACAGTCTGGTATGACTCACGGGAGCTCTCTGGCGGTGCGGCTCTTGCAACTGGTTTGCAGAAGGGAATTGAACGTTGCCGTGCGATTATCATTGTTGTCACTTCAGATGCCTTTGCGCATGGTTGGGTAAAAGCAGAATACAATGCAGCAATGGATGAAAGAGCCAATTTTGATGGATTTCGCGTTATTGCGCTTCGTATCGGCAACTTTGGAGAACAGGATCTTATGAAAGGAGTTACATGGATCGATGTCCCGGAGGCTCGTTTGGATAGGAACACTGCTCTAGCTCTAATGAGAGCCTTTTATCCTGGTGAGAAGTGCCCAAATCCGGCTACTTCTCGTGATGTTTTTATAAGTTGTTCATGGCATCCTGATGATAGCGTAAGTGCAAGGACTGTGTGCAAAGAACTTGTAGGCGAGGGTTTCCGTTTAATAGGCGATGCTAGAGATCAGAAAGGATTCGGGAAGGGAGACCGGGTAGAAGATATCATTTTGAGTTGTGGTGCGTTCGTTGGTATCATTCCTTTTCGGGGTATTGAGTTAACTCCTGATGATGAATCCCCCTACAAGTACTTCCTTCGCGAGATAGATTTCGCTACTACCCATGGTATACCAAGCTTGATAGTTGTGGATCCTCGCATTCAACGGATTGATGATAAAACCAGTACATGGCTTCCAATGGAGACATCTGCCACTGAATGTCCTGGTTCTGTTGCTGTCGCCATCAAAGCTTTATGGGAGGACTGGGATGAACCGGAAAGACCACACTACATATTTTACGCTTTAGACCTCACTTCCGATGCTGCACGCCCTGGAGGTCCTATCCGGCATCTAATTGAACGTATAACAGGTATGCGTACGATTGTTGGTGACGAAATCCATGAGGAACCGTTAAACTCAGCAATAATGAAAAGTCTGGGCCGGGCTTTCCTTGTTCTGGCTGATCTTACCGATGACAACTTAAATGCATGCATTGAGGCTGGTATGGCATTGGTATGGGGAACGAATATCGAGCTCATTGCTTATGGAAAACCCAAACGCCCTCCTTTTATGCTTCGAACTCTACAGATGTCAACATATCAAGACGATGTTGACCAAATTGGGATCATCAATAAAATACTTCGTCCATATAGACGACGAATCATCAATACGGAGTTGTAATATTTCCATCGGACCTGCATCTTAAAATTCTGATTTGAATTCGATATAATAACAACAATCCTGATGTTCAAAGATGCCCCTTTTTGTAATAATTTTCTATGTATTAGATCAATCCTATCAATAAAATTGCCTAACTTTCATAAGCAAATAAAATTCTAAGCAAATGAAACGGATTCTTTCCCTCGATGGTGGCGGTATCCGTGGAGCACTGACACTTGGATACCTGCAAAAGATCGAAAATATTCTTCGCGATCGCCACAAAAATATAATCAGTCCTGAAAAATTCCGGTTATATCAGTATTTTGACATGATTGGAGGAACCAGTACAGGCAGTATTATTGCTGCTGCTTTGGCTATTGGCCTGAAGGTAAGTGAAATTAAAGAAAAGTATTTTGAACTCGGCAAAGAAATATTTGGAGAAAAGTATGATTGGTGGAACCCATTAGAGACGTTCAGGTATTTGAAAGCCAGATATAATCACAAACCTTTAGAAAATGAGTTAAAGAAGGTATTCGGTGATATTCTTCTGGGTAGCGACAAAATTTTAACCGCTCTTTGTGTGGTATCAAAACGTGCTGATACTAACAGTACATGGTTATTTCATAATAATCCAAATGGCAAGTTTTTTAACTCGGAACTTGGTCAAAATAAGAGTATGCCTTTGTGGGAAATTGTCAGGTCAAGCACTGCTGCCCCAACTTATTTTGTTCCTCAGCTGCTAAATGTGGGTAATGATATTACCGGAGCATTCGTAGATGGCGGGGTAAGTATGGCCAATAATCCTGCCCTCGAGTTGATTAAAGTAGCAATTATGAAAGGGTTTGGCTATCAATGGCCAACCGGTGCAGATCAGCTCTTATTAATCAGTATTGGTACAGGAAACGCTGAATATTTTTCCAAAACAACTGAAGTAACGGATAATTGGGTGCTTAGCTGGGCGACAGAAATTCCTTCAATGCTGATGAGTGATGCCAGTTGGAATAATCAGACTATTTTACAATGGATATCCAATTGTCCAAAGGGTAAAATGATTGATATGGAAATAGGCGATCTTAAAAATGAAAACCTGTTTAAAGAACCGCTTTTGACTTATTTCCGGTATAATCAAATTTTATCTGTTGAGGAACTTAATAAATCTGGTCTGTGTGTTTTTACAGATGAGGATGTTAAGAGTTTAAAAGAGATGAGCAATGCCGTGAACTGCAGCATTCTTTACGAAATCGGTCAGGCAGCAGCTGAAAAAGATATAGGAGCAATTGATTTTCCACCGTTTTTTGATTTAAAAAAATAATGAAATGAATCCCTATTGCTTTGTAATTACTTCTTTTGGTAAGAAAGATAATCTGAATGATCTGAAGGCAAAGTATATTGAAGGACGAAGGAAACCTATACAACAGATCGATTTCGATAGAATTTATGAAGAGTTGGTAAAGCCTGCCATTATCAGGGCAGAAATGGAGCCATTAATTGAGCGCGAAGAAGATAGCTTTGGAGCTATTCACAAAACCATGTATGAGAAGATAATTCTTTGTGAATTCTGTATCGCCGATTTAACAAATCTGAATCCAAATGCTTATTATGAATTAGGAATGCGCTATGCTGTGAAACCGTATACAACTATTCCCATCATTGCGTCCTCGCATTTTCCTTTACCATTCGATATTGGCCCGGATAGAACATTTTCTTACCAGGTTGACAAAGATTTTAATTTATACGATAGAGAAAATGATGTAAATAAGCTGGCAGGAATTTTATTGCATGCAAAAAAAATCAGGTCAACTGATAGTCCCTTGTATGATATGATAAATGGGATAGCGTTCCAAAATTCAGTTGCCCATGAAAAAACAGATGTTTTCAGAGAGAAAGTAAAATATGATCAGGTAATTAAAGAAGAACTGGCATATGCCCGTAGTGTAACTGATAATGATAAAGATAAAATAAAAGCTCTGAGGATCGGAGCAATAAATAAAGTGGTAGAAAAGTATGAACCGCTTGAAAATATTGAAACTGCGGTATTAATTGATATTATGATCTCTTATCGTAATATAGAAGCCTTTAACGAAATGCGGCAGTTCATAGAGCAGTTGCCACGGTATGTTTTCGAAACAGTTATGGTTCAGGAACAATATGCGTTTGTCCTTAATCGGGTTGGTTGCAAAACAAAACCTGTTGATGAGGTAATGATCAATAAGGCCGAAGATATCTTACGGAAATTAGAAACTGAAGGAAAAGCAAGCAGCGAGTCCTATGGTATCTGGGGAAGAATTTATAAGGACAAGTTTGAAAGGGCCTACAAAGAAGAAAAGACAGAAGAGTCAAAAGTTCAGTTGAAAAATGCACTTAAGTATTACGAAAAGGGTTTCGAGTCTGATCCGCGGGACGCCTATCCCGGAGTAAATTATGTGACTTGTTTAGAACTTTTAGGCCAAAAGGAAAGAGCACTTCGTTTATTGCCTGCTGTAGAATACGCTGTACAAGCCAAAATGAAACGGAAAGATCCTGATTACTGGGACTATGCCACACTTCTCGAACTTGCAGTAATTGAAAACAAATATAATGAAGCGGTAGAGTTTTTCTACGAAGCCAAACCTTTGGCTTTGGAAAGCTGGATGTTTGCAACTACAAAAGCTAACCTTGATAAAATTATCAACTATAGAAAAGAACGGGGAGAAGAAATATCATCTTTAGAAAGAATTGCAGCAATGTTTTGTTGAATATATTGCATAAATATTTTTAAGGGAATGAATGAAATTTGCAGTGTCATAACGATTGTGGCTAAAATTGTTCAGGTTCAATCAGGACTTTATATCCGATAAAACAAATTCAGAATTTCCAACGAACATGAATTCAACTATCGTAAAAAATCGTCAAATAACTTATGATGTTTTCATTAGCTACTCCCGCAAAGACAAATTAAAAGCTGATAGACTATCTGCTTTAATTACCAAAGAAGGATGGGAAGTATGGAAGGATGATCGGATACATGCAGGGAAAGACTATGAAGTTGAAATTATTGAATCCTTAAATCTTGCAAAGGCATTAGTTGTTATTTGGTCAAAAACCTCTGTTAAATCAGAATGGGTTCAGAAAGAAGCAGGGATTGCATTGGAACAAAGAAAACTAATTCCTGTTCAGATTGAAGATTGTAAAATTCCTGCCTTATTTAGTAAAATTGAAACGACCCTGCTTACAAATTGGAAAGGAGAAAAAGAAAATCCTGAACTCTCTGTTTTATATAATGGCATTACGGATTGTGTGATTCCAACCAGACTTGACAACGTACGAAGAGGCTTTGATCCCTATTTCCTCCGCAAAGGTCAGAAAATAATGCTTCCGGAGGTAAAAGGTGCTGCTGACTTGATCCATTATGCAAACTTTAGTATTGTAATGAACCCGGTTAGAAGAATGGCCTGGTATGTTGCTTATAATATAGATGGAACAGCATACCATAAAGGACTTGAAAGAAATGATTTCTGGATGCCCGATCCATCCTGGCCGGAATCTCTTCAACCTTCAAATGCACATTTTATAAGCAGTGGTTGGCACAGAGGACATTTATTAAGTCCAAATACCGTTTGCTGGGGTGAAAAAAGATTTGCTGGGATTGCAAGAAAGCAAGCAAATTATTGGACAAATACTACACCTCAAAGTGATGCAATGAATATGAGATGGTGGTTAGCTGTGGAACAATTCGAAAGAAATATTGCAAGAAACAGAAAAAAAGTAATTGGTTTCAGTGGGCCTGTTTTTAGCGATCATGATGAATCTTTTAGAGATGAGTTTGAAAAAGACGGGATGTTTATTGCAAAGGAAACGTACAAGATACCCAAAGCATACTGGAAACTTATTATTGCAAAAACAGGAAGTAAGACAGAATATGTGGCATTTATTTTAGATCAATCCCATCTTGAAAAGATTACAAAGAAAAAACCATTCTCTATTACAGATTATACTTTTACTATTGAAGACCTTGAAGCACGGACCGGATTGATTTTTTCCACTGTAATACATAGTTTACCAATAATAGAAAAAAAAACTATTAAAGCAGTTGGAAAAGTATAGTCAAAAGAAAAATATAATTAATTCTTATTTCCAGATTCCTCTTCAAGAATAGTCTTAGGTTTAGTACCTGCAGCTCTGAGGTTTGCCAGCTTACTAAGGATATCAAACCAGAATGGAGATCCCACAGATACGGCAAAAGTGGTTAATAGCAGACCTCCTATCTTCTTTACATAATCCCAGAAACCTTGCATTTTTTCTTTGCTCCAACCTAATGGAATACCGGCTTGTTTTAATTCCTGATCAAGTTCTTTGATTTTATTAAAGTCTTTCCCCATCTTCTTCACATTTTCGTCTGGCTTTTTGTTGGCGACAGATGCTATAGTTGTTGAATCAATCTTTGAAATTAAGTGTACTACAGCCGAATCCTGGACGAACAAAGAAGCTTTCATGGCAATAGCCTCTCTGGCACTGTCATTATCATACAAATAAGATGCTAGCTTAATTGTATCAGCATTGGTAATTCCAACAATAATCAGCGAAAAAATGAATATCCACAATTGAACCTTCTTCTTAAATGAGCCGATTAATCTTTCCTGGGCTTCATCAAACCACTTTGCAATCCTGTCTTTTACCATTTGCAAATTCCCTGATGCCTCGGAGATATATTGCAAAAACACTCTTTTTAACCCGGAGTCCAACATTTTAGAATCCTCGATACTTTTCTTTAAATCATCTATTTTATAAGAAGTCACGGCAGAACTGCCTGCATTTGATTCATTATTCACAATATCCAGCAATACATCTGTGAAAACACCCGATGATATATAGGTAGGTTTTTTATTTGACTTCTGTGACAATCCTTTAATCATGGGATGATCAATAATTTCCTTACTCAGATTGCTACCATTCTGACTGAAATTTTCGATTATCCACGTAAAAAGCATTTTTCCACGGAGTTGTGAAGCACTAATCACTATTTCCAATAAGGTAGAGCAGGCAATGCTATAAATCAGGAATATAAAAATTAACCCGATAACCAGATCCAGAAATTCAAGTCCGTTCATAGTCTTTTGATTTAGAATTAATAATAAAAATTCCGAATTTGTTTTAAAAAACATCATCAATCAGATCAAATGTTGATTGATTTTAACACAATAATTATAACCTTTTTATTGATCAATTGAGTTAATATACAAGCAAGTTACAATGTTTAAAGCTAAGGGTCATCATGTTCTTATTTTACTATCTTCAGGTCACTTTTCAACTTACTGAAAAGAGCCTTGTATTCATCCGGGACTTTTTCCAGATCAACAGGTGTACTGTTACTGCCCACGGTGAGTTCATAATAGTTACCATCCTTGATCCGAGGGGCAGAAGGACCCGATTGAATAATTTTTAGGAGTCCGGCTAACTCCTTATCAGTCAGGTTCACATCACTTTCTACAGCTTTGGTTATCGGAATAAATCCTCCTGTTCGTACGAGTTTTATTTTCATCGCGCCTGTTAAACTTTTGCTTCAGTCCATCCCTGCTTCACGGCTCTTACCTCAGGACTATTGATCCCAAAGATCTTCTCAGCATGAACAATGGTCAGGTTTTTTACATCAATAAACTTAGCATTCTGAGCTAAACTGCTGTCAGTTAATATGGCATACCAGATACGTCCTGCTTTTTCCCATGCATATCCTCCTATATTGTAAGCGGCAACATAAAAAGCAAAATTGGGGATCCCGGAGTTAATATGCACCCCTCCCCAATCGCCCGATTGGGTATTCGGCAGATTTTCATATTTATCCATTGTGGCAGGTTGCGGGTCATTTCCCAATTCAGGATGATTTATATACGCAGTACCAGGCGCTTTCATGCTGCGTAATGCATATTTCGGACCTATCAGCACCTTCTCGCCAATCAACCAGTCAGATTTCTTTACATCCTGATTGTTAAATCTTTGCTTTATCATTATGCCAAAGATATCTGAAAAAGATTCATTCATTGCACCTGCCTGGTTTTCGTAATCAAGGTTGGCTTCATTTTCAGTTACACCATGTGTAAGCTCATGGCCGATAACGTCAATATCACTTGTGAAACTGGTGAAGACCATACCGTCACCGTCACCATATACCATGCGCCTGCCATCCCAGTAAGCATTATCCATTCCCTTGTCATAGTGCACATACTGCCTTATGAGCAGCCCTTTATTATCAATGGAGTTCCTTCCAAATAGCTGCCAATAGAAATCCCACGATGCCTTGCCGCCTTTAATCACATTTTTTCCTGCTACGGAAGTAAGTTTCTGATTGGTCTTTGAATCCCAGAGCAATGTGGCTCCGGCAAGATCGGTTTTTTGCTTGCAGTCATAAACTTCCATCTGCATAATTTCCTTTCCGGTTTGCTTTGCAATCAGGCCAAGTATGGTTTTCTCATGAAGGCTTGATTGCTGAAAGAAGATCCTGTCGTTGTGGAACCTGAAGCTCCTGAAGTTTGAATTGATTGCCAGGTCGGCAATCTTTTTATTGCCCGATTCCATCAGCCTGGTCAGCATGTAAGGCGGAATGATGCAATGGATTGGGTTGAAGTGGTTTTTACACATGATGTTTAAGATTTCAGATCTAAATCCAACATATTAACCATAGACTTTTTGGTAAAGTTTACTACTAAAGTCTGATTTATAAGATGTCCTTTTTGCAGACAGTTATAAATTTAGGAAATTTTAGAATACAAGCAAAATATAAATTTTCAGAGAGATTATAAGATAAATCTCATCACCGATTCCATCACCTCTTAATATGCCCAACGGGTTGGCATGTACCCACCGATGCTGAATGGACAGTCCTGACAACCTATGTGGGTGAAGTACGTCACAGCCTTGTATCAGGAGATCAGTTTGACCGGATTTTCCGACTAGCTTTCTGTTTTTCCATGCAGAAGCAAGTTAATAGCATCGTTGAATGAGCCTGCATGGATAACCTTGCCAGTGTTTACAAAGAAAATCTCATCGGCATTTTCAATTGTGTTTAAACGGTGGGCTATTATTACACGGGTGGTTGATTCAGGAAGTTTTTTCAGTATGCTGTCGAGCAATTGTTCGGTAACTGTATCAATGTTTGCAGTGGCTTCATCCAAAATAAGTAATTCAGGTTTGCGAAGTACGGCGCGCATGAAAGCAATCAGTTGTTTTTGTCCTAAACTGATGCCATCTCCTGTATTCTGTAGTTTTGTGTCGAGTCCCTGATCGAATCGTTCCAATAGGCTATCGAGGCCCGCTTCTGAAATAGCTTCCGACAATTGTTTGTTTGAGAATTTCTTATACTCTGTATTTCCGTATAAAATGTTATCACGCACGGTTCCCGAAAACAGAAATGGTTCCTGAAGAATAAATCCGATTTTCCGGCTACGCTCTTCGGTATGATAAGAACGAATGTCTTTGTGATCCAACAATATAGTTCCCCTTGTTGCATCGTATAATCTGGCAATGAGTGATGCTGTGGTGGTTTTACCTCCACCTGTCGGGCCCACAAACGCATAAGTTTTCCCTCGTTCCAGATCGAAGCTTACCTTATGCAATACCTCTTTACCATTAGGATATTTGAATGATACATTTCGAAAATGAAGGAATGATGTACTTGTTTCGCATTTGGTATCTTCTATTAAATGCAAATTGGTTTCGAGCGATAATAATAGAGAAATGCGATCCCACCCCGCCATAGCCACTTGAAAGTTAGCCCACAAAGCCGCGAGTTGACGCAATGGGTTGTAAAAGTTAGTAACATAAGCAATAAAACTTATAAGCAAGCCAATTGAAAAATGTCCTTTCAAAATTAAATAAATCCCAAGGGTGAGTACTATTAGCTGACCAATATTGGCTGCCAGAGTATACACCGGAGTAAACACGTTATTTGCGATGCCTGCCTGTACTGATTTAGTGTAATTATCCTTGTTAGCCTCTTCAAAACGTTTGCGGAAATAGTCACGGCGGTTGAAGGTGATAATTACTTTAAAGTTGGCAAGACTTTCCTGTATTTCGGCACTCAGGCTGCCGGTACTTTTCAAGCTGGCCGCGTTTCGGTGCTTAACCCATGGTGAAATAATTTTAGTAAATATCCATACTATCAGTGCCGGAGAGAGAGCAGCAAGTCCTAATGGCAGATTTATGCACAACAGAATAATCCCTGCGCCTGTCATGGTGAAAGTGCTGCCTATAAACTGCATCAACGATTGTGAGAAAAACTGGTTTACCTTATCGGTATCATTGTTAATACGCGATATGAGGTCGCCGGCCTTATTCTGATTGAAAAAATCGACAGGCAGCTCCTGAAGCTTATTAAACACCACATTGCGCAAATTGTACAGCATTCGTTGCCCGATACCACCCATCATGCGCATTTGAATATAGTTTACTATAAAAGCTAAAACATAAAGTGCCAGGAGAATCCCGGCAAATACCAGCACACCATGATATTGCTTTGTCTGAATATATGTGTCGATGGTGTAACCAATCAGATATGGACCGAGTAAACTTAATCCGGCATTTAAAAAGATGGCAGCAAAAGCTATTGTCAGGTTACGACGCTCTTCACCAATAAGAGTTATCAATTTCCGGAGCGACGCAAGATTAGATGTCTTCTGCTCCGTTTTATCTGATGGTTGATTTAAATTATAGTTCATAGTGGTGCGTGCTTCGTTGTGAGCTATAAATTTGAACATATTCAGGTGAACTTTCTTTTAATTCCTTATGTGTGCCGGTAGCAATAACTTCACCTTCCATTAAAAGTATGATTTGTTCAAAATGCCTTACCGGTGCGATTTTTTGTGTGACAGATATGAGGGTCAAATCAGGATAATTGTTTTCGAGATTGCATAGGATACTGTTTTCCGTTTTCCTGTCAACACGAGAAGTGAAATCGTCCAATAAAAGAATTTTAGGATTTATTGCCAACGCACGCGCCAGCATAATCCGCTGTTTTTGCCCGCCCGAAAGACTGGTACCCCGTTCCGAAACAACAGTATCTAGTTTTTGAGGCAGTGATTCAATAAAATCGGTTAATTCTGCTGTTGCAATGGCCTTTCCCAAAGACTCATTTGTAACCTTATCATTGAAAGCAATATTTTCACGGAGGCTCATGTTAAAAATTACACTATCCTGAAAAACAAAGCCAATCTGACTATGAAATAATTCCTTTGTGTATTTATCAATACTGATCCCGTCGAATTCAATCGAGCCCGAACCAGGAGAAATAATGTTTGTTAACAAGTATAACAACTGGCTTTTACCTGCCGCGGTGGGACCAATAATTGCAGTTTTGCTTCCGGCTTTCACCGAAAATGAAATATTCTTCAATATAGGCTTATCTTCATAAAACAGTGAAACATTTTTCAAAATGATATTGCCTTTTATATTGCTGCTAATAGTTCCCGTTTCAACTGTTTCAGGTGCATCTAAGACATCATATATTCTCTGATATGAAGCAGAAGCCTGTGCAATGATATTACTCATAAAACCAATCATAAGAATCGGGAATATTAAAAGCAAAAGATAACTATTGAAGGCAGCAAAATTTCCGAGCGACATAGTGCCGGCAACCACAAAATGGCCTCCAAGTGCAAGTATTGTAACTATTGCCAGGTTAGAAACAAACATAATTACAGGAATAAGCGTTGCAAAAAGACGTAAAATGGATAATCCCAGATTACGGGACTCCATATTGGTTTCCAGAAATTTCATGCTTTCCGGCTGTTGTGAGTTCAGCACCCTTATTAAAGCAGATCCCATAATACTTTCGTTTATAATTTTGTTGAGAGAGTCAATAACTTCCCTGCCCCGTTTAAACAATACTCTCACTTTCCTTAAAACAATAAAAAAAGTTCCGCCGATAACAGGAACAATCGAAATAACGGCCAATGCCAGTTTCCAATTTATCATAATCAGCAGGGTGGAGGTACCGGCAATAACAAAAACTGAAGAAATAATAATAATAAAAGCCTGAGAAACAAACATTTTTACAGAGTCGATATCAGACGTGAGGTTTGTTAATAGTTTTGAGGGGTTTGACTTAAGAACAAAGGCATAGTTCTGACGTGAAATTTTTTCGGATATTTGTGTGCGCAAATCTTTAGCTACTCGCTCTGAGGCATAAGTTTGAATAATGTTTTGTAAGAAAGTAAATATAAATATTGCCGCAGCAGCTAACAAAAACTCAACAACTACAGATTGAATATTAAAATGCTTTGCCGAAAAAGCATCAATGCCATGAGCAATAATTTTCGGAATCAGCATGTTAATACCGCTACCCATCAGCGCCATAATAATTAATAGGATCACCATTCCAAAGTATGGTCTCAGTAAACTAAATATACCGGGTTTAAGAATTTTGTTTTTCCCGGATTGAGAGTTAGGTTTATCCATATTTATTCGCTTTATTTTGCAAAGAAATTCAATAAAGCCTATTATTCATTCAAAAAATCGGTAAAATCATAGAATTTACCGGCAAGTACTTTAACAAGATGATGATTCGTGCTATTTCTGACTTCCCGTCATAATCGAAAAAGCAAGGAAGCCGGAATAAAAATCCGCTATCCTTCAGAACTTTAATCTTAGTGCAATCAATAATAGAAAGTTGTTTATATTTACAGCGCATAGTTTGAAATTTGTCCGGAGTGAAGGCATACTTTTTCTTTAAAAGATATATCTTATGAAAAATGAAGATATAACAACTATTGAATTGACCTTTGTAAACGCTTTTCTGGTAAAGGTAAAAGAAGGATACGTCTTAATTGATACCGGTTTGGCTATGCACTGGGAAAAACTGGAAAGAGAATTAATGTCTGCTGGCTGCTTGCCGGATAAATTACAGGTTGTTATTATAACCCACGGCGACTTTGACCATGCCGGAAATTGTGCAAAACTGCAGGAAAAGTATAAATGCAAAATAGCTATGCATAAAGATGATTCTCTAATGGTGGAAAATGGCCTATTCCTGAAACGAAAAGCAAGAACATTATCAGCAAGGGTATTTTCCTTCATAAGAATATTATTCAGAAGAAAATTTACTTTTAATAAATTCAAACCGGATATTTATTTAACTGAAGGGCAAAACCTGAATAAATATGGTTTCAATGCCACAGTGGTTCATATTCCAGGTCATACAATAGGTTCAATTGGAATACTAACAAATGATGGAAATTTTTTTGCCGGAGATACGTTTACCAATAATAGAAAACCTGACATAGCTAATTATATAGAAAATCCAATGGAACTGGAAAACAGTATTGCCAGGTTGAAAAAGATGAATATAAAAACGATTTATCCGGGCCATGGTAAACCTTTTGAAATGGAACAAATAGCCCGGAAACTATAATTCACTTCACATCGATAAATGGCATTCGCTAAGTATAATAAAAAGCCACTTACGGGATTCAAAATAATTTTTCGTTCCTTTCAATACAGAAATTACCGTCTTTTCTTTGGGGGACAAAGCATTTCATTAATTGGAACCTGGATCCAACGAATCGCAACTCCCTGGCTGGTTTACCACCTTACAGGTTCTGCACTTCTACTGGGTGTTATTGGTTTTGCCGGTCAGATACCTACTTTTATAATAGCACCCTTTGCCGGCGTTATGACAGATCGCTGGAACAGGTATCACATCCTGATAGGCACCCAAATTGCGGCAATGATACAAGCTTTTATCCTTACCATTCTTTATTTTTCAGGAACAATTGCGATCTGGCACATTGTACTTCTGAATATATTTCTTGGTTGCGTTAATGCATTTGATGTTCCGGCACGACAGTCATTCGTTATTGAAATGGTAGAAAAGAAGGAAGACCTGGGAAATGCAATTGCCTTAAACTCATCAATGGTTAATGGCGCCAGATTACTTGGACCATCAATAGCAGGTATATTAATTGCTTTTACAGGTGAAGGAATTTGTTTTCTGCTTAATGGGTTAAGCTATATATTTGTTATAGTATCTCTTCTTTTAATGAAAGTTAAACCAAAAAAAATAAAAATTAAAGACACTCATGTTTTAAGTGAATTGAAGGAAGGATTTTCTTATGCTTTCGGTTTTGCACCTATAAAATATATTATATTTTTACTTAGTCTGGTAAGCTTAATGGGAATGCAATACACGGTACTGATGCCGGTTTTTGCCAAAGAAATACTGCATGGTGGCTCACATACTTTCGGCTTTCTCGTGGGAGCTTCAGGTCTGGGTGCCCTGACAGGAGCTCTCTATCTTGCATCCAGGAAAAATGTTCTTGGACTTATCAGAGTTATTCCTCTGGCTGCAGGTATCTTTGGTTTGGGGCTCATCACATTTTCTTTTTCGCGGTTCTTTTTGCTTTCATTGACGTTGATGGTAATAACCGGACTTGGAATGATGCTACAGATGGCATCAAGCAATACTATTTTACAGACTATTGTTGAAGATGATAAACGCGGCCGTGTCATGAGCTTTTACACAATGGCATTTATGGGTACTGCACCCTTTGGAAGTTTGCTGGCAGGGAGCCTGGCAAAAATCATAGGTGTGTCAGATACTATATTAATAGGTGGAATATCTTGTATTATTGGTGCTCTTCTCTTCGCATATAAACTTCCCGAACTTAACAAAATAGTTCATTCAGTATATGTTAAATTGAAAATGATGCCGCCGGAAATTGTACAAGAAATTCAGACGGTTACGGACTAGTATTTTTATTCAAATATTCTTCAAATTAATTTAATAAAATGTTACATTAATTCGTTTATATTTGCATTTCCATTTTAGAAAACTAATTTAAAGAAGAGTATTTTCGGGAATGAGATATTTCTTTCAAATCATGCTTGGAAAAGAACACGGATATAAGAAATACAGGGAGGGCCTGATAAGTATACTGTTTCTTGTTCTTTCCAGTTTATTAACAGGACAAACAGTTCGTGATACGCTTCCTTCCAATGTTACATTATCACAATGCATAACCTATGCACTGGCTAACCAATCATTGATTAAACAATCCTTGCTGGATGAAGATATTACAAAAAGAAATATCTGGATTGCCCTGTCGGCCTGGTATCCTCAACTCGAGGTTGATGCAAATGTTCAACATTATCTTCAGATACCAACAGCCTATTATCCTAATCTGAACAACCCTCCTGCCTACACTCCTTTTATAGCTTTACCCTCCACACCAGCAAATGTATCATCAGGCGTATTTTCTGCGAACCAGACTTTATACAGTAACAATTTATTTTTTGCAGCCAGAACTTCGAGAGAACTTCGCAATCAGGCTTCGGAAAACACAGAAAATTCAAAGATCAATACATATGTTGATGTAACCAAAGCTTTTTTTGATGTGCTATTGACAGAGGAGCAGCTTAATGTTCTGAATGAAGATATACTTCGCCTGCAGCAAAATTATAAAGATGCTTACAATTTTTATAAAAATGGCCTGACAGATAAAATAGACTATCAACGTACCGAAATATCTCTCAGCAATGCTCTGGCACAAAGAAAGTCTACGGAAGAAGCGCTAAAAGCCAAATATTCTGTATTGAAACATCTTATGGGAGTGGTTCCTGAAAAACAATTAATTGTATCATACGATTCTTCCAAATTTGAAAATGAAATATTAATTGATACAACAAAGAATCTGGATTACAGTAATCGTATCGAATATCAGCTTTTACAGACTTCATTGAAACTACAGAATTTTGGAATCAGCTATTACAGGTGGTCATTTCTTCCGACTTTATCTGCTTTTTATAACTATGACCCGGCATATTCGAATAACCAATTTTCTGATTTATATAATACTAACAATCCAACTTCCCTCTTCGGCTTGAAATTAACACTCCCACTGTTTCAGGGAATGAGCAGGCAGGAGAATTTTAGCAAGGCAAAACTTCAGTACCAGCGACTCCAACTTGGAATGGACTATCTGAAAAGCTCGATCAGCAGTGAATATACTCAGGCTCTTGCGGGTTATAAAAGCAACCTGAATGAACTGAGAGTCGCAAAAAACAATATCGCTATTGCAAAGGATATCTTTAACACTGTGAAGCTTCAGTATGATAAAGGAATTAAGGCATATCTGGAAGTTATAGTTTCTGAAACAGATTTACGGACAGCAGAACTTAATTATTTAAATATACTTTTCCAGGTTCTAAACAGCAAGATGGATTTGGAAAAAGCTTCAGGAGACATAAAAATCAATTGACAATGATAGATATACAATTATTTGGTGATAGCTTAAAGCCAACTTTAAATTTGTAACACTATGTATAAAATATCTCATATAATAATATATTTTGCACTGATTGCAGGCTTGCTATCCTGCAGCGGAAATAAGGCAAATAATAAAGCGGAAGTGCCTGCAATACCCGTGACAGTTACTAATGTAAGTCTGACAAAAGCTGTATTCTACAATTCATACCCTGCAAATATAGCGGCATTAAAGGAGGTAGAGTTACGCGGCCAGGTGAGCGGATATATAACAGGAATATATTTTACTGAGGGGAAAGTAGTTCATTCAGGAGAGAAACTATATGAAATTGACCGTCGCAAATATGAAGCGACCTACAAAGAAGCCCAGTCAAATGTTAAAATTGCGGAAGCCAATCTTGAGAAAGTTCAGCGTGATGCTGATCGTTACACTGATCTTGCCAGGCAGGATGCTGTTGCAAAACAGCTTCTCGACAATTCAATAACAGATCTTAAAAATGCCAGACAGCAGGTGGATGCTGCGAATTCAGAACTGGTTAAGGCTAAAACTGATTATGATTATTCTCTGATCAATGCACCGTTTGATGGCACAATAGGTTTTTCCGGTGTTAAGCTGGGAACTCTCATAACTCCGGGACAGACTCTTCTTAATATAATATCTTCAGATGACCCTATGGGTGTTGATTTTGAAATAAGTGAAAATGAGCTTGGTCGTTTCCGGCAGATTGAAAATGCAGCAATTTCAGCTAATGATACAATCTTTAAGATCACTCTTCCCAATAATTCAACATATCCCTTTTTTGGAAAGATAAGTGTCATCGACAGAGCAGTTGACCCTCTGACAGGTACAATCAGGGTCAGGATAACTGTGCCTAACCATGAAAAGATACTTAAACCTGGTATGAGCTGTAAGGTTCTTGTTTTGAATGCCTACGCAGGTGAGCAGATAATTATTCCATTTGAGGCAGTGCTTGAGCAATTGAGCGAATATTTTGTATACATAATAAAAGATAAAAAGGCTCAACAGGTAAAGGTCTCTCTTGGTCCGCGGGTTAATACCAATGTAATTGTATTGAAAGGGCTCAAAGGTGATGAAACAATTGTAGTTGATGGAATACAGAAGCTGCACGACGGTTCAGAGATTACAATCGTCCAGCCCCAAAAACAACAACAGCACAATTAAAGAAAGTAAACCACTTAAAGTCTGAATCTTATTTCATGATAGCCGATACCTTTATAAAACGTCCAATCACAGCCATAGTGATTTCATTGGTCCTGGTGATTGTAGGAACATTGGCGATACTTAACCTGCCTGTAAGTCAGTATCCCGATATTACTCCTCCTGTGGTCCAGATATCAAGCCAATATACAGGGGCTGACGCAACAACTGTGGAACAAACTGTCACGACACCGATAGAAATACAGGTTAATGGAGTTCCCGGCATGAACTTTCTCCAGAGTAACAGCACTAACGATGGTCGTTCGACTCTGAATGTTTATTTTGATATAGGTACTAACGTTGATATCGCCACTACTGAAGTTCAGAACAGGGTGAATATTGCAACTCCCGTTCTGCCTGAGGAGGTGAAAAGATTGGGTATTACGGTTCGCAGGCGTAATCCGAGCGGTCTTTTAAATGTAGCTATCTACTCTCCAAAAGGGACCCATAGTATTCAGTTTCTCGATAATTACACTAACATATTTGTAAGGGATGCTCTTTTGAGGGTTAAGGGCGTCGGTGATATTTTTGCAAGAACAGATGATTTCAGTATGCGTATCTGGCTCAACCCCGATAAAATGGCAAGCTTTGGTTTGATTGCCCGTGACGTTCTTAATGCTGTTCAGGATCAGAATGTGCAGGTGGCTGCCGGATCAATTGGTACTCCCCCTCAACCTTCCGGTCAACCTTTTGAGTACACAGCAAGGGTCAATGGTAGACTCAGCAGCGTGGATGATTTCAATAACATTATCGTCAGGACTAATCCTGTTGCCGGTTCTATTGTTTATTTAAAGGATATTGCACGTGTTGAGTTAGGTAAATTCAACTATTCAGGTGTAGCATATGTTGATAAACAACGTGCTTCATACATGTTGATATACCAGACTCCTGGCAGCAATTCTCTTGATGTTGCCGATGGAATTTACAAGGCATTGGCTCAGCTAAGCAAATCTTTTCCAAGCGATGTTGCTTATAAGGTGCCATTTGAATCTGTTACAGTCGTAAAGGAATCTATAAGCGAGGTTGTCAAAACTCTGCTTGAGGCATTGGCGCTGGTGGTACTGGTGGTATTTGTTTTCCTGCAGGACTGGCGTTCTACTATTATTCCTGTTCTTGCAATCCCTGTTTCAATAATAGGCACTTTCATTTTCTTCATTCCACTTGGTTTTACTATTAATAAGCTTACACTCTTCGGCTTTGTTCTTGCAATCGGTATAGTTGTGGATGATGCAATAATAGTAGTTGAAGCGGTGCAGCGTTATATGGAAGAGCAGCACCTCACTCCAAAAGAAGCTGCACACAAAGCTATGGCAGATATATCAGGACCTGTTGTTGCCATTGCACTAGTACTTGCTGCAGTTTTTGTTCCGGCCGGTTTTTTGCCAGGCATTGTCGGCAGGTTGTATCAGCAATTTGCTATTACAATAGCAATTTCAGTCCTCATATCGGCATTTGTTGCTCTGTCTCTAACTCCTGCTTTATGTTCCTTATTTCTCAAACCTCATCATATAAATAAATCTTCAAAAGGACTTAACTACATTTTCTTTCACTTTAATAAATGGTTCAACAGGAGAACAGAGGGATATACAAACAATGTCAGAAGAGCTATAAAGCATTCGCGTTATATTGTCATACTTTTGATATTAATAGTCTTTGGTGCATATGTAATGCTTGTTAAAAAACCCACAGCTTTCATCCCACTGGAGGATGAAGGACGTTTGTATATAACATTCGAACTGCCTGAAGCCTCTTCCACCTCGCGGACTGTAGAGGTGCTGAAGAAAATAATGGATGTTCTGAGTGAAATCAAAGGTGTCGACCATTATTCTGCAATATCCGGGCTTAATGTAGTTTCCGGTGCTACCAAAACCAATAGTGGCACTCTGTTTTGCCAGTTAAAACACTGGGATGAGCGCAAAAGCAAATCTGAACAGATTTTTGCGTTAATGGCTCAGATGCAGGCAAAATTCGCAGCTATAAGGGAGGCAAATATTATTGTCATAGCTCCTCCAGCTATTCCGGGGCTGGGTGCTACAGGTGGATTCACGTTTGAACTGCAGCAACGTGAAAGCAATGATGATGTAAAAGCCTTCGAACGAAATGTTAATGCATTCATGGCTGCCGCCAACAAACGTCCTGAGATTGCCCGTGCCATCACTTTTTTCAATGCCCGCACTCCCAACTATCAGCTCACCGTTGACCGTGATAAATGCGAAAAGATGGGTGTTAACCTAGCTGAAGTCTTTAATACCATTCAGACATTTCTTGGCAGCAGCTTTATAAATGACTTCACTATATATAACAGGAATTTCCACGTAATTGCCCAGGCAGATACTCTTTTCAGGAATGATATTGTTGATATGGATAAATATTATGTCCGTAATCAGCAGGGCACTATGCTGCCCTTAAGCTCTGTGATGAGTTCTAAAGTTAATGAGAGCGCTTCTATGCTTTCTCATTATAATCTTTACCGCATGGCTGAATTTGTCGGTGACGCAAAAGCAGGATACAGCAGCGGGCAGGCTCTCAAAGCGTTACAGGAAACTGCTCAGCAGGTGCTGCCAAAAGGATATGGGTATGAGTTCTCAGGCCTGAGCCGTGAAGAGCTGAAAGCAGGTAACACTTCTACCTTTGTTTTCATATTATCTATCCTATTCGTTTTTCTATTCCTATCTGCTTTATATGAAAGCTGGACAGTGCCTTTCACTATTCTGCTCGGTGTTCCTCTCGCTGCCTTTGGAGCCATGTTGGCATTGACACTTAACAAAACTCTGACAAATAATGTCTACGCACAAATAGGCCTTATTACTCTGATTGGTCTTGCTGCCAGCAACGCTATCCTTATAGTTGAATTTGCCAAAGAGCGTGTTGACCGTGGTATCGAAATTGTAGAAGCCACTATTGAGGCTGTCCGTTTGCGACTGCGTCCTATATTGATGACATCGTTTGCCTTCATCTTTGGAGTGTCTCCTTTGGTATTAGCGACCGGCGCCGGCGCCGTTGCACGTCAGACTATCGGTTGGTCAGTCCTGGGAGGGATGCTCGCAGCCACTGCATTAGGTGTTTTCATAATACCTGTTTTGTTTATCTTAATAATCCGTCTCACCTATGGTAAGCAAAAACTCGCCGATCTTCAGGCAAAACACAACTCATTCCCCGCTACTCCGGAATATAAATAACCAAATATTTTAATTCTTTATACAACGTAAAGAAAAACCGTAGGTTTTAGTGGCTTTGCCTCTGACTGCACGTTGGTAACCTGAGCCTAATATCAGGTTACAGGCACTGTTTTGATTGTATTCTGTAGAACTCCACAAAATCCCGTTTTTACCGACATTCATTATTTTTTCACCAATATTGTCGCAATAGCCACCAGGAAGAGCTGTAAATCCGTTCTTGTTGTTTGCTCCGGTATTTGGACTTTCCCAATGTGTCATTCCCTCTTCTTTCATTTTTCCACCAGCAATACTGTCGCCACCCAGGAAGTCGGTAAGTGTGGTAAATTCATTATTGGAAGGCAGATGCCAACCCGATGGGCAAACATTTTTTGCGGTTTCCCAGTTGTACAAACACCCGTAAGTTATTTTACTTTGGTCAGTGTCGTATTGCCAACAGCCACTATTTGCTGTGAAGGCAAGGTTTTCTGCCATCCATGTTTGTGTGCCTAATATTATTGTTTTGTAAATTATACTATCTCTTGAGTCGATAAATATACCAGTTACCTGAGCTACTGAACTTAACCTAAAAACCAGAATTGCAATTATCATTAAAAAAGATTTGTTTTTCATGCTAAGAGATTAAGGTTATTAACTATTTATATTGGTTTTTACATATCCCATTTTATATCTTCCCTTACTCTGAAACTATCCTCAACAAAATATTTATCCAAAGAATCATTCTTTGCTTGAATTACCATAAAAATCAATGGTTTATCAGAATTATTTCTCCAGGTTCTTCTCCCATCCGGTGCTATCCGTATTACACTTCCTTCCATAATGTTAAATCTATTGCCATCAACTTGAAATTGTCCATTACCTTTAATAAAAATATAAATTTCTTCGTGATTCTTGTGTGAATGTAAAATGGATTTAATTAATGGTCAGGATATCAAAGATGGATTTAAGCCTGTTTTAAATCCGGTGTACCAGATGCTGGTTGAAGGAAACAACTTAATTAATTTTTCAATAAAATGTTATGAAGGAGGTAGCATCGATGAATATGTCCTTAATTCGAGTCTGAATCCGGCAGTTTACTTTACCAGCAAAAAAAATGGAGTATTTGATCGGCTATTTAAACCACAAAGCTACTTCCAAAAGAAAGCGGGAAGACAATAACAAGTTATCTTAAATAAGCAGATGTGTCTATCTAAGGGAATTTGTTATGGGACCTTCTATTATTTTTTCTCTGAGACCTTAATCTCAGAGTCTTTTACTTCAGGCTCCTTTTTTTCCGGCTCATCATTAAGACGAGACGCTTTTTTGAATTCGCGCATACCTTCACCTATTCCTTTCATCAATTCGGGAATCTTTCTCCCACCAAATAATAACACTATTACAAGTAATATTAGTATGAGGTGAAAAGGACTACTAAAATCTAGCATAATAATTTAATTTTATTGTAAGTTAATTATAATTACTCTTATCTAATTCATCATCATTACATAATGCCATTCCGAGCTTTTTCTTGTCCTGTCCGTTTCCTGCTTTGAACCCGGTGATCATCTGCCTGTCAAACAAACAGCTTATTCAGATTTATCTATGCACGCAGTAAGCAATCGTCAAAATTATAAATATAATTCAATAATAGTTCAATATCAGAAATATAAAAAGCAGATGCCGGTCTTTTATGCAGAATTAATCACCAAACCTTATCTGGTGATTAACCACCATAAAGAACACAATCCTAACAATAAACATTTCATTCATTGAGATTAATTGCCTCCTGAAGTTGTATTATTCAGATAATTATTATCGTCATCCTCTTTACTCTTACTGAATTCCAGCTTACCAAATTTGTACATAAAACTGATCCCAAAAGACCGCAATGGCATCTGGCGAATATTCGTCGAAGTATAGCTTTCTGTGGAAATAGTAGTTAATTGTCTTACATATTTGCTGAAAGGATTTGTTGCAGTAAATCCAAGACTTGCTTTTTTATTCCAAAACATCTTTCTTAAAGCAAAAGTATAAATAAAAAACTGTGGACTCTTGCCCTGAATATTTTGTGATGCCGAACTATAGTTACCAAATAACTCAAACACCAGATCTTTAGGCAGCTGGTAAGTTGTGTTCAGGTTAAGCCTGGCCCTGAACCCTGTTGATTGGTTGCCTGTGGTTAGATTGCTTACTGAATAACGGTAAGTAACCATAAGATTACCACGTATGTTTAGTTTGGTCGTTATCGGGTATGAACCTGATGCACTGATGCCTGAATTGTACTCTTCCCCTACGTTTTGACGGTTAGTAACTGATACATTGGTATAAATTGAATCACCTATCAGGTAAGCAGGGTAAAATGTGGTCACCTGTTTAACATCGTGAGTGTTGATACGCTCTATTAATGATATATAAATATTCCCTCCCTTTTTAAACGTACTACTGTAGCCTAATTCAAAATTATTTCCAATCTCGGGTTTCAACAATGGATTACCTATTGTAATATTATATGGATCACTTAGATTAATAAAGGAATTTAATTCCCTGTATTCCGGTCTTTCTATGCGTTTGCTATATGCCAGTTTCAGAGACTGGCTTTTATTGAAATCATGAGATAGTACAATGGAGGGTACTAATGTACCATATCCCGGAACAGAAGTATCAGGAAAATCAATCTTCACATCAGTATACTCATACCTTGCACCTGCTTTAATGTTAAGGTAATTAAACAATTTGAAGTTTCCGGAAAGATATCCTGCATAAATCTTCATGGTATAATTCAAATGATAAGATTGTAATGGATCTATCATAAACTGGTCAGAAGAAGGATCGAAAACACTTACATCAGCATTGCTGGTAAGATTTTGAATTACGGTTTTAGCGCCTGTTTCAATTAAGAAATTGCTATTCACCGGATGTGCGTAATCAATGGAAATATTGGTTTCATCGTCTGTACCCGGGTTAGTGCTTGATGATCCTGCGAAGCTAATAGCCTGTCCCGTATATGATTGTGACTGAGTATAATTACTATAAGGGGTACTATTGCTGGCAGTGTATAATATATCCAACTCCTGCCCTTCCTTTTTGAATTTCTTTTTGTAGTCGAGGCTATAGTCAATAGAGCTTATCTTGCTGTGACTGTCTGAATTACGCAAAGTAAATATATCCGATACGGGATTGGATGAATAATCCTGCATTAATTCTTCCTGATTTGTGAGCCCCTGGTTTCGGTTACTAAACTGATTGTAACCCAATGAGCCGGTAATTATATCATTCTTTGAAATATTCCAGTCGAAACCGATGCCTGATCGTAATCCATTTCTTTTAAAATCAGTACGGCTGTTCTGCAACAAGTTGGTAATTGTTTTAGCGGAAGTGTCTGTAGCAAAACGGTTTTGAGAGTATGGCATCTGAGAGGTTAATTGAGCATTGCCACTGAAAAAAGCATTTATACCAAAATTATTGTGCCTAATGTTCAGATTTACAGAGCCATTCTCCAATCTTGTACCTGCCGATAAATTGATATTACCATTTACACCCTGCATCCTGTTGTCATAGAGAATAATATTGATAATTCCTCCCGTGCCCTGTGAATCATACTTGGCGCCGGGATTGGTAATAGCCTCTACGCTTTTAATCTGGCTGGCAGGAATAGATGCAAGTGCATCAGAGAGACTGTTGCCAAATACACTGGAGGGCTTACCGTTGATTAGAAAACGAATATTGGAATTACCTTGCAGTTCTACATTCCCATCGATATCAACAGTTACCTGGGGTACTTTTTTAAGTACATCAATAGCTGCACCTCCCTGAGAAGAAATGTCATTAGAGACATTATATATAATTTTATCAATTCTGCTTTCAACAATCGGTTTATCCCCGATTATTGTTACATTTTGAAGATTTTGCGTTGAAGGAGAAAGATATATTGTTCCTACTGCAACGGAGCGTTTATCTCTATTTATGTTAATGTTGTCTAATGTTATCTTTTCATAACCAATAAATTCGATATTGATCTGGTATGTGTCAAATGGAATATTGGATATACCAAATACACCTTTGACATCAGCAACAGTACCATTTATTATCTTTCCTGACTGTTTACTTATTAAGGTAATAGTTGCATATTCCAATGGTTGCTTAGTGGCTTTATCAAATACTTTACCCGATATTGTGGTATTTGGTTTTGATTGAGAGCTTACCACAGCACAAAAGAAGAGATGAATTATTACAATTAAAATAAAAGGTTTAATAACATGTGAATTCATTATGAACAAAACTTATTTAAATTATTAATCAGTCGATATATGGTGATTGAATTGAAGGTGCAAAGGAAGAAAATGAATTTGAAGAAAACTTAAATAGAATGTTAAAAAAAATTAATATTCCGGTCAATAGAGAAACGAATGAATAATAACTAACTAATCTTAAGTATATGTTGATTCCATGAATCAATAATGAAGACTTTTTATACAGGGAATTAAATGCTACTAATTATTTGTATTCCTTCAATATTGGTTGTTTCTCAGATTGGTTGTAATAAGTAAATAGATCTCGAATTATTATTGAAAACCGATAGTCATTATTCATTATTTCATTTCCATAAGAAAAAATCATTAATTTCGTTCTTATATCAGCTTAGCGGATCAATCATTAATTATTATTAAACATAAACTCTAGTGAGAAACTACAAGCTTATAAACAACATAACAGGGTGGGTTGCCTTTGCAATTGCTGCCTTTACCTATATAACTACAATTGAACCGACTACAAGCCTGTGGGACTGTAGTGAGTTTATTGCCTCTTCATTTAAGCTTGAAGTTGGCCATCCTCCGGGAAACCCTGTATTCATGATTATGGCCAGGTTTTTTACCCTGTTTGCAGGAGGAAATGTCTCGAAAGTGGCTTCCATGGTAAACTCAATGTCGGCCCTTGTGAGTGCATTCGCCATTCTGTTTCTTTTCTGGAGTATAACACATCTTGCAAAAAAGATCCTGATTAAAGATGACAATGATTATACTTCAGGAAGGATTATCGCAGTTATGGCAGCAGGTATTGTAGGAGCCATTGCATATTGTTTTTCGGATTCTTTCTGGTTCTCTGCGGTCGAAGCAATAGTATTTGCCTCATCGGGATTCTTTACGGCCCTTGTTTTCTGGGCAATTCTCAAATGGGAGGAGGTTGCAGATGAAGAGCATGCAGACAGATGGATCATACTGATAGCATTTCTGATAGGATTATCAATAGAAGTTCATCTTCTTAACCTTCTTACTATACCGGCAATTGGTCTTGTTTATTATTTCAGAAAATTTGAATTTTCGTGGAAGGGTTTTATTATAGCAATGGTCAGCTCAGTTATTATTCTGGCTCTTCTGATGTATGGGATCAGACCGGGAATAGTCACAATTTCTTCGAAATTTGATCTTTTCTTCGTTAATTCCCTGGGACTTCCTATAAAAAGTGGAATATTGTTTCATATGGCCCTGGTTATTTTATTTTTCGTTCTGGCAATAAGATCAACCTTCAATGATTCAAACTTTAAGAAAACTGCTTTTCTTTCTTTTGGGGCACTTTTCCTAACCGGGGTATGGGTCCTGTCCGAATCAGTAGTGTTCAACTTATTAATAATATTATTGTTAGCTGGTTCTGTCTGGTATATTTCAGGAAAAAGTAAGATAATTTTGAATACTGCACTGACAGTTGTTATGGTAATACTGATAGGATTTTCTTCAAATGCAATCATTGTAATCAGGGCTTCAGCGAATCCTCCTCTTAATGAAAATAACCCGTCTGACCCGTTTAATCTTTTGTATTTTCTGAACCGGGAACAGTATGGAGAAAGGCCATTATTTAAGGGTCCCTACTTTAATGCACCCAGGATTGGATCTAAGGATGGGAAACCAAGGTATAATTATGTGAATGGCAAATACGAAATAACCAGCCATGATGTTGTGATAGAATATGATCCGCGGTTCGTTACCCTGTTCCCGAGAATGTGGAGCGAAGAGAGTGATCATGCTCAGGAATATCAGGCATGGTCAAAAATGAAAGGGGTTCCTATCCAGGTAACCAACCAGTCAGGTGAGAAGAAAATCATCCGTAAACCGACATTCTTTGAGAATCTGCGATTCATGTTTTCATATCAGATCAATTATATGTATTTCAGGTATTTCATGTGGAACTTTTCAGGAAAACAAAATGATACTCAGGGAACCGGGGGATCTGTGAACGGGAACTGGATCACCGGGATTAAATTCCTTGATGAACCCAGGATAGGTTCATCAGATATGCCAGCTGATATGAAAAACGAGCCTTCAAGAAATGTCTATTACCTGCTTCCATTTTTACTCGGAATAATAGGAATGCTATATCAATATAAAAAAGACAATAAAAACTGGTGGGTCGTTCTGTTGCTGTTTTTTATGACAGGTCTGGCTATCATCTTATACCTTAATCAGTATCCGAATCAGCCTCGCGAACGCGACTATGCTTATGCCGGTTCATTCTACTTTTTTGCAATCTGGATAGGTATTGGGGTTCTCGCCGTGTTTGAGGGATTTGCTAAGCTGGTTAAAGAAAATATTGCAGCACCCTTTACAGGATTGATTTGCTTTTTTGCAGTGCCTGTGATAATGGGATCACAGAATTGGGATGATCATGATCGTTCCGGCCGTTATCTGGCCAGAGATGTCGCCTTCAATTATCTTAATTCATGTGCTCCTGATGCAATACTGTTCACCAACGGAGATAACGATACCTTCCCGCTATGGTACGCACAGGAGGTTGAAGGAAAAAGAACCGATGTCAGGGTTTGCAACCTGATGCTTTTAAATACAGACTGGTATATTGACGAGATGAAAGTTAAATCACATGATTCAGATCCTCTGCCAATAACTCTCCCAAATAAAAAATACTTTGAGGGTGTGAATAATCAGGTTTTTATTATAGAAAAGAGTAAGGATCCGGTAGATATTTCAACTATAATTGAATGGGTAAAAAGTGAAAATAAGGCAACTAAAGTTCAGATTTCTGAAACTGAGGAGTTGGACAATATTCCATCAAGGACTATCAGAATTCCGGTTGATGCGACGAAAGTTATTACCTCAGGTGCAGTGAAACCTGAAGATGCTGATAAGATTGTTCCATATATAGACATCAAGCTGAAAGGCAATTCAATAATGAAAAGTCAACTATTGGTTCTTGATATACTGGCCCATAATGACTGGAAACGACCAATTTATTTTATTACAGGCTATCATAACGATGCTCTCGGACTTGAAGAATATTTTCAGCTGGAAGGATTAGCATACAGACTCGTACCAATAAAGTCTGAGAACAAAAGCTGGCTCAGATATGGCCGGATCGATACGGATATCCTTTATAATAATATGATGAATAAGTTTGCCTGGGGAGGCGCAAAAGAGAAAGGGGTTGACATAGATTATAATCATAAGAGGACTCTGTTAGTTGTTAAGGCAAGATATAATTATGCAAGACTGGCAACTGCTCTTGCGTCAGAAGGGAAAAATGAAAAAGCTATAAGTGTACTTGATTATTGCATGGAGACCTTTCCCGTTGAAAAAATATCATATGATATGTATGTTCCGAGTATAATTGAGGCATATGTCGCTGCCGGAGCAATTGATAAGGCAACTGAACTTACCCGTAACCTCAGCAACTATTATTTTGAGAAGCTGGATTATTATCTGAGGCAGAAACCAGATATTCTTGCTTCTGCAGAATATGAAGTTCAGTCCGCTATTCAATTTACTTCACAGGCTGCAACAGCATGTAAAAACGGTGGAAAGACCGAACTTGCAGATGAAATATCTAATAAACTTGAAAGTTATTATACAAAATATGTAAAATTGGTTCAGCCTTCAGACCATTAGGAACAGAAGCTTGAATTATTCTTAAACCTAGCTAAAGTACTTATTTTCTTAGTGTTAGTTTGTAATTGACTCTATGCTCCCTGGTGATATATAAGCGTTTTTATGTGGCACTTATATAATCACCAGGCGCTGCTGTTAAAAACATTATATTGAAATATAAAATGAAATTATTTGAATGAACAGTAGCAAAACATCGATTTTCAGAAAACAAAATAAATAGAAAAATGGATACAAACTCACAAACAATGAGTCCTCCTATCTTAGGCAGAGTGACATCAATTGATTTCTTTCGCGGTTTTACCATGTTTCTTTTGGCTGGTGAAGCTACGGAACTATACAGTCAGTTGGAGAAATCTCATATTGGTATTATACAATTTCTTGGCACCCAGCTCAGTCACCACGAATGGCATGGTTTACATTTCTGGGATCTGATACAACCTTTTTTCATGTTTATTGTCGGAGTTGCAATTCCTTTTGCGGTAGCCAACAGGTTAAAGAAAGGGGACAGCATAAAAAATATTACTCAACATGCAATTAAACGCTCATTCCTGTTGTTGTTCCTGGGATGGGCCCTGTATTTTACAGATGCGGGGAAATTGGTCTTCCGCTTTCAAAACGTTCTGGCACAACTTTCCGTTACCTATCTGGTTGCGTTCCTTATCAGGAACAAAAGCTTTAAATTTCAATTGATTTTCACTTTCGTTATTCTCTTGCTGATTGATCTGGCATATCGTTTCTTCCCTGTGGAGGGATTTAACCATCCCTGGGTGAATTTCGAAAATCTTGGGGCATGGTTCAATAATAAGATTGAATGCGTTGACAGAGCCAGTACATGGGCAACATTAAATTTTGTTTCGACTACGGCCCATACTGTTTGGGGAGTTCTGTGCGGCAGGCTTCTGATGAGCAATAAACCAGCTGTAAAAAAAATTCAAATATTGCTTGTTGCGGGAGTATCAGCCTTAATTATAGGATATTCTCTCGACATATTAAACGTGACCCCTATTATTAAGAAGATTGCTACTTCCTCATTTGTATTTGCAAGCGGAGGATTTGCCATACTTGCTCTTTGCTTTTGTTACTGGCTGATTGATATTAAAAAACAATTCATAACCGGATCAAGAATGTTTATTATAGTTGGAATGAACAGCATCTTTATTTATCTGTTCTTTTCAATTGGCGGTGCCGGTCTGATCAGTAGAATTATAGCTCCTTTCAGCAGTTTATTGTTTTCGTGGGGAGGAGACAAGACAGTAAATATAATCACCAGTCTTGGTATTTGGGCTGTAATGTGGTATATGTGTTACTGGCTGTATAAGAATAATGTATTTATTAAAATTTAGAGATTCAGAAAAGGGAGCGTGAGATTCCTCGCTGTCGCTCGGAATTCCGAACTGAGCCGAAACCCGGAGCAAAGCGAAGGGGAGGCGAAATGTAGAATCTCACTCTGAACGGTAAAAATCATGGAATTTATGTTCATCACCCCAATACTCATAGAATTGAATGTCAATTTCAAACCTATTGGGTTAAAGCTAATTTATAATTCTTTTCTATCTTTTTTTCAGTATAATAAGATATGTATATATAGTAGTCCCGGGGAAAGGCCGATCTCATTTCTTTTTAGGCGCTTTAACCTGACCCTCAGATGAACCAAATACCATTTCGGTGACTTCGTCCTTCTCGTTGATTGTAAATTCTATTGAATACCCCTCCATGTATTTAATTGCAAATTTAGCTTTAGAAATAGGGGTTAACTCCATATCGGGCTGGTCCGCTAAAATCAGGTTCAGTGTTTTATTATCCTTTAGGACTACTTTAGCCACCGACCCGTTGTAGTCATATTCGCCAGTATACTTTTGCAGGTTTTCCTTAGGAAGATCTGAAACAGTTGCAGGTTTTGGTTTAACAGGAAGTTTTGATTTTACATAATCCGCATGTTCAGTCATACCCTTGGATTGCTTGGCAGTGGCTATACCGTTTAGAATCATGCCATTTAAATAGGATTCAACCTGTTGGCGATACTGTATTGGAATTGTATCGCGAAACCGGACAATCATATCAATACCCTTTATAAAATTAGGTGTATTTTTTACTCGTTTCAGAAAGTTGGCAAAAGGTTGAAGTATCGTGAATTTCTCATTCCCAAAAGGCAAATTATCAAATCGTGAAGCCAAAGAATCAAAATCATTTTCGTTGGCGTATGTAAATAATACATTAGTTATTGCATCAGACAGTGCACCTTTAACATGTTGAACTGAAAGTATCCTGGCTTTATCCAGAGCTGAAGCAGTATCAATGGTTCCAAGTGCAAGCAATGCCTTGCCGGCGATGGAATAAGATGAATCATTGATTGATATAAGGAACGATGATTTATATGTCTCCTTCTTATATTTTCCCAGGGCCTCAATGGCGCCTGCTCTTACCAATGAATTCGGATCACTCTTTGCCATATCGGCTATAAGCGGTTCAACATTCTTCTTCACTGAGTCATTCATTAAATTTAACTTCTGCAATGCATATTGGCGTATTCCGGAATACTTATCTTTCAATGCAGTTTTCAGCAGGTCCAATGCATTGTGGTCATCCACCTGGCTCCTGGCTGCAAAATCAATTGCTTCCCTCCTGTCAACATACAATCCTGCATTTTTATATTGAAAGATATAATTATCCAGGGTTTTATGTTCGGTTTTTTCGCAAAGCAGTATTTTATCCCCATCTACATTTATCAGTTCGGGTTTGGATGAAGCAGGAAAAGCAAATGTATCAACCTGATGTTCAAGCCAGACATTATAGCGCTTCTTTTCGGCACCCTGATAAAAATCTATTGCAACTGGCAACTTAAAAATCTTTCCCGTTTGAGTCTGTTTTACAAGAACTTTAGCAGTTTTGCCTGCTATATCATAATCGTAGCTTATGTCAAGTTTTGGATGACCACTGCCATAATACCATTGGTTCCAGAACCAGTTTAGATCCTGACCTGTAACTTGCTCGAAGGCAAGACGAAGATCTTGTGCCTCAGCTGAACTAAATTTTTTGGTTGTAAGGTAGAGGTTCAGTGATTTGAAAAAGGCGCTGTCACCAACGTAATTCCTCAGCATGTTCAGAATACGTCCGCCTTTCTGATAGCTCACAAGATCGAACATATCTTCCCGGTCCTTGTAATAAAACCGAACCAGTTCTTTTTTCTCGCTTCCGCTATACAAATAGCTTCGCATGCTATTATAATTATGTTCATCGCCAGCATCTTTCCCATGTCTGTATTCCTCCCACAAAGTTTCACTTAAGTCGGCAAATGTTTCGTTCAGTGTAAGATTACTCCAGCTTTCGCATGTAACATAATCTCCAAACCACTGATGAAAGAGTTCATGTGCAATAACATCTTCCCAATTATTTCCATCAATCAGTTGCCGCGCATCCTGTTGTGCAAAATCACCATGTAGAGTAGCCGTTGTATTTTCCATAGCTCCGCTTATGTAGTCACGTGCCGTAACTTGTGAATATTTAGGCCAGGGATAATCTACTCCAGCTATCCTCGAATAAAAATCAATCATTACCGGAGTAAGACCAAAGATCTTCCTGGCTACCGGTGCATACTCTTTTTCAACATAATAACTCACTTCCTTGCCTTTATAGCTGTCCTTAATGATAGAATATTCTCCGACAGCCATCATCATAAGGTACGGAGCATGAGGCAAATCCATCTTCCAGGTATCAGTGCGGGTTCCGTCGTTGTGTTTCTTATGACTTACCAATAAGCCATTTGACAGTGTCTGGAATTTATCAGGAACCGTCATACTGATTTCATCTGTTGTTTTTTGATTAGGTTTATCGATAGTGGGGAACCATCCTGAGTTAGATTCGGTTTCTCCTTGTGTCCATATTTGCGTGGGCTTATTTTTATCTTTGCCCAGAGGATTAATAAAATAGAGGCCTTTGCCGCCAGATATTGCTGCACTTCCTTTCCTTTTTATGTCGTTGGGTTTAGCAACATAATTAATAAATACCGTATAATTTTCACCACCCTTATAAGTTTTATCTAGCGTGATAAAAAGGTTTAAGCTATCATAACGATATTTCAAAGGTAGACTCATGCCAGCCTTAACTATTGACACTTCATTTATGTTCATATTTTTTGCATCGAGGGTTAACGAATCGGTGGAATAAAAATGAGGATGAAGAGTAATCCATGTTTTTCCATACATCCACGATTTGGAAAAGTCGAAGCTGACATCCAGTTTTGTATGAACAAGGTCATTAATTTTTGTAGCGCTGGCCCGATAATTCTTTTTCCAGCTTTCTGATTTGACAGAATCCGGTTTTTGTGGAAAGCAGACTAATGAACAAAGGAGAAAAGCTCCTATAAGAATGTTTTTCATATTTAATATTTTTAAAATTGTCTATAATCCGCTGATTATACGCGCTTTTATAGACTCAAATTCTGAATCTGTAATAAGTTTATTATCGAGCATTTGTTTGGCTTGCTGCAATTTTGCGGCAGCATCTTCCGATGCATTTCCTGTTTGTTGACTTCCCGGGTTTGTCCCAATAGTGACACCACCTGATTTTGCTCTTAATTCTTCAAGCTCACGTATGCGCCTTTTTTCCCGCCATGATTGGTCCTGAGCCTGAGCCAAACGATAAATCTTTTCAGCTTGCTCTTTTCTGTAACCCGGCAAAATTAAAACCTGATTTGAATCTTTAGAAATCGCCAAATCAGTAGAACCAAATATTTTCATAAAGATATCAGCTCCAAAGATTCCCACTTTTATTTTAGCATCACCAATATCCTGCCATCGAAAATCGGTCATCTCAAATCCGCCAAATAATCCCCTTTTAATTTTAATGAATCGACCTGAGGTTGCAGCAATAAGAATCCGCCTGTTAGTTAAGGCAAACAGTCTTCGTTGAATTGCCCAGGCTTCAAGAGTTTCTCCGGTCACGAGAATTGAATTCAGGTGTTCAAGAGCTTTGTTTAAATGAGAATCTTCTGATGAGTTGTCATTAGTTGTCATAGTAATGAAATATTAATGTAAAAGTTTTTTTCGACGTCAAATGTAAAACAAAATGTTCAAATGTTTGTTTTTGTTGTCTTGTAATTAGTTGCATACAGATAATCTACTCGGGAAAATCTTTCGGGATTTTCCCGAGCTCATTAACCTTTTTAGTTCCCGATTGTTTGTTAGATAAGAAGTTCTAAGTAAAAGAAATTTCATAAGTCAATTGCTATAAACAATTTGCTGCCAATAGATTTTGTGATTTTTAATTATTAGTATACTAATTCTAAATGAAATACGATGAAAAAAATAACTTATATGCTTATACTGACTGTGTTAAGTGTTTTAAAAACAAGTGCACAAGAGACCCAGACGGCCCAGCAATATAAAGTTCCGGCTGCTTACCATTTCGATTATAAAGTGGTGTATGAAATAAGTAAAGAGGAGAACAAAACGGCTGAAACTGCAAACTATTATTTCGCTAAAAACGGTGATTATATGAGCATGGAGACCGCGAACAGTCAAAAAGATAAGGATATGAACTTTATGATCCGCACAAAGGATGGCCTGATGATTACGTTTGGCGAAGAACCCGTGCCAAAAAATCCAGACAAGCATCGCAAAGTTTTAAAAGTGATGGATATGGAAAGTATGTTGAAAGGTTCGGGAGAGAGTATGGCTGCCTTTGCGAAAAATTTGCCAAAGAAAGACAACACTGATGTTGAAAAGAAGAAACCAAACGAACTGGATAATTTTGTTAAGACGGGGAAAACCAAACAGGTTTTTGGGTATACGGCTGAAGAATATTCAAAGGAATTCACTAAAGATGAAAATGGGAAAGAGCATTCAGGTACGATGAGTGTCTGGTACGCCAAAGTAGATTTCGACCCTGAAATGATGTTCTCTATGGGAATGGGAAACCTGGCTGCAGGACAATCACAATCTAAAATGAACCAATCGCATCCCAACAATATGCTCGGTTTGGGTCTGACACAGAAAAATTATCTGTTGACAGAAATGAATTTTGTAGAAAAGGGAGGGAAAAGCGGAACAGGCATGAAAGTCGTCGGCATTGAAAAGACCAATTTCAGTAAAAGCACCGAAGGATATTATATTAAAAATTACGCGGGAATGAGTATGAAGGAAATGATGCAGAAGGAAAGTGCAGAAAAATAAGCTATCTTAAAAGCCAACCACCTCCCCCTGACGTTTAGAGTCAGGAACGAGGTGGTTGATAAAACTATTGAGGCAGCTCTATTTTAGACCGTACTCTGTCTGGTTTATTGTAACCTGCTCTTTTGTATCAGTCTGTTCGTTTTACGACGTTGCCTTCTGATGTTTCTTTCATACATCACAATATACATGACGGGTATCATAACAAGGGTTAAAAATGTAGCAAAGCTTAACCCAAAAATGATTGTCCAAGACAGTGGTCCGAAGAACATCACATTATCGCCACCAAAATGCAGATGCGGATTCAAATCAGTCAATAACGTTGCAAAATTGATGTTCATCCCAATCGCTAACGGAATCAGTCCCAGGATTGTAGCAGTTGCTGTCAGAACCACTGGTGTGATACGGGTCAATCCTGCCTGGATGATCGCTCTACGGGTTTTAACTCCCTGCTCTTTTAATCTATCGGTAAACTCAACCAGTAATATTCCATTCCGTACAACTATACCCGCTAATGCCACAATTCCCATACCTGTCATAATAATTGAAATAGTCATACCAAAGATCATATAACCAAGTAACACTCCAATCAGGCTGAATATGACTTCCGAAATGATTATCAGTGCTTTAGACATAGAGTTAAATTGTGTAATCAATATAAACATAATGAGGAACAAACAAAGAATCATTGCTTTGGACAGGAATAACATAGATTCCGCTTGATCCTCCTGTTCGCCGGTAAGACGGATATCAATATCTGACGGTTTTGTAAACAGAGGAATCACTTTACGAAGCTGAGCGTTTATCATATTTGCATTGAACCCATCAAGAACGTTGGATGAGACTGTGATTACCCGTTTAAGATTAAGCCGGTTAATCTGCCCATAACTGTTCACATAATCTAGATGTGCAACAACCGAAAGAGGAATCTGGCGCAATGTTCCTGAGTTCATATCCCGGTAAGTAATTGTAAGATTGAGTAGTTGCTCGATATCTTTGCGCTGATTTTCTTCAAAACGAAGCATTATTGAATACTGGTCCTCTCCTTCCCGATATTTGGATACTTCTTTTCCCAGCTGGCCGGTGCGGATCGCATCACCAACGACTGCAGCACTTATACCCTCAGAATTGGCACGTTCACGATCCAGATTAATGATAATCTCAGGCTTAGTAGTTGCAAAGTCCGATTTTAATTCTTCGATCCCTCCTATCTGCAAAGAATCTATGTATCGTTTAAAACGATCAGATGTTAAAGCAAGTTCACCTAAATCATCCCCCGATATTTCAATGTTTATTGGTTTTCCTGTCGGAGGTCCCATTTTTATTTTATCAACTACTATTTCAGCCCCGGGAATATCCTTCAATGCAGCACGCATATCGTTCATATAAATGCTCGTTCTTTGACCTTTCCTGTACTTATACTCAACAAAATTAACTGCAATCTTAGCCAAATGTGATGATTTGCTTGAATTATCGAAACTATTATCTGAGGCAAGAAATGCGACATTCGTAACAACAGATTCAACAATTGGATTTTTTTCACCAAGGACACTCATAATCCGATGCTCAACAATACGGGCAACTGAATCTGTTACATTTATCTGGGTTCCTACAGGCATTTTAATAAATGTATTAATCGTATTCGGTTCATTATTTGGGAAAAAAACCACTTTCGGTTTTACGATATTATTTAGGACCATTGTAAACACAAAAAGAGCGATCATGCTACCGAGTATATAACCTGGCCTCTTCCCCTTTAAAGCCCATACCAGGGTATTCTCATATCTCCTCATCAATGCCGGAATAAAACGAGACTGAAATCTTCTCAATACCTTATAGCCGAATAATTCATGACCAAGAAAGGAAATTGCAATGAATATTGTAAGATTACCAATTCCTCTTGCCCCCAATAGATAAAATGGTAATGATATCAATGCTATCACGGCAGTAGTTTTGTACACATTGCGTTTGTTAACAGGCGCGTCGTCATCATCAAGCTTCATGAAATCGACTGCAAACACCGGGTTAAAGATATAGGCAACTATCAGGGATGCAAAAAGTGTAATGATAAGTGTTACGGGGATAAATACCATAAACTCTCCGACCACACCGGGCCAGAATGCAAGTGGGAAAAATGGTGCCAGTGTTGTAAGCGTTCCCGAAAGTATAGGAACAAAAACTTCACCGGCTGCAAACTTTGCAGATGATTTAATATCCATTTTTGTTTTCCTGTGAATCCGGTGAGTATTCTCAATCACAACTATAGCATCATCAACAACTATCCCAAGTGCAAAAATGAAAGCAAACATTACCAGCATGTTCATAGTAAAACCGATCCATGGTAGAAAAATAAACGCGATGGCCATAGATAAAGGAACCGATAGAGCTACAAAAAGAGCGTTTACCAGACCCATAAAGAACATCAGAACGATGGTAACAAAAATGAATCCCAGAATTATAGTATTATTAAGCTCATTTACAGTATTCCGGGTATTACGCGATTGGTCACCTGTAACCTTAACAATAAGATTCGATGGAAGATTGGTTTTCTGCATGTCAGCAACGATCGCTTTTATCTTATCTGATGCGTCAAGAAGATTCTGACCACTTTTCTTTATTACGTTAAGTGTAACAACATTTTTCCCATTATAGCGGGCGAAATTCTCAGGTTCATGAAAGCCATCGCGAATAACAGCGATGTCTCTGAGTTTTATAATCGCACCGCTTGAAGTTGTTAGAACAATATTTTTAATCTCATCAATATTCTTAACTTCACCAACAACCCTGATTGAACGGCTCATCCCCTGCAGATCTATATTGCCGCCTGAAACTGTCATATTGTTAAGGCTCGTCGCCTGTTCTACATCTCTGAATGTAAGACTGGCAGCCTTCATCTTATACATGTCGATATCAATCTGAATTTCCCGGGTGAGAGCTCCCCCTATTTCAACCCTGGTAATTTCTTTCAGACTTTCAATTCTATCCTTCATATCATCAGCGTATTTCTTCAAACGATCTAAAGGAATGTCACCTGACAGATTAATATATTGAATAGGTATCTCTGAAAGATCAATTTCCATTACGGATGGATCAACAAAAGACGGATCATTGGGCAAATCTTTTTTAGTCTTATCAACAGCATCTTTTACTTTCTGTTTAGCATCTTTAATCTCAATTCCGGTGTTAAACTCAACGATAATAGCAGAAAAATCCTGGACAGAACGGGATGTTATCTTTTTAACTCCACCGATAGATTTAAGATTCTTCTCCAATGGTCGTGTTACCAGGTTCTCCATATCAGATGGCGAGGTACCCGGATAAATTGTGTTAATGTCTATCATTGGAATCACAATCTCCGGGATCTGTTCTTTAGGGACGGTGTAATAATTAATTATTCCAAACACAGCTATTATAAATACCAGAACATAAACACTGATTTTATTGTCAATTGCCCAGCTGGTAGCGAAGAATTCTTTGTACTTTTTTTCCATGAAAATATTTATTTATTCTCTGATAAATTCAAGATCAGAATAAAACTTAAAATCTAATATATTCGCCATCCACCAGTTCCTGATAACCAACTGATATAACTCTGTCCCCAACCACTAAACCCTTAAGAATTTCAGCAACCCCGTTATAGCTGTTCCCGATAACCACAGGTTGTTTGAATGCTGCGTTGTATTTGTCCTTTGAACGTACTATGTAAACATAACTGTCAACCTGATCGGTCTGAATTACATTCATTGGAACCTGGAGAGAATTGTCAGAATGATAATCGTTAATCTGAATAATTGCTAGCATATTAGCTTTCAAATCCTGAATACCATCAAGGATTTTTGTTTCAATCATGAAAGTACGATTCACCGGATTAATGTACTTGCTGACAAAATCAACTTTTGTTTCGATTTGTTTATTAATATCGGGAAACAGGACAATCAGTTTATCTCCAACCTGAACCCTGGAGGAGTATGCTTCAGATACTTCAGCAGTCACCTTCAGGTTTTTAAATGCAACGACTCTGTAGGCTGCTAAACGCGGATCAGGGGAAACCACTCCGCCAACTTTTATATTACACTCTTCAATAGTTCCATCAATGGGCGATTTAATCTTAAACTTTTCAACCTGCTGTCTTAAAGATGAAATCTGCCGGTCAAGCGACTCTTTATTTGTTTTTGCTTGCAGGTATTGAACCTCGCTTCCTATTTTCTGATCCCAAAGACGTTTTTGCTTGTCGAATATATCGGCAGCAAATTTATAATTAGTTTCCAGACTTTGCATCTGGCTACGATACTGCTGATCATCGATCTGGGCTAAAACCTGACCCTTAACAACCTTCTGGCCGACATCAGCAAACTTTGCTGAAACGGTACCAGGTGCTTCCGCAAAAACAGCGGCATTCAGGTCACCATCCAGCTTACCCTGTACTCTGATAAAATGGTCGAACGCATTACTTTTAACATCTGTCAAACCAACAAATTTAAATTTTTCGGTTTTTAATGAATCCTTTCCTGCTGATTTTAATTCATCCTCAAGATTCTTAATTTTGTCAGCTATCAAAGTCTGTTGTTGCTTTAATTTTGTCAGTTGTGCATGTTTGTCGCTGCTGCACGAAAACATGATGAACAAAACTACTATACCGGCTATGCTTAAATTGATGGTTTTCATATCTGATCTGATTTTTTTATTTTTCGAATTATTCAAGATACTTTCTCTGTAAAAATTATTAATTACTACTGCTTAAAATACGATCGAGTTTTGCCTTGGCATTCAACAGCGAAAGAATCGAGTTGTAGTAGTTCGATTCAGCCGTTAAGAACTGATTCTGGTTTTGAGTCAGTTCAAAGCTTGAACCTACTCCTTCGCGGTATTTAATAATCGTTTTATTATAAACCTTTTTACTGAGCTCCATGCTCTCTTTGTTAGTTGTGAAATTACTGAAGGCGGTCTGGTAATTGCTCTTAGCGGTTTCAAACTCCATGATCAGACCCTGCTCTACATTTGCTTTATTCAGGCTCGATTTTTCCAGATCATACTTGGCCTGACTGACCTTTGCATTTCGCTGACCACTGGTAACGATGGGTAAACTTAATGTGACACCAGCTATATCCTTTATTGCAAAATTAAAAGCCGGCTGATTAGTCTGTTCCTCATGGCGGTAAAAACCGGAAATCGTAGGTAAATACTTTGACTTTTCAAGATTAAGCAGCAATGCTGATATCTTTTCCTGGGAGCTGATCAACTGGTAATCCAGACTGTTTTTTACATTAAATTCCGTTGAAGACAAATATTGGATATTTCCCTGAGCAATAATTCCGGGAAGACTATCGGTTAACATTAAAAGCTGATCGAACCCGATTCCAAGCTGGTATTTTAGCAGTTTCATTGAGATTTCCTTCTGCGACTCAAGTGAAGTGATAAGAGTCTGAATGTTGGATCTGCTTATCTTAATCTGGTCAACATCAGTTTCTTCATTTAAACCCTGCTGATTCATTTGAACCAATTCATTATAGGTCTGGTCAACAGACTTAAGACTTTCAGTTAACACTCTTTCATTTTCACCAAGAACTAAAACAAGATAATAAGTATCTGCGACCATTTCTTTCGTTTGATCCTCAGTTTTGACAAGGGTTTTCTCTGTCATCTGTTTCAACACTTTAGCCGCCTGAAGTCCTACAAAATATTGACCACTGAATATAAGCTGAGAAACTGTAAAATCGAATACTGTATTGTTTGCAACACCTAAAGCAAAGGGAGGAGAATTTTTATAAGCATTCGTAATATCATTTTTTGTAAGAGTACCATCCGGTAATGAATTCAGATCCAGATAGGGTCCTAAGCTTAGTTCCGGGATGACAAACTGATGTTGATAATTTGAAGCAAAGTTCAGCTGAGGTAATCCAGTCGCCAGGTTTTCCCAAACCTTTTTATTCGCCATCTCAATATCAATTTTTGCAGCCTGAACAGAACGATTATTCTGAAGAGCATATGTTTGTGCTTCGGAAATTGAAAGTTTAAGTGTTTCGTTTTTATTCTGACCGAATGCTTCACTGATTGATCCCAGTATAACTAGCATTAAAAGGTACTTTCTCAAAAAATTCATACTCTAAATTATTTATTGTAATTCGTTTCTAATTCATTTATCTTTTTTTCCAGTACAATTATTCCTTTTTCGGTTGCTATACCACGAACATGGTAATTTAACAGTTCCACAAATAATTTAATTGAAGTAAATTCTTCAGCACTAAAGAGCTCATTAAATTGGCTGTTTTCCAATCTCGACAGGTATAACTTTGTAATTATTTCTTCGTTCAAATCATCACGATACAATCCTTCTTTTTTTCCTTTCTTTATGTTTAAAAGAATGTAGTCGAATATTCCTTCTCTGCGGGTTTTTACAATTTTCTCATAATGGTGAGGATAATATTTCTTTAAGTCATAATCTGTTGCCGGATTTTGATCCCTCATTATTTTGTTCATGAAGGCGGATATCTCGAACAATTCTTCTATGGCATTGAACCCGATTTTGAAGCATTTATGTATTTCTTCCTTCCTTATTTCAATATCGTTATCAACAAATTTTCCAACCAGTTCTTCCTTATCAGTCACAAATTGATAAAGAGTTTTTTTTGAAATGCCCATTTCAGTTGCGACATCATCCATAGTTATACTCTTTATTCCATATTTCATGTATAACTCACGAACCTTCAACAGTATATTTTTCAACTCCTCATTCATGCGGCAAATATATAATAAATAAACCCGGGAAACTAATTTCATATTAATTGTTTCCGAAGTTTATATCATATTTAACAGAAATTTAACAATAAGATCCTAAAAGCTGAAGCGTTTGCCCTGTTAACTTTTAAAAATGTCTAACCTGTTAAAATAATTTATGTAATATTGAAATTTAAAAACTGATTCATTATGACGGAACAGATTAAGCAGATTGCAGAAAGAATAAAAGAGATTCGCGAGATCTCCGGAATTTCTGCCGAAACTCTTGCTGTTAGGCTGGGAGTTTCGACAGATCTCTATGTTAACTACGAAAGCGGCAATACTGATATCCCCGTGGGAATTATCTTTAAAATATCCGAACTCTTCAATATTGAACTTTCCGTAATGCTCGGTGGTGATAACCCGAAACTTCATATTTACGGTGTCGTAAGGAAAGGGAAAGGATTAAAACTCGAACGCAGAAAGCAGTATAAATATGAAAGTCTGGCTAATAATTTTATTCATAAAAAAGCCGAACCTTTTATGGTAACAATTGATCCAAATCCTGAAAATGCCTTACTTGAATTTAATTCTCATCCGGGACAGGAATTTAATTATGTGATCAAAGGTGCTATGATGACAATAATTGACGGACATGAAATAATCCTGAACGAAGGCGATTCGATCTATTTTGATTCTGGTTACAAACATGCCATGAAATCACTGAATAATGAACAGGTCAGGTTTCTGGCAATAGTTTTATAAACATTTTTAGAATATAGAATAATGATACTTGAAAAATATCTTAACAGGATTGAGTTTAAATCATATCAGGAATTTAAAGCTGATTTCAAAATTAAGATCCCTGGAAATTTCAACTTTGCATATGATGTTGTAGATGAAATAGCTGCAAAAACCCCGGACAAAACAGCGATGGCATGGTGTGATGATAAAGGAAATGAAGCCATATTTACATTCGGACAAATGAAGTATTATAGTGATAAAGCAGCCAATTTTTTCAAATCTGAAGGTATCGTAAAGGGTGACCCTGTAATGCTTATCCTTAAAAGACATTATGAATTCTGGTTCTGCACTCTTGCTTTAAATAAAATCGGAGCAATTACAATTCCGGCAACCCATCTTCTTTCTACAAAAGACATTATTTACAGGAATAATGCAGCAGATATAAAAATGATTGTTTGTGTACCAGATCCTGATGTTATTCAGCATATTGAGGAATCTGAGAGCAAATCGCCTACTTTGAAAAATAAAGTTATGGTCGGTGAGGAACGTGTGGGTTGGCTTAATCTTACGGAGGGAATGGAAAGGAGTTCAGAGAAATTTGTGAGGCCAGTTCTAAGTGAAGCCACTTCTAATTCTGATATAATGCTCCTCTATTTTACTTCAGGAACGACTGGAATGCCAAAAATGGTGAACCATGATTTCATTTATCCTCTTGGACATATACTTACTGCAAAGTACTGGCAGAATGTTCAGGATAATGGGCTTCACTTCACAGTTGCTGATACAGGTTGGGCCAAATCAGCATGGGGTAAAATTTATGGCCAGTGGTTATCCGGCAGTGCTGTTATGACCTATGACTATGACAGGTTTGTTCCAAAAAATCTTATGGAAGTAATTGAAAAATATAAAGTTGTCACTTTTTGTGCACCTCCGACTATCTACAGGTTTCTTATTAAGGAAGATCTTACAAAATTTGATTTGAGCCATTTGAAATATTGCGTCGTTGCCGGAGAACCGCTAAACCCGGAGGTGTTTAAACAATTCCACGAACAGACAGGGATCAAGCTTATGGAAGGATATGGACAGACAGAATGTACAGTAGCCGTGGCAACATATCCATGGATGGATCCAAAACCCGGCTCAATGGGCAAACCTTCACCTGGCTACGAGATAGAGATAATTGATGAAGATGGCAAACCATGTGAAACAGGAAACGAAGGAGAGATAGTAATAAGAACAGCGGAAAGTAAACCTGTGGGAATGTTCAATGGCTACTACCGAGATGATCAACTCACAAATAAGGTATGGTCGGATGATATTTATAGAACCGGTGATATGGCATGGCGAGATGAAGACGACTATTTCTGGTTTGTTGGCAGGGCCGATGATGTAATAAAAAGCTCTGGATATCGTATTGGTCCGTTTGAGGTCGAAAGCGCTTTAATGGAACATCCTGCGGTACTCGAATGTGCCATTACTGCAGTTCCCGATCCTGACAGAGGACAAATTGTTAAAGCTACAATTGTTCCTTCAAAGGATTATCATCCCAGCGAAGAGCTCGCCAAAGAGCTGCAGGAACATGTAAAAAAAGTTACAGCACCCTATAAATATCCCCGAATAGTTGAGTTTGTAACTGAGCTGCCTAAAACGATAAGCGGAAAGATCAGAAGAGTTCAGATACGCGAAGATAACAATGAGGAATAAAAAACCCTGCTGAAGGTTCAGGAGGGTTTTGATATTATAAAAGTGTCAGTTTTAGGATATCCCTGCTTTTTTTATTTTTGTTAGAGAAGTAATAAAAAGTTTTCAAATATAATAAGTCAAATCCAATTAGCAACAAGCATGGCAAATGTCTGCACAAAGATTGCAATGAAATGCCAATTAAATTATTTTCAACTAAACCATTATTATGTTATTTTATGGATACTCTCTCTATTATTTCCAGACACATGCGCCCGTTATGATAAGGGCATATCCAGAATCCGGCTTTGTCGCCTCTTCCAACAGCCCCTGATTCCGATACTGAGCTGAACCAGCCACCTGACTTGTTGTCAACAAGATGTTTTTTAGTGTAATTCCAGCAATTTATTGAATTATCGAGATACTTTACATTTTTTGTAAGTTCATATGCATTTATGTATCCGACAATTGCCTCGGCCTGGGGCCACCAGCTCCGCTCGGTATTTACACGTCCGGTTGAAAGATCCTTTTCGTAAATCAAACTGCCATCAGGTTGAAGTCCTTCTGAAGCAGCGTTTGCTATCTTAATACTGGTTTCCCTGACTCTTGCGATCAGAGTTGTATCGCCAAGCAGATATGCGGCTTCATAAAGCAGCCATGAAGATTCAATATCATGTCCGTAAGAATTTATTGTTGAAGTGCTATTCCAGTTTTTATCCATGAAACAAATAAGGTGTGATGTTTTTTTATCGATAATTCTATCCAGAAATATTTCAACCAGATTCCTTAGGCGATCTGCCACCCTCTTGTCGGGCCAAATCCTATAGAGATTAGTATAAGCCTCCAGAATATGAAGGTGGGTATTCATGGTTTTCTCGTCATTGGTTGTCTTTTCGCCGATCAGTCTGTCATGTGAACGCTGCCAGTCTCGGGTGAAAACTTCAAAATATCCGTTCGATTCCTTATCGCGTGCATATTTTTCAAACGATTCAAATATTTCCTTAGCAACTTTCAGAGCATCTGTATCACCGGTAGCGCGGTAATATTCAGCCAAACCATAGATAAAAAATGACTGGGTATATGACTGTTTCCTGGTATCTGATGGTTCTCCATTTGATTTGACGGTCCTGTACACACCACCATATTGTTTATCAATAAAATGAGCCATAATATAATCTTTTGCCCTTGTGGCCAGATGCAGGCATGTTGTATCTTTCAGAACCCGGTATGCCGAAGAAAATGTCCATAAGATCCTCGCATTCAGAATTCCGCCTTTATCCTCATCAGGAAAAACCTGTTCACTCCCGTTTATGCGTCCATAGAAACCACCATTGTGATTATCAACCATTTTGGTTGACCAGTAAGGTAGAATATTCTGTCTAAGATTGACTGAAACTTCAGTTTTGAGCTGATTCAGACGAAGTTTTGCATCGACATTCTGACTGTCTCCTCCTACAGCTGCAATAAAATTTGTTGAAATCATTACGATAATGGCTATAAAAAAATATTTAGTCATGATCCGGATTAGTTTGAGGTTAGTTTCAGCTTTCAATTTGTTGTATAATAAAATCTACATGGCAATATACAATCAGCATTATTCTATCACCTCAAGTTTCTCCTGTCCGGAATAAGGTTTTTCGCCGAACCGAACCTGGTCATAGTACTATTGCCGTGTTGCAGCTTTTGTGCCTTCACAGGATTATTATCAATTAATGGAAAAGGATGGTCCTCAATAACCTGTAACTTTTTTGTTATCAGCTTTTCGATATCCTTCAGATATTCTTTTTCTTCTGCATCACAGAATGAAATAGCTGTCCCGTTTACACCAGCCCTTCCTGTCCTGCCAATACGGTGGACATACATTTCGGAGATGTTGGGAATTTCAAAGTTAATAACATACTCAAGATCATCAACATCTATACCACGGGCAGCAATATCGGTTGCAACCAGAATCCGTGTTGTCTGTGCTTTGAAACCTGAAAGTGCCTTCTGCCTAGCGTTTTGTGTCTTGTTTCCATGAATTGCCTCGGCACTGATTTTTTTCTTTCTGTCGAATGCTTTGTTCTTGCTTAACAGTTGAAGAATAGGTACTGCAAAAGCAGCTGTTTTTCCTGTTCCGGTTTGTGCACAACCTATCAGATCGATTCCCTGCAGAATAATGGGTATAGCCTGTACCTGGATTGGAGTTGGTATTATGTAACCCTCTTGTTTCAAAGATCTAAGAATTGGTTCAATAATTTTCAATGATTCAAAATGCATGTATAAATATTTATGTGAAAAAGTCCGGATCAATGTTTTTCTTCCGGATTGAATGGCGGCAAAGGTAGTCTTTATTATCCTGGGTTTCAGTTTTTTGTTATAATAGGCTGATATATAAGATGCATGGTGCATGGTGCATGGTGCATGGTGCATGGTGCATGGTGCTAGTAACCTATACCATGTAACATGCAACCTGCAACTTGCACCAATTAGTAAAGACTAAGAAGAATGTTGCACTGTAAGTTTCACACCTTCCTGATATGAAGTGGTTTTGAAATTAAACCTCTTATCAAATTTTGATGAATCTAAAATATAGTCCCTGTCATACTGATACATCATTTCTGGCATCTCTTTCAATACGGGCATGAATATTCCAAGAACCTTTATCAACCACATCGGCATAACAGATACCTTGTTTGCAACTTTCATCTCCGTGGAAAAGAGTTCAATGAATTCCCTGCCGGTAAGCGTATTTTTATCAGTCGGGAGATGCCAAACCGTGTTGTATGCATCATCTGAATTTCCAAGCAAAGCTGTGGCTTTTGCAGCATCCGGTGTATATGTAAAGGAGTGTTTCTTATCAGGATCAATAAACCAGTTGGCTGCTTTCCCTTTTAAAAGGTTTTTATAAACCATTTCAATTACAAAGCTCTTCTCATTACCAGGACCGTAGAAATCGGCAGATCGTGCAATTAGAGCCATTATTTTTCCGGCTTTCACTTCATCCATAATCATCTGAGCGATTTTTTTCCTGACAGCACCTTTCTTACTCGGGGGATTATTTGGAGATTCTTCTGTCATGTGAGGAATAGCACTGATATCATATATATAGACATTGTCGAAGAAAACCAGTCTTGCATTATGTTTTATACATGCGTTTATCGTGGCACTCATCAGTTTCGGCCATTTCTCCTCCCAAACTTTAAGCTTATAATCAAATCCCACGACAAGATATACCACCTCTGAACCTTCTACAGCCTTATCAACCATTGCCGGATTTGATAAATCAGCCGGGAAAAGTTCATCTGATTCATTTACTTTTATTGGGTTCCGGCTTACCAGCCTTATTTTATCCGTGTAGTTCCTTAATTCCTTTGCCAATACGGAACCAATTGTTCCATTTGCTCCTAAAATTGTTTGCATAGCTTTATGATAAAATGTGTTTATTATTACATTAGTATTAGAACATGGAGCTGACAGGAAAGTTCACTTCTGTTAAGTAAGGTGCAAAGGTACAACGGTGTTAAGGCGTAAAGGCAAAAGGGTGAAGAAATGCAAAACACAATAAATATGCCCCCTCAGTGCTAAACAATTAACACTGAACGTTTAAAACTTTATACAGCAAAACCTTAATAATGCGGTATACAAGACATCAATACTATAAGACAATCAGACAGCTTCTGTCAAAGTCATTTAGTTTTCGGTGGTTCAGGCCCCTTCTTCTCTCCGCCCGGGGTAAGACCCATACTCAATGCCGTCATACCTGCAAGACCACCCAGCTGCATTGTTTCCAGTGCCGAGCTTGGGACAATTACAATTGTGGAATTTGTCTTCAATCCTTCATACAACATATTCATTGCCCTCAGATGAAGAGCTGTAGGATTATCGGTGTACGTTTTTGCAGCTTCACCGAACTTTTCTGCTACCTGTCGCTCCGAATCACCGAGAATAACCCTTGCCTGACGTTCTCTTTCGGCCTGGGCCTGCATCGACATTGCATCCTGTAATGAAGATGGAATATTAACATCTTTGACCTCGACTGATATTACATTTATACCCCATGGTTCAGTACGGTCATCTATGATCTTCTGCAACTGTGCACTCATCTTATCCCTGCCTTCGAGCATCTCCGAGAGCATGGTCTTACCGATAACATCACGCAGAGCTGTCTGGGAGGCCCAGTTAATTGCATTTCTGTATTCGGCTATTTCAAGGGCAGCCTTTTTGGCGTCCAGAACTTTCCAGAACAGTACTGCATCTACATCAACAGGGACGGTATCTTTTGTAAGGGTTTTTTCCGCTGTGAAGGAAGTTGTAATTACACGAGTGTCGATCCAGTAGGCAACATTATCAATGATTGGAATTATAAAAAATATTCCAGGTCCTCTCAACGACTGGAAACGGCCCAAACGTAATACTACAGCCTTTTCCCACTGGTCAGCTATTTTAATTGCAGCAGAAATTATAATAGCAATAAGGAAAGTAATTACACCAATAACTAAAGTTCCTGCACCTGCCAATTCACGATTTCCGGAATATGCAATAGCCAGACCGATTGCAATAACTACAAAAAAGATTAATACTGAAAAAGAACTTCTTGTTTTCATAACGATTACCTCCAATTATTTAATAAGTTAAAAATCAGATATTTCACCGGTTCCCGATGTATCGGATCAGTTCAGAGCTCTACAACTTCTCCGGATAATGCCAAAATTAGTTAATAAATAATCATGATGCAATAAAATTATTGAGATGTCAAATCAGTGGCTGGGCACATGTTGCTTGTTCCTGGTTGCTCATTACTCGTTGCTAGCTTAATGCGAAACACTGATCGTCAAACGCTATACACCGCACACCGCTCACCTCAGACCGCGTACCGCATGTCAACCTTCTCATATCCGATTTTTTATAAAGATGTTTTTATATTCCTTTGAAAATAGGATAATTCAATATAAATTTGATAAGCAATGCACCCTGGAGATTCGATTTTTTTGTTGAGCAAAGCACTACCTACGGCAACCAAAGTGTTGTTAGTCTTATGCTATGTGACTGACGGAGCGGAAGCGTCTCTAGAGAGTGAAAAAAGAGTCTCAGTTTGACTTTTAATAAATGCTGATATCAAGTAATAAGAATTGGGGTGATTCACTTTTAATGAAGATATAACCCGGTTTATTGACTCAGCGAGATTCTTACCCGCAAAGAGGAGTTTCCAGTTTGCCTTAAGTTCTTGTCGGCCCGGAGGGAATCGAACCCTCGACCCCATGATTAAGAGTCACGTGCTCTGCCAGCTGAGCTACGGGCCGGAATTGGGTGCAAATTAACTTAAATCCTGAGAATATTGAAAACAAAAAACGATCTAATCTCGCTTAATTATTATTTTAATCTTCATTGTGGTGAGATTGAGCTTATTACAAGAAGGTTGTAGAAGTCAGGCCTAAAACTGAAGAAGCTGAGTAATTTAGAGTTCAGCAAAGTCAAAATCAATAAATTAGTATATAAAATTCCTTATGTCCATTTTCTTAATTCAGAACCATGAAAAAAATAATTAATCTGATTTATATAGCTGTAAACCGATGCAAAATTTATATATAAACAATATTCATCACGTACTGTTTTTCATGTTTTACCGGAATAATAATGTCGCACAATGGAAATAATTTTACTCTTTCTTACAGAGATAAAATTGTGGGTGCGGTAAAAACTAATAAAACATCGATAAATTATCAAAAAGGAAACAATTTTTCAGCGCAGTCAATGATTTTGAGGGAAATCTTTTATTAGGTGCAGTACCCCAGACTCTATTGGGATTTGGTATAGTTGTCCCGTATTTTTTTGTATTAAAGCAAGGCTGGGTTGGCGGTATTGTTTCTGTCGATTCCGAACATAAGAGCCGGTTTAAAAACTTCAAATCGACATTCTATTATTTCTTTGTATTGTTGCTTCAATTTATTCCTTATTCATTAGCAATTGGTGCAGGTATTAAATGTGGTATAGATTTTTATAATAATAACATAATAAATGGATGGGCGATATGGAAATTTAAAATTCAAAAAACAAGTATAATTGATTTGGGATATGTGTATATCATTGTAATTCCATTATTTTTTATCGCTTCCTGTTTTGAATTTCTATCGACCTGGAATATATAATGGCCAAAAGCCGTCAAACGATAGGGATTCGGTTGCTTTCTGCAGGCAGGCTAGCATTATGAATCACATAAAATTGAATTATAGTAAAAAGTATTATTTATAACTTCCAACTTATGAAAAAAGTCAGACTTGATAATGAACCGCCGGAATCAATTGAAAAATGGGGATGGAGATATCACCATTTAGGGATACCTACCGATAAGACTATGCCTGATGAAAAATACTTGCAGCAATTCAGATTATATGTTTCAGGATTTAATAACAGCCCGTTTGGGATCGAGTGGATGCGATTTGAAAAGGAATGCCCGGTTAATAAATTAATTCAGACGGTCCCCCATCTGGCATTTGAAGTTGATGATTTAAATTATGAATTATCAACCCGCTATTTAAAAGTAATAACAGAACCAAACTCCCCTTCTGACGGGGTCAGAGTCGCCATGATAGAGCATAATGGGGCGCCAATAGAATTAATTGAATTCGTAAAAAATAAGCAGATAGACAATTACTGAATTTTCTCAGAATGAGAACGTGGTTATTTACAATTCACTACAGACATATCCATAATTAATTTTAACAAAAACATAAACATATGGCAACCATTTTTAAAAATGACAAAATCGAATTTAAAGAAGACACGAACAAGATTGACAACTACAGATTATTTACAGCTTCACCAAGATTAGCTTCTGTAGTAAATTCAAAGAATCTGATTTTTGATTTACGATTATTAAATCCCGGACAGTTTTCATTCCCTTACCATTTCCACAGAAATGCTGAAGAGTTGATAATGGTGATATCAGGCTCTATGACAATGCGTTCGCCGGACGGATTTGAAATAATGACAAAAGGTGATTTAGTTTTCTTTGAAATGGGTGAAACAGGGGCTCATCAGTTTTTTAACCATAGCACAGAGCCTTGCACATATCTTGACATCAGGACTTTAATCGGCATAGATGTATGTGAGTACCCTGATTCGGGTAAGATAAATGTAATACCATATTATGAGGTTTTTGAGAAGAGATCCAAAGTTGAGTATTTCAAGGGTGAAGAAAATATTTCGGAAAAATGGAAAGAGCTTAAAAAAAACAAAGACAATGAATCTTGAGTTCATAAAATTAAAAGAGAATCTCTCATGAAAAGAATAAACATATCATCAGGTTCAGAATACGAAAAACCTATTGGATTCTCAAGAGCCGTCAGAATTGGTAACATAATTTCGATAGCAGCTAAAGCTCATGGAGAATATTTTTCTGAGATACGTCCTGCATGTACTTTTATTGAAGTTAAAGGTTTTATCGCGGATGACTGGTTAATTGAAACAGAAGCTGATTGTGTTATTTAAACAGAAGTGGTCCCCGGTTAAGCAATCAAAAAATAAGCAATAAAAACACATCTAACCTGCTCCTATCAACATTCGATGTGTTGGATTGGGGTACTTTCAATGAGAATATAAACTAATCTATTGGATGATATTTTATGAATAAAAACAAGGTTGTTATTTTCTATCTTTTGATGATAATAAATCATGTAGCGCATGTATTTGAAGAAGTTTGGGGACGATTCTGGATACTGAATGAAGTTGGTCTTGGAATATATTTGGCAATCAATTTAGTTCTCTTCTGTATCCCTGTACTTTTATTCTATTTTGTTTTAAATGAGAAACGATGGGCGTACAAACTCAGCATTGTATATGCCGGTTTTATGGTATTGCAAGGAATTGGCCATAATGTTGCAACAATTATAACTGGAAGATACACTGATGGATTTGCCGGTGGATACACTGGCATCGGACTAATAATCATTGGATCTGCGATGATATATTATCTTTTAAAGGGGATTCAAACTAAGTGATTTTTAGTTTGAGAACATAATGAAAATTACACTCAAACTAACATGATAAAAAAACTAACCAACAGGGTCGGTATAATTAATTGGCTGCGCCGAGCTCGTCATCCCGCAAGCGGTGTTCCTCGGTTGACTTCGTCTAGCCCGGATCCCACTTCGTGGTCTTCTCGCTTGCCTTCAGAATTCGGCCGATATAGTCTCGCCTTGCGGGACGAAGTCGGCTGGCCGGACAATTTCGTAATGAACGAGAAAAACTATATGAGACTCTTCATTCCCAAATATAAAATTTTATTACATGGAGAACTCCTGCAGCCGAGACAGGTACATACTTGACAACAACAAACAGATATAAATATGGAAAACTTAGACAAACAAAAAATTGCACGGATAATTAGAACAAGAAAAAAAGCTCATTTATGGTATTCCAAAAAATCAAAAGTATATAAATCTTTTGTGGATATGGAACAAACTACCTACAAGGATGGCAAATTGAGCAAATTACAAAAAGAGCTGGTCGCTATAGGAATCTCAGTAGTGATCGACTGTGAATCTTGTATGGAATGGCATATTAAGCAGGCTCTTGACAATGGAGCAACAGAAGACGAAATAATTGAATCTGTTGAAGTGGGAATTGAAATGGGTGGCGGACCAGCTACAGCTTCTGCAAGATTTGCAATGAATGTACTTGAATATTACCGGGAGTCGAAAAAATTAAGAAAGTAACAGAGCAGATGGTATCCTAATAAGGATTAGATTGAAACTTTTTTAGTATTAGTTCCAATTACCCGAAAAACGATCCAACGCACGTGAAAAAGCAAATGAACCAAATTCATTCGCTTTTTTAATTAGATTTGTTCGTCAGTGTTTGATAAAATAAATAATAGTGTATTATATTTAAATCATAAAAACAGATTTATCAGAATATGAAGTATTTGACAAAAGAACTTCGTCGTCATTTATGGAGAACGGTTGTAAGTATCAGCGGATATATTATTGCGTCCCTTTTTATACTGCTTGTTTTATCAGTTACAGGGACGAATGAAAAGGACTCATTTGGAATCCTGAAAGGTACCGGCACTCATTTTATTGTATATGTTCCCAGCAATATTTCATGTTGTGTCAGCTGTGACAGCGAGAGTTCAAACGGCTCCCTTTTTGCTGAAGGGGTATTGACAATAATGTTGAACAGCGATTTAATTACCTCTATTAAAAAAATAGACGGAGTCAGAGATGCTGCCCCCTACCTGCTTTATAAACTATATGATGAAAAACTTAAAACTGAAATTTCATTGGGAGGAATTGATACCGTAAGTGTAGCCACAAAAAACAATGTCTGTGCCGCAACGAATATTATTGCCGGAAAGTTTCTCTCTGATAAATCTGATGAAATTGTAGCTGAAGAATCATTCGCTGTGGCACATAACCTTTCGGTCGGCGATACATTAAACATTTATGGAGGCAGATTGATACTGGCTGGAATCATTAATTCAGGCATCAAACCAGGAAAAGCCGATCTTTATGCGCCGATTGAAAATGCCAGAACTATTCTAAAAGATAAACTTAAATGCATATCGCCCGGATTCGATATGAATATTGTACTTGTCGAAGTTACTGATGCGCGAATTCAGAAACGGGTGATCGATCAGATTAAGAAAGAGATGAATTATTTATCGGTTTCAAGTTACAATTGCTATGAACCCGCCGGAAAGGTTATGTCAATTATTGAAAAAACTTCTGGCGTGCTTTCTATTATAATTTTCTTTTTTCTGATCGTTTTTTCAACTAAAACGCAATTAACATCTCTTATGGAACGATCGAGGGAAATAGGAATCTTAAAATCTCTGGGTTGGTCCGACTTTCGTCTAAGCATACAAATTTTATTTGCCTCTCTTATTCAATCATTGATTGGCGTAACTGTCGGTTGTTTGCTGGGGGCATTAATAATATTGTTGATGAACAGAAATAATATCCGGCTTTTTGATCTGGTGAAATTTCAATTCCAATTCAACAGCATACCGGCATTACTAATTCTGTCATTAACAGGAGGGATCATTGCCAGTATATTTCCAATCATTAAATTGTACCGTACAAGTGCGGGAGATATGATCAATAATTATTTATAATCTGTAACAGTATGAATATGAGCGAATATCAGATAGAATGCATCTCTCTAAGTAAACTGTATACAAGAAATAAACAAATAGTAAATGCAGTAGATGATATTAATCTATGCATCAGCCAAAATGAAATGGTTATAATAAAGGGCCGCTCCGGTGCAGGGAAATCGACTTTATTGAGCCTTATGAGCGGGTTAATAAAACCGACGAATGGCAAAGTGATGATTGACAACAATTGTATAAGTGAATTGTCGAATGATGCATTAAGTAAATTATTATTAAACCGTATTGGCATAATATTTCAGAGTTTTAATCTCCTGCCTACTTACACCATTTATGAAAACATTGAGATTTCAATAGTTCCTAAAGGATTAAAACAGATGTTGGTTAAAGAAACCATCATGTCTTTCCTTGAGCAGTTTAAGTTAATAGACAAAGCACATTTGGTTCCATCAGAATTAAGCGTGGGACAGCAGCAAAAGGTTGCCGTAATCAGGACATTAATCAAACAACCATCCATAATTTTTGCTGATGAACCTACAAGATCAGTGGATGATGAAACAGCCGGGGAAATTTTGGAACATCTTATGAATTTAAAAAGGGAGAAACAGGTTACCCTTGTTATTGCAACTCATGGAAACATCCCCGAAAAATTTGCTGACAAGGTTGTTACTATTGAAAACGGTCGATTAATGAATTGAAAACTTAAACCGTTCATTATTATTTTTCGGGAATATTTTTGCCTAATCCGCCAAATCAATTCTATATCCGCAAAGAAATCGGGGTTGGAAAATTTTTAGGATGGACCGCATTAATTGCGATTACAATAATCCTGACATTATAACATAGGGACAATGAAATTGTCGTGGTTCTTTTTACGGTATTCATCCAATCTTACAAAGCATCCTGGAATAATTTTGTAGAAGTGTTGAGGCATGAGTGATTTGTACTTTTAATCCAGTATCAGATTTAGATAAAAATGTAAATTTGATCCGTACAATTCAGACTAAAAAGCAGTTTAACAAATTTCATATGCGAATTATCTTCATATTTTTATTTATTCCTTGTTTTATCGGACCTGCTTTTCCACAGGATGCAAGAGACTTCGCAAATGCAACATTCCTGAAAAAGCTGAATAAAGACACATCTTATTCAGAATTAAAGAAAAAAATTGTTTCCGGATTTGCATACACACCAGCCGGACATTGGGGAGAATTTGTTACTGGTGTCAGTGAAATAATACACACTCAACAAAAACTCGTTGCATTTACATTTGACGCCTGCGGTGGTAAAAATGGCAATGGGTTTGATAAAGAATTAATAGATTTTCTTCATCATGAAAAGGTTCCGTCAACTTTATTTGTCAGTGGTAAGTGGATCGATGCACAATTTGCTGCTTTTTTATCTCTGAGCCATGATACATTGTTTGAGATTGAGAATCATGGGCTAAACCACAAACCATGTTCGATCGATGGGGAAAGTGTATATGGAATTCATGGTACATCAAGCATTGAAGAAGCATTTGATGAAATTGAAGCTAATGCCCGCAAAATAGAAGCTATTACTAAACATCGTCCGCGTTTTTATCGTTCAGCTTCAGCTTTTATTGATGAAGTTTGCGTCAGTATGGCAGGTGAATTAGGCATTACCGTAGTAAGTTATCAGGTTTTATCAGGTGATGCAGTTGCATTTACACCTGGTTCGGTAATTGAAGAGAATATTCTGAAAAACATAAAACCCGGGGCGATAGTCATTATGCATCTTAATCACCCCGAGTGGTACACATATGAAGCAATGAAGAGTATTGTCCCGAAACTCAGAGAGTTGGGATATACTTTTGTCCGGTTGAATGATTTTGTACTAACTTCCGATAAAGGTAACGTGAGGAGAAAAGTTTTTATAAAGGAAAAGGATCATGTAGAATCACATAAAACAAAATAAATATGATGAACTTAAAAGAAGAAAAAGCAAGATCGCAAGACTGCAAGACAATCAGAATTCCAGATATCCAGACATCCAAAGACGTATTGACAAGCTCTGAATTAAGTTGTAATTTTGGATTTGGGTTGAATAAAAGTATGAAAGCATGGTGAATTTTATGAAGAATAACTATAAAACAATAACCAAAGATATCTTAGCTCTCGCCGGAGTGGAAATTAACGGGAATAATCCATGGGATGTAAGGGTTCACAATGATGAATTTTACAAAAGAGCAATTACAGAAGGTGAGCTTGGTATCGGTGAAGCCTATATGGACGGTTGGTGGGATGCTGAAAAAGTTGATGAATTTATTTGTAAGATTTTAAAAGCTCAACTTGACGAAAAAATTCAGCGGAAATTATCAATTCTCTTCAGACTTTTAAGTGCGAAACTTTTCAACCTGCAATCAAAACGGAGAGCTTTCATTGTCGGAGAAAAGCACTATGATCTGGGCAATGATCTCTTTCAGAACATGCTCGATAAACGAATGAACTACAGTTGTGCATACTGGAAGGATGCAAATAGCTTAGATGAGGCCCAGGAAAACAAACTCGAATTAATTTGTCGTAAAATTTATCTCAAACCCGGAATGGGTGTTCTGGATATTGGTTGTGGATGGAGCGCTTTTGGAAAATATGCTGCTGAAAAATATAATGTTAAAGTAGCCGGCGTTACAGTTTCAAAAGAACAGGTGACGCTTGGAAGGAAACTTTGTCAGGGTTTTCCTGTTGATATCCGTCTGATGGATTATCGCGATTTAAATGAAAAGTATGACAGAATAGTCAGTGTCGGAATGATTGAGCACGTAGGTTATAAAAATTACAAAACTTTCTTTGAAATTGCGCATAAATGTCTGAACGACGACGGTCTATTTCTTCTTCATACCATTGGAACCAACACATCCGAAGATATACTCGACTTATGGTCGGAAAAATATATTTTCCCAAACGGAATGCTTCCTTCTATTGTTCAACTCGGAAAAGCAATCGAAAACATTTTTGTGATGGAAGACTGGCACAACTTAGGAACAGACTATGATAAGACCCTTATGGCATGGTATATCAACTTTGATAAGAATTGGGACAAAATAAAAAGTAACTATTCAGAACGATTTTATAGAATGTGGAAGTACTTTTTGCTTTCTTCAGCCGGTTCATTCAGATCAAGAAGACGTAACCAGGTATGGCAGATAGTATTATCTAAAAAAGGAATATCCGGAGGTTATAATTCAGTCAGATAATGTATTAATAATCAAAATTTTTTTATCTCATCAGAAAGCTAATAATTTTTGCATTTACCCTTGAATAAGGAGGATAACGGATAGGGATATCCAGCAGATTCGATTTAACCAATACCGATCGCAGATTCGAAAATGTTTCAAATGATTTTTTTTCATGATACCTTCCAATACCGCTGCTGCCAGCACCTCCGTATGGCAGATATGGAGAAGCAATCTGCAAAACAATCTCGTTAACACTTGCATTGCCCGACCAGGTTCTTCTCATTAATTCACAAACAAGTTTTTTATTCCGTGTAAAAATATAGGCAGAGAGAGGTTTCGGATTAAGTTCTATAATGCCATATACCTCATCGAATTCATCAAAGTCAATAACCAATAGGATCGGCCAAAAAATCTCTTCCTGCATTATCGGGTCTCCGGGTTTTACATCCTTTATAATTGTCGGAGCGATGTACCTGGTTAAATCATCGGTTGTGCCACCTGTTATGATCTGACCGCTCTTAATAAGCTGAGTTAGTCTGTGAACATTTTCAGAACTTATAACTCTTGCAAAATCATTGCTCTTCTCCGGATCGTCACCATAAAACAACTTTATCTCTTTTGAAATTAGATCAAGGAACTGATCTTTTACCTTTTTATCTATCAACAAGTAATCGGGACTCACACAGGTTTGTCCGCTATTGAGAAATTTCCCCCAGGCAATCCTTTTTGCGGTTCAAGGATTTTTTTCCAGTCGCCGAAACGCTGCCAGGAAGAGTTATTGAAAAATCCATAAGGAAGAATATATAATGTATTAGCATAAACAAGGCTTCCCCCACCGACACCTGTTCCGCTAAGGATGCTTGCAGTTGAATAAAATGATAGCTTTTGAAATCCGAAGAATCTTAGTGCCGGTATCCAAAGGTATTTTGGAATGTCCCAGTTTGTTTTGGGAAAATCTTCCGGATTAAAACGTTTTCCCTGTTCAAGACTAAGAACCTTGTAACCATTTTCAGCAAGGCGCATGCTGGCAACGCTGCCACCGAATCCCGAACCAATTACTATATAATCCTAAATCATTAAAAATGAATTGATTAGGAAGAAAAGTTGTAAATATAGGAACTCTGCAGAATAAAAAAATTTCTATAGATATTTTTTTTAAATAAAGATATTAAGTTTTTAATTGAACTTTTATTCAACGAAATTGTTTATATTATATAAAAATTGCTAACAATTAAAATTTAAAAAATTATGAAAAAATTATTGATTTCAGTTTTAGCCTTATCAGGATTTTTATTTCCGTTGCTGGCACAGGTTGATCATGATTTTAATCAAAATGATCGGGTACCCCTTATAAATGCTACAATTTCAAAGGAACAAATTCCTCCGGCAGTTTTAAAAGCAGCTCAAACTCAGTTTAACATGAGTAATACAGGCACATGGTCAAAGTTCCCGTATGCGTTAAAGGAATATGGTTGGGTCTATGATATCGGGGCTTCAGATGTCAAGCTCGATCGCTATGAAGTTATAATGAAAACCAAAGAAGGTAATAATCTATGGGCAGTTTATAATGCTAAGGGAGAATTGATCGAAAGCAGAGAGGCATCTACAAATATTGCTGTACCTAACAATGTTATGCAAGAACTTTTAAAAAGTCAATACAAAGACTGGAAAATAGTGGGAGACAAAGAGATTATCAAATTTTATCATGATAATGATAAAAGCACTGTAGAACAACATTTCCGCCTTTCAGTTGAGAAAGATAATGTGAAAAGAAGTATTTCTTTTAATTTTCAGGATGCAACTGCAAGTAAGTAATAATAATCAAACTTCATGCGGTTAATCATATAGTTAAAAATAATTGTAGCTGTTTGATTAACGAAAACAGTTAGGATTAAAAAGCTATTGAAATTCAGTATGTTATAGCATTGATAAAAATGCATAGCATACTGATTTCTATTTTATTGCAGACTATTCAGGGATTTTCAGTAGTAAGGATAACTTCTAAAAATGAGTAAGATTCAGAGGATTGAGTTTTACTCATTTTCCATTTTTAACGGTATCCAGATAGGTTTTTTAGCTGATTTTTTACAAAAGTGTAATTATTGGGCAAAATAATCCCAATGGCGTTTTTGATTTCCCTCATTTACATTGATTAAGATGCTCGATAAAGTTGATCCCATCAAACTGGATCATATTCACTTTGGCTCCGAACTCAACCGCCTTTACTTCTTTGCCTCGAACAATTGGCCAATGTATGCCTTTGAGATGCTTACAATACGATCCGGCACACTCTTTCCTGTTTTAGCTTGGAATAATATACGAGTGATAAAAGCCAGACAGAGATGGCACCTTAATCGCAACCTTCCATTATCCGTTGCCAGTGATGGCAGATCAGAATGAGTACCTGCAAAATGGAATCAAACAAAAATTGTATCTTTGATTAAACAATTTTTCGAAATGAAAGGGAACTCAATTCTTAATAATATTACAAAGGCAATTCATCAAAAGGATCCAACAGCAGAAGCTTTCCTTTTTGGATCAAGAGCCAGAGGGGACAATCGTCCTGATTCAGATTGGGACATACTTATTCTTATTGACAATATAGACGTAACTAACGAAATTGAAGACAAATTCAGAGATGACCTTTATAATTTGGAACTCGAATCAGGACAAATTATATCAACATTTATTTATTCAAAAGATTACTGGCAAAATAGGCTGATCTACTCCCCTCTTTATAAAAATGTTAAAAAAGAAGGTATCCGATTATGAGGAATGAAAATAAAGACGAATACATCAGATATAGATTCCAAAGGGCAGAGGAATCTCTTGATGATGCTTTAATCTTGATAGAAAATAAAAAGTGGAATACTTCCATTAACAGATTATATTACTCATGCTTTTATGCGGTGATTGCTTTATTGCCAAAAAGTGATATCGAAACCCGTACACATGATGGAGCAAGAACGACTTTTAGTAATGAGTTTATTAAAACTGGTATACTCGACAAAAAATATGGAAAACTTTTCTCCAAACTATTTGACTATAGACAAAAAGGTGACTATGGAGACCTTTTCAACTTTGATGATAAAATGGTTTTACCCATCGTGGATCAGGTTAAAGATTTTGTATCTGAGATTAAAATATTGATTACCCAATAAAACTATCGGGAAATATTACCTTACATTATTAGAGATTAGGACAACAAATTCAAATATAGATCAAGGATTCTTTTCTGATGACAAAGCTTTTATAAACCGGTACATGAACTCCACTCCATCATAGAATTCTTTTACCCCGATCCTTTCATCTTTACCATGAGCTCGAACATCATCCATATCACCAAACATACCGGAAACACCATAAACCGATATTCCCTGACTGCGTAAGTATCTGCCATCTGTGGCGCCTGTAGACATTATCGGGGTTACATTTACTCCAGGCCACATCGAAGAAGATATCTGATTAACGGGTTCCGTAACGTCTTCTCTTAAAGGTGATAACGGGGCGCTGAATGATGTATTTAGACGGATGACAGATATCTGACCATCTGCAAGAACAGTTTTAATAGCAGACATGACATTGTCCGGAGTATCATCGGGGAGCATCCTGCAGTTTATTATTGCCTGAGCAGTTTGTGGAAGCGCATTTTCTGCGTGCCCGGCACTTAACATCGTTGCAACACATGTTGTCCGCATCATTGCATTATAGTAAGCCGATGAAGCGGCGAGCCGCCTTGCAGCTGCAGTGTCTGGAGTGGTCATGAGTATAGCCAGGATATCCGATTTGACCTGACCCGATTCACCGGCAACGATTTTTTCAAAATAACTACGGGTTGTTTCATTGAGTCTTACAGGAAAATCATAGTTTGCCAAACGGGTCAGTCCCGACGCAAGGCTATAAATAGCGTTGTCCTTTACAGGTAAAGAGCTATGGCCACCTTTGTTCTTCACTTCGAGCCTGAAGGAAACATATATCTTTTCACTGGTTTGTATCGACATGTTTACAGGTTTACCATTTTTCAGATCTCCGCCACCCCCATCGGGATTGATGCAGAAATCTGCATCAATTAAGTCTCTGTGATTAGTTATTAGCCAGTCAACTCCATTGGCGTTGCCCATCTCTTCATCGGCAGTAAGGGCTATTATAATATCACGATTTGGCATATATATCTCTTTTTTAAGTCGGATGATATTTGCGATAAGACTGGCATCATCGTTTTTCACGTCGGTTGTGCCACGGCCGTAAAAGTACCCGTCCTTTTCAAGAAAAGTGAATGGATCATCTGTCCAATCCTCACGGAAAGCTTCAACTACGTCCAAATGACAAATGAATACAACAGGTTTTAATTTCCCTGTACCCCTGTAAAGCAGAACCATATTCTTATGCTGCTGGTCAGGTCCGATTACCTGAATATCGTTGTCGGGAAATCCGGCAGATCTAAGCCTTGCAGCCATTGCCTCAGCGGCTTTTGTGCTCCCATATCTCGATGTTGTGTTAATCTCAATCAGTTCTTTGAATATATCTCTGGCAAGTCTTTGATATTCGGTATTTTTATCCTGTGATAGCGCAAAATAAGTGACACGTAAGAAAATAAATAATAACAATACTCTTTTCATATTAAACAGACATTAAATACTCTGGAAATATACACAAAATTGATTTATGTTTTACTCTGTGAAACTTTGTGGCTACTCTGTGTCGCTCTGTGTAACAAAAAAAATAGTAACTTACACAGAGTTACATTGAGGACCACAGATAACTACAGAGAAAGATTAATTGTTCCTTTAAAATATTTGCGGTTAATATATTTTATTCGCAAAATTGTTCCCAATTAAGTTATACGGTAAAACTTATGGAAACAAAAATTGTTTAATTTTGGATTGCTCCAACCCGTAAATAAAATCAATAATTGACAAAATGTATTCCTGAAAAATATTTTTTAAACATTAAATCATTCAATATGAACAAGATCCGTACATTCTTCAGATTCTTCACTATACTGACCTTAATTGTTGTCGGTACATCATGCACCAAAGCTCCTCAGCCTCAGGCAGATAAGCTGAAAATCAGCTATGAGAAGTATGTTATGCCTAACGGACTTCAGGTAATACTTCATACTGATCATTCAGATCCGATGATTTCCTATGCCATTATGTACCATGTTGGATCAAGCAGGGAAAGAACCGGGAAGACCGGATTTGCCCACCTCTTTGAACATCTGCTTTTCGGAGGTTCGGAGAATGTAGCGCCAGGAACATTTGATAAAATCCTTGAAAATGCAGGAGGAACAAATAATGGCTTTACAGAACGCGATATAACAACCTATTATGAGATGTTTCCAAAAAATGCCCTGGAAAAAATATTATGGCTTGAATCCGACCGTATGGGATTTTTTATAAACTCTGTAACCAAACACTCATTTGCTGTTCAGCAGAATGTAGTTTCAAATGAGAAAAGACAGAGGGAAGATAATACACCTTATGGTTTTACTGATTATGTTGTCGATAAAAACCTCTACCCTGCTGATCATCCATATAGATGGGAAGTAATCGGGGAAATGGCTGACCTTAAAAATGCCTCGCTTGAAGATGTAAAGGCCTACTATGAACATTTCTATGGGCCAAACAATGCTACACTTGTACTTGCCGGTGATTTTAATCCGGACTCAGTGAAGCTGCTGATAAATAAATATTTCGGAGAAATTAAATCACACGGAGAAGTAGCTAAACGTTCGGCAATGATACCGTCTCTGGAAAAAACTATAAAGCTATACCATGAGGATAATTTTGCAAATGTACCTGAGATCAACCTGGTATGGCCAGTTTCTCAAGCCTACCAGAAAGATACCTATGCCCTCGATTTTCTTGCAAAAATACTTGCCGACGGTAAAAAGGCACCCTTATATAAAGTATTGGTAAAAGAGAAAAAACTGACATCAAGAACATCAGCATCTAACAATTCGAGCGAGTTGGCTGGCGAGTTCACTATCACAATCAGAGCAAATGAAGGAAAGTCACTTAAAGAGATTGAAGATGCAGTTTTTGAAGCTTTTAACCGTTTCGAAAAGGATGGCATTACAGAAAAGGATATTGAAAGAGTCAAGGCTTCAAGTGAAAAGAGTTTTTACGAGGGGATTACCAGCGTTTTTGGTAAGTCGATCCAGCTTGCCTTCTATAACACATTTCTTAATGATCCGGGATATATCGAAAAGGATATTGAAAGTATCAAGGCAGTAACCCTTAATGACGTAAAGATGGTTTATGGAAAATACATCAAGGGCAAGCCTCATATTGTCACCAGTTTTGTGCCAAAAGGAAAACCTGAAATGGTTGCAGATAATTCTGTCCCTGCAGGTGTGAAAGAAGAGAATATCAATGAAGCCAGTCAGGTTGAGATTGCTAATACGGGCGAAGATAAATTCGTTAAGACTTCTTCTTCGATTGACAGAACTGTTGAGCCGGTTGCAGGAAAAGAACCGGAAGTTAATGTACCGACAATCTGGAAAGCCACTTTAGCAAATGGTATCCAGGTTTATGGGATTCAAAACAAGGAATTGCCTCTTGTTGAATTAAGTCTGGTAATTAATGGTGGCGTTCTTCAGGATAAAACCGACCTCCCCGGAGTTGCAGGAATGGTAGCAAGTGTACTTCCCCAGGGAACTAAAAACAGGACACCTGAAGAATTAGAGGAACAGACAGAGCTCCTTGGCTCAAATATCAACATGTATGCCGGTCGGGAAGAGATGTCGATAAATGCATCTGCGCTTTCGAGGAACTTCGATAAAACAGTAGCTCTCCTGAAAGAGATCGTTCTCGAACCACGTTGGGACACGGCTGAATTTGCAATGGCACAAACCCGTACAAAAAACAATATCATTCAGGCGGAGGCTCAGCCTAGAAGTGTTGCCAACCTGTTATTTAATAAATTACTGTACGGAACTGATCATATCTTTGGCTATAATACCAGGGGAACAAGGGAATCAATCGGTAAGATTACAATGAGTGATTTAAAAAGCTATTACGACAGAAACTTCTCACCGAATGTTACAAAAATACTTGTTGCAGGCAATGTGTCAAAAGAGCAGGTCCTGGCAGCCCTGAAACCATTCGAAACGGAATGGAAGGCGAAAGAAGTCAAATTGAATTCTTACACGCTTCCGCCAAACCCGGAGAAATCTCAGATCTATTTTGTTGATATTCCCGGATCACGACAGTCAGTGATATTCGTAGGATACCTGGCCCTGTCAAGGAATGATCCTGACTATGTGAAGACAGATTTCGTTAACTACAGGATCGGTGGCGCATTTACCAGCATTCTGAATCAGATCCTTCGTGAGCAGAAAGGATATACGTACGGAGCTTCAAGCTATTTTCAGGAAATGAAGGTTAAAGCACCATTTGTCGTTTCAACAAGTGTGAGATCAGATGCAACTTTCGAATCGGTAAAAATAATCAAAGATGAGATGGAGAAATACCGTAATGGCATCAACGAAAATGACCTGCAGTTTATTAAAAACTGTATGATCCTCTCAAATGCCCTTCGGTTCGAGACAAATGGATCTTTGGTTGGAATGTTATCAACAATGTCTAAATACGGACTCCCTGATGATTATATCAAAAAGGAAGAAAACGTAATAAAGAATATGACAATTGAAGAGCATAAAACTATTACAGATAAATACATTGTCCCCGATAAAATGTATTATGTGATTGTCGGAGACGCTACAACCCAGATGAAACCCCTCGAAAAGATTGGATTCGGTAAACCGATACTGGTAAAACCTTAGAAATAAAGGAAACACACCACCTCCCCACTCCCTTCGGTCGTGGTACTCATCCTCTGAAGAGGAGGAGAAAGTTAAAACATTATAAATCAATACTTTCCCCTCCTTTTCAAAGAGGGGTGGCCCCTGACGTTTATAGTCAGGGGACGGGGTGGTTAATTTGACTTTTTCAGGCTACCCCTAAATATTCTGTATTCAAGAGTAATTTACTGAATACCTGCGATTTAGCTCCCCTTCAGGGGAGATGTCCCGCTTTGGCGGGACAGAGGGGCTCTACACGCAAAAAAGAGCATTTAGGGGGAAGTCCCGCTTCAGCAGGACAGCGGGCTAATTGCCTGCTATATCATAAACCATAATTGAAGTGCCATGTCTTACATAGAGCTTCTTATCTTTTATAACAAGGTGTGCCCAGTGAGGGTCGGCACCAAATGGAACAGAGAATGAGCTGATTACATTAAAACTGTCAGTTTTGGGCTCAACCAGGTTAACTTTACCTGTTTCACTATAAACATATAACAGTCCGTCAGCAGCAATAATATTTGCCGGAGCAAGGTCCCTGGCTGAGAAGAATTCTTTCCCTGTTTTCCAGTCGAGACAGAAGAATTTTCTGTTCTTGTCACCTGTTCCATAAATCCTTCCATTGAGAACAACAACACCGCTCATTTTGGGATCACATGACTGATTCTTCCAGACTTCAGAAACACTGTTTCCATCTCCTGTCAGCTTAAGCATTACACTGCCCAACCCATAGCCACTTGTACAAAAAAGATACCCGTCAATATAAACAGGTGTATTCGGATGAACATCAGGATCCATTTTGAACTCAGATTCCCAAAGTTGATTACCTGTTGATGCATCAAAACCGCAAATGGAATTCTGCATTATGGTAACAATGATTTTTTTGTTCTGAAGCTTAATCATCAACGGAGAACAATAGGCAGATTTTTCACCATTGGCTTTGCTTTTCCATATCTGTTTACCGGTGTTGATATCCAATGCAACCATGCTGGCATCTGAACCGCCTGGTGTACAATAAAGTACATTCCCATCGGATAGAAGGTTCTCTGTCATTCCCCATTGAATGTTTCTTGCTCCATAATCCCTGACAAGATCGACGGTCCATACAGTTGTTCCGTTTGAACAATTCATGCAAAGAAGTTTCCCATACGAACTTTCAATATATAACTTTTCATTAATGATAAGAGGCGTCGACCTAACGCCATTATGACTTTCGGCCCACTCTTTTCCATATTCCTTTTTCCACAACAATTTTCCTTTCAGGTCAAGGGCAAAAACAAAGCCATTGCCATCGCGGTTTGGTCCGCGCCATTGTGCAACATCCTGTGCACTCAAACTAATACGTATTACTGATATTAAAATAATGAAGAGAAATCGTCTCATAATAATCGTTTTTAAAGTAATGAATTTCTCAAATATAACATAAAAAGTTTTGTACTGCCGGATTAAAATTTTGAAAACTGATGATAAGGGCATATCTTTAGATATTCATATCAAAGCATCTGATTATTGATTCTCTCCGATCAGAATTTTTTCGACTTTTCGTGGAGGTTTCAACTATTTATTCATTAAAATATTTAATTCAAATTCAATGAAAAAGACAGCTTTAGTAATTCTTGTGTTTATGTTCTTTGGACAAATCAGCCTTCTGGCCCAGGATGAAGAACGATTGCTGAGATTTCCTGATATATATGACAATCAGATTGTATTTACATATGCAGGTGATCTATATACTGTTTCAGCAGACGGAGGGATTGCAAGAAAACTTACAAATGACAATGGATATGAGATGTTTGCAAGGTTTTCACCTGACGGTAGGACCATTGCTTTTACCGGACAGTACGATGGTAATACTGAAGTATATATAATGAATTCGCAAGGTGGTGTTCCTAAAAGGGTAACCTTCACAGCAACATTGGGACGCGATGATGTTGCCGACAGGATGGGACCGAATAACATTGTCTTTGGATGGAAACATGATAATACGAATATAATCTTTCGTTCAAGGAAAAAGTCATTTATCGATTTCAACGGTTCACTATACTCAGTAAATACTGATGGGTCATTACCTGTAGAGCTGCCTGTTCCCCGGGGAGGTTTTTGCTCATTTTCACCTGATGATCAGAAAATGGCTTACAACCGGATATTCAGGGAGTTCAGGACATGGAAAAGGTACCGTGGTGGCATGGCTGATGATATCTGGATTTTTGACTTTAAAACTAATAAAGTTGAAAACATAACCAATAATCCTGCTCAGGATATTATTCCCATGTGGTATGGAAATAAAATATATTTTCTGTCGGACAGGGATGAAAACAAAAGGATGAATCTGTATGTTATTGACCTTACTTCCAGAGAAACAAAGAAACTTACTGACTATTCCGCTTTTGATATTAAATTCCCATCACTTGGAAATAAGGCAATTGTATATGAGAATGGCGGATATATATATAAAATGGACCTGGCCACTGAAAAATCCGAGAAAGTGAAAATAATAATTGCTGAAGATTTCCTGTCGGGCAGGCCCGTATTTAAAGATGTTAGCAAAAGCATAACTAATTTTGAAATTTCACCTGACGGGAAGAGGGCCATATTTGGTGCTCATGGTGAAGTTTTTACGGTACCTGAAAAATATGGTGAAACAAGAAATCTGACACAATCATCAGGGATACACGAAAGAGATTCGAAATGGTCAGCTGATGGAAAATGGATCTCCTACATCTCTGATAAAACCGGTGAAGATGAGATCTTTATCCAGGTTCAGGATGGAAGCCAGCCCGCCGTGGAGATCACATCCGGAAGTGCAAACTACAAATACCAGCCTAACTGGTCACCCGACAGCAAAAAACTTCTCTGGTCCGATCGCAATCAAAAGCTGCATTATGTCGATATCAATACAAAATTGATTACCGAGGTTGATATCGATTCCATATTTGAAATTCGGGAGTATATCTGGTCGCCTGACAGCAAATGGATCGCGTACACAAAAAACAGTGATAATCGATTCCAACAAATATACCTCTATTCGCTTGAACAAAAGAAATCATACCCGGTTACAGAAAACTGGTACAATGCTTTCAGCGGTACTTTCAGTGCTGATGGAAAGTATATGTTCTTTGTTTCTTCACGTGATTTTAATCCTGATTTCAGCAATGTCGGACCTACTATCAGTTATTCCGATATGAGTAATATCTATTTTATCACTTTAAGTAAAGATACTCCATCTTTATTCAAGCTTAAAAGTGATGAAGCAGGGCAGCCGGCTGCCGAAGTAAAACCTGAAGTAAGTGATAAAAAGAATGAAATTAAGACGCCGGTAAAGACTCCTGATGTACTAATTGATATTGATGGGATCCAGGGCAGAATCGGGAAACTACCTATAAAAGCCTCTGATTATTCCAGTCTGAATTCAGTGGAGAACAAACTCTATTATCAGCGCAAAGGGCATAAAGACGATAAATCATCTCTTTGTCTGTACGATTTTGATGCAAGAGAAGAAAAGAATTTAGGATTTGTTGATGGTTATGAAATATCAGCGAATAATAAAAAAATGATTGTTGCCCAAAATGGTGTTTACAGTATAATTAATCTTCCTTCCTCCGAAATTAAGATTAGTGACAAATTAAATCTATCCGGTCTTCAGATGAAAATTAATAAACAGGAAGAATGGGAACAGATCTATAAAGAATCGTGGCGTCAGATGAGGGATTTTTTCTATTCGCCTAACATGAATGGTGTTGACTGGAAAGCTCAGGGTGATAAATATGAAGAATTGTTGAAATATGTAAATCAGAGAAACGATTTAACATATATCATCGGTGAATTAATAGGTGAACTGAATATTGGGCATGCATATGTTGGCGGAGGCGAAAGACCTCAGCCCGAGCGGATTAAAACAGGTTTGCTCGGCGCAGAATTATCTAAGGACAAAGCAAGCGGCTATTTCAGGATAGATAAAATTTTAAAAGGACAAAACTGGAACGGACAGGTTAAATCTCCTCTTACTGAAATTGGGGTAAATGCAAACGAAGGTGATTATATACTTGCAGTTGATGGAAAATCGGTCAATGACATGAATAATATTTTTGAAGCTCTAGTAAATAAAACCGGTAAGCAGGTGAAGCTTACTTTGAACTCCAGTCCTGTGGAACAGGGAAAACATGAAGTCACGGTTATGCCAATTGATGATGAATCCCAATTGTATTACCTGAAATGGGTAAATGATAACATTGAGAAAGTAAATAAAGCAACCAATGGCAGGGTAGGTTACATTCATATCACAAATATGGGAGTTGAGGGCCTTAATGAGTTCATTAAATATTACTATCCACAGTTGGAAAAAGAAGCTTTAGTGATAGATGTCAGAGGTAATGCGGGTGGCTTTGTTTCATCTATTGTAATAGAAAACCTTCGAAGGGTAGCTTCACAGATCAGTGTAACCCGAAATTCAAAACCTGGCATCGATCCGGAGGGAACATTGTATGGCCCGATGGTTATGCTATGTGATGAATTTTCGGCTTCAGACGGCGATATAGTCACTTACCGGTTCAAAAATTATAACATGGGCAAGGTAGTCGGAAAAAGGACCTGGGGAGGAGTGACCGGGATAAGAGGTACTCTGCCTTTGGTTGATGGAGGATTCCTGAGCAGACCGGAATTTTCGATATATGATCTGGAAGGGGAAAAATGGATCATCGAAGGCACCGGGGTAGAACCTGATATTGTTGTCGACAATGATCCTTATCTTGAATATACGGGTACGGACCAGCAGTTAAATAAAGCTATCGAGGTTATTTTGGATGATCTGAAGACGAAGGCTAAAAAGATCCCAAATCATCCGCCTTATCCAATAAAATAACTGGTTTTGTTAACCGCAGAGTACGCTAATCAGCCTCAAAGAACGCAAAGAATCAATATTAATGTACTAAACAAGAAATCACTTATTATTATCAATGGTTTTTAGTCACGCAGAGGGACACAGAGGACTCACAGAGTGTTTCACAGAGTCAAATTACCTCTCTTCCATCTTCATTTTGATTTTTGCATTTTAAATTTTTCTCTGTGCTTCTCTGTGACAGTTCTTTAATTTTGCATTTTGCATTATTTAATTTCCTGTAATATTGAGTGTTGCAACATAATACCCCGGATCGACTTTTATAACTGCATTTTCAATATCCAGTTTCAAAGTGGTTAAAAATGAAGTTGGCTTAACGATTTGCTCCTTTCCTGATACATATATTTTCAGTGGCATATTAAAACCCGGAACACAGTTGTTCCACCTGAAAGTGAAATTATTTCCTTTTACATAATATTCAAATACTGGTATTCTTATATCTCTCAGATACTGGTCGAAAAAGGGGTTCAGGTTGATGCCTGTTTTCTCACTTAAATAGCTCTCAATCTGAGAACTTTTTACAACCTGATGGTAAAAATCCTTATTCAGACCACGCAGAATGCCTCTCCATTTCTCATCATCGTTAATAATCTGCCTGAGTGTATGAAGCATATTGCCTCCTTTGTAGTACATGTCGTGTGACCCTTCATGGTTGACATTGTAGATACCAATTATCGGGATATCGTTCACAATATTGCTTCTCGTTCCCAAAACATATTCACTTCCGGCCTCTTTGCCATAATAGTACTCTACATAAAGATTCTCAGAGTAGTTGGCAAAACTCTCATGGATCCACATATCGGCAATATCCTCATAAGTAATACTGTTTGCAAACCACTCATGCGCTGATTCGTGAATGATAATAAAGTCGAATTTTAAACCCCATCCGGTATTGCTTAGATCAGTTCCGCGGTAACCATTCTTAAATCCGTTGCCGTAAGTCACAGAACTCTGATGCTCCATACCAAGGTAAGGTGCCTCGACAAGTTTGTATCCGTCTTCATAAAACGGGTAAGGTCCGAACCAGTGCTCAAAAGCTGCAAGCATCATTGGCACCTGTCTGAATTGCAGTTTTGCCTTCTCAAGGTCCTCTTTCAGTACGTAATAATTACAATCAAGCTGCCCTTTCTCACCATTATAGGTTTCAGAGAAATGTGCATAATCAGCAATGTTTATATTTACTCCGTAATTGTCAATCGGGTTTGCAACAAACCAATTGTATGTCTTCGTTTTGTTCTTCTGCTTTACGACGCTTCTCAGTCTTCCGTTTGAAACATCCATCAGGTTTCCAGGTACATTCACGCTTATAAGCATGCTATCGGGTTCATCATACATATGGTCCTTGCATGGCCACCATAGGCTTGCACCATCACCCTGACAGGAGGAGGCGACAAAAGGCAGGCCGCTCTTATCCTTCTTCCACGTTATGCCACCACTCCATGGAGGTCTTGTTGATACTTTGGGTCTGCCTCCATAAGTCAATACAACGGAATAGATCTTTCCCTGCTCCTGTTTCTCGGCAAGTTCAATCCAGTATACATTACCTTCTCTTTTAAAATTAAGAACATTATTATTCTGCACTGCCTTTGTCAGTTTCAGCGGTTCCTGAAGATCAATCTGCATGAGACCAGCAGGTTTAATGACCCTGTATGTTACTGTGTTTGTGCCGTTTATTGTACTGTCGGAAGGATTTACTACAATATCAAGATGATAATATGTCAGGTCCCACCATGCTCTCTCGGGAGTTATCGAGCCGCGTAATGTGTCCTGCTTTGTAAATATCTTATTAGCTGGCGGTTGATACTGAGCCTGAACCGGAAACATTTGCAATATAGAGCTTAGAAAGGCCAGGCAAATGATGGATAATCTTTTCATCGATGAGAGTATTAAGACAAAAGACAAAAGTAAAAAGATAAAAGGAAAAGAATCCGTCAAACTAAGTTAAATGCAGGGTCTTCCCAAATCCGGTTGGCGATATCCTTTACATAGAATCAGATATGGAAATAAATAGTTTTGCACTGTATAAAGTTGCCGAAATCAGGGTGGAACAGCAGACCGGGCTTTGTGATTTTTCAGTTACACTAAATACAGCTCATCTCAATCCGGGATTATATATTGTCAGAATGGTCTTCAGCAATGGAGAAATAGCTTTAACAAGGGTAGAGAAACGTTAGGAGATTTAACTAATTTAGTGAAAAATTATAAAAAGCTTTTATATGAAAAGAACATCAATCTTAACACTATTTATGATGGTGATAACATTCTGTATCAGTGACACTTTACTGGCACAGGAGTCGCCACGGTCACGCGAGTCATTTAACCAGGGTTGGAAATTTGTAAAATATTTTAATGCCTCAAACGAAGCTGTTACAACCGATAAAGAGCCTGAGAACCTTCAACTTCCTTCAGTCAACGATAATAACTGGCGCTCACTCGATCTGCCGCACGACTGGGCAATTGAGGGTCCTTTCAGCGATACTCTGGAGAACAACACCGGACTACTGCCGTGGAAAGGGATCGGATGGTACAGGAAACATTTTACAGTCAGTGACAATGACAAAGGAAAACGTATTTATGTCGATTTCGATGGAGCAATGGCTAACGCTAAAGTCTGGCTTAACGGTAAGTATGTCGGAGAATGGCCTTATGGCTATACCTCTTTCCGACTCGATTTTACACCATATATTATTACCGGGAAGGAAAATATTATTGCTGTAAGACTCGATACAAAGAATTGGGATTCCAGATGGTACCCGGGAGCAGGTCTCTACCGAAATGTTTGGCTGGTAAAAACTTCACAGCTGCACATTGCAAATAATGGGGTCTTCTGCACCACTCCCGAGATTAAGAAAGAGAGAGGTATCTTGAGTGTGCAGGCTGAAGTTGAAAGTCATCTTAATGATCCGATACCTGTTGTTGTAAAAGCCATTGTTTATAAACTGAATGAAAAATTTGAACCGGCTGGTACTCCGGTTGCTGAATCAGTAGTTGCCACAGCAACAATAGAGGGAATGAAGAATCATGCTTTCAGGTTTGATATTCCGGTTAAGGAACCGGTTTTATGGGATATCAATAATCCGGAACTATACCGTGTAGCTGTGACTGTAATGCAGGGAACAACAGTAACTGACAGATATGAAACCAACTTTGGATTCAGAACTTTGAACTTTACGCCACGTGATGGCTTTCTGCTCAATGGCAAAAGAGTTGAAATCAGGGGTGTTTGTAACCATCATGATCTGGGAGCGCTTGGCACAGCATTCAACACCAGTGCAGCTGCCCGGCAACTTGGAATTCTGAAGGAGATGGGCTGCAATGCCATCAGGACGAGCCACAACCCTCCTGCCCCGGAACTTGTAGATCTTTGTGACAAGATGGGATTTCTGATCCAGGTTGAAGCTTTCGACGCCTGGAAAACCCCGAAGAAAAGGAATGATTATAATCTGCTTTTTAATGCCTGGCATTGTGAGGATATTAAGGCAATGGTTCGCCGCGACCGCAATCATCCATCTGTATTTATATACAGCACAGGCAATGAGGTGAATGATCAGAATAACCCGGCACTTTCGGAAAGTCTGAGGGCTATTGTTAAATCGGAAGATAATACCAGACCAGTCACAGTAGGATGTAACTGGGATGAGTCAGGCACAAACGGTTTCCAGAAAACAGTTGATGTATTCGGGATTAACTACCGTCTCTACAGGTATGACGCATTCTTTGCATTGAAGGACAATGCTAACCTTCCTTTTCTTTCAACAGAATCCGCTTCAACAGTAAGTTCAAGAGGCGAATACTTTTTCCCTATCGTACAGGGTGACCTCGACAATAACCTGCCCGGAAAGGGGATCTTCCAGATAACATCTTATGATGTAGCCTACCCTGCATGGGCATCTACTCCTGATCAGCAATGGACCCTTCTTGATAAGTTCCCGGCAGTTATGGGTGAGTTTGTATGGACAGGCTTTGACTATATTGGTGAGCCTACACCATATTCCGGTGATATGACCGGCCTTAAACCGGATTCATGGGGATATAAAGAAACACTTAAAATGCTGGAGAAAGAGGGTGTAACTGAAGTTCCATCCCGCAGCAGTTATTTTGGCATAATGGACCTTGCAGGATTTAAGAAAGATCGTTTCTATCTGTATCAGTCAAGATGGAGACCCGAGCTGCCAATGGCTCATATTCTACCTCACTGGAACTGGCCGAAAAGAAAAGGGCTGGTTACCCCTGTTTATGTTTATACATCGGGCGATGAAGCCGAACTGTTCCTGAATGGTAAATCGCTTGGCAAGAAGAAAAAAGCTGAATTTGAATATCGTCTGAAATGGGATGATGTTGTTTATCAACCCGGTGAACTCAAAGTGATTGCTTATAAAAACGGTGCTAAATGGGCAGAAAATGTAGTCCGTACAACTGACAAAGCATCTGTTCTGTCTATGGCTGCCGACAGACCTGCCGTTCATCCTGATGGAACTGACCTTATCTATATCACTGTAAGGATTGAAGATAAAAACAAACTTCTCGTTCCGGGAAGCAATAACCAGCTCAGTTTCAGCATTGAAGGGCCGGGAAGAATTATTGCCACCGATAGCGGTGATGCCACCAGTCATGAGTCATTCCAGGCAAAGTCAAAGAAAGCCTATAACGGTTTGTGTTTGGTAATTGTTGCAGCAGAAAAAGGTGCAAAAGGTTTATTTACAGTGAAAGCTGAATCAAAAGGTCTAAAAGCTGCAAGTGTAAAAGTTTATATAGCGGATTAAACTGTTGCCACCCAACCCCCTTTTCCTCGGCAAAGCTCGGAAGGGGGGGCTAATACTCTGGATATAAGTGTAATTCAACTAATTGATACAGAATTAATCCCCCTTTAGGGAGGGCCGAGCGTTAAAAAACAGCCCGGTGGGCTGTTTTAGCGAAGGAGCCTGTCTGCCGCGAAGGACACGAAGCGGCCAGGGGGCATTGCAAGTGTAACTGAATTCCTTTAGGGGAGACACCGCGAAGCGGCAGAAGTGCTATCCAATCCGTTTCGTATAAAATAGTTTGTCATCACCTTCAGCATAAAAGTTTTTTAATCGGGCCTCCAGGTCGAATTTATTGCTAATGTAAAATGCCCTTGTGGGAGCATAGTGCTCAAGACCTGAAGTCTCTGCGATAAGTATCTTACATCCCATTTTTCTTGCCTCATTACAGGTCTCCTCAAGTAATTTTTTACCAATACCTTTTCCGCGGAAATCGTTATGAGTAGCGATCCAGTAAAGGTCAAAACTTGTTTTTGACATAGTAATGGGACCAAAGCACGAATAGGCTGCTGTAACACCATCAAGTTCTGCAAAAACAAAATAATATCCTGTTGATTCACCCTGGCTTAACCTTTCTGTAACCAGTTCTGCTGCTACTTCGACTTCATGATCATAGAAAAACTTTGTTGACTCAACAATTTCCATAATTCGTTTTATATCACGTTTTTCCGGTGTTGTTCTGAATGTCAGGTCCATAATTAAAAAATTTAAAGGTTGTAGATATTGAAAAGTTGAAAAAATATCATTGAATAATAATGATCAGAAACCAATTTCAGGTAGTGTTGCAATGCGTGCTATTGTTTCAATTGCGATGGCAGCAAAAGCTGCACCATAATCCAGATCGATATTCTCCAGAGTATCTTTTGTATCGTGATAACCACTCCTGTTAATGTCGTAATTCTCCATAAACAGTACCACAGGAACACCGGTATCAGAAAATATCTGGCCATCGGTATTAAATATTGAGCTATGTGGATTATACTGGGTACGCACCTCACCTTTTACTGCAAGATGTCTGGCAATATCAGGTATCTCCTGCTGCCCTTTAATCCGTTGACCACGGCTTTTATTCAATCTTTCCGGTTGCCTGTTCCATTTATGTATACACTCATTCCAGATCATATTCGAAATATGTGCCTGATATGCAAGAAATAATGATGCAATACTTTTCCCGGGAGATATCTGGAAAATATCTTGGTCATTATCCCGGTTATGACCAATCATATCCATAATATAAACGCCCACAATTTCTGTATCAGACAGGTTAATATTTGTCGTATCGTCAACCTTAAGGTTCAGGTTTTTCTCGACTAGTGACTGGCATAAGTTGCGGGCACCCATACAATCAGACGGGAATTCTTCGCCGGTAAGATGTATAAGCCAGATATCCCGTTCAAGCTTACCCTCTTTCGATAGTTTTAAAAGGATCGGTGCTGCCTGTAACAGTGTTGAGCTGGCGGAATAATTATCGTCTGCACCTTTGGCGGCTAACCGCGCACCTGATCCACCACGTCCTTTTTCATAGATATCTTCCATGTAAGCAGTGTCATAATGATCTCCAAGAACTACTGCCTGTTTGTGGTTTTTTCCCGGTATAATCACCAGGATATTTCTCTCATAAGTGATGCCTTTCTGATTGCCAAGCCACCCTCCATATTGTAAAAAATCAAAAAGTGTTTTCCATTTGAATGGCAATTCTCCTACCATTGCTTTTCCTTTCATGTCTGTATCAGCTATCACCTTGCGATACCTTGAAATAAAATAATTACCCAGGGATTCAAGATCGCGGTGCTTTTTCAGTACCAGTGACAGAGTGGCCTCATCAAGCATTATATCAGCATTATCCTTATAGACGAATTCGCCCTGGGCAAGGAATTTTATATCATTCCACCAGTTCTCTTCAAACCGTCGTGTTGCCGTTTCATTATACGTTAGCGGTTCAGGAAGAGTTAAATCATACTGCTGTTCAATAATTTTTTCAAGAGCCGTCTGCATTTCAACCGCCTTTTCCGGAGCTGTGACTCTAATTTTCAGTTCGTCAAACCATTCTTCAATGGTTTTATATTTTGATATGTTCAACAGATTCTGTGCAAACGATCTTTTTAATGGTTTCCGACTTTGCATTTCCCAGCTCTCCAGTAATGAAATAATGTTAAATGAAGTCTGATGAGCATAATGATCATTGTGGGTATTAAAATCATTCAAGGCTGAAAGATAAAACTCACGTTTCTGCATCCGGGGCCAGAGCTCTACAGGCTGAGACATATCCTTGTCAATATCGTGATATCCTGTAATATATCCGTACAATGATTCTGATCTTATTTCAACATGATCAGTTTGCACCGGTACAAATCCTACAAGGGGTCTATGCAGGTACATTTCATGCTCCCCTACACGCATAGGAGAATAGAAGATCCTGTACCCGAAGAGTCCACCACGTGAAAAAGTCTTCTCAACTTCCACTATTTTTCTTCTGTTTGCTTTTGGGCCATTTAATAAAAGTTCGAATTTATGGTTCCATAGCTGGCTGTTACAGGCTAATGGCTTGTTATATAAACCCATAGCATCTGGTTCTGTACTGAACAATGCTTTTATCAGCCTTATCTTATGCGCTACTTCATTAAGTTCGTCCTGATATCTTTGAACACGCTGCCAGCGATGGGTACGGTGATAAGAATCATGAATAAGATTCTCATTTATTATCAGGTCCTTACTACCTGGGTGCGGTTCATGCAGCCATCCCGATTGTGTCACCCGCAGACTTCCAATCCCCCTGTTTCGTGCAACCAGGTTCAGCAGAGGGATCTGGGCAGTTACCGGAAGTTCTTTCTTCAGGCGGAGATAACCTGGCATACCCCAGAATACAAGACTTCCCGGAAACGGAAGTAATGATAAGGTCCCTGACAGATAATTGTTCTTCACTATTTCAGGCATCAGGCTGAAAGGTCTGAATGTCAACAGATACCTGACATTTTGAAATGGCGAATCATCTTTAACAATAAATTTCTTTGTCCAAACAGGCAGTTTAGATCCTTCAGAAGACATTATCCTGAATCCCGCATTAAAAAGAGATTCAACATCAGATAATTTTTCTCCATAGGCATCAGATAAAAGATCTGTAAAGAAAGATATAGATTCAGTTACAGGTATCTCTGTGTCCGGTGCAGCAAAAAAACTTTTCCAGAAAACCTGTTCAGGTTCATGTATACTGTTACCGAAAAATGTCCAGATCACTCTTCCTTTATCATCCTGTGTACGGGAGAGCATAAGCGGCAATAATGTTACATATCTCTCATGAAACAGCGATCCGGCATGATCAGCAAGTTCGGAAGGCCAATATGGATTATTCTTTAGGTTTTCACCACCATGACCACTGATAAAATGTTGCGGAAGTCCTTTGCCAAGTTTCACTATGTTACTTATAATCTGATGGCCAATATGTTCAATACCTGGCTTAAGTTCATATTCCTCTTCCATTTCGGAGATCTTCCACCCAAACGGATCCTCTTCATCCAAAATTCCTTGCTCCGGTTTACCATATGGCTTATAACCCAGCAGAGGTGGCGGCATGAACTCAGAATAGGCAGTTATCGGGAAACACCCGTTGCATCTGAACCAGGGATAACCTGCCAGCAGTTTTTGCCAGCCATAAAGGATTTTTTCTTCCATATTTTAATTAATCAGGTAGGTTATGATTTTTCTGAAGTACTTAATTCTAATCAGTTTTTGAATATCCCATCTGAGACAACTCGTCAGATGATTTTCTATCAAACGTGAAGTTAAGTATACTTGTTCAATCATAGTACTTTAAATGGTATACTAAATTTCAGCATTTTATTAACTGAAAAAGAGTATAGGTCTGGTGAAAGGTGAAAGGTGAAAGGTGAAAGGCATAAGGAATTGGATTAGAAATGTTTTCCCATGAGCTACGATCTACTAGTTGTGACCTGGAATCTGGAACCAGATCCAAGGATTCATTGTTATTCATTAAAACTTCTTTTTTTCAGAATATCTGGCTAATTTTGGCATAGTACAATTTTTAATGTTAAATTTTTTTAATTCATTTATTTTTACCGATCTAACCTTTGATTGTGAAGAAGTTTAAAAAAATAAATAGATTTTTGCCGGGATTGTGTTTTTTCATTTTAATCATTCTGATTCTACAGTTTGTGGTTAATTCAAAATATACATTTCCCGAACCCCATGCATTCAGAGGTGAATATATCTATAATCCTTACCGGAACATTGACAGGACAAAATGGAGAATGGCTAATTTTCATGCTCATACCCGAAAATTCCTTGAAAATCGAAAGAGAGTTGACAGATCCACTCAGGTTCTTGACAGTTTATACAGGTATTTAGGCTATAGTATTATCAGCATATCAGACTATCAGTTCATTAACCCTTATGAAAACAAAAATAAATGGTTCGTTCCTGTCTATGAGCATGGCTATCAATATTATAAAAATCACCAGCTTGTATTAAATGCCAAAAAAGTGAGCTGGCAGGATTTCCCCTTCCGTCAGACATTAAGTAACAAGCAATTCATTATTGACCAATTAAAAAAGGAAACAACAGCTCTTGTAACTTTAGTGCATCCCATATTAAGAAAAGCTTACTCTTATAATGATTTAAAGTACCTGAGTAACTATAACTGTCTTGAAATTGCCAATCATGAACGACTCTTTACTTCTTATTACGATACCATTCTTTCAGAGGGGCATCCGGTTTTTATAATGGCTGATGATGATGGACATGATATGACAAATATAAAAGAAGTTTGCAGCAGCTTTAACCTGATTAATACTGATCTGGTAAAGGATTCTGTTTTAAATTCTCTTAAAACCGGACGTTCAATTGGAGTAAAGTTTAATATAATTCCTATTAAAACCAATGAAGAGAAAAGAGCCGCATTGCTGAAATTGCCGGAGATTAACTCTATCACTTTTACAAATGATACTCTTAGTGTCAGTTTGGATCAGGTTGTTAAAACAATTAAATTCATAGGTCAGCAAGGGACTGAAAGGAAGATCATAACAAACTGTTCAACCGGATCCTATTTCTTCAATACAAATGACACTTACATCAGAACGGAGATTGAATGCGATGATGGCACTTTATATTTTCTAAACCCTTTTTTCAGGTATGACGGAATCAGATTAACTTATTACGCTGCCTCACAAGATACTCTGAAGATTTGGGCCTTGCGTGCAGCAGTTATTATCGTTTTAATAATAACCATTGTCATCCGGAATAATAAAAAAGTAAATGTATAACAACAAAAAAATCGTTGTTGTGCTGCCTGCCTACAACGCAGCCTTAACACTTGAAAAGACCTATCAGGAAATTCCTTTTGATATGGTGGATGAAGTTATTCTTGTTGATGATTGTAGTAATGACAGTACCATTGAATTAGGGAAAAAACTGGGAATAAAACATATTATTCAACATGAAAAAAACAAAGGGTATGGCGGCAATCAAAAAACATGTTATAAAAAGGCCCTTGAATTAGGTGCAGATATTGTTGTGATGCTACATCCTGATTATCAGTACACACCGTTATTAATTCCGGCAATGGTCAGTATTATAGGAAGCGGTTTATACCCGGTTGTATTTGGATCCAGGATTTTAGGCAACAGTGCTTTGACCGGGGGGATGCCAAAATATAAATATTTCTCAAACAGGCTCCTGACATTTGTCCAGAATATTTTAATGCATCAGAAGCTTGCCGAGTATCACACAGGCTACCGGGCATATTCCGGTGAGGTACTTAAAAAAATAAATTTTGATTTGAATTCTAATGATTTCATATTTGATAATGAGATGATTGCACAAATATTTTACAAAGGTTTCAGTATTGCTGAGATAACATGCCCCACCAAGTATTTTGAGGAAGCATCGAGTATTAATTTCAGAAGGAGCATTAAATACGGTTTTGGAGTATTGCGCGTTTCACTCCTTTATTTTCTTACTAAGACAGGAATTTACAAATGGAGGCTTCTGGTCAATTAGTCAATAATGAATAAAAAATTCTATCCATACCTGATTGTTATTTCAGCCATCTTCTTTTTTATTCCTTTTCTGGGTTCTGTTCATCTTTTCGACTGGGATGAAATAAATTTTGCTGAGTCTGCTCGTGAGATGATAGTAACAGGTAATTTCAGCCGTGTACAGATTGATTTTCATCCTTTCTGGGAAAAACCACCGTTGTTTTTCTGGATGCAGGCTTTGAGCATGAAATTGTTTGGGATAAATGAGTTTGCCGCACGGTTTCCAAACGCCATCATTGGGATCTTTACACTCATTATATTTTATTTTTTGGGGAAAAGACTTTACGATGAAAAATTCGGGTTAATATGGGCACTCGCTTATCCGGGTTCCTTTCTGCCTCACATTTATCTCAAATCGGGTATCATTGATCCTTTCTTCAATTTTTTTATTTTTCTGTCTATTCTCTTTCTTGCAAAAAGCATCAGGGAAACCGGTGAAAGTAAAGGATTTAAATATGCTTTTTTCGCCGGAATTTCAATCGGTCTTGCAACCCTTACAAAAGGCCCTGTAGGATTACTTATTGCAGGCATTTCAGTGTTGGTGTATTGGGCCACAATGAAATTCAATAAAATTTCAAACTGGAAAAATATCCTCATTTTCATTATATCATGTTTAGCAATTGCTTCCTTATGGTTTGGACCTGAGATGATCAATAACGGGTTCTGGTTTATCAGGGAGTTCATTAAATATCAGGTGGATCTCTTTCTAAAACCCGGTGCAGGACATTCTGGACCAATATATTATCATTTTCTTGTCGTTTTCCTCGGATGTTTTCCTATCTCCATTCTGGCTCTGCCGGTTTTATTCAGAAAATATGCTGATTCTCACGATGAAGGTAAATACTTCCTCAAGTGGATGATTATCCTGTTCTGGGTTGTTATGATATTGTTCTCAATTGTTAAAACAAAAATTGTACACTACTCATCTCTTGCTTATTTTCCGCTCTCTTATTTTGCAGCATACTTTGTTTATGAACTTGTGAATAAAAGGGATGTATTTAAGAAATACCTTGTATGGATCCTTCTGCTAACAGGAACAATATTTTCAATTATACTTGTCGGACTCCCGCTTATAGCAAGATACAAAGATCTTTTAATACCTTATATAAAAGATGATTTTGCTGTTGCCTGTCTTAATACACCGGTAAATTGGAATGGCTATGAGTTTCTTATAGGTGCTGTTTATCTATTATTCCTTTTTATTTCGATGGCAATCATTAAAAAGGAACAATTTTTTAAAGGAATTATTACCTTGTTCTATGCGACAGCATTCTGTATTTTTTTCTATCTTAAGGCAGTTGTTCCTAAAATTGAGGGATATTCGCAGGCTCCGGCGATCAATTTCTATAAAAGTATATCCGGCCAGGATGTTTACGTTACAACAATCGGATTTTACAGTTACGCACATTATTTTTATTTCCAGAAAATGCCGGGGGGTAACATTGAAAGCAGTGACAAGGAGTGGTTGCTTAATGGTGAAATAGACAAACCAGTTTATATGGTTGCTAAATCAACTGCAAAAACCCTATTCGACAAACATCCCGATTGCAGGCTCATTAAACAGGAAGGCGGATTCCTGTTTTATTACCGTATGCCTCATTCTTGTAAGATGAGGGTGAATAGGCAGAAACTTTAAAGCTGATGACTAGAGGATTTTTTTTACCTGTTCCCAGTATTGAATTGTACTCTTCCCTGAACCGTTCCACGTACGGGCTATTCGTTCAAAATCATATGGGCCGATCTCTGAAGCATAATATAAAAATATCTTCTCGGAGATTTTATAGTTGAACAGGTCATTCCTAGAATAGTTACTTCCGGTTCTGCTATTATAGTCTACCAGTCGTATAGGACGGATCTGGAAATATCCCACTGCCATTTCAAGAGGATTAAAAGCCAGCGTGTCATACTGAGTTTCCACCATACCGATTGCCTGAATAAGCTTGTTGTATGGTTCAACGGCGGTTGTGCGGATAATTGTCAGTGTTTTTTCACTGGTTGGAGCAAATACCTTGAAGGCAAATGTTAACAATAAGGTAAGCATGACTATCTTTTTGAAAATACTTTTCATAACAAAATTATAAAATAGATGTGTGAAAAATGATGAAGTTAGTTGTTGCATCGTGCGCAACACATGAGATTGATGTTTTTCTTTTTGGAAAAGAGTCATTGGCTAGTTTCATTTTTAATAATAAGTCAATCATTACAATAAGAACAATTGTTTGTTAAAATTGTTTAAATTGATGTCTGAAACTTATAAACTCATGATCACATTGCTGTTAATAACTTAGACTAAATAGAAGTTACTTTTATGTGTTACAATGCAGCAGATGATCTTGAAATTGCTGAAAATGAAAAGCCTCACAGCAAAATAATCAGTAAGAACTGAATCATTAAATATCTTTTTAAAATATGAAATCAGTCAGATCCGACTATTTACCTGTTTATGGAAAAACATATTCCCTTTTTGGCAAATCAGACTCAACTTTTGAATATTTCACCACAATAAAAACAATCGCTGATAAAATTCTCGAAAAGAATAACGATATCAGTGAGTTGATTGAGAATCTGAATTGGTTTTCTTCAAAAAAGAGAACACTAAAAAAGTTCTTAAGAAACAAAAGTTCTGAGAATAAAGTTTCATCAATTCTTCGTTTTATAGATCCGCTACTCAGGCAATACACAGAAAATACAGAAGAACATCTCATGACTCTTCCCGTTTCCAGACTATTTGACCGCAGGCTTGCTACTACCAGGGAACAATATCATCTTTATATGCTTGAAATTGAATTAACCAACCGTCTGTTTGCAGACGAATTTAACAAAGCAAATAAGAAAATTGCTTTGTTACCTTATTGTCTTCAGGATTTTTCGGTTACGTGCAGATCAGAAAAAAACGGATTTGACTTTCAGTGCAAACATTGTTCTGAAAAGTGTTTTCAGAATCAGGCCAGTGAAATATTGAAAACCCATAATATTGAACCATATATATGGATGGAAGGTAACATGAATCAACTTGCAAAATATACTATGAAAGAAAAGAAAACTTTTAGCGTTCTGGGAATTGCATGTATTCCGGAATTAACCTGGGGAATGAGAAATTGCCGGAAAAACAATATTCCGGTTGTCGGCATCCCGTTAAATGCCAACTGTTGTATCAGGTGGTTTGGTGAATTCCATCCGAATTCCGTTGACCTGTCGGAACTTGAAAAACTAGTGGAAGCTCTTACTCCTTAAACAACCTTACATTTAAAGCTGTCATCCCTTTGGGCCCTTTCCCAATTTCGAAAGTGACAATATTGTTTTCTTTTATCACCTCATGGAGGTTGTTGGCATGAACAAAAACACTTTGTTTATTTTCCATATCCCTGATAAAGCCAAAACCCTTTGAATCGTTGAAAAAGGTTACGACTCCTTTTCTTATATAACTGGCTTTTGGAGAGGGGGCATTTTTCTTTGCTCCTGTCTCGATGTTATTTGCTTCGATCTCAATTTTTTTATTCGGATCGGGAGGAGTCGAAGTTAACTTTCCATATTCATCGACATAGGCAATCATATCAGCGAAACTGCTTTTTCCACTCTCTTTCTTAATCAGTCTTTTCTTCTCCTTTTCTTTTCTTTTTTTATCCTTTTTATTCTTTACTTCTTTTTTATTCGATGTTTCCTGTGATCTACCCATAAATTGATATTTGGTTCGTTAATAATTATACATTCCGGCTGAATTTGCTCAAAGATAAGGTTTTATTTCCGGTATTACTATTAAGGGACTTGAGCTCTATAGATTTTGGATCGTCTTGCTCTTCAATGATAAACCATGTTTAAACAAAAGCCTTAATTACTTGTTATATTAATTTTTGATTGAAGTTGAACATAAGTCGAAAATTTAACTTGTTTCACTCATGAAAACACAAAATAGGTTTGGAACAATCTTATTTGGAACAACAAACGATAACAGGACAATCCTGATAAGATTAATCGTTGGTCTGGTATTTCTTACTGAAGGTATTCAAAAATATTTATTCCCTGAATTATTGGGAACAGGCAGGTTTTCAACTATAGGATTCAGCAATCCGGCATTCTGGGCTTATTTCACCGGGACGTTTGAAATTATTTGCGGCAGTCTTATACTATTAGGATTTATTACAAGGGTGGCTTCCGTCCCATTAATTATTATCATGATTACTGCCTTTATAACAACCAAATGGCCAATTCTGATGCATAAGGGCTTCTGGCCAATGGCTCATGAATACCGCACGGATTTTGCAATGACGCTGCTGCTTATTTATCTCTTGATTTTTGGTGCAGGGAAGTGGTCAGGTGATTTAAAAATCATTGAAGTACGGAAATCCTGAAATATGTTGGTAATTAAAAAGAAATATATAGTTTTTTCAATCATATTGATTCTACTAAATATTCATGTAAGTTATGCCGGTCCACCTTTCAATACAGACGATCCGGAAACTGTCAGATTTAAACAATGGGAGTATTACATTTCATCAATAAACACATTTCAGCATAGCATTTGGTCCGGAACAGCCCCTCATATTGAATTAAATTACGGATTGGTTCCAAATGTTCAGGTTCATTTATTATTACCGATGAATTATAATTATACCATTCATCAGGCTGCTATTTTCGGCTATGCAGATACGGAATTTGGTATCAAATATCGTTTCATCCAGGAAACAGATAATTCACCTCAGATAGGTATGTTTCCTATTATAGAAATACCTACAATAAAAAACAATGAATTCAGTGATGGGAAAGCTAAAATATATCTTCCATTGTGGGTTCAAAAGACATGGGGCAAATTAACAACCTACGGTGGTTGTGGTTATTGGATAAATCGGGGTACCAATAATAAAAACTGGATATTTTCCGGCTGGGAAATACAGTACGATTTTGCGCCAGTTGTTACCCTGGGCGGAGAACTATATTGTCATTCTGCAATCACTAAAAACACCAAATCAGCAGTCGGATTTAATCTGGGAGGTTCTATAAATACTACAGAGAAATTTCATATAATTTTTTCTTTTGGTCATAGCATAACAAATGATGCCACTTTCAGCTCTTATCTGGGTTTATTGTGGACAATATAAAATCTTCAGCTGTGAAACAAACTGCGTCATTTCTTACATTTAAACCGTTATCCCGTGGATTCATCATTTGCTCCGGTTTTTTGATGTATCTTTACTACGTTGTCAATAGTTCAAAAAAAACAATTAACAGATTTTTGGATCAAGGATTGGGGTGTAACAATTAATTCTATATGAGTTTCATTTAGTAATGGAAAATCATGAAAACAAAAGTATCTTTTATTATTCCTGCATTAAATGAAGAGAAAAGAATAGCAGCTCTTATATATGATATAAAAACACTTGACCAAAACTACAATTATGAAATTATTGTAGCAGATGGTAACAGCACTGATAAGACAGGAGAAATAGCAGATAAAATGGGGGCAATAGTAATCAGAGACAGTAAAGACGCTCCAAAAACAATAGCAAATGGCAGGAACACAGGTGCAAGTCTGGCTTCGGGAGAAATATTTATTTTTTGTGATGCTGATACGGTAATGAAGGATCCAAACATCTTTTTAGCCGAAGTATTTACAGTATTTGAAAATACAAAAATTGTTGGAGGAGCACCCAGTTTAAAAATTTTTCCGAAAGAAGCTAAAATGAAAGATAAAGTATTTCATTATCTCTTTAACACAATTGTCCGTTTTAGCTTTGTGACAAAGGTTCCTATATGCGGCGGCCAATGTCAGATTGTAAGAGCAAGTTCATTCAGGGCAGTTAATGGCTATAATGTGAATATAGTTCATGGCGAGGACTCTGACTTCTTCAGGAGACTTCGCAAAATCGGAAAGCTTCATTTCTTTTCGAAACTTGTAGTTTTTGAGTCCCCAAGAAGATACAGGCATTTAGGGTACATAATATTAATACTGCAAGGTGTTTATAGTCTTGCTTATCAACAGATTTTCAAAAGAAATGTATTTAAAGAGTGGAGGAGAATAGAACGGCCTTCGCCTGAATTCTCTCAAAAAGATTATTTCCCGGACTGAGCAAGACGAGTGTTGCAAAACGTTCTGCTTCGTCCATAAAATATGTTGAGTGGCAACATCTCCGGTCACTAAGTCTTTAATCTTGGCAGGGAATTTGTATCAGTAATCCCAAACTTCAAATAATCTGTAATATGAAAAAAATTTATTTCCTAGTTTTGATAGCAATTCTTAGTATGCAAACCATAGACGCCCAGTTTTTAAAGGATGCAAAAAAATTACTTAACTCCAAAGGTAAAGGTCTGACAGAAAAGGATGCAGCCGACGGTATTAAAGAAGCACTGGTAAATGGCACAACCGAAAGTGTTAAACTGGTTTCAATCGTTGATGGATATTGGGGCAATCCTGAAATAAAAATCCCCTTCCCTTCCGAAGCGAAAGAGATGGAGTCGAAACTGAGAACCATTGGAATGGGTAAAAAAGTTGATGAATTTAATGAATCTATGAACCGTGCTGCTGAAAAAGCTGCCACCGAAGCAAAACCTATTTTCATTACAGCAATAAAAGGCATGACCGTAAAAGATGCTATCAATATTGTGAAAGGAGCAAACAATGCAGCTACTATGTACCTGAAGAATACCACATCACCGGAGCTGAATAACAAATTTCAACCAATAATTAAAACTTCGTTGGATAATGTTAATGCCACCAGATATTGGAGTGATTTAATTACAGCTTATAATAAAATCCCCCTGGTTAAAAAAATGAATCCCAATCTTGCTGAATATGTTACCGATAAAGCTATAGATGGCCTTTTTATTATGATTGCCAAAGAAGAAATTAAAATCCGGCAGGATCCTATGGCCAGAACCTCGGAGTTGCTTAAAAAAGTTTTCGGGAACTAGTTTTCGGATATAAAAATCCGTACGAATTTTTTTGTACCTGCGAGCTATAGTGTTCAGGATTCAGCGTTCCGTACAGCTTGAGTATATTTAAAACAGAAAAGAGGTTGTATCTGTTACAACCTCTTCTCAATTTGGTTATCTGAGTAATTTAAGGCTAAGTGGAAGTTGTTCGGAATTAAAGAGAGCCGGAAAATAATTCACCTCTTTTTCAGTGAAGCTTCCGGTAACTTCAATTTTTCCACTGTCAATTACATTCCTCACAACCGGACAGGAGTATACCTGTTCATCAATGACGATTGCAATAGCTTTATTCAGATTGTTTTTTGTAGCATCTGCAAAGATACTGATTGCTGCAGGTTTTAATTTGATTTGAATTTTTGGGTTTTGTGAATCCTTTGTCGTGGCTATTTTAACTGACTCAACATCAGATCGCACCAATAATGGACTTCCCTCCTTATTAGTTTTCAATGCAAACAGACAGTACCCGGATTTTTCCGATTTAATTCCCCAGAATAATTTGCAATTATTGACAGGGACCGCTGATCGAAGGTATTCATCCGTTTTTCCCCGGTTTTCACTATTGGTACATCCTACCCTTGGATCAGCATCATTCTTTTCCTGATCACTATTCAGAAGTTTAAAAAGCTGATTACCCGGTTTCAATAAGTCTGTAATCTCATTACGCGTATATGTTTCATAGAATGCCAATTCACCTTTTGATGTAAGCAGTCCTTCAATTTCAGATACTTCAGTATTCTCAGGCAATTGAACTTTAACCTGGCCCTTAGCTGTTGAAACCTTAACGTCGAATGATGTAAGACCATATAGTTTTAATCTGGCTGAAATAATATCAGCTGATTGATTTAATTGAGCTGATGTAACATTCTTACCGGTTGACTGGAGTGTAATACTTTTAGTGCTATCAGAAGTTTTCTGGATAGCAGAAGTCAGTGTAATTGAAATAACAATAGAAATAATTAAATATATTATGCTTTTCATAATTCTTGATATTAAGTTAATAGAATAAAAAAAATGGCTATCTGTAGAAATACAGATCAGGTTATTAGCTTAAAAGTGGTGGTTCATCCATTTCCACAGGAAACAGATGATAACGGAAAATGAACAGAGGTATTCTGTATGAGTTTCGCCTTAAATTCTGAAGTTGAGAAATTTTTATACCTGTTTTTTTGTTTTCCGACAACGGATTCCTGTTAAAAGCCAACAGGTTAAAGTTATCCTTATTTGATATCCATGTTTTCTGAAATATCTGTAAACGGATACACGTACTGGAAACAGCGCTATTCTCACTTACAGACATAAAAGTTGAAACCGGGTTCCTGTTCAATTTGGTTGAGTTTCTGACAGGATTATTATAAATCAACAGTCCGAAAAAGAGAATCGAAAGTAAAATAATTGAATCAAAGTTAATGATCCTGATATTTTCTCTGGTATTCAACATTTGTCAAAAGTAACACTTTTTCATAAAAAGTGCAAAAGAGTTATTTCTGTTAATTTTCATGTTCATGAGATTTTTTAATTGAATCAGAAGGAAGTCGGAAGCCGGAAGTTCTAAGTCGAAGTTACCCAATATTCCGTTCTCCCTCTCATTTCGTTATGCCATTACGCTACATTCTAAGAACAACCTTGTGATTATAGCTTTAATCCATAACCAGCACTTTAGCCCCATGTATTATTCCTTTCTTCATTTCTCGCAGGGCCATATTGGCCTGATCAAGTTTATATTCCTGAATTTCAGGAAGAATTGGTATTTCAGCTGCCAGATTAAGAAATTCTGTAACATCTTTTCGTGTCACATTTGCAACACTTTTAATTTCTTTTTCCATCCAAAGATGATCAGAATAATCCAGGTTTAATAATTGATTTTTATCTTTTTCCTCTTTCCTGATAGCATTAATAACCAATCTGCCTCCGGGTTTTAGATTCCGTAATGCTTCAACAACAGGCTTCCAGGCAGGGGTTGTATCGATTATGCAATCCAACTGATCTGGCAAATCATCCGAAGTGTCACCGGTCCAGAATGCTCCCAGTTCTCTGGCGAAAGCTCTTTCATTTTCGTTCCTTGCAAAAACAAAAATTTTTATATTAGGGAACCTGTGCCTTACAACCTGAAGGACAAGATGAGCAGAAGCTCCAAACCCTGTAAGCCCTATATTCCGGCCATCTTCAATACCTGAAAGCATAAGAGACCGGTAGCCAACAGCTCCAGCACATAACAGGGGAGCTGCCTGTGAACTGGTAAAAACAGGTGGAATAACGTATGCAAAGGATTCAGGAACAGTCATATATTCAGCATATCCTCCGTGAACATCCCTCCCGGTTGCTTTGAATCCTGAACATAAGTTTTCCAATCCTGACAGACAATAGCTGCAATTTCCGCATGAAGAGAAAATCCATGCTATACCAACTCTCTCTCCAGATTTTAATTTTGTTACCTTTTTGCCTTTACTCTCTACAATCCCGACAACCTGATGTCCCGGGATTACCGGGAACTTAGGGGGTGGAGTTCTGCCTTCAATTTCATCAAGCTCAGTATGGCAAACACCACAGGCAAGGACTTTAACCAAAACTTCATAATCTGTCGGTACAGGTTTTGGTAAGTCCATTAGTTCCAATGGTTCGCTATTATGTTCAAGTTCAGTTATGGATTTTAAAATCATTGCTTTCATAGTGTAAGCTTTAAAGAATACTAAACAAATTTATGGAAATTTTGTCTTTCGGTCTTGAAGCAGTGCGACTGGTTTTGAGCTACAAACCAATTATCAGGTTAATTCATTCAATTCACTTCCGTAGTCAAATTGCAGATCTTCATGCAAAAGAGTTACTTTTTTCCTGATCCTCTCTATTTGTTTGTTATAGAAATTCTGAAGTCCGGTATTTTTCTGAATGGATGGGGTGAATTTTTTGAGTTTTGTACAAAAATATAACAGTAACTCTACTTCCGTTTCTTTCTTTTGTGAATATCGTGAATACTTCCTGATAGTTCGTAAAATTTTCCGAAAGCTTTTTTTAATTAAGTAATGGCTCGTTCTATTTATCATCTCAAATAGCTCATCAACTTCCTTTTTTACGTCATTGATATATAAAGCTTCATCTGATGATTCAAACAGGAGGTAGGTTAATAGTTCCTTATTCTCCTTTTTGAATCTTGCCAATCGGAGACAGAGCTCCCTCAATTCTTTAGGCGTACAATTAGTTAGTTCTTCTTTGAGTACTTTAATACTTACAGCCTTCATGGATATTTTATGAGAAAAAACTGATCTTGAACATTAAATCTTGCTTATAGACAAAGTTATCATTTTTACCGGGGCATGGAAAGAATTTAATGAGCAACGACGCATCGGCGTAAAGGCGCAATGTTGGTTTTGAACCGTTGAACGCTCGGCTGCCTAGAACGGTTTCTGCAGTAAAAGTGTGGAAAGATTAATAATATCTTCCGATATATCTATCCTCCACAATCAGCTTTTTCATCTGAGGCGGATCAATTGTGTCTTGTTTCTTATAAAGAATCTTTCCACCAGGTTCTACAAGGAGTGTGTAGGGCAACGCGCCCTGCCATTCAGGATCGACCGCTTCTATTAATTCATATACATCATCCTTATTGAAAATGTAATTCTTATTTGAAGCCTGTTGTTTCTGCAGGAAATTCAGAACATCGGTTCTTCTTGCCCGCTTATCAGCGCTAATCGAAATAAACTCAAAAGGGCGACCGCGATACATCCTGTCTATAATCACAAGATCCGGGAATTCTGTAATGCAGGGGCCGCACCATGTTGCCCAGATATTGATTAACCTCAGTTTGCCCGAAGAACTGTTTTTGATAAGATCTTTTATTCCCTGTACATCAATATCTTCAAGAGTGACCGGCAGTTCGGACCATTGTTTGTAGAGCCTTTGTGTATATTCATCCTTCCATGACCATTTAATTGAACATCCAAACACTTTTGTAACCGGAGTATTAACTGTTGTCCCGGCCAGCACCGCATCGATAGCATTCCTTATATCTTCACCTTCGCCGGTACCTGGTTTTTCGGAACCGTCAACACGGCCGGTGTAGCATAAAATACGGTTCCTGTCAAATACAAAACAGTGAGGTGTGGCAGCAGGGCCATATGCCAAGGCAGTCTTCTGCTCATCGCCATCGGATAAATAAGGAAAAGGAAACTGTTTATCAGAAGCACGCAGCTTCATCTCATCATAACTATCACCCATATCTGTAAATCCTAATTCCGAATAATTCAAAGCTTTTACCGAATTAGGTGAAATCATCACTAAGGCAACCCCTTTTGATTTATAATCATTGGCAATAGAAATGATCCGATCCTCATATGCCTGGGCAGTAGGACAATGGTTGCAACTGAAGATAATTACCAATACCGCTGCTTTATTAAAATCTTTCAGGCCGTACATTTTACCATCCACACCTAAAAGGTTAAAATCGGGCGCTTTTGAACCAATTTCGAGAGTTTTTGGCTCAGGATGAGATGTCTGTGAAATTGATCTGCCTGAACAGGTAAAAATCAACAATAATATTAAAATTGATTTTAATGATTTTTTCATGATATTCCGATCATTATAGAATTAGCAATTCAAATATAAATATTTTATAATACATTCAATAAGATACGAACTTTAGTTGAGGTCCTTTGTTTGAACAGAAGGGATTTTAAGAAATTAGAAAATATATTCATAGTTAATGTTTTATAAAAAACTACATAGACAATATTTATGTTTAACCATTAATTAAAACAGTAATCATGTTAAAATATCTTATAGAAATTCCTCATGGGAGCGAGAAAATCGAATGTCTTCGGTCCGTATCAATCTTACTTAGTTCAGGCTCACATTTTCTTACTAACGCAGATTGGGGCTGTATGGATGGAGAGCACAAGGCCTGGTTCTTTATGGACGCAAACAGTAAAGATGAAGTTCTTATGATAGTGCCTCCGGCTTACAGAAAGGATACAAAAATATTCCAGCTAAACAAGTTCAAGCTCGAGGATGTTAAGGAACTTCTCAAACATCACGAGGGGTAGCAATATTCTTAAACTTTTTTAAGACGGGGTTTTTAATATTTAGTTTTAAAATATCTAAGTAATCTGGGATAGAGTACAAATTTTATTTTCAATAATATTGAGCTGGCTTAATGGAGCCTGTTTTTAAAGAAGGAGGTACAAAATGAAAAAGACAGAAGTTATGAGTTTCGAAAAACCGGATGAAGTTCCGTCTCGGTGGCGATCAACTTGTTACCGACGCGAAAGGGGAAAGTCGCATCTCTGCTGAAGACTTTGCAATTGCCTTGCTCGATGAAGTAGAGAGACCCCGGTATATCCGCCAGCGCTTCACTCTCGACTATTAATAGCTGTGAGGTGGCTGATACTTCTGCTTGCCAGCGGATCAGGTCACCAGCAAGACAATTATTATAGACAATTTCCGTTATAACATTTTTAACTTTTTTTTAATTGGAAGTTCCAATTGTCTACCGAACCTGAAGAATAAATGAAAGTATTTGTCACTCTTTTAGTACCGATATCCATAATCTTATTACTCTCTTCTTGTGCTAAGATTGTTTATATCGGGAAGACAGTTGACCCCGAGATAACCCTTGAAAAGGAACATAATGATATTGTATTTGTCAATCTGTTCGATTATACGCTACCAGTAAATATAAAGCTGAAGGAAAAGGCGTCTTACCATGCCGGGGTAATGGGTTTAGTGGAAGGATTATCCTCATTTTCCAGTGATAGTTCTTTCAATTTTGTCATATATGATACCTTAAAAAAGGGCATCGAAACCGGACTTCTGACAACATTGCTGCCTGTAGACACCATCAGCGCCATCTGTAACCGGTACAGAGCCAACCTTTTATTAGCTCTCGATTCTGTGAGTATCTTTTTTGACTGGGAAACAACTGTTAGCAGCGATAACGGAGGAAAGTACAAAACAAAAAATTTTAACCTGAACACGAATTTTTTTTTGTCTCTATATTCAGCAACAGGTGATCTGATAGACCGCAGTGTGGTTAACCAGTCAACATTTTATCGATCCAGACCTACTCTGTCGGGATTTATTACAATAGAACCTTCTATCGCCAGAGCCAGCGATGTGGTTGGGAATCTTGCATTTCAAGCCGGGGAGGATTATGTGGAAAAGTTCTACCCTCATATACAACAAATAACAGAACAACTTTTTACTGGCAAACCTTTTAAAGAATCCAATGACAATATAATGGCCAGAAACTGGAACAAGGCAATTGAACTTCTCGAACAACTTGTTAAATCTCAGGATCCCGTAATTGCTGATAAAGCCAGGCATAATCTGGAAGTAGTGAAAGAGGCCGTAGAGGCAAATGACAGATAATGTTTGTGGTGTGCGGTGTGTGGCGTGCAGTTTTTATTTCTTATTAATAAAATGTGAATTTTCTTTATAGTAGTTATCATCACTATAAACAAACAGACAGCTGCCAACAGAAATCGTGTCTATTACTTCTTTTGAAACTTCAACAGGTAAAGCAGGACATCCCCAACTTCGTCCCAACCTGCCATACTTTCTAATAAATTTCTCACTTACATAATCAGCACCATGAATGACTATTTCCCTGGCTCTTGCATTGTCGTTTATACCTTTTTCCAGTCCATCAAGCCTCAACGAGTAACCATGATCACCATAGAAAGTTTCTGCCGTCAAAAAAAATCCGACGGAACTTCTTAGCGATTCTGATTGATTAGAAAAACTTTTTGCAAAATTTTCCCCAGAGTTTTTCCCATGCGCAACATAACATCTGTATAGAAGCTGTTTATTTTCAAGGTCTATTACGAAAAATCGCTTTTCTGTCGATGCTTTTGAAAAATCAATTATAGTAACTATGTTTTTTTTAATGAGATTATCTATCTGACGGTAGCCCTTTATAGCCGTATTGAAGGCTTCAAATGATAATAGCTCCTTTAATCTGCAATCGAGCCATAATTTATGAATATCATCATCTTTTGAACTGGCTCTACTACCCAGACTGACTGAAGTAAAAACGAAAACTGCGATCAATATTTTCCCCGAAATTTGCATTTAATCCGGATTAAGTGAATAATTGCATTTATTCAAATCAAGATTCAACACTGACAATAAAAGAGGTTATAGTACAGGACAGCTGTCTTTTTCATTTATGAGGAAGTAGATCTGAACTGATTTTTAATAATGATAATTTTTTAAAATTGAACTCTTTTTTTGAATCTCTGAGGATCCAGAAGATTACCCCTATTATTTTCCTTTCTGTTATTGAATAATTAAAGTCCTTTATAGTTAAAGTTACTGACTAAAAAACAATTATCAGATAATGATACAACAATTAATCGATATTATCTTATATTAGTTTATGGCAGGCTCTTCAGGATCTAGGGTGAGCGGCGTGCTTTGTGAAATAAAAAATGTTGGTATAACTTTTGTTATTGTTACCTTGTACTTACTTGTTCTTTAAATCTTATATTTTATGAAAAAATTTATAACCACATCGATTCTGGTAGTACTGTTTGCCGCAGGTACCACACTCATGGCCCAGAATCAGAAGGAGGAATACCTGGGATTACCAGGAGATAATCTTAATCTTTATGCGGTAATGAAGTTGTTCCAGGATTCAAAAACACTTGAAGATTTCGAGAGGGACCTGAATGATGAGAAATCCCATATAAATAATCTCGACCTGAATGGCGATAATATGGTTGATTATATCAGGGTAATCGACAACATCGATGTGAATGTTCATAATATTGTGTTGCAGGATGCAATAAATGATAAGGAAAGCCAGGATGTAGCCGTTTTTACTGTTCAGCGTTTTCCAAATGGACAGGTGCAGATCCAGCTGACAGGTGATGAAGAATTATATGGAAAGAATTATATCATTGAACCTATCTACGGTGATGAAAATACAGGACAAACACCCAATCCGGGGTATACGGGGAATGTCAGAACCACAACGGTTGAGATTGCAACCTGGCCGTTAGTAAGATCTATTTTTCTTCCCTCCTATGCAATCTGGCACTCTTCATGGTATTGGGGATATTACCCGACTTACTGGCATCCATGGCATCCGTTCTTCTGGCATTATTATTATGGGTACCATTATAACTTGTATCACGATTATTACGGGCATTACCGCCGCTGGGACTACCATCGGTATTCTCGCTGGAACGATTTTTACTACAATCACAGACGTACCTATTCTCCGGATGTAAGCCACAGAATACAAGCCGGAAATTATAATACCACCTATTCACATCCCGATCAGAGAAAAGATGGTGAAGCTATGTACGGTAAAATACATCCGGCTCAATACAGAAGATCATCAGATAATACTTCAGGGAATAGATCAGGACTCCAATCAACTCAGGACAGGCAGTCTGTCGGTTACAGAACCGGCACAACCAGGAGGTCAGCATCGACTGAGACTAACAAGTCCATCATAAATCCTCCAGCAGGGCATAATAAGGAGACAACCCGGAGGTCAGGTACAACTGTGGATAACAAGTCCATCACAAATCCGCCATCGGGGCAAAATGCCCATATGAACCAGACATCAGGGTCGTCAAAAACATCAGTAAAGAGCTCTTCAATCCGAAGGAGCAAAGGAAACAAGTCCAAAACTACAATAAAACAGGACGTAAAACCGAAAGAGTCTGATACCGGGAAAGATACTCACAAGAATTAGTGAGTACTGTACTGAAGCGAATTCTTACGAAAGCAGGAATTCGCTCTTTTTTCTCAATTTGAGAAATTTTTTTTCATAATACTCAACAGCTCAACCTAATTTAAATGTTAATCTATTAACAATTAATCAGATACAGGTATTAATACTTTCTGAGCAATAATCTGGCACATTTTTCGATTGGTATCAGCGGAACAAAAAATGACAGGAAATGAAGAAAACTATTAATGTGCTTGTAGTTGAGGACAATGAATATTACAATAACCTTATTTTCAACGCACTTCAACAAAGTGCCCACTTCTTTCAGCAAGAAGTGAATTATCAATTGGTTCTTCATTCGTTTATTGATTCGCATGAGTGTATGCGAACAATTGAATCACGTGAATTCATGGATGACGATGTCATTGCATTTGTGGATTATAATATGGGAAATGGAATTACCGGCTCTCAGATCATCAGACTTCTGAAGAAAGAGAACAGTAGTGCCAGGGCAGTATTGCTCTCACAGTCAAAGAATATTGAAGAAAAAAACACTAATAATAATTACGATTTTTTTGTTATAAAGGATACATTCGCTCCTGCCCTTTGCCGTCTTTATCTCGATCAATACATTGAAAATAAATTTTTATAGCTTTGGGGATAATTAATCCTGTCAATTTTACCGGTGAAAAAAATCTCGATTCAGATAAAGATTGGGTTTTTAATGATACTGGCAGTTATCCTTCTCTCAGCAACCGGCTATCTATCCTATCGAAACCTTTCTTCAATTGTTACTTCAATTCAGGTGGACTTAAAACCGGACCTCAGGTTGTTAAGTATAAGGGAAATTTCTATGGATCTGGAAAAGGCACAAAACAGTATTCGTATTTATTCCAGTACGCTTGATACTTTGGATCTTCAACCCTATTACACTATTATCTCCAACATAGATGGAAAAGTGAGCAGATTGCGTTCGGAATGTCTGAATGATCCTGTGGTGCTCCAACAAACTGATACTATCAGCAAGCTTATTGAAGAAAACATTATTATATGGAACCAGTTGTTATATCTCCATAATAACCACACTGTTGTTGAATATCTCAAACAATTATCTGTCCGGCTTGACAGCAGCTCCGTGGAAGCCCGTAAAAATGAAAAAAACATACTCAAACGTGTTTTCAATCGCAGTAATAAAAACCGGTTGAATGAAAAGGAAATCATCAGCGATCTTAAGGAGATACAACAACAAGATAGCATAACCAAAGAAAGACTGACAAGGAGGGAGTCAAAGTTAGCTATCACCAGCAGTGAAATCAAAGAACAGTTTTATGACCTTATCACCAAAATAGAAAATGAAATTTCCGGACTTATAAATGCAAAAGCTTCCTCTGCCAATAAATTAGCAGCAAAAACTTACGTCTGGCTTGCCATGTTCTCGGTATCGGGCACATTGCTCGCAATATTAGTTATGTTTATCATTATCCGGTATGTAAGAAAAACCCATGTTTACCAGATTGCCCTGCATAATTCAAAAGTTGAAGCTGAGAAACTGGCCCGTACAAAAGAACTGTTCATGGCCAATATGAGTCATGAGATCCGTACTCCTGTAACGGCAATTTCTGGATTTACTGAACAGCTTTTGCATGAACCAATGGATGAAAACACAACGCATATACTGAAGATTATCAAATCATCTTCTGATCATTTGGCAAATATAATCAACGATATTCTCGATTTTTCCAAATTACAAAATGGTAAATTGTCTTTGGAAAAAGTACATTTTAGTATTGAGCAAATCCTCGAAGATGTTTATGTACTGTTTGAAAGACAAGCCCTCCGAAATAATACCAGATTGAGTTATTCATTAAGTCCCGATACCCCTCCTGTCCTATTGGGTGATCCTTACCGTCTGAAACAAATTATGATAAATCTGGTAAGTAATTCAGTTAAATTCACAAAAAACGGTAAAGTCCATTTTAGCGTGAATTGTATTAAAAAGGAATCAGCAGAAATTGAACTGGTCATGGAGTTTATAGATACAGGCATTGGAATAGACGAAAACAAATTAAACTTCATATTTGAAGATTTCACCCAGGAGGAGATGAGCACTACACGCAAATACGGAGGAACAGGTTTAGGATTATCAATCGTCAAAAAGCTGATAGAATTACATAATGGCAGTATTGAATGTGTAAGCAAAAAAAACCAGGGAACCAAAATTACTTGCAAAGTACCTTATTTAACAGGCGATGAAAAAAAGGTTAAAAGGGATGTTGAACAGCCTATGTATATTCCAGAAGAGATAAGAAATCTGAAAATCCTGATCGTCGATGATGAAGAATACAACCGTCTGCTTTTCAAAACGATACTTGATCGATGGAAGGTAAGTTATCGGGAGGCTGCAAATGGTATGGAAGCTTTGGAAATGTTAAAAACCGATCGTTTCGATCTGCTGTTTATGGATGCCAGGATGCCCGGTATCGACGGATTAAAAACCACACAATTTATCCGTGATGAAATGAAAATCAGGGAATCTGAAATGCCTGTTATCTGTATTTCGGCTGCATCAGTAAGCGAAGACTGGCAAAAATATCAGAAGGCCGGGATGAATGCGTTTCTTCCAAAACCTTTTACAGAAGAAATGTTACTGACAACAATTCTTTCGGTAATTAAAGATTATGCCCCACTTACAGGACCTGATATTGTTCGTAAGGAAAAAATCAAATCTGCCGGCACAGAAAAAATTAATTTAGATAATCTGTACCATATTTCAGGTGGTGATGAACAGTTTGTAAAGCAGATGCTGATCTCTTTTATTGATACTACTAAAAATGGACTTACAGATATGCAGAAGGCTGTCAGATCAGGCCAGTGGGAATCGGTCGAGGACCTTGCTCATAAAATGTTACCGCCATGCCGGCACATTAACGCATCAGATCTATCCAATCTCCTGAGAAAAATTGAAGAAAGCATCCAGAACAAGCCTGATCCGGTGGCAGTTGAAGCACTCGCAAAAGAGTCCTTCATAGAATTTGAAACCGTCAGTGAAATTCTAAAAGAACAGATTGCGAAAATCAATTAAAACTCTGGCAAATCCGGTCATTTATATATTACTTTGTAATTGCTGTAATAAACTATAAACCAGTAATCAATATGTTATGTCTGAAAAGCCTTTTAAAATATTTGTGGTAGAAGACAGCGAATGGTATAACAGGCTTTTGGTCCACACTCTTTCTTTAAATCCGGATTATGAAATTAAAAGTTTTTTTAACGGCAAAGATTTTCTGAATTCTCTTTTTGAATCTCCTGACATTGTTACACTTGATTACAGGTTGCCCGATATAACAGGACTTGAGGTTCTTAAAAGGATCAGGGAGGAAAACAGCGATGTTCAGGTTATCCTGATTTCGGAACAGGAAGATATTAACACAGTTGTAAGCTTACTTAAGATGGGGGTTTATGACTATATAACCAAATCCGACGATATTAAGGACCGGCTGCTTAACACAATTAAGAACATACGAAACGGTATAGGTCTTAAAAGGGAGATATCGACACTACGCAGGGAAGTTCAAAAAAAATATAGTTTTCGGCAAAGCATCCTGGGTGAAAGTCCGGCCATTAAAAGTGTTTATGACCTGATTGAAAAAGCCCTTGGTACGAATATTACAGTGATAATATCAGGTGAAACAGGAACCGGGAAAGAGCTTGTGGCAAAAGCTATTCATTACAATTCGAAGCGAAAAGACAAATCATTTGTCACTGTCAATGTTTCGGCAATCCCTTCCGAACTGATCGAGAGCGAATTGTTTGGTCATGAAAAAGGAGCTTTTACAGGTGCTGCTTATAGGCGGATTGGTCGTTTTGAGGAAGCTGATGGAGGTACCCTCTTCCTTGACGAAATAGGAGAAATGGAATTGAATTTACAGGCAAAATTATTAAGGGTTTTGCAGGAGAAAGAAATTGTGCGGATAGGTAGTAACAATGCCGTCAAAGCCGACTGTCGTATAGTTGTAGCAACCAATAAAAACCTGAAAGAGGAGGTAAAAAAAGGAAACTTCAGAGAGGATTTGTATTACAGGTTGTTAGGTTTACCCATTGAGTTACCTCCTTTACGTGACAGGGCAAATGATATATTGATCCTTGCACAATATTTTATCGGGAATTTCTGCAACGAAAATAATATTCTGTTAAAAAAGTTATCGGCACAGTCACAAAAAAAACTTATGAGCTATCCTTTTCCGGGAAATGTAAGGGAATTAAAATCAGTAGTTGAACTTGCAGTTACCCTTTCGGAAAATGAGGAGATTGAACCCGCCGATCTTGTGGTTGATACGGGTGATCCATTGTCGATTGTAGCCAACGACATTCTGACCTTGCGGGAATACCAGGTGAAGATCATTAAAGCCACTCTGAAGAAGAACAACAACGATATCAAACTTGCTGCTGACAAGCTGGATATTGGAATTTCAACCATCTACCGTATATTAAAAGAAGAAAAGGAGTAATAAACAATTCCTCACTATAAAAACTCTGAATCCACCATCCATTCTTTTCTCAAAATGAGAATTGTTTTCTCAAAATGAACAATTCCGGGATTCATTTACTATATGTAATACACTCATTTTAAATACGTTATGTTTACCATAATTCAAGGCATAGCGTTTGAAGTAAGGTATACAGTATGTTTAAAGTAGATTAACACATTGATTTGGATTAGGTATAGATATAGAGTTCACATTTTAATAAAATAAAAACACAAAAGTTAAGTAAATTAAATCAAGGAGGAATTGAAATGACAAATGAAGTAAACAGTAACCGTAATACCATTAATGATAATGCGGTTGCACGTAATAATGAAAAAAAGGCAAAGAAAGAAGGACTGAAAAAAGGCGTCCTTACAACGGCAATTATTAGTTTTATTCTTCTTCTTATAGCCGGTATAGTAGTTAATTCTCTGTATAAAGATGAGCAGAAAAAACATCTCGCCATTATGGAAAACCAGAAACGCTCATTTACAGAATTGTTAACCACACGCGATTCAATGATAAATGAATCGATATTGACATTTGATCAGATTGAAAAAGATCTGAATACTGTAAAAGAGAAGGAAAACATAATATCGATGCAGTCGTCAGATAAGGAATTTTCAAAGGACAAAAAACAACAAATCCTGAAGGATATTGAGTATATCAATACTGTTCTGGATCAGAACAAAAAGAAAATAGCATCGCTGACTGCCCAGCTAAAGATTTCCGGCGGAACAATAAAGGGTTTACAGGTTAAAATCGCTGAACTGGAGGCTTCCATGAAACAGCGTGAAACTGAAATATCTGACCTGAAAGTGGCACTCGTTCAAAAAGATTTCGAGATCGGACAACTCAATACCCGTATGACCGACCAGCAGATCGCAATCGCACAAAAGGATGAGAAAATCAGTAACCAGACTGCAGAGATGAACAAAGGTTTTTTGGCTTCCGGTACCTACAAAGCCCTGAAAGCAAAAGGTCTTGTATCAAAAGAAGGTGGATTTCTCGGACTTGGAAAGAAAGAATCGTTGCATCAGGATTTTTCTGACAGTTTATTTACACAGATCAACATAACAGAAACGAAAAGTATTCCTGTGAATTCAAAAAATGCAAGGCTTATAACCGACCATCCTAGAAGCTCCTACGAGATGATACGTGATAAAAACAACAGAATAGCCAGCATAGAGATAAAAGATCCCGAACAGTTCTGGAAAATATCAAAGTATGCTGTTGTTGAGATCAAGAATTAGAAACGTTTTATTGTCTGATTTACAGGCATGAGTTGTGAAAGTCAAAGTATGAGGCCCCATGGGATTTTAAATCCGTGGGGCTTTTTTTTAGTTGAGAGGTTGAGAGATGTCCTGTTACTCAGGATCTGAGTTTACGTTTTACATGCAAACTTTGTAAACTGTTAATTCTTTTAAATAAATGTTGCTGGTTGCTTATTACTAGTTTAAAGAATCGACAAGTAACAAGCAACTGATGTTGATCATTTTATTTTTTCAGGAGAGGGAGAAGTATTTCCCGATCTGGATTCAATAAACTTCTTCTGCTCATCAGTAAGAATATCGAGCACATTTTTTCTGTGGGAATCCATCAGGATCTTCATTTTTGCAGACATTTCTTCCCTCAGTTTTTTCATTTCATCCTGCTGTTTTTTTATGAGATCTTCAATCTGCTTTTTTTGATTTTCAGTGACATTTGGAATACTTTCCAACATTCTTGTTCCCGGTCCCATCGGCATCCATCCGATGCTATCAATCGGCATTTGTCCCATACCCCTCATCATTCCAAATCCCATACCATGACCCATGCCTCTCATCATTCCATTTCTCATCCCCTGACCCATACCTCCCCGCATACCATGCATTGGAAAGTGTTCCATAAATTGGCCCCTGCGACCCATCCTTTTCTGATCCATTCTCATCCTGATCATCTTTACAGAATCCTTTATGCCTCTATCGTGCCTTGCATTGTGGCATCCACTGCCTGCTATCAAAAGCAAAAGCAATAATCCGATAATTGTTCCAACTCTTTTCATAGTAATAATTTATTAATCGACGTTCTTTGCCTAATTATATCCTGATTTACCTGCAGGATTATTTCCTTTTCTATTAGACAACTGAAGAGGTTAATTCATTCTCCGAAAATCAGATTTTAATAAAAAGGCCCCTCACGGGGCCTCTTCATTGTCAAACTACTATTAAATGCCTATTTCTTTTCATAAACCATTGTGGTTTTCACTTCACCATCAGGACCTTGTCTGGTACCGTTAACAGTAAGTGTTTTTGCATCTGTAAGAGACCATACTTCTGATGATTTCATAGTTCTCGACTCACCATTCATGTCCATGGTCCTTGAAGTTTCAATAGTAAGAGTCTTTCCGTCAGCAGACCATTTTGCAACAGATTTGCTGTCTCCTCTCGGGGATGTATTTACACTCTCTTTTCCATCGAGGGTATATTTCATGGTTATTTTTGTGGCTTGGCCATCCTGTCCGGTCCTTGTTCTTTCCACCGTAAGAAGATTAGCTTCCTGTGTAGCAACAAAATTGCCGCCACCCATTCTCATTCCACCACCACCCTGGCCGGCCGGAGGTTGAGTACTTTTTTCTGCATTTAAAGTCCAGGTGCCTGCAAAATTAGTTTTGCCTGCCTGAGCATTTATCATAACCGGTGCAATCAGCGCCAGAATGATTGTCAGTGATATTAACCGCATAAAATTAAAGCCGTTAAAATGAAGTTTTTCAATGTTTCTTTTCATATTCTTTAAGTATTTAATAAGTTGATGTACTATTAGACAACCAATCAAAGGTAAATATTCCTAGGATATGAAAAAATCTGTATTTAAAAACTGTTTAGCTATATGCAGCAGAAGGCAGGAACTATGCGATATGAAATGCTGGGTACCGGGATAGAGAAACGGAACCAGGCACAAAGTAATAAAGTAATAGGAACCCTCCTATTAATGGCTGAATTCCTTCCAATTTCCTAAATCCGACTTCAAAAAATATTTTTTTATCTGTTGTTTAAAATGTGTAAATTTGATTGGGTCTTTTTCAACTGATTAAAACTTATACTTATGAAAAAGTTATTTTCATTCTTGGCTCTTCAGATGGCAGTGATTTTCTGTTTGCATGCTCAACCCGTCTCAGACTACACCTATAAACTCGATAACGGGATAACCATCAAAGCTGAACATTGCTGGAACCAGGTATGGGTGCAGCAGGATTATACAGCCTTAAAAACCGGCGACAAGACTCCTTTAACCGTAATTACCAGAACACTTGGAGATCTTACTTCAGGTTCATCTTTTAAGCTTCTACGCGCAGGGAAAGAAGTAAAGATGCTGGGAGCAGCACCAGGGACTTACGACCTGAAACTGACTTTCAAGCTTTCCGGGAAACCAGGAACATTGAGCTTTGTAGTAGGTAATGTATTAATAAAGCCTCAAACAAAAACATCTGTTACTATTACTATTTACGACTACCAGGTATCTATTGCGGAGTCTCCTGGATCCCTTAAGGGGTTGTCATTTTATGATTTAAAAATCAACAAATATAAAGGCAATACGGAACAAAGCAACAACATGGGTATCCTTTCATTTTATGCTAAAGGCAAACATAATAAACCTATTCCTCCGGATGAATCCACAAACAACACATCTGGTAAAATAAAGCCAGGAACTTATGATGTACTTATCTCAATCGGAATATCGGGACAAGCACAGAAAGTCTGGCTTGAAAACTTTACGATGAAAGCTGATATTAATTATATGATTGCAACCAATCTTAATGGGGGGGTTATCATCTACACAGGTGGAAACAAGGAGGTAAAAAACATGCATCTGTATCCTGCGGGTTTAGCTGCTAAACAGACAGGCAACCCTGCTCCTATTAAAAATCTTGAGTTAGGCAGTTACGATAACCTTACTTTAACTAATGCCTGTCCACCGGGAGCATATGATGTTCTTCTCACTTTTGGAAATGGTACTAAATACGAATGGAGGAAAAATCTTATAGTCAAAACTGGAGCCAGAACTGAAGTTAAATAACGATTAGCGGTTCGCGGTATGTGGTATCCGGGTTTTTACAATTGAACCGTAGTACCTTTTTACAGTTGCACCGTTGAGCCGTTTATTTATATCTTAATGCTTCGGCCGGATTATACCCGGCTGCTTTTTGAGCCTGATATATAATTGAAAACCATCCGATTGCCAGTCCTAAGATACTGGCAAAGATATAGATTAGCGGACTGACACTTATTTTTTCTGCAAAACTTTCAAGCCACACCTTTATCCCGAAATATGCAACAGGGTAAGCCACTAACGAAGAGATCAGAATAAGAACTACAACTTCTTTTGATAACAGCATTACGACTGTACTTCTTGTAGCTCCGTATGTTTTTCGGATAGCTACTTCTTTTGTCCTGATTGCAGTCATATAAGTTATAAGACCTATCAATCCAAGACATGCAATGAAAATGGCCAGGATTGAAAACAGAATGAAGATTCTTCCGGCTTTAAACTCTGCTTCATAAAGCTTGTTGAAATCATCAGCAAAAAAAGAATACTGAAATGGTTGCCTGTTGGAATAATCCTTCCAGATATTTTCAATTGATTTAATTGTACCCTGAATATTCCTCCCATTAAGCCTGATGCAAAGATAGCCTTCATAATTCCCACGCATTAATGTAAAACAGACAGGTGTGATCTTATCATGTAATGACTCTATATTAAAGTCTTTCATAATACCAACTATTCTTAATCTTTCGAATTTACCAGGGCTATCCGGTCGAAGAATATATTTTCCAATTGGATCAGTGAATCCTAAGGATTTTACTGCTGTTTCATTTATCATGATCGCAGTTGTATCTGTACCGTACTCCTTCGAAAAAAACCTTCCTTTAGCGAGTTTAATGCCCATTACTTCAGCGAATCCAAAACTAACCCGGTCCTGGTTTATCAGATAAGTGGCTTTTGTCGGATCATTATCAAGAAAAAAAGCATTGTTGTTGAAGTTATTAGTACCTGGTATTGCTGTTGCATTTGCAATTCTCTCAACACCAGGGATCTGAAGAATCTGTTCCTTAAACGATTCAAGCTTTCTTCCCAGAGCATCTGGTCTTCTGATAACAAGAAGGTTTTCCTTTTCAATACCCATATCTGCTGATGTCATAAAATTCAGCTGACTGTATACCACAAATGCACCGATGATAATGACTATAGAAACAGTGAACTGGAAAACAACCAGAATACCTCTCAGAGTTTTCGATATGGAACCGGGACTTAGTGTCCCTTTCAAAACTTCAACCGGATTAAAAGAGGCAAGGACAAAAGCAGGGTATGCTCCGGCAGAGGTTCCGACCAATATTATGAGAGCTAAAAGTCCCAGAAATCCCTTGTATCCAGAGAAAAGTTTAAATGATATCTCTTTGCCGATAAGCTGGTTAAAAAGAGGCATAAGTGCTATCATAAACAATGAGGCAACAATTGATGCAATTGTTACAATTATCAGGGACTCTCCGATAAATTGGAATATCAGTCCTTTTTTATCGGATCCTGAAACCTTTCTGATACCTACCTCTTTTGCCCTGCCTGCTGATTTTGCAGTTGCCAGATTAATATAATTTATTATTGCTATCACAAGAATAAGTAGGGCGATAATAGCAAAAATGTAAACATTTGATAATGATCCTGACGGTTCAATCTGATATTGAGGAGCTCCTTTAAGGTGAATATCTTTTAATGGTTCAAGTTCATATCCAAACCGGTTACCTGCTTTCTGAAAATCTTCTATTGTTATTCCAATGTACTTTTTTATCTGGGGACCTACATATTTCAACACTATTTCAGGAAACTTTGCCTCCATATAAGTTTTCTTAATACCGTGTTTAAGAACAATATAGGTATAATAATTATGACTGAGCCATTCAGTGCTTCTGGAGTTCCCCATAGAGCTAAGTGAACCCAGCATATCGAATTTAAAATGAGAATTTGCAGGAATATTCTGAACCACACCAGTCACAGTATATAGATTAGTATCTGCCTCAAGACTTATTTTTTTGCCCATCGGATCCTCATTTCCAAAATATTTTTTTGCAAATTTTTCAGTCAGAATCATTGATCTGGGATTTGTCAGAGCAGTTTTTGGATCACCCCTTAAAAGTTTAAAATCAAAAACAGAAAAAAATGATGAATCGGCAAAGAGAACTCCGTCCTCATTAAAGCGGATATCTCCATATTTCACGAGCCATGCTCCTGATCTGTTGATCCTTACAGCATACTCAACCTCCGGATAATCAGCAAGAAGTGTTTGCGCCATAGGTGGTGCTGTTATAGCCTGGTCAAGCATTGAGCCGGCCATCATCCCTTTGACCTTAATCCGGTAGATGTTTTCATAGTTTTTGTGAAACCTGTCATAGCTCAACTCATGTAAAACATAATGTGTTATTACAAGAAAACTGGTGAGACCGATCGTTAGGCCGGTGATATTGAGAATCAGGTATCCGCTATGCTTCCGCATATTGCGGATTGCATTAACAAAAAAGTTTCTTAACATATAAATGTATTTGAAATGTAATACTGTTTAAATAATAAAGACAAGTTAAAAAGAAATCTGATGCAGCAGGAAAGAAAAATTATCCGTGCAAATCGAAGGTATCTGAATTAGTAAAGATTCTGCCAATAAAGTAACCGGAAATTATTTTGACAGAGTATAAAATTCATATTTTATCTTCCAGCTGAATTCCTGTCCTGGATCAACTTTAATTTTAATATAAGGTTCCGGACACGCAGTTGTCGGACAAGCCCAGAAGGCGAGTTTCAGAAATGGTTGATCGCAGGTTATCCTTACTCCTGCACCCGTGATACGATTTTCAATTCTGATATCATAATCATTTGCATTGTCACTAAAACCTTCCAGAGCAGGACAAAAAACAGTTTCTCCGTTACCCAGTACCCTCAGAAATACTAACTGATTTTCTTGAATATCTGCCAATTCACCTATCCCGCTGCCTCCCCCGGTCAGTTTAAACGGTAATTTAATAACAATTCCAGGACCAATAGGGTGTTTATCAATTACAAAGAAATTATGGTCGTAGACACTCGTTTCAATAGTACGGTTGCCAGTATTTTTCAGGGTGTGGCTCAGAACTAGTTCAGGTTTATCCTTTGTCAGCTGAACAGTTTTTTCATAATGATATGAGTACTCTTTGTCGTTCAGTTCATGAGTAAACTTAACCTGGTCCGACTCCTTTTTTACTGACCATTTTCCCTGGTTTAATACCTGGTATAATCTACTGAATGTATATGGTTTATCATCAGGTTTGTAGAGCATCCCCACTCCAATTTTCAGAAAGCTCCCACCAGTTTTGGTTTCCTGGTAATCCAATGGAGTAAACTCTTCTACCGGTCCCATGATTGCATCATGAATTTCGGGGCTGTATTTTGTGAACCACTGACCAAAATAGTTATGACCACCAAACTTAAGACTGGTAATATTTCCTGACCAATCAAAACGAGTTCCCTGGTAATAACCTTTTCTGGAATCGGGAAGGTAGATCGTAGCATGGATCAATCCGTTACTGATTTCTGTTTGCGGAAATTTTATAAATGGTGTTGCAATAAGTATTAGTCCGGACATTATAGAATATATCCTTTTCATATCCTCAGATTATTTGTCATTTATTAATATGAGTATCGGGAATCATGAACATAAAATCCTAAATCGCTTGAAAATCGATGGATTTATGCACATGATTTTCGATTCTCAATCTTATTAATATTAAAATTACAATAAATCCTGATAATCAGCATTAAAAAGCTTGAATTAGTTTGGTTTAAGTAAGTTAAAAAAGAGGCTGTCTCACTGATGAGGCAGCCTCTTTTTATCACTTAACAACCTGTTGGTTCTTCTTAATTCTTGGCTGGAGGTGTTGGTTTTGGTGCTGGTGTAGGAGTTGGTTTAACAGTACCAGCTTTAGCGGCTAATTCTTTCAGGAATTTTCCTGTGTTATCATAACATAGAGTCTCCTGGGTGGTTCCTTTTACGACAACAACCTCAAAAGATGTAACGTTATTTTCAACAACTTTTGTTGCTTCTTTGATGGTGAAACCAACATAATCTTTAGCGACATTGTCAATAATAGATTTCTGCAGGTCTGCAATTTTAACTGGGGTCCTCTGTGCGTTGACAACCAAAGCACCCATTACTAATACCATAACAAATAATAACTTTTTCATATTTAATAAATTAATTAGTTTGACGGATTAAAGCTATATTGAGATTCTGAAGATGATCTGAAGTTGAAAATTTTTAACAAATATTTAAGAAATATCACTAAAATGCCAACCCTTTGTTCGCTTAATGACGATATTGAAGTTTTATTTCATGAATGTTATCGAGATAAGTATATGTGACCATCATTCCGTAAGTATCAGCTATTTTCTTAACAATGGACAAACCCAGACCCGCTGATTGGGGATTATCACTTCCTTTATGAAATCTTCTGAAAAGTATCTCAGGGTCAATGTTCAGCGGCAAGCCGCTATTAGTGAAAATCAGATATCTGTCATCAAAATGACATTTGATAAAACCACCATCAACATTAAATCGTACCGCATTGCTGAGCAGGTTCGAAATCAGTACTTCGGCAAGCACACTATTCATTTCAACTAAAGCTTCATCCATGGCTTCCATTTCAACATTTATCTTCTTCAGCAGCATTATTTCTTTGTAATTATCCAGACTGATTTCAGTAATATGCTTAAGAGAGATAATTTTTTTTTCGTGGAAAATCTGATTTTCTATCTTGTAGATCATCAATAATCCATGATTAAGTTTAAATAATCTGGTTGTGGCTTCATTTATAGATTTGATCAGACTTATACTATCCTTATTAAGGTTTTTTTGTTGCATAAGCAAATCGGTCTTGGACCTTATTACTGCAAGAGGAGTCTGTATCTCATGAGCTGCATTTTCATTGAACTCTTTCAGATTAAGATAATCATTTCTCATTTTACGGGTCATGTTGTCAAAGACCTCATTTAATTGTCCGAATTCTTTAATATCAGTTTCTGGCAAATCCAAAGGTTTACCTGATTGTATGTCAAACCTGCTGGCTCTATTTACAGAAATATAAAACGGCCTCCAAAGTTTCCTGGCTATCAGGTAGTTAATAAGAATTGAAATAAGGAGAAGTGAGAAAAACAGAAAGAACATGTAGATAGCAAGATCTTGTAATAGTTCGTCTTTTTCACTCAAAGCCTGAAATATGGTAATTATGTAACCTTTCATTTCAACGCTATTACCTGAATAAAAAATGTATCTGAAAGGGTTAAAAGAGTCTGATTTGGAATCATAAATGTCAGTGTCCTTGATGAACTGGTACTTGCGTAAAGGATAGTTCAACAATTTAACTTCAATCTGATGACCAAATGAGGCTTCAAAATCAGGTATAGTATCTGTCTGTTCAATCTGATCCTGGATTATTGTTTTCTCAGTGATCAGGCTGTTGTCGATCTGTTCGTAAATAACTCTTTTTATGGTTAAATATAAAAACACCCCACCCGCAATCATTGCCAGAATGGATAAAAGTAAGAAGTAATAGGTGCTTTTAGTTAATAATTTCAACTATCAATAAATTTATATCCAAAACCGTAAATACATTTAATATAATTCCTGCCTTCAGAAACCATAATTTTTTTCCGCAGGTTTTTAACGTGAGTATAGACAAAATCGAATGAATCGGTAAGTATTACATCGTCACCCCAGAGATGTTCAACTATTGATTCTTTTGTAATTATCCTGTTCCTGTTAGCCATAAAGAACAGTAAAAGGTCGTACTCTTTTTTAGTAAGAGTCAATAGTTTATCATTCACATAAACCTGATTATCATCGGTATTTATCCTGATCTCATTAAAAGTAATTTCATTCAGACCCAGAAACTTGTTCCTTCTGCATATTGAATTAATCCGTGCACTCAATTCTGCAAAATGAAATGGCTTTGTAAGATAATCATCGGCGCCTATTTTTAATCCGGTGAGTTTGTCATCAAGAGAACTTTTTGCAGAAAGTATCAGGATTCCTCCGGTTGATTTATTTGATTTCAGTTCGCGAATTAAATCCAGTCCATTACCGTCAGGAAGACCTATATCAACTATAATACAATCATATTTATTATCAGATGCTTTATTAATCGCCTCATGAAAAGTCAGTGCAACTTCGCATACATGACCCTCCATCTTAAGATAATCATTAATAGACCGACTAAGCGATCGGTCATCTTCAACAATCAGTAATTTCACTTCAGTTAAATAAAATACAAAAATACTACAATCTGATAATTTTCCGGATTATGTTCAAAAAAACATTAAGCCTTAAAAACACCCGATCTATTCTGCCTTGAAAGTCTATATAACCTTTATAGCTTTTTCTGATAAATCCTATATCTCCTCATTGGTTTTGCATTAAGCTTATGAAGCGCATTATTCATTGGGGCATTGTCCTCAAGAACATAATTGATCTCCATCCATGTATCGGGAGCGTAGAGCGACTCACAAAGTGCACGGTATAAAAGACTGTCGATACCTTTCCCATGATATTCAGGTATAACTCCAAGTGCAAAAAGACGATAGCTGCGTAGTTTTGACAATCCAAGAAGAAGCTTAAGCCATCCGAAAGGTAATAGATGTCCATTCAGACCTTTTAGTAATCGGTTAACATCAGGAATAGCAATAGCAAACCCGATTGGTACACCGTGGACATCTTCGGCAAATATAACCCCTTTTGGCTGAAGAATTGGTTTTAGATCGCGTGCAACTGCTTCAGCTTCTGCTTTGGTAACAGATGTATAACCCCAATTATTGATAAGACTCCTGTTCGACAGATCAATAACATTATGTACATCTTTGTCATAATGCTTCATATCAACCTGGCGAACATGTATCCCATATCTTTTTACCACATCATCGGTCAACGTCATTATTCTTTCAGGGATGGTATAACCCTCTTTAACAGAAATATAATATACAAGAAGGTCCTTGATTTTATGCAGGTTGAATGATTCCAGATGATCTTTATAATAAGATGGGTTATATGGTGCCATTACCACAGGTGAAGGTGTGAATCCCTCTATAACAAGTCCCCACTCCTGTGACACAAAACTCCAAGGGCCACGCATAATAATCATTCCTTTGTTTCTGAGCCATTCAGCAGCAGTTTCAAGAAGTTTCTCCGAAGCTTTCCTGTCATTAATACATTCGAAATAACCGAATAATCCGACAGGCTCTTTCCATGTTTCGAGTGCTAGTCTGTCGATGAAGGCTGCGATACGCCCTATTGGGTCATTATTTTCAATAAGAAGAAACAAGGCATAATCGCAGTGATCAAGAGTCGGATTGCGTTTTTTATTAAATTGACCGAATTGTTCATTGAGCAACGGAGGTACCCATAAAGGATCATTTTTATATAATCTGTAAGGAAGATTGATGAACCTTTTCAGATCCGATTTTGTGTTAACAGCTATAATTTCCATGGACATTTTATTTCCGGTTTTACATGGGACAGGAAAATTATCACTTGAAATTTAGTAATTACTTCATAACCACTGAGGGAATAGAATTTCACGGAGTTTTTTTTCTCTCCCATTCTCCCACTCACCCCTTCTCCCCATCTTTTCTTCACCTTTGCACCACTACACCTTCTTCAATGCCTCCAGCACCCGTGCCGGTGTCATAGGCATTCTGTACAACCTGGCACCAGTAGCATCGAAAATTGCATTGGCAACGACAGCACCAATAGCAACTATAGCAGGTTCGCCTCCTCCCTGTGGCGGCTTATCTTTTCTGTCGAGGATTACGGTATCGATTTTAGGTAACCATGAGAAACGTGGAATATAATATGAATCAAAACCCCTGTTTTGGATGTTACCTCCCTCAAATAATACCTCTTCTGCAAGCGTATATCCGAGACCCATCGTTATGCAACCTTCTATCTGGATAGTTGCACCTTCCGGATTAACACATAATCCCATATCCTGCGCACAGGCAATACGGACAACCTGAACCTTGCCTGAATTTTTATCGACTTTCACTTCAGCCATATGTGCTACCCATGATCCGGCATCTATACCAACTGCAACACCTATACCTCTGCCGCTTGGAGTTTTACCAGCTACATATCCAAACTTATCGGCAACAGCTTTCAGACAAGCTATCATCTTCTCGTCTTTCAGGTTTTTCAAACGGAATTCAACGGGATCGATTCCTGCGGCGGCGGCCATAATGTCGATTTGTCCCTCCCTGGCAAAAGTATTTGTACTGTTACTGGGAGCACGCCATGCTCCTGTCGCAAGTGGATGAACAGGTGAGGCATCCCTTTTCTGGTTGTAACTTGTTGTTTTAGAATTTGGTACATCGTAGATTGTATCAGAACCCCTGGCACCGGCATAATACAAATGATAATCCCACAGCTTGATCAGACCTGATTTGTCAATCCCTGATTTTATTTTAACAACGCCAGCTGGATGGAATGTATCATAGAAAAACTCTTCTTCCCGGGTCCATACAACCATAACAGGTTTACCTGCCAGTTTTGCAAGTTTTGCTGCTTCAATCCCCTGCCGGAATTCCCCTTTGCCTCCGAATCCTCCACCTACAAATGGTGTTATGACTCTTACCTTTTCTATTGGAAATCCAAGTTCACGTGATATACCGCTCTGAAGACCAAAAGGCGATTGTGTTGAAGCCCACACTGTCAGACTATCACCTTCCAGCTGGGCCAGAGCAGTATGTGTTTCTATCGCTGCATGTGCCAGATACGGATCATGAAACTCCGATTCAAACATCTTTTCGGATTGCTGACGTCCTGCTTCCAGATCTCCGCTTGACCTCATAACATCTATACTTGAATCAGCCTTCAGCATCCATTCAAAGATTGTTTTATCGTTAACAGGCATCTCATGGAATGAATATTCCGCTTTAATTTTGACAATTGCCTCATCAGCCTTGTCGCGGTTTTCATTTAGGACAGCCACCAGGTCACCATCCCGTACAACTTTTGTTCCCGCAATCTTCTCTGCTCCGGTATAATCAACAGAAGTCAGCTTCGCACCATGGGAAGGTGGCCGTAAAATTCGGGCAAAAACCATTCCGGGCAATTTTTGGTCACCTGCATATTTTGCCTCACCTGTTACTTTAAGGTTTGCATCACTATGTTTATATGATCTGCCGATATATTTAAATTTGGTATAATCTTCAACTGAAGGTTTAACATCGAGATATTTTTCAATTTTTTTACCTTTTGTAAGTTGTGCATAAGTTACTGAACTCTTTGGGTTTTTTGTGTCAGTGATTATTCCATCCTTTACTTCAAGTTGTGAAACAGGTACTCTCAGCTGTGCTGAGGCAAGGTCAAGAAGCACAGCTCTTGCTTCAGCAGCCGCAGCTCTCATATTAGGACCAAAAACCCTTGTACTCATTGATCCCCATGTACCTTGATCAAATGGACAAAGGTCAGTATCACCCATTACCATCTTAACTTTCTCAATTGACACATTCAGTTCGTCAGCCATCATCTGTGGCAAAGATGTGATAATACCCTGTCCCATTTCAATCTTACCGGTGAAACAAGTCACTGTTCCATCTTCATCTATCCGGAGAAAAGCATTATAATCTTTTGGAAGACTCCTTGCCTGTTCAGCCGGCAATCCGAGCAGATCAAGAGCACTCCATGGCCGGAAAAAGATAAAGATCCCGCCTCCAAGAATTTTGAAGAAGTCTCTTCTCACCATTCCATGAGTTTCGGTGGTTTGTAATGAATCCTGATTTTCAATAAGTTCCTTTTTCATGATTACTTCCCTCCTTTCATTTCATTAGAAGCAGATTGAACAGCTTCGACGATTCGTACATGTGCTCCACAACGGCAGAGGTTGTTTTCCATACCGTCCTTTATCTCCTGAACTGATGGTGTCGGATTCTTTAATAAAAGACCAGCTGCATTCATGATCATTCCGGGAGTACAATATCCGCATTGCAAAGCATCATGCTCAACAAATGCTTTCTGAACCGGGTGCAATTTACCATTCGCAGCAAGACCTTCAATTGTGACTACTCTTTTACCGGTTACTTCACTCACAGCCAACTGGCACGACCTTACAGGTTCATCGTCGATAAGGACAGTGCAAGAGCCGCAGAATCCCATCCCGCAACCAAATTTGGTTCCGGTCAACCCAAAATGATTCCGCAAAACCCATAAAAGAGTCTGGCTGGAATCAATCAGGGCTTCTGTTTTTTCCCCATTTAACTGAAATTTAATAGTCTTTTCCATTTCTACTGAATTTGATTAATTTCCTTCTTATATTCTTCATAAGTATCAAAATCCCTGATGATGCCTGAGTCATTTGTATCAACCTCCAGTACATCATAAGAAAACTTATAAGCCAATGAGCGTAACCCTTCCCGGGCTTCTAGTTTCTCTAGTTCGTCCCTGTATTTTCTGTCAATAAGAATCGGATGCCCGCGTTTCTTTTCATATACAGGAATTACGATTCCATTTCCTGATAACAGATATGCATGTATAACAGTATTGATCGTTTTTGGAGTGATTAATGGCTGATCGCCCTGGAAAACCAGAACTGCATCAAGATCTAAAGGCAGATTTCTTAAGCCACACTTCACGGAAGATAGCATCCCTTCCTTATAATTATCATTATAGCAATATTTTACAGATGATTTTTTGATCAGCTTAACTAATGAATCACTGTTAGCCCCCAGAACAACCAATGTATTATCAACTTCTGATTCAGTAACGTTGGCAATAACATTTTCTATCATTGTACTGCCTTTAAAGGTCAGAAGCATTTTCGGGAATCCCATTCTCTTCGACTCACCAGCAGCAAGTATGATAGCCCAGAATTCACCCATAGCATTAAATTTTATTTAAGTCACCAATCACTCACCCTATTCCCTCCCGGGAGTGGATCCTGCTGATTTATTTCCTACTGTTGCGCACCAACACAAGTTGAGCCGCAATGCTTACAGCAATTTCTTCAACAGTCTGAGATTTGATATCCAGACCAACCGGGGCATGAATACCATCCCACTGTTCTTTGGTGGCCCATCCGTTCTCAATAAAACTAACCCGCATAATTGCGATTTTATTTTTGCTGCCGATCATGCCGACGTAAGCCAAATCAGTGCCTATGCAGTGTTTCAGCGCCACAGCATCATCCTTATGACCTCGTGTGACAATAACAACATAAGTATCATTTCTCTTTTTTAGTTCCTGCATTGCTTCACCGATGTCTTTAACTATGATATGGCTGGCCTCAGGAATATTCTCTGAATTAGCAAATTCAGGGCGGTCATCAATTACTGTAACCTCAAAATCGAGTATATACGCTAAATGTGCTAAAGCTTTTCCAATATGACCTGCTCCTGCAATTACCAGATGTGGGGGCAGGAAGACTGGTTCCAGAAAGAACAAAGTGGAAGGCTCTTCATCAGAAATTTTAAGCTCTAGTTCTCTGTAGTCTGATGAATCGCCTTCAGAGATCATACTCAATACGACAGGTTCAATTTTCTCAAGAAACCCGGATGGTATCGCGGGCTTAAAAGTTTCGTTCATCCAATAACGGTTAATAAGAACCATTTCTTCTAAGAATCGGGTAACCATTGTTAATAAAACTCCAGGGACACGCTCTTCAAATGATTTCTTAACCTGTTCAAATACAGATAAATAATTATTCATGTTGGCATCAACCAGTACACTGATCTGTCCACCGCAGATAGCCTCCTCTGTGTTTGAAATGTCATTGGCCAGATTAAATTGGAAGTGTCCTGATTTTTTTGACAGAATGGCATTGTGGGCCAGCTTCAGAACTTTCCCTTCAACTATTCCGCCTCCAACTGTGCCGGAAATAAGACCCTCTTTACCGAACAAAGCTGAACTGCCGGGTTTCTGTGGAGTAGAACCATGGGTTCTTGTAACTGTAGCAAGAACCAGGTGGAAAATATCGGATTGATGATCAAGAAGCTGCAGATAAATGTTTTTCATATTCCCAAAAACCCATAAATTAAAAACACCTGAGTTGTTGAGACGACCGATTTGGGCGTCTCTGCAACAACAAATATATTCAAATTGATTTATTATTCATAATTTTATGCGATATACAATATAGTAGAGACACCCAGTTTGCGCGTCTCTACATAAAACAACAAAACTATAAATTTATGAAACCAAATTTTCCAAAATTATCATTATTGTTTGTGTCGGCAATACTGTGCCTGATTACCTGCAAAACACCTGTTAATAATAAGGTTCTGAAAGGACCTGATAATAGTTGGATTGAAGAATTGACAATAGAACAACTTCAACAAGGATACAAAGAGCACAAATATACTATTTCAGATATTGTTAAAATCTATATGGATCGAATTACTGAGATTGACAAAAATGGTCCTAAACTGAATTCAATAATTATGATTAATCCTGATGCTCCTGATATTGCTAAAGAGTTGGACAGGGGACTTGCAGACGGTAAGGCAAGAGGGCCTTTATACGGAGTGCCAGTAGTTCTTAAAGATAATATTGATACACATGACCGAATGCCTACAACCGCCGGCGCAACGGCTTTAAGAAACTCTTTTCCAAAGACTGATAGTTATGTTGCTAAAAAGTTAAGAGAGGCCGGAGCAATAATCATTGCAAAATCGAACCTTAGTGAGTGGGCCAATTTCCGGGCCATGATGTCTTCAAGCGGATGGAGTGGTATTGGTGGACAAACCAGGAACCCGTATGTCCTCGATCGTAACCCATGCGGTTCCAGCTCAGGTTCGGGAGTAGCAGTTTCTGCCAATCTTTGCATGGTGGCAATTGGCACTGAAACTAATGGTTCAATAGTTTGTCCTTCAAATAATAATGAAATTGTTGGCATCAAACCTACAGTCGGCCTAATAAGCCGCTCAGGTATCATCCCCATTTCATTCACACAGGACACTCCCGGTCCTATGGGACGAACTGTAGAAGATGTGGCAATTACGCTGGGCGCTTTAACCGGTTTTGACTCATCAGATTCCAAAACGCTTTCTTCACAAGGAAAATATCAAACCGATTATACAAAGTTCCTGAAGAAAGATGGCCTAAACGGCAAAAGGATAGGTTTATTAAAAAAAGCTATGGGTTTTTCTGATAAAGTTGATACTCTGATGAATAAAACAATTGCTTATCTTAAAGCAAATGGTGCGGAAGTAATTGAGATTGAGTTTCCAAAAGGAGAGAATTATGGCGCCTACCGGGTCCCCGGCCTGGAAAACCGATCTATTGCTGGGTGATCATTTTGTTGGTGGAAGTTCGTCTCTTGCAGCAATATCAGGTTATCCTGCGATCACAGTACCAATGGGCTTCATTGATGATTTGCCGGTAGGTGTTACCTTTTTTAGCAGGGCATGGAATGAACCACTTCTGTTCGAAATAGCTTACAGCTATGAACAGGGGACAAAAAACAGAAAAGCTCCAAAATATAATACAACTGATTGATTTACAATATATTATGAAATAAAGATTGTCTCATAATGTGTTAAAAAGTCAACCTTTTATTTTTTTTCTTCGTCATTATGTTCAGCCTTCACCTTATCCCGCACAACTTTTTCTTATATATTTGTGATTGCAGATCATAATTTTAGTACAACCATGGGGTCAGATATTTATCTTAATGATAATTATTTAAAAGAAAAATATAAGGTCTGGTTCTTTGCAGGAGGAGAAACACGTGATGATAGATTTAACATCTTTACCGGATCATTCATCCGGCTGATGAAGAAGATTCTGGAAGATGATTTCGAATTAATAAGAGACATCTATTACAAATCTCCAATGATGAATGTTATATGGGCCTTGAACAATGCTCAGAAACCAATCGTCAATCCTGAAAACGAAAAAATATTCATGACGGCTTTCAGACAAATCATTGATGCAGGGCTTTCTCCTGAAACACAGCTTGTTATTACATCCTCCAGTTCAGGTAGTATAGTTGCTGCTCAAACTGCCTGCTATCTCGCTCAAAAGAGCAGGAATAATATCTATTTCAAAAAACCATTTCATCTTGTTCTTGGCGCGAGTATGTTATCTTCGCGATCAGATCTTTTTAAACAGTTAATTCAGTATCAGAAGGAATGTACTATCGGAATCATTTTACATGATGAGGTTCAGGACGAAGGTGATAGTTCCGCAGGAGTAGGAGGATTGTCGAGGCTGGAAGCTTACAGAAATGCTTTCGGTTTAGTGTTCCCGTATTTTTCCGGAAGATTTAAAGGACCTTCTTTCCTGAATACCAATCCGGAAACCGGACATATTCACAGGAGAAGATCCAAGACTGTCCAGAAAGCTATTGACTATATCAATATCATCCTTATCAAACACAGACTTGCAGGTGATCATTACATGGAAAAAGCAATTGCTGTTATAAAAGATGAAATACATTAACCGCAACGCACGCTAACGTAGCTGTCGTGCAATACTTCAGAATTTTGGTAACAGATTTCATTCTATAATTTACCCCCTTTCCTGTTTCCCCCAAGGGAGGGCTGGGAAGGGGGTTATTATACGGAAGTACGTGAGTGGCCTTTGCAGTTAATTGATCTGGATCTAGATTATTATTTAATAAGAAAATCCAGAAGCGGTTTATCACCCAGGTAAGCAATAAGGTTGTCATTTTTTTTGAGCTGACCGACTCCCGGTGGAGTGCCAGTGAATATCAGATCACCGGTTTTAAGAGTAAAAAATTTCGAGACATATTCAACTATCTCATTAAAGCTGAATATCATGTCGGATGTGTTGCTTTTCTGTACCATTTTATTATTGATCTCCAGTCTGAAATCCAGGTCGGCCATATCCTTTATACTGGTAACAGGAACAAAACTACCAAGTGGTGCAGCCCCATCAAAGCATTTTGATATTTCCCATGGCAACCCGGCTGCTGCCTGATGGTTTTGAAGATCGCGGGCAGTAATGTCGATACCTAATGTAACCTCGTCAAAGTACCGGGAGGCAAATTTTGCAGAGATTCCCTTTCCAAGTTTACTGATCTTTATCACAACCTCAACTTCATAATGGATATTCACTGAAAAATCAGGCAGAAAAAAAGGTTTATTATTTTTCAGGATAGAAGAATCGGGTTTTAGAAATACGACAGGTTCGTCAGGAATCGGCCATCCCATCTCCATAGCATGTTTCCTGTAGTTGAGTCCGATACAGATGATCTTCATTTTATCCCCGGGTTTTTCCGAAAGATCTTAATTTTATCTCAGTAAGCACTTTTTTTGTATAAAGGGGAAACTCACCGTTCATCATCCATGAATAATATGCCGGTTCCTCACTAAAAACGACTTCAACTGGTTTTCCTTTATGCTTACCAAAATTGAAAACTTCAACTCCGTTCTCATTGAGAATTATTCTTCCGGCGAAATCAACATTACTGTTAAATGAGCTGAAATCTGCAAGCTTCTCAACATCATTTTCCAGATCTTTGTATCTGTCAAGCTGGCATTTAAGAACTTCAAAAGTTGCTGCAGTATCGGCCTTTGAACTGTGAGCGTCTTCAAGATCTTTTTTGCAATAGAACTGGTAAGCAGCAGATAATGTACGTTGTTCCTTTTTATGGAAGATCACCTGAACATCAATATACCTCCTTTTTCTGAAATTGAAATCGATATTCACACGCAGGAACTCTTCTGCCAGAACAGGAATATCAAATTTGATGGCATTGTATCCTGCCAGATCACACCCTTCAAGAAATACGGCAAGTTTTTTGGCTACCTCTATGAAAGTTGGTGAATTAGCTACGTCTTCATTACTTATCCCATGTATAGCTGTGGTTTTTGGAGGAATAGCCATTTCGGGGTTTACCCTTGTGCTCATCCACTCCTCTTTTCCGTTAGGACTGATTTTCAAAACTGAGAGCTCAACAATCCGATCAGTTGAAACATTAATTCCTGTTGTCTCAAGATCTATAAAAGCTATAGGACGTTTAAGGTTCAGATTCAATGGTCAGGCATTTATCATCATTGGCATAAGAAGCATCAGCAGATCTTCTGATCCATTATCAGTTATCACAGGAAGGAACAGTCCGGCTCTTGTCGGATCGGCAAGTTCGATCATAACATCCTGTGAGCCAATGTTAGACAAAATCTCCAGAAGGAAAACCGATTTGAACCCAATCTCGATCTCATCACCTTCATACTGACACTTGATCCTTTCATATGCAGAGATGGAAAAATCGATATCCTGAGCAGAAACCATTACCTGGTTACCTTTAAGCTGAAGCTTCACAAGATTACTTGCCTGATTTGAAAAAACCGATACTCTCTTGAGTGTGTTAAAGAATTCTACTCTGTCAATTGTGATCTTGCGTGGGTTATTTTTGGGAATAACAGAATTGTAATTCGGATAATTGCCTTCAACCAGGCGACAGACAACTTTATAATTGCTCAGAATAAAAAATGCATTCTTATCATCAAATTCAACATTTACGAGCCCCTCCTCTTTAGGTAAAATATTTTTAAGAAGAGATGCAGGTTTCTTCGGAAGGATGAATGACGCATTATCTTCTGCATGTGCATCAGTTCTCTGATATCTCACCAGTTTATGAGCATCAGATGCAACAAATGTAATTTTGTCGGTAGAAGCCTCTATGAATATACCTCCCATTACAGGACGAAGTTCATCATCAGCTGTTGCAAAGAGAGTTTTGCTAATACCAGCCAGCAATACATCGGCATTAATCATGAAATCAAATTTTTTATCCTTTTTTATTGAAGGCAAAGCAGGAAAGTCAATCCCGTTCTGCCCTACTACATTGAATTTACCGTTTTCTGAGCTTATAACAACAGCCATGGTATCCATATTGATATCAAAAGTGAGCGGTTGTACGGAAAACTCTTTTAATGAGTCGAGTAATATTCTTGCCTGCAGAGCTATTGTTCCATCTCCATCCGTATTTTCAAGCTTCATCCTTGTTATCAGCGTTGATTCAAGATCCGAAGCAGTTATTTCAAGATCGTTTCCTGAAAGATTAAAAAGAAAATTATCAAGTATCGGAAGTGTATTCTTCGAACTGATTACCCTGCTAATGGCCTGCAGATGACCAAGAAGTTCCGAGCTGGATACTACAAATTTCATATTGGTATCGTTTTAAGTTGATTTATTGATTTCCAAGTTTTATTATTCAATTCAAAATGAATGATTTGAACAATAGTTTTTGTTCAATTCGCAATTACCAATATTACAAAAAAAAACTATTACCTCAAATAAAAAATTTTGAGTCTTGATAATTAATGACATCATACCTAATATCGCTTGAAAATCAATAAATCAATATTTAAGATTCCCAATAATAATAGAATAAAAATTATTGAGGAAAGAAATACGATCTCTTCTTAATCAGTGGATCGATATCAAAATACCTCATTATAAAAAGTTCATCTCTATCCTGGGTTTTACCAAGTAACCTGTCGCTGTCCATTGTTTTTGTGCTGTTTTCACCAGTCATCATGCCCCATAAAGTAAGAACAGTCTTCTTGCCTGAAGTAGTATTGACAGTAATCCGGTAAAGAGGTTGTCCGGATTCAACCATTTTCTTCTCAGTATCTCCAATTCCAAACGCCCACGATTCGAATGGGATCCGTGCGAAATATGAGAGATAACGAGTAACAAGAGTAGAATCCCATCCGGTAAGGTTGCCGACATCTCCGCATAGAAAATAGCGATGGTTTCTTTTAACTATTGAAAATGAGGACGCAGTGTCAGACAAGTTTTCAAGGTTTACTAAGGCTATTTCTGAAGGTAACAGGCTGAAAACTGTGTATGGTTGCCAGAATAATTCGTTAAGCGAAAATCCGGAACCAATATCACCCTCATAACCAGGAATATAGACAATAAAAGGGGTTGATGTCTCTTTTATCTTCATAATATTACCATAATTGTTTGACCTGGTTTTGTAAACAAGAAAAGTCTTCAGAAGTCTCCTCTTTTCATAAACTTTAACTTTAATAGGAATGATCCCTTTCCCGGTTATTTCATTTCCAAATAACTCCTGAGATACTGGTGATTTAATTTTTATCTCAGTCAAAATCCTCAGTATAAAAAGTATCCCGCTTTTCCTGGTTTCTATCTTACCGTTTATCAACCAATTTTCTCCTTTTTTCTCAAGAGATAATTTTTTTCCGTCCTCTGAAAATTCGATCTTCGTAATCTCTCTTTGAGGTTCAGTAACAAACGAGCTATTGCTTTTTCCGAAAGGAGATCTGCTCTTGAACATAATCAGGAGAATCAGCCCGATAATTATAAATAAAAAAACACTCCTGATTAGTATTTTACTCATTATCAATATCTTGTATAATTCCTTTTTCTGAAATAACTATAAAGTACCCCTGAAATAATAACAATTATTAAAGGTCCTGTGATATTGATCATTTGCCATTTTAGTCTTTCTGCTTTTACTTTCTGAGAATTCAACAACCTGAGTTTAAGCTCCCTGGATCTCAGCTCCATGATTCCATTATTATCAACCAGGTAATTCAGACAATTAATCAGAAAATCCCTGTTCCCGAATATTTGTCCTGTATATTTATCCTGGCCAAGGGGAAGCGGTGTTTCATTCAACCCTACCCTTCTCACTTCGTTCCTGATAATATCTGCATCAGCAATAACGATCATCTTTGTTTCTTTGCTTTCAGTCTTGATTTTGAGATTTTTATCATCCGTCAGATTACTGACTGTCCTGTTTTTAAAAGCTGATGGAAAAACGCCTTCGAGAAGGACTGCAACAGGAAGCTTTGATTTATTATAATCTTTTTCACTGGGTGTCAATTCTGCTTCTTTCAGGCTGATCATTACAGGAGGAGAGATTGTACGGCTAAAATCAGAGGTAGACAGAAGTATCTTTTTTCTTATTGCCGGATCGAAACCGACAGTGTCGATATAATTCACGAATTCACCTTTGACTTTATTAAGGTTCCTGGTGATCGGATGATCTGCAGAGGGGTTAAGCAGCGGATAATAGACCCACGGAGCAGGTACAACCTGTTGTCGTGTTCCGCCATTCATAACCGTAAGTCTTATCAGCATACACTCCATATCCTGGACAATTTCCGGATTCACTCTTGCACCGTATCTGAAGAGCTGATCTTCAATATTTAATGGCCTGTAAAGTCCGACAGTTCCTCCGAACACAAGGCTATCAGAGTTTACTGCCACCTCATCGAAGAGCCACATGACTTTACCTCCATGCATAATATACTGATCGAGGACCAGTTTATCTGACTCGTCGAACTCTTTTTCGGGTCCCGCAATTATAACTGCAGCATATTTGTTGAGTATCCCGATTTTGCCTCCGATTTTGCCTCTGTCGATTGTAACAAATTTTGCAAGATTCATTGTAATATCGGCCGTTTCAATCTCGGGAATTTCACCATGACCCTCTATGAATGCAACCTTATAAATGGTATCGGAGCTGACCGTTGCAATGGTCTGAATCATCTCATATTCAAGACCTTCAACGGAATGAAGAATATTTTGCTCATATGATGATGATGAATTATTCAGAAAGTTAACCGGAACTTCAATCCCGTTATAATTAACTATCATCCCGGGATAAATTCTCTTCGTCGTTGAACCTCCCTCAGCATTGCTGGCCCTTATATCGACCGGATTTAATCCCTTCTTTTCCAGAAGCTGGTATTGAGCATTTCTCTGTTGAATATTTTTTCCTTCAGAGGGATTTATAAACTCATAATCGATTTTCCGTCCGGAGGCGATTCTGAATTCATCAAGCATTTCTCTGACAGATCTTTTCAGGCGTTTTAATGGAATCGGGATATCACCATCAAGATATACCTGGACATAGATATCATTTATTAAATGATTAAGTACCTTCCGTGTTGGTTCGGAAAGAGTATATCTTTTGTCTTCAGTCAGGTCAAATCTTATTCTTAATAACGAGCTTACCGACGCAAAAAGGATTATCCCGGCAACTGCAATTAAGAACTGCAACCAGCTCCTGTATTTTATGCTTTTGCTATTTGTTGTCTCTGTCATGGCTTAACTTTTTTTCTTCCATTGACGTGATAACAGAACCAATCTTGTAGCTTCATTAAAAATTGCAGCAACGGCCATGAAATATGCTGCATCTCTGATATCGAACACTCCTCTGCTTATAGATTTATAATGCTCATTGATCCCAAGCCTTATTACAAATTCATCAAGTTTTTTCAAACCGGGCAAATAAGCAAATGAATCAAATCCAATGAAGAGAACGAAACAAATCAGAACTGCAACAATAAATGCAATAACCTGATTATCTGTAACAGATGAAGCAAATATACCGGCAGAAGCATATACTGATGCAAGAAAGAAAAGGCCTATAAATGCACCCATTGTACCACCTTTGTCGAGATTCCCCGGAGATTCGCCAAGCTGATAAACTGAAATATAGTATATCAATCCAGGCAAAAGTGCCAGAAGAACCAATGAAACTGAAGCAAAGTATTTTCCATAAATGATTCCTCTTTCAGTGATTGGCCTTGAATAAATCAGCTCAATTGTGCCGAGTCGTTTTTCCTCAGCAATCATCCTCATTGTTACAGCAGGTACAAGAAACATAAAAACCCATGGTGAAAGAAAAAAGAGAGTGTCAAGTCCGGCATATCCACTATCGAGAATATTCCATTCTCCGGGAAAAACCCACATAAAAAGACTGTTTATCAGGAGGAAAACTATTATCACGATATAGCCTGTCAGGCTACTGAAAAAACCGCTTATCTCCTTTCTGAAAATCGCAAACATAATATATCATTTGTTTTTAATAACAACCGCATTACTAATATCCGAAATTAAAACGCCAAAATAATAAAAATCAATGATCTGTTTATAATTGAATCCCCTTGTTGCCATCTCCATCGCCCCCTCCTGACAAAGTCCGACACCGTGGCCATAACCTCTTCCTTTCAGTTTAATTGAATCACCGTTTGCAAATACCGAAAAAAATGTTGACCTGAGGTTCAGGTCATCCCTGATTGTCCTCAAGGGCATTGTGAATAATCCTGTTTTGTAATCAGTTAGTCTGGATTCCTGTAAAAAATTAAACACTGATGGGTCATCAGCTTTTCCATTATATCCTGATTTCCTGATATAACTTACCCATTCATTCATTGTAAAGCTCTTTTCCCATTTAGCGCCTCTTGAAGTGAGGCAGTACGGATCGGCCACACTTTTAAGATATGGTTGATCCGATAGCCATACATCTTCAGAAGATGAAGTCTCTCCTCCGCAATTCGAATGGAAAGCGGATATAATCGGCACACTATCTTTATCAAGTATAACAAGTCCCTTCGTTTCCAAAGCGGCAATGTTAATAAGCGTATCAAATGATACTCCGTTAAAAGCCTGACAATGTGTATTATCACATAAATTGTACCTGTCTGGCAAATGCTTATCGAAATATTTATACATATAAGTCCGGGCGATAATAGCCTGCGTTTTAAAATACTCTAAATTCTTCCCGCTTCCCCCCTCGGTTTTTACAACACCGGAAATGTATTTTTCAATATCAGAAATATTAATAAATAACAGTGTTCCAAGATCCGGAAAACACTGAAGATCACCTGAATAATATTGTCGGATGGACGAATTTCCATTGGACCTTAAGGAAAATGAATCATCACCTGTCTTTCCTGAAAGAATCAGAGAATCACAAACAAAACCTTCTTCATTTCTCTTTTTAACAGCAAGCTTTCCATTAAACTTAGTTATGATGACAGGTTCACCTTCAAGAACTATAAGAATCTCACCATTGAACATATTTATTTCATACTTCCCCTCAGTGACTGAAAATACTGCTGATTCGGGAGATTGGTTTGAAAACAGCCTTACTCTTACCTGTCCGGAAGCGGCTGTGCTAAAGACAGTTAATAATAAAATACATAATATTTTCAATCTCACCATAAATCTAATTCTGTATCCTATTTTTTTACCACAAAGTGACACAGATTTTTTACGGAGTTACACTTAGTAAAATCTCCCATTATTACACTCTTCACTCCTCACATTGAATTTCTACTTTTGTCTTTTTACTTTTGTCTTTTGTCTTTGATTTCTCCCCTTCACCTTTTCTCCCCCTCTCCCATTCTCTTTTGCAACTCCATAACCATCTCCCTGGCAATCCTGCCGGAAGCACCTGCAGGTCCTAATTTATTTTTAAGTACCTCATAATCTGATAATATCTTCTCTCTCTTTACTCCGCCTGGCAGAATCGCATTAAGCTCAATCAAAAGAGTATTCTCACAAAGATCATACTGCACCAACTCCTTAACCACCTCCGAGGCCATTATAAGATTTACCAGTGAAATGTATTTCACCCTGATTACCATCCATGCAATCAGCATAGAGAAGAAATCACCCTTATAACAAACAACCTGCGGAGTGCCATGAAGGGCAGCCTCAAGCGTTGCCGTTCCCGATGTAACAAGTGCGGCTTCTGCAGTATACAGAATTTCGTAAGTTTTTTCTTTTATCAGTTTAACCGGGGAATCACCGATGATATTTAAATATACTTCATCCGGAATATTTTTCACTCCGGCAAGAACAAACTGGTATCCGGGAAAATGGGGTATCGCTTTCATCATCTCAGGAAGGATCAGTTCGATTTCATTCCTGCGGCTTCCAGCCAAAAAACCTATTACAGGTTTCTCGTCAATCCCGAGGTACTTATGCATATTGGTTTTTGAAGGGAACAATGAGATTCTTTTTTCGATTTCATCGATGAGTGGATTTCCCTGATATTCCACAGTTATGCCATGTTTTTTATAAAAATCAACCTCGAACGGAAAAATAATGAACATACGGTCGATATACTTTTTAATCCTTTTAACCCTGCTTTCATTCCATGCCCAAAGTTTGGGCGATATATAATAGAAGGTCCTGTATCCGGCAATTTTAGCAAACTTGGCAATCCTTAGATTGAAACCCGGATAATCAATAAAAATCACCACATCTGGCTTATAGTCAGTTATATGCTGCTTGCATCGGCAAATGTTTTTAGATATAGCTCCAAGGTTTTTAATAACAGCAATGAAACCCATGAAAGCCATCTTTCTGTAATGAACTAAAAGAGTCGCTCCGGCGGATTCCATAAGATCACCTCCCCAGCAGAGAATCTCCGCACTTTTATCAGCTTCAAGTAACTCTCTGATCAGATTTGAACCATGAAGGTCACCCGATTGTTCTCCCGCAATAATAAAGTACCTCATCCCAGAAATTTTACGACAAAAACTATTACAGCCCAGACGATTGTCATTGCGAGCACCCCACGAGTAGCCCGAAGCATGTCGAACCGGTTAAATATCAGAAAAATAATAATATTCGGGAATACACATAGAGTAATCGAATGTGTAATAATGTTTGAATCCGCTATCCGGACAAGATATGAATGCAGGGATAGATGACCGGAAGAAAAGATAAAAATGATAATTCCTATTATAAATGGAAATATTAGTCCTGAAATTAAGCCTGTAAGAACCTTGTCACATTTCTCGTAAAATTTCATTTTTTAAAACGAAGTTTAAGTTTATCAATATACCAATGGGCAGTCATGTCGACAGTAACGGGCATAACTGAAACAAAATTGTGTGAGATTGCCCATTCATCTGTATCAACTGCTTCCGGCTCATGATTCTGGAAAATACCGGTCAGCCAGTAATATGTTTTGCCCATAGGATCTTTTCTCTTTTCAAACTCCTCTCTCCAGTTACCTTTTGATTGCCGGCATATTTTTATACCCTTTATTTCATTCTTTTTTGCTGCCGGAATATTAACATTAAGGCATATACCCATGGGAAGAGGTTCTGAAGCAAGCTTCTTCATTATTATCCGGATATACTTTTTACAGACAGAAAAATCAGCGGTCGGTGAAAAATTATTAAGAGAAAATCCAACTGAACTTATCCCATAAAGACACCCTTCGATGGCTGCAGCCATTGTACCTGAATAAAGGACACTTACTGAAGCGTTGGATCCATGGTTTATCCCGGAAACTACCCATTCAGGGGTTCTTTCAGCCAACTGATTAATAGCTAGTTTTACACTATCGGCCGGAGTACCGTTACAGGCATATATCCTGTGTTTGTCATTCTCTTCAAGAAGTTTGACTCGTAAGGGAGTTTTAACTGTCAACGCCTGCGACATACCCGACATGCTTTCGACAGTTGATATGAGAACAACCTTTCCGAACTCCTCCATCACTTCTAGTAATGTCTTTAATCCTCCTGCATATAAACCATCATCATTTGTTAAAAGAATCAGCTTATCCTCGTTTTCAATAACCATATAAATTATAATGTGTTTGAATTACAAAGATAGTCAAATTGGAGACATCCGGGTGGGGTTAGATTATTGGAACCGTTCAGCGATACATTAAATTATCAGTACTGATCGGAATGATAAACACCGGAGGCGTTTCATCAATAATAGAAACAAATGCCAATCACTATGATTGAAATTGGATTGTCCGGTTTTGGGAATGGGAGATTCCGAGTCCGCCAATTGGCGGATGAATGAGGAATCTCAATCAGGAGTAACGTAATTTGATGCTTTTTTTGAGAAACCACATCCCTAATCGTATTTTAAAAATCCTTACTTTTGCATTCTTACTGGTAATTTTATAAGCTTAATTTAGAAATGAAGATTTCGTATAACTGGATTAAAGATTATTTAAAAATTGATCTGGAACCTTCAAAGGTGGCAGAGATACTAACAGGTATCGGTCTTGAGATTGAAGGAATGGATGAATGGGTTTCTGTAAAGGGAGGCCTTGAAGGTGTCGTAATTGGTGAAGTACTGACCTGCAAAAAACATCCTGATGCCGATAACCTTTCTGTAACAACCGTGGATATAGGCGCTTCTCAACCAATTCAGATCGTTTGCGGAGCCCCTAATGTAGCAGTAGGTCAGAAGGTCCCGGTAGCAACTGCCGGAACAGTTGTTTTCAAAGGAGACGAGAGTTTGGAGATAAGAAAATCGAAGATTCGAGGAGAATTATCCGAAGGAATGATATGTGCTGAAGATGAGCTAGGCCTTGGTAATTCGCACGATGGTATTATGGTACTAAACAAAGATGCAAAACCAGGAACACCGGCAGGCAGTTATTTTAAAATCGTAAAAGATTATGTTTTTGAGATAGGGCTTACTCCTAACCGGATCGACAGCGGATCGCATTTTGGAGTGGCTCGTGACCTTGCTGCATACCTGAATCTTAATGCCGGTATGGACGGGAAAGCTGTTCTTCCTTCTGTAACAGACTTTAATCCTGATAATAACAACAACCCGTATGGAGTTATTATAGAAAACAAAACTGATTGTCCCAGGTATACAGGTATCACTATCAGTGGTGTTACTATAGGAGAATCTCCCGAATGGCTAAAGAATAAACTCAGGGCAGTGGGTCTCAATCCGATTAATAACGTAGTCGACATCACCAATTTTGTTCAGTACGAAATTGGTCAGCCCTTACATGCTTTTGACGCAGATAAGATTGAAGGAAAAAAAGTCATCATCAGGAACATGCCTGATAAAAGTAAATTCATTACACTTGATGGTGTTGAAAGAAGCCTCTCTTCGCGTGATCTTATGATTTGCAATCCAAAGGAAGGTATGTGTATTGCCGGAGTATTTGGAGGAATAAAATCCGGTATAACTGACGCTACAAAGAATATCTTCCTTGAAAGTGCCTGCTTTAATCCTGTTGCAATCCGCAAGACTTCAAAAAGACACGGGTTGAAAACTGATGCTTCCTTCCGGTTTGAAAGAGGTACAGATCCAAATATTACCATATGGGCACTGAAAAGGACAATAATGCTGATTAAAGAGATTGCAGGCGGAAAAATTTCTTCAGATATTATTGATGTCTATCCAAATAAGATCAAAAATGTCCTGGTTGATGTCAACTATAATAATATTAACAGGCTTATCGGCAAAAAGATTGAACCTTATACCATAAAGAAAATTCTTTCTCTTCTGGATATCGAAATAATTAGTGATGACCGTGTTAATCTTAAGCTCTCGATTCCTTCCTATCGAGTCGATGTTAAAAAGGAAGCCGATGTTATTGAAGAGATTCTCAGAATCTACGGATATAATAATGTTGAAGTGACTGATCATGTTAATTCAACTCTTTCATATTCTAAAAAACCTGATAAGGAAAAGATTGTCAACATAATATCTGACCTGCTTTCAGCCAATGGCTTCTCGGAAATAATGTGCAACTCGCTTAATCCTGCATCATGGTATGAAGAAAACAGCGATTTCGATAAGAACCAGCTTGTGTTGCTTGCTAATCCGCTGAGCTCGGATCTGAACGCAATGAGACAGTCTCTGCTTTTTGGAGGTCTCGCTTCAATAAGATGGAACATTAACAGGCAAAATACCGATCTTAAATTATACGAATTCGGTCATTGCTATTTTTACAATAAGTCAGGTCAATCAGATCCTAAACCAGATGATTATTCTGAAAAAGCCTTTCTGGATCTTTTTATTACAGGCAATACAGGTCGTAAAAGCTGGAACAGTAATACCAATCCCACTGACTTCTTCAATATTAAATCTTCAGTTGAAATGATTCTTTCAAGGTTAGGGATTAAGCCGGAAGATTTAATTACTGGTGAAAATCCTAAAAAATACTTTGCAGAGTCTTCAACATATCTGATTAACAATAAGATCATTGCTGAAGCAGGACGTATTTCTAAAAACTATCTTTTAAAATTTGATATCGGACAGGATGTTTATTACGGACATGTTGAATGGGATTTTCTAATGAATCTGATTAAGACTCATTCCATCTCCTTCCATGAGCTTCCCAAGTATCCTTCGGTGCGTCGTGATCTTGCTTTGCTGCTCGACAGTGGAATAAAGTTCGGGCAAATCAGAGATATCGCATTCCGTACAGAAAAAAATATACTTCAAGAGGTTACTCTTTTCGATGTTTACGAGAGTGAAAGTCTTGGCAAAAACAAAAAATCATATGCAGTCAGTTTTATACTTCGTGATGATCTAAAAACAATGACAGATAAAAATATCGACAAGATTATGAGTAATCTCATTAAGGCATTTGAAAATGAACTAAAAGCCCAGATAAGATAAGAAAATGAAGAAACAGAGGGTTGAACTGATTAAAGGAGACATTACTACTCTCGATGTCGATGCTATCGTGAATGCAGCCAACAGCTCTCTTCTGGGAGGTGGTGGTGTGGATGGAGCAATTCATAGTGCTGCAGGACCAGATCTTCTTGCAGAATGTGTGAGACTTAACGGATGTGAAACCGGTCATTCAAAAATAACTAATGGTTATAGACTTAAAGCAAAACATGTAATTCATACTGTTGGTCCGATATGGTATGGAGGCTATCGTGAGGAACATTCTTTACTTGCATCCTGCTATCGGACCAGCCTTACACTCGCTAAAGAAAAGAAAATAAAAACACTCGCTTTCCCCGGTATTTCAACAGGTGCTTACGGATTCCCGAAAGATCTGGCAGCATTGATTGCTATAAAAGAGACTAAAAGATTCCTGAATAATAACAATTACCCTGAAAAGGTAATCTTTGTTACTTTCTGTGATGATAGTTACGAAACTTACAGCAAGCTTCTGGATCAATGATTACACTTTTTAGATCAGTCAGCAGCTATTTTTCGCTTGTGAAATTCAGCCATACCGTTTTTGCAATGCCTTTTGCTCTCATTGGTTTTTCGCTCGCTGTATCAAAAGATGAATCTGTCTTCAGTGTCAGGCTTCTTCTTCTTGTAATTCTCTGCATGATCTTTGCCAGGAACGCTGCTATGGGATTTAACAGACTGGCCGACAAAAATTTTGACGCACTTAATACAAGAACAAGAAAAAGGGAGATTCCTTCCGGTATAATTGGTACTAAGTCCGCAGCAGCATTTATCGTTATCAACGCTATTCTGTTCATAATTACAACCGGATTTATTAACAGGTTAACACTGTTTCTTTCACCTGTTGCCTTGTTGGTTGTTCTGGGATATAGTCTGACAAAAAGAATTACTTCACTCTGTCATTTTATACTCGGATTGGGACTCAGTCTTGCTCCAGTTGGTGCTTATATATCAGTAACAGGAAGATTTAGTTTTCTTCCTATCATTTACTCATTCATTGTACTTACCTGGGTTAGTGGGTTTGACATTATTTATGCTCTGCAGGATGATGAGTTTGACAAGTCAAACAAGTTGCACTCGTTGCCATTAGCTGCCGGACGAAAGAAAGCTCTTGTCATTTCAATCTTTATTCATTTTATCACATTTGTCCTTGTTTTAATAGCCGGGGTTTACGGGAAAGTCGGATTTATATTCTGGTCAGGGGCAGCCGTATTTACTTTACTATTAATCTATCAACACATCATTGTAAAACATGATGACATTAGTAAAGTAACTATGGCATTTGGTACTACAAATGGTATAGCAAGCATTCTTTTTGCGGTATTTGTCATTCTTGACCTTAATATGGGATAACATTAATTTGAAATTTATTTCATAAGGAATTGTTCTTATTAAAGTTTTTTTGTTTCTTGCTACTTATAAAAAACGATTCTATGGGGGAATTAGTTATTAAAGAAGTAGTTACCAAAAAGGACCGCCGAGACTTCATTTATCTTCCGGAAAAAGTTCATAAGTATGAACCTGATTGGCTTCCTCCTATTTATATGGATGAATGGGAGTTATACGACAAGAAGAAAAATAAGTCATATCAGTACGCTGATGCGATCATTTTATTGGCTTACAGAGATAAAAAACCTGTCGGAAGGATAATGGGGATCATAAATAACAGATATAATGCAATTAATAATGAGCAGCACGGACGTTTCTGTTTTATGGAGTGCTATAACGACAAGGAGGTTTTTCATGCACTGTTAACCAAGGTTGAAGATTGGGCAAGACTGAAGGGAATGACCAGGATAATAGGACCACTGGGATTTTCTGACAAGGACCCTCAGGGATTTCAGATAGAAGGATTTGAGTATCCGCAGTTCATGACAGCTCCGACCAACTCACCATATATGCCTGAGCTCGTGGAAGCCGAAGGGTATGAAAAGAAGGTCGATCTTGTAAACTACCTCGGTATACTGCCTGAAAAATTCCCTCCAATATATGAAAAAGTTTTATCGCGGGTTGATAATTACAAAGAGTATAAGATCATTGAATTTAATTCAAAAAAGGAATTAAAACCATATATTATTGACGTACTGGAACTTATGAATGAAACTTTTGCAGAGATTTATGGGTTTGTTCCTCTTAATGATAAAGAGAAGACTGAATTTGCTGCCCGTTACCTGCCCATACTCGATCCTAAGTTTATTAAAGTCATTGAAACAGATGGTAAATTGGTAGGATTTGCTGTTGGTATGCCGGATTTAAGTAAAGGAATACGAGATGCAAAAGGGAAAATATTTCCTTTCGGGATTTTTAAGATCCTGAGGGATTCTAAGAGATCAAAAAAATTACTGATGATGCTGGGTGGTGTTAAGAAAGCTTACAGGGGGAAAGGTCTCGAAGTACTCATGGGGGTTAAAATTCTCCAGTCGGGAATTAAGCATAAGATGGAAATGATTGACAGCCATTTGGTTCTGGAAAGTAACACAAAGATGAGAAGCGAATATGAAAGAATCGGATGCCAGGTAGTCAAAAAATTCAGGATATATCAGAAAGAGTTATAGAAGTCTATAGGAGGCTGCAGAGGCTGTTTTTATATCTCCCAAAACCTGAAAACCAGGGATAATCCAAGCATCTCCTTGAATTGAATTCTGGCGGTTTTTTTGCGGAAAGACTAATATATATGCTTACACAAAATATTGCAGATAACAATCTAAGAATTCTTAATCATATAACTTCTTATTTTTCAGATCACATTTCATTTTTGAATATATTATAAAATACTTTTAATTTTACTGAAACAATTTTCAAAATTAATGTCCCATATTTCGATAACGGAAAATATCCTGGCTGATATATACAAGAATATCAAAAACAGAGATTTCTTCTCCTATTACCTCTAGAATAAGCTCAAACAATGGACTTATTATCAGCATTATAATACAAATCTAATTTTCTAAACATTTTTTATAACCTATTGAAATTATGGACTTGCCATTCACAGAACCATTTAAAATCAAGATGGTTGAAAACATATATGGAAGCACAAAAAAACAGAGAGAAAGCTGGATTAAAGATGCTTCATTCAATCTTTTTAACCTGAAATCTGAACAGGTTTTCATTGATCTTCTTACAGATTCTGGCACAGGAGCAATGAGTGACAAACAGTGGTCCGCAATGATGCTTGGCGATGAAAGCTATGCAGGGGCATCCTCATATTATATATTGAAAGATGCGATAAAAGATTTAACAGGGTTCAATTTTTTTCTACCTACACATCAGGGAAGAGCCGCAGAAAATGTTCTCTTTTCTGTTCTTGTAAAGGAGGGTGATCTCGTTCCGGGGAACTCACATTTTGATACAACAAAAGGCCATATTGAATTCAGAAAGGCTACAGCTGTTGATTGTACAATTGATATTGATTCAGACACCACAACATGGTATCCGTTTAAAGGGAATGTCGATATTGAAAAACTTGAAAATGTTCTTAAAACCAATCCGGTCGAAAAGATTTCCTGTATCATTATAACTATTACTAACAATACGGCAGGTGGGCAACCTGTTAGTATGGCCAACCTGAGAGAGGTTGGGAGGCTGTCCCATAAATATGGAGTGAAATTTATTATAGATTCTGCCCGTTTTGCGGAGAATGCTTACTTTATAAAGTTGAGAGAAGATGGATATGCAGACAAAGATATAAGGGATATAGCCAGAGAGATGTTCTCTTATGCCGATGGTATGACTATGAGCTCAAAAAAGGATGCTATTGTGAACATGGGAGGTTTTATCGGCTTCAGAGAAGAAGAACTCTTTCTCCAGGCTTCAACATATAATATTATATATGAAGGGTTTATAACCTATGGTGGCATGTCGGGAAGAGATATGAATGCTCTTGCACAGGGACTTTATGAAGGCACAGAATTTTTATATCTTGAATCGCGCATAAACCAGGTTGCCTACCTGGGATCGAAAATTAAGGAGTACGGGATTCCGGTTCTTGAACCATTTGGTGGACATGCAATATTTATTGATGCAAAAAAGTTTCTGCCTGAAATCCCAAAAGAAGAGTTTCCTGCACAAACACTTGCTCTTGAGATTTATCTTGAAGGTGGTGTGAGATGTATCGAGATAGGCTCACTGATGTATGACAGGGATCCCTTAACCCGCGAAAACCGGTTTCCAGATCTTGAAATGGTAAGACTTGCATTACCACGAAGAGTCTACACTAATAACCATATGGATTATGTTGCTACAGTAGTCAAAAATGTTTTTGAAAGAAGAAATCAGATTAAGAGAGGGGTCAAAATTAGATGGGAAGCACCAATTATGAGGCATTTTACCGTTAAACTTGAAAGGCTTTAACCTGATTTTGATATGATTTTTTAATCGACTTGTTCACCTCGCTGTTATTATTGATTTTAGAGGAAAATATGTAACTTACACTCGCTTCACTTTTTCAATTATAAAACTCAGGAAATGATCAAATCAATGACAGGCTACGGAAAAGCCATTGCTGAAACACCACAGAAAAAAATAACTATTGAAATAAAATCACTCAATTCCAAACAATTTGATTTAAACACCAAGATGCCATGGCTTTATAAGGAGAAGGAGCCTGAAATCAGAAATCTCATTAGCCAAAAACTCGATAGAGGAAAAATTGATTTTACCATGTTCTGCGATATGCTTGATGATGAAGTTATCACTGTTATTAACAAATCGGCAGTCAGAAATTATTACAATCAGTTTAAAGAGATAGCCGCCGAACTCAAAATAGACCTTGATGATCAGATTTTTACAGCTATAATGAAACTCCCTGACACTCTTAAAACCGAAAAGCCGGAGATGCCTGAAGCTGAATGGGAAATTATAAAGAACCAGATCATTGAGTCAATTACAATGCTTGACCTGTACCGGATTGAGGAAGGTAATTCAATTATGGCAGATCTTGAAAAATGTATCGGGAAAATTTTATCATTGCTTGAAACCGTCCAGACATTTGAAGCCGGAAGGATAACGAAAATAAGGGAAAAACTAATGTCGCTCCTTGAAGAAAACCTGGGTTCAGAAAAACTCGATAAGAACAGGTTTGAACAGGAAATTATCTTATATCTCGAAAAATATGATATCAACGAAGAAAAAGTGAGGTTGAAAACTCATTGTGATTATTTTATGGAAACAGTTTCCACTCCCTCACCAAACGGGAAGATATTAAATTTCATTGCTCAGGAGATTGGACGTGAAATCAATACCATCGGTTCAAAAGCTAATGATGCTTCAATTCAAAAACTGGTGGTAATGATGAAAGATGAGCTGGAGAAGATTAAAGAGCAGACTTTGAATGTGTTATAATCAGGAGGTACGACGGTGCAAAGGTGCAAAGGGCTGACATGGTATTATACTTTGTGTAACTTACTATCTTGGTGACTTGGTGGCAAAAAAAAAGAATTAATGAAAAGAAAACTTGTAATCATATCAGCACCATCAGGTGCAGGCAAAACCACAATCGTTAAACATCTGCTCGACAGCGGATTGAATCTTGCATTTTCAGTTTCAGCTACAACAAGACCCTTAAGAGGTAATGAAAAAGAAGGAGAAGACTATTTCTTTTTAACTGTTCCGGAGTTCAGGAAACGAATTGAAAATAATGAATTCGTTGAATGGGAAGAAGTGTATAAAGATATATTGTACGGTACTTTAAAAAGTGAATTGGAAAGGATATGGGCAATAGATCATAATGTTTTATTTGATGTTGATGTAAAAGGAGGAATAAACCTGAAAAATAAATTTGGTACAAACTCAATCGCAATATTCATTATGCCTCCATCTGTAGCGGAACTTGAAAACCGTCTTTTAAAAAGAAGGACCGATACTCCGGAAAAAATCAGAATAAGGGTTGAAAAAGCAAAGGATGAGTTAAAACTAGCCAATCAGTTCGATATGGTTATTGTAAATCACCAGTTGGATAAGGCAAAAGAAGAAGCTTTGAAAATAGTTTCATCATTTCTTGAAAGATAATTCTGAATACTCAGATGGCAAAAATCGGTTTATATTTCGGATCGTTTAATCCCGTTCACATTGGCCATATTGCTATTGCCGGATACATGATCGAATTTGCCGGTCTCTATCAGGTATGGTTTGTTGTCAGTCCACATAACCCTTTAAAAAAGAAAGAGACTCTGCTTGCTGATCATCATCGAATTTATATGACTCAGCTGGCTATTGGAGATAGTGACAGACTGAAAGCCTCTGATATAGAATTCAAACTTCCTATCCCTTCATATACTATCGATACTCTGACATATTTAAAAGAAAAGTATCTTAAAAATGAGTTTAGTCTTATCATGGGTGAAGATAATCTGTATACACTTCATAAGTGGAAAAATGCAGATGAACTGGTAAAGAAATATCCGATTTTTGTTTATCCCCGATCAGATTCAGGAAAACCATCGTCTCTCCTTCTCGATCAGCTGCTTTCTAAGGCTGATATTCAGCATGTAAATGCTCCGCTTATGGATATCTCCGGCACCTTCATCCGTGATGGAATAAAAAATGGAAAGGATATGTCGTATTTCCTTCCTGACGCAGTTTGGAAATATATAAAGGAGATGCATTTCTATGAAAAGTAGAAATTGGGACATAAACCCCTCTGCCGCTTCGCGGCATCTCCCCCAAGGGGGAGACAATTCTCTGACCTTTAGCTTAATTGCACTAAAAAAACGTGGATTTTTCCCCCGTGGGGGGAAATAAAAAGGGGGTTTCTATACAGCTTTCTGTATTTGCGTTATTATCTCTTCACCCCTTTTAAGAGCCTTCTCATTCATTGGAATTAGATTATGATATCTTTCAGGAAGTGATTTCTTTAATCCTTTAATAACATTTTCCAGTTTAATGATCGGTTTCACTTTTAGGAAGCCGCCAAGAACAATTGTGTTAAAAGTTTTAGGGCTATTCATCCTTGAAGCCTCTTCAGCCGCATCGACCCGATAAATAGTAATATCCTTTCTCTCTGGATGTCTTGTAATACCATTACTGTCATAGATAAGCACACCACCCGGTTTTATTGAGTTCTCAAATTTATCAAGAGATTGCTGATTCAGGATTATTGCAGTATCGAACCGTTTTATTATAGGAGAACTGATCCTCTCACTGCTGATTATTACAATGACATTTGCTGTACCACCGCGCATTTCAGGTCCGTATGACGGCATCCAACTGACTTCCATATCCTGAATCACACCGGAATATGCCATTATCTTACCCATTGAAAGGACACCTTGTCCCCCAAATCCTGCAATAATTATTTCCTCAGTCATATTCTTACGAATTTCTATATTAATAGGTATTGACTATTTTTCAGGAGTTTTCAGGAGTTTTCAGGTCTCCCAGAGGGTAATACGGGAACATATTTTCCTCCATCCATTTATTCGACTGTACAGGAGTCATCTTCCAACCAGACGGGCAGTTCGAAATAATTTCAACCAGACAGGTACCCTTATTAAGCTTCTGATAATGAACGGCTTTTCTTATAGCTTTCTTTGTCTTTTTAACATTTGCTGCTGTATGAACGCTCTGACGGGTAACATAGTAAGATCCGGGAAGAGATGCAACAATATCGGTTATTTTAAGTGGATAACCCATGGTTTTAACATCTCTGCCGTACGGTGATGTCGATGATTTCATGCCAGGTAGTGTGGTCGGTGCCATCTGTCCTCCAGTCATTCCATAGATACCATTATTGATAAAGATTATTAAAATATTTTCTCCCCTGTTGCTTGCATGAATCGTTTCAGCCGTACCAATAGCTGCAAGATCACCGTCGCCCTGGTAAGTAAATACGAATTTATCCGGTAAAAGACGCTTAATAGCTGTTGCAACAGCCGGAGCACGGCCATGTGCAGCCTCTTGCCAGTCAATGTCTAGATAGTTATACATAAAGACAGAACATCCCACTGGAGATACCCCTATTGCTTCTGATTGAAGACCTTCTTCATCAATTATTTCGGCAAGGATCCTGTGAGCCGTACCATGTCCGCATCCCGGACAATACGACAGAATGTTTTCTGTCATTATATTAGTTCTCTTATATACCAGATTCCCCGGTTTTATTATCTCTTTGATTCCCGAAAATTCAACCATTTCTTAACCTCCTATGAATTTTGATTTCAGATTTTCAACCACCTCTTCAGGTGTTGTGACAATACCTCCCATTCTGCCAAAATGATAAACAGGAACTTTACCATTAACAGACAGAAGTACATCCTCTACCATCTGTCCTGCACTCATTTCAACCGATAGCATTCCTTTAACTTTGTTGGCAATTTCATTAATTCTTTTTGTCGGAAACGGGAACAGAGTTATTGGTCTCAGTAAACCTGCTTTTATTCCCTGTTCTCTTGCAAGCTGGACCGATTTCTGGCATACCCGGGCGCTTGTACCATATGCGACCAGAAGATATTCAGCATCTTCACACTGAAACTCCTCGTAACGCACTTCTTTCTCCCTGATCTCATTATATTTAGCCAGGAGTTTTCTGTTAAACAATTCCTGGCGGTTCGGATCAAGATCGAGCGACGTAATAATATTTCTTTCCCTTGTTGATGGTTTTCCTGTAGTGGCCCACTCGGGAACTGTTTTGGATCTTTCCTTTTGTGGACTCAGGTAAACTTTTTCCATCATCTGTCCGATAGCACCATCGGAGAGCATCATAACAGGATTCCTGTATTTAAAAGCCAGTTCGAAACTAAGATCAACAAAGTCAGCCATCTCCTGAACCGATGCCGGAGCCAGCACAATGAGGTGATAATCACCATGTCCACCACCTTTTGTAGCCTGAAAATAATCTGACTGAGCAGGCTGGATCGTACCAAGACCCGGACCCCCTCTGACGACATTGACAATCAGGCAAGGAAGCTCAGCTCCTGCAATATAAGTGATTCCCTCCTGTTTTAGACTAATTCCCGGTGAAGAAGAAGATGTCATAACTTTTTTTCCACAGGCTGCACCGCCGTAAACCATATTAATTGCAGCAATTTCACTTTCAGCCTGAAGTACAACCATTCCTGTTGTCTTGGCCGGGTTTGCTTCCATCAGATATTCAATAATTTCAGTCTGAGGTGTAATGGGGTACCCAAAGTAGCCATCCACTCCGGCACGGATTGCAGCTTCTGCAACTGCTTCATTTCCCTTCATCAATCTTAATTCCTTTTCCATTACATGCTTATATTTTTGTTTTATAAACTGTTATCACACCGTCAGGACAAACCATAGCACAATTGGCACAGCCTATACACAGCTCAGGATTAGCAGGATAAGCATAATTATATCCCTTTCCGTTCACCTCTTTTGCCATTGCGATGGTACCTGTCGGACATGTAACCATACATACTTCGCATCCTTTGCACTTCTCAATATTTACTACTATGCTTCCCCTTATCTTTGACATATTCGTATTTATTATTTTTTTTACATTGGATGATCTACACTGAATTTTTTTAATCGTATTTCAAGTTCACCGAACTGTTCACGAGGAACCAGTGAAACACATGCTCTTAAACCATCAGGTCTGTCACTTCCCGTTGTAACAAGTGAAATAGTACTGATTCCATAGCAGAGTAGCTGCTCAATCAATTTATCCCCTGACATGCCGGGATAAAAGATAGTAAAATAGAAACCATCAGCCAGTGGTTCATAAAGGTCCCTGTCATAAACTATCCGGAAACCACTGGAAATAAACATCCTTTTCATTTCTCTGGCTTTTTCTCCATATTCCGATACTTCATCCCGGTATTTGTATTTTCCATCATTAACTGCTTTCAGAAGAGCAGCTAAACCATACTGAACCGAATGTGTCACTCCTGCTGATAAACCATACAATGCACCAAAGATAGCTGAATGTCCAAATTTATCTGTTGAATAATATCTTAAAAGGTCAGGATAAGATCTGTCAAAAAGCTGATCAGATATAGCCATCATACCAATTCTCTGACCTGCATAACTGAATATTTTAGAACTCGAAATAAGCATAATATATCCATCAGTGTAACGGGCAACTGTTGGCTGGAAGGGCGGGTTTCCCGGATTTGAATAATCCTTTCGGAAATCCATTCCGAAGTAGGCCAGATCTTCAATAACGATAACATCGTATTTTCCGGAAAGTTCGCCAATAATTGCCAGCTCTTCCTCGGTGAGGCATATCCAGGAAGGATTATTCGGGTTTGAAAAAAGCAAAGAAGATATCTTTCCGGATTTCAGATATGATTCAAGTTTTTCTTTAAGTTTCTTTCCTCTATAATTATAAACATCAAAAGAAACGTATTCGTGTCCAAGCATTTTGACCTGCTGCTTCTGAACAGGAAATCCAGGGTCGATAAAAAGAGTTCCCTCTTTAGTCCTGTCATTTCTGTTAGCAACCAGGAAACTGATCATCGCCCCCATCATAGAACCAACGGTGGGAATACAACCCTGTTGATCGATATCAATATCAAGGAATAGCTTGATAAATCTGGAAGTTTCCTTTTTTAGAGACTCGATACCTGATATGTCAGGGTAAATTGAAGCAACCCCGCTCTTCAGTGCAGCTATTTCTGCTTCAATTCCTATAGATGGAGCAGGAAGGCCGGGAACGCCCATTTCCATCCTGATGAATTTTATGCCTGTATTCTCTTCGATTTTATTTACAAGGTGAACAATTTCACGTATCGAAGAAGCTCCCGGAGAGGGAATACCGTGAGTTTTGGCAAGTGTCATTATTAAATCAGAAGATATCGGAATTTTAATCATGTTGTTTCAGAAGAATTAATATTTCCTTTTATCAATTACGCGTTTGGATTTGCCTTCACTTCTTTCAATAATTTTTGGTTCAACGAGAGTCACCTTTATGCCTAGTCCAAGTGCATTCTCCAGATTATTCTGCAGTTTCTGCCGAAGCGATTCCAGTTGACTGATCTTATCCTGAAAGTAAGCCTCATCGACTTCTACCTTCAGTTCAAGAGTATCGAGGTTATTGACTCTGTCGACAATTAACAGGTAATGTGGCTTAATTTCGCTCATCTCAAGAAGGACACTCTCCACCTGTGACGGAAACAGATTAACTCCGCGTATAATAAGCATATCATCGCTGCGACCGAGGCATTTTTCCATTCTTACCGTAGTCCTGCCGCATTTACAAGTATCATAAGTAAGCTTAGTAAGATCACGTGTCCTGTACCTGATAAGTGGTAAACCTTCCTTGGTAAGTGTCGTAAAAACCAATTCGCCGGAATATCCTTCGGGCAAAACCTTAAGAGTATCCGGATCAATAATTTCCGGGTAAAAATGATCTTCGTTTATGTGCAATCCTTCCTGAATCAAACATTCGCTGGCAACACCCGGACCAATGACTTCACTGAGTCCATAGATATCTATGGCTTTAATCCTCAGCTTGTCTTCAATCTCCCGTCGCATGTTCTCTGTCCATGGTTCAGCGCCAAAAACACCAACTCTCAATTTCAAATCATCGCGTTTAATCCCGCTCTCCTGAATAGCTTCGGCAAGGAACAGTGCATAAGAGGGAGTGCAGGCCAGGACAGTGCTCCCAAAATCGTGCATAAGCTGTATTTGTCTTACAGTGTTACCGCCCGATATCGGTATGACAGAGGCTCCTATCTTTTCCCCTCCGTAATGAAGTCCCAGACCTCCGGTAAAAAGTCCGTATCCATAAGCAACCTGGATGAAATCATTTCTGTTGGCACCGGCACTTGTCAAGGTGCGAGCCATTACTTCCGACCATGTGGAGATATCATTTCGCGTATAGCCTACTACCGTGGGCTTTCCGGTAGTACCTGATGAAGCATGAACTCGCACTATTTCGCTCATGGGAACAGCAAATAATCCAAAAGGATAATTATCTCTTAAATCATGTTTTGTAGTAAATGGTAATTTGGCTATATCATCTATAGTTGAAATGTTTTCAGGCCCTAAACCGGCTTCCTGCATCTTGTTCCTGTAGTAAGGCACATTGAAATATACTTTTTCAACTGTTTCTCTGAGTCTTTCGCTTTGAACATGTCTGATTCCGTTTCGATCCATGCACTCGAAATGGGGGTTCCAAATTTCCATATTAGAAGATTTAATCCAAAGAGTTAATCAAATTCTGTTTCGTCCTGTATCAGAAATAATATCTTAAATTTTATACAAATCGCTGGCCCTCAGCAATTCCATTTCATGACTTTTCAGTGCTTTAATAGCGTTTTCCGTATTGCTGCAACGGAGAATAATAATTGATTTATCACCTACAGAAAATGCATAGGTATATTCCACACTGATATCCAGATCTGAAAGAATCTTCAATATCTTTGCATAGTGTTTTGCTTCGCTCGGAGCCATCACGGAAATAACTTCTGTAAGATTAACTGTGAAATTTTGCTTTTTTAATAGCTCTCTTGCCTTTTCAGGATCAGAAACAATAAGACGTAAAATCCCGAATTCAGTGGTATCAGCGACGCTTAATGCAGTTATCCTGATATTCTCCTCTCCAAGAACTTCAAGCACTTCTGTAAGACGTCCTGATTTGTTTTCAAGAAAAATTGATAACTGATGGATAATCATACCTTTAAATGTTTTGTTAGTAAAAAGAAGTTTCGAATATAAACATAAAATTTGTTAGGATGAAAGAAACTGCATTAAGATCACTTCTCAATCCTTATCCTTGCATCAACAACTGTTATGCCATCAGGGCTTCCGATCAATGGGTTCAGGTCCATCTCTTTAATTTCCGTGGCATAACGCAGTAAGCTTGATAGTCTGACGATGATCTCTGCAAATTTTAATTCATTGATTCCCGGCTTTCCCCGTGTCCCGCGAATGATTCTATAGCTCTTAAGACTTCTTATCATTGATTCTGCTTCATTGAATGTGAGAGGAGCTAAGCCTGATGACACATCACCCAGAACCTCCACGAAAATACCTCCTAAACCACAGAGAATAATATGGCCGAAACGGGGTTCATATTTTGCTCCGATAAAAAGTTCATTACCTGAAAGCATTTGTTGTACAAGCACAGCCTTTACTCCTTTTATCTGCATCATTCTTCTGAATTCAGCTTCAAGATGTTTCACCGATCTTATATTGAGTGTTACACCACCAACATCTGATTTATGAACCGGGCCCACAACCTTAAGAGCAAGAGGATAACCGGTTTTGTTTGCAACTGATAAAAGCTCCTTTTTTGAACTGACAACTTTTTCTTTCACAACAGGTATATGTACTGCATTAAGGAGTCGTTGTATGACTGCAGGTTCCAGATAGCCATCCGTAGCGTCATCTATTATTTGCCTCACAAGTGATACATCAATATTCTCGAGAAAAATCTTCTCTTCTGCCGGTGAAGGTGTATTAAATATTTTAGTCAATGCACGTCCAAGGACTACTTCATCAGGGAAATTGACATGACCTTTATTAAGGAAATATTCCAATTCTTTGGAAGAACTTGTCACTGATGGTAAAATCGGATAAAGTGGCTTGTTACAATCCCTGATTTTTTTATGTAAAAGATCATAAATCTCTGTCATGTCATTCAGTCCATTGCTACCAAAAATCACACTCATACCGTCAATAAGCGGTAGTTGCTTGTCGACATATTCTATCACCCTGTCCAGTTGATCATTAGTCGCAGTTGCGATCATATCTATAGGATTAATAGCAGACGCTCCTGTGTTCATCATTCCTAGTAAATTATCATGATGAATACCTGTTATCTTGGGAATATTCATGCCACCGGCCGATAATGCATCGGTAAGCATCACAGCTGGTCCACCGGCATGTGTAATGATAGCAATATTTTTGCCTTTAAGTTTTTTGTGAAAAAAAACAGACGCTACGGTGGTCAGTTCTTCCCGACCTGTACATCTTACTATTCCGGCTTTGCGGAATAATGCTTCTACTGCCGAATCGGATGAAGCCATTGCACCGGTATGCGAGGAAGCTGCCCTGCTGCCTGCTTCCGTTGTCCCGGCTTTTATTGCCGCTATCCTGCACCCTTTGCGTATAAGAGAGGAGGCGTGATGAAGAAGTTTATCCGGATTCCGGATGCTTTCAACATAGATCAGTTTTATAGGGGAACTGATTTCAGGCTCATAAGTAGTATCCCAGAATTCGAGAACCTCCTCCACCCCGGTCTGAGAACTGTTCCCGACTGAATATACACTTGAAAAATTTAGTCCTTTGGGCATTGCTGATTCAAAAATAAAAACTGCGGTAGCTCCTGATCCTGAAACAAAATCACATCCCCTGCTATTTAGTTTTGGAACGGGAGATGTAAAAACACCCTGATATGATTGGGTAACAACCCCTATACAGTTTGGTCCTATAAGACAACCACCTGCTTTATTGATGAGTTCAACTATTTCATTCTCAAGCTTAAGTCCATCACTTCCTGCTTCACTGAATCCCGCCGAAATTATGATAAAAGCCCTGGTTTTTTTATTTCTTATGAGTATCTCTACTGCGGATAAGCATAATGTGGCAGAGATAGCAAGTATTGCCAGATCGGTTTCAGGAATATCATTTAAATCCCTGTATGATTTAATCCCCTGTATTATATCTTGTTTAGGATTAACCACATAAAGGTTTCCCGGGTATTTTCCGTCGATTATGTTTTTAAGAACCTTCCCTCCGGGTTTAAAAAGATCGTCTGATCCTCCTACAACTACAATGCTGTCAGGATTTATAAGTTTTTCATTTATCATAAGCAACAAGAATGGTGAAGGAATGAATTATGAAATTCAATAATTCTGGCTGACAGAAAACTACAAACCGGCAAAACGTTTGAGGAAGCCGACATTATGTGCAACGACAAATAAATACTTTTCTGATATATAAAGCTTTACAATCAATTTCTGATCTCAAATATTAAGAGCAAGATAATAAAAATAAATAGGATAAAAACAATATAATTATCATTGGATGAAGAACCTGTCATTTTGGTAAGTCAGGATGGGATTTTAAGATTGCCACGCCCTCCTTCGTCGGGCTCGCAATTGCGAGGAGCCCCGCTTTGCGTGGTAAACTCCGCAACGAAGCAATCCCATCTTATAAGTCAGAACATAAATGAAATGGCTTGCTGATATGGCTTAAAAAATTACTTTTGTAATATAAGCCAGATTCAAATAATGATCTTAAACCCCTTTCTTATGAAAAAAATAAATCCCGTGTGCAGTTGGACAATAATTTTCTTATTCAGCTTTTCTCTATTCACTCATGCCCAGTACACAGATATTAACACTGCCGGACCTGGTAATGGCGAGAATTGTACTACTATAATGGTCGGAAGACGTGCTTCCAGTGACGGGTCAGTAATGACTTCTCACAGCTGTGACGGGAACTACAGAACATGGCTTGAAATCTACCCCCATCAAAAATTTGAACAGGGAACAATGCATCCGGTTTATTCCGGAATGCTTCATACTGAGGAAGCATGGGATATGACCAGAGTGACAATAAAAGGGGAAATCCCTGAAGTTTCCGAGACCTATGCATTTCTGAATACAGCTTATCCCTGTCTTAATGAAAAGCAGCTTGCCATAGGAGAAACAACTATCTACGGGAAGGAAGAGCTGATTAATGCAAATGGAATGTTTCTTATTGAGGAACTTGAAAAGATCGCTCTTCAGAGATGCAAAACAGCAAGAGAAGCAATAACGCTAATTGGAAAACTCGTTGAAGAATATGGATATGCAGACCTGGCAGAGTGTATAACCTTAGCTGATCCTAAAGAGGTATGGCAGCTGGAAATTGCAGGCTCAGGTAAAGGGAAACCATCATCTATCTGGTGTGCAGAGAGAATTCCCGATGATAATATCGGAATTTGTGCCAATATTCCAAGGATCTCGGTTATTGATTTTAAGAATCGCGACTATTTCATGTACAGCACTGACTTACAAAATGTTGCAAAGAATCTTGGTTACTGGGATGGAAAAGAACCTCTTAAATTCTGGAAAATCATTAATGGCAAAAAGCCATTTTCGATAAGAGAATTTTATATTCTCAGCACTCTTGCCCCTTCATTAAACCTTTCTTTTGATGCTGAAGAACTTCCGTTTTCCGTAAAGCCGGAAAAGAAACAATCACCACGTGATATTATGAAATTTTTCAGAGAGACTTATGAAGGAACGCAGTGGGATATGACTAAAAATCTGCTCATAACAATTAAAGAAAAGGATAAAGATGGAAAGGAGACTGAAAAACAAGTCAAAACTCCGGTCATCAGTAACTGGATGAATAATGACATCCGTGCTTTACTGAACGGAATAAAACCCGGATTGGTTGAGCGCCAGAGAACCATTGCAATAGCCGGATGCTCCTATTCGCATGTAATACAGTGCCGCGATTGGCTTCCCGATGAGGTCGGAGCCATAGCCTGGTTTTCGTTTGATAACCCTGGTGAGAGCCCGAGAATTCCTGTTTTTTCAGGAGTTTTAAGTCTTCCATCTTCTTTCAGTGTATGCGGTCAGCAACGCTACAGAACTGATGCAGCCATATGGTCCTTTCGTGAAGCTAACAGACTTGCAACAGTAAACTGGTCAAAAGGAAGAACACTTATTGAACCTGCAGTACAAGAATTTGAAGATAAAGCATTTGCAGAGTTACCATCTGTAGAAAAAAGGGTTGTTGAGTTGGTAAAAGATGGAAAAAATGATGAGGCAAAGAAATTTGTCACATCTTATACCAACAGCTTTGCTGGTGCTGCGATGAGGAGGTGGGAAGATCTTAAAATAACCTTATGGGGAATGTTTGGGAGGGGGTTTTAAAACGTAGCCTTAACCCAGTTGCCCCCTTCTCCCAGGAGAGAAGGGGATATTTTGGTGTTAGTTAATGTATTAGCCCCTCCCTCTCGGGGAAGGCGTTGGGGAGAGGCCTTTTCAGGAGAATAAAAGGCGAGTCAAATCAAGTAAAAGTCAAAAGGCAACAGTTGAAGTAGATTTTAGTACCTTTGCAGACTGATAATAAAAGGGCATGGGATTGACAATAAAAGAGATACTGGAGAAAGAGATTTTTACGAGGGAAAATATTATTTCACTTCTGCAATCAAAAGGAGAAAACAGAACTCTTCTCTTTAAGAAATCTGCTGAAATAAAGGAAAAATACATTGGTAATAAGGTATGGTTCAGGGGATTAATTGAGTTTTCCAATATCTGCGGAAAAGACTGTCTTTATTGTGGGATAAGAAAAGGAAATAAGAATCTAACAAGGTACAATCTTTCTGATGATGAGATACTTGCGGCTGCTAAGTTTGCTCATGCTAACCGTTACGGATCGATAGCCCTTCAATCGGGTGAGCTTGAAAGCCCGCTTGTTACAGACAGGATAGAGAACCTTCTTCATAAGATCAAAGAATTATCAAATGGAGAGCTTGGAGTGACCTTATCAGTAGGTGAACAGGAGTTTAAGGTCTACAAAAGTTGGTTTGATGCAGGTGCTCACCGTTATCTGCTTCGTGTTGAATCAACAAACCAGTCTCTTTATAACAAGATCCATCCTAATGATTCAAAACATGATTTCATGCGCAGACTTAACTGCCTCAAAAGCCTGCAGGATATAGGTTACCAGACTGGTACCGGTGTCATGATCGGTTTACCATTTCAGACAATGGGCGATCTTGCCGGAGACCTTCTTTTTATGAAAGAATTTAATATAGACATGTGTGGTATGGGGCCATATATTGAACATGCCGATACTCCGCTTATTAAACATTCAGAAAAACTCATGCCACTGAAGGATAGATTTGATCTCACCCTCAAAATGATTGCTATAATCAGGATAATGATGAGAGATATTAATATTGTTGCTGCAACCGCACTTCAGGCAATTGATCCCAGTGGCAGGGAAAAAGCAGTTAAGATTGGCGCAAATATCCTTATGCCAAACATCACTCCGGGCAAATACCGCGACAACTATAAACTATATGATAATAAACCTTGTACAGACGATTCAGCTGAAGATTGTCAGAGTTGCCTCGAGGCTCGTGTCAGCCTTGCTGATGCAGAAGTGATATATGGTGAATGGGGCGATTCAAAGCACTACAAAATAAGACTTCCCAAGTAAAGGTTCTGGATTGCAGATTATTCTTTTTTGATTCTCAGAATAGTAATCCGTGTGTCAGGACAAGCTGCTTCAGTTGCTAATTTCCAGTCAAGTTTTACAGGTATCGGAAAAGATACTACCTGCAAATTTATATCCGAATTGTCCGGCAAAGCATCAAATTCATAAGTTATAGTATCAATCTGAATATACCACCCTCCACAACAGGCACACATTCTGGGATCTGGACCTATTATTATACCATTTGATTTATAATTACTTACATTTTCTGTAAGCGGCAACTTACAATGTAGGAAAATTGGCAAATAAGGATGTAGGAAAAATAGCAATTAAGAATGTCTCTTTTCCCAAATCAAACATATAAAAAAATCAAAGAACAAATACTCAAT
>Ga0187886_1000049_pt1 | contig 173935 bp, 149 predicted proteins | sample June2016WEW_20_1_FD_133001 | JGI IMG/M metagenome (GOLD analysis project Ga0187886, IMG submission 133001) | Peatland microbial communities from SPRUCE experiment site at the Marcell Experimental Forest, Minnesota, USA - June2016WEW_20_150 | ecosystem: Environmental > Terrestrial > Soil >...
AAGGAGTAATAATAGCTGGCAGGGTGGATTAGTAGTTTCTGCTGCAGATTTTGCAGACGTTGACGGGACAGAGTTAGCTCGTCCGCGAAAAGCAGATGGAAGTTTGCCAGATATGAATTTTCTGCATCTTGTAACAGGATCGGATTTAATAGACGCAGGTATAGATGTCGGAATTCCTTTTAGTGGTAAAGGACCGGATCTCGGACCATTCGAAACGCAGTCTGGTTCAACTAATCCTATTCCTGCATTTACCTCTGCCGCTGTTGAAAATGCAACACCCTCTCTTCTGGAAATGACTTATAATATGACTCTTGCCAATATTGTTCCAGCTTCATCAGTTTTTTCGGTTCTCGTTAACTCAATAGCCAGAACAGTAAATTCAGTTTCAATATCCGGAAGCAATGTTCTGTTAACTTTAGCAAGTGCAATAAAATTTGGTGATATTATCACAGTTTCCTACACAAAACCTGCAAATAATCCATTGCAGACAGTCACTGGTGGACAGGCAGCAAGTATTTCTGCCAAATCAATTACTAATAATATTATTAACCCAATTAAAGATGCAACTTCTGCTAAAATCGTTATGACCATAAGTCCTAATCCCGTCCACCATGTTCTTTCTATTTTATTTGTATACAGCAGTACATTCTCAATACAAGATCCAACAATATCCCCCCAGATTATCAGAATATTTGATACTGCCGGGAAACTTTTTATTGAGAAATTGTTAGTTACAGGTGTTTCAAATGTCCGGATGCCAATAAATCTTAGATCAGGTGTTTATAATGTCTTACTGTTATCAGGTAGTTTGGACATGGCATCACAAAATATAATAGTTTATAAGTAACATATTGTTTTATACGTGAAAATTTACCATTTTTCATTTTGTTTAAAGAAATATTTCTAACTCGTTTTATTCTTTCTTTTGATCTGTTAAATTTATTTATCTATTAATTTTAGATATAATCGTATTGATCGTAATTTTTGTTTAAAAATTCTTGAACGTTTTTTGCTTTAATAATTCACATATCAAGTGAACTATGGAGACTGAAATTTCTCTTACTTGCTCAGTTGGTTCATCAGTACTTTTCGTGCCAGGAAAATTCTGCTTTTTACAGTTCCAATCTTAAGGTTGATAGAATCTGCAATCTCTTTGTACTTGTAGCCTTCAATATACATTTTTAATGGGATCCTGAATTTATCATTTAATTGTTCTATTTTCCGGTCAATTTCAATAACTGAATAGGCTGAATCGGGATTATCTGAACCTGAAGAATTTGTCTGATTAATTAAAAATGACTCATCTGTACGATCACAACTAGTATTCTGCAAAACGTTTCGCCTGTAGCTATTAATAAAACTGTTTCTCATAATTGTGAATGTCCAGGCTTTCAGATATCCGGTATCTACAAATTTATCCTGATTCATTAGTACTTTCAGGAAAGTTTCCTGTACAAGATCTTTTGCATCAGCAGTACATAACCTGAGTCGGTATGCATACTTCAGTAAACTATGTTCAAGATCTATTAATTGTTTACGGAATTCAGTTGTTGTCATGTGTTTGGTTTTGGTTAGAAATACTTTTTACAAGTCAGAAGATTTGGATGAGACAAAAAATTACTAAAAATTGATTTATATATTTTATTTTTACAGATTCCGAGCTAACAAAATTCATGATGTTTAATTTCACTTTAATATAATGGATATTGTGGTACTAGCCTGGTTTTGATTCAGTTGGATAAAGGCGCATATCATCAAAAAAGGGAGTTCGTTTTTCTTCAACGCATTTTGCAGCATACAGATAAAGTGCGGCACTCCATGTTTGCCAATCCTGCCCCATAGGTTTACCGTCCTGTGCTTTTATCCATTCATTAAATCCAAAATCGACCTTTGCAGTGTTGGACATTTTAATAACATGTGTAAGCGTTACCAGTTTTTCACGGGCAAGAGTGTCCTTCTTCGCAGCCACAAGAGCTGCTATATAAAACCCGCATATAAATGGCCAGATACCTCCATTATGGTATTCTCCGGGTTTGTTAAATGTTGAATATCGTTTGTGCCAATCAGGATCTTCCGGTCTGGTAAAGGGGAAGAAATTGGGAGGAAGATCAACAGCCAGTTCACCACTTTTTTTCATTCCTTCACATTCCTCTTCTATCCAGGAAATCATTTCATCAGAACGAGAATGCGGAGCTAATCCGGACAGAATTGCAAGACTATTTCCAAGCAGGTCAAACCTTTCACTGCTATGGATCTTATATGACCATAAAGCATAGTAAGGCTTATGTTTTACGACAAGGCCTTCGTGAACATGACGATGCATCATTCCACCGGTAATAGTGAACCGGCTCATCTCTTTGTGCAATATGTCAGCTTTATTGTTTTTACCCAGGAGCCGGAGATAGCTATAAACAAGAGTGTTAACAAACAGTCCATATCCTAACACCCATTGCTCATCCCTCCAATCGCTTGTTGGCTGCTGGGCAACCAGGTACCTGTCAGAAGGGCTTTGATAATCCATCCAGATCAGAGCTTTTTCAACTGCATCATTAAGAAAATCAGGTTCACCCGATACTTTTCTGAAAATGCCAACACCCAACAAAAACAAAGGAGTGGAATCACTTGATCCACGGTCCTCTTTATCGTGAACAAGGGAAGGTATATGACCATGTTCTGTCTGGTTTTTTGCCAGCGTCTCCAACACCTTCCGGATGCTCTCCAGAAGCTTTTTGTTCTCAGATATTGCTATTCCAAAAACAGAAAACATCAGATCTCTCGTATATGGCTCCGGATATCCCCAGCCAGCAGTCCGCGGAAGTCCATGGTATGGCCCATGGGAATTATGAAGCAACACTTCAATAGCGGCCTTCTTTGCCTCATCAATCTCCAGTTGGTCTGCAGTCTGCATAGTTTTTAATCTAAGGTTTGTAAATTTGAAGATTTGAGAATGTGTCTATTTGAAGATTTGAAAAATTAAAATCAATTAAAAATCATTATTTTCCATTTTCAAATTATCTCATTTTCAAATTTTCAAATTATTTTATTCCTAATTTATCGTTCATTATCTGTATAAACCGTCTGGCTACAACACGATAATCAAAATTTTTCACAACCCGCTCTCTGGCCGCTTTGCCCATTTTTTCGCGTAATGCTGCATCAGTCATAAGAACCATCAGATATTTACCAATATCATGGACATCTGCACGGTAGTCTACTATACGAGGCTCTTTAAATACCACTCTGTGTTTTTCTTCAAATCCTGATTCATCCCCAAGAGTAACCTGGTCAATAACTATTTTCTGTGCTACATTGGCAAGGAAAGCTGTTTCGCCATGTATAAGTGTATCAAGCATTCCCATAGCCTTTATACCTATTACCGGCTTTTCGCATGCGCCTGCTTCGACCTGAGGCATTCCAAATCCTTCAAGCCGGCTAGGTGCTGCATATATGTCGCATGCTCCAATCAGATAAGGCATGAATTTCCGTGAAATAGTATTTGTTGCATAGATGACACTCTTTTCAATTCCAAGTTGTGCTGCCATGTCCAGATCAGTTCTGTTTTGTTTCTGAGTTCGCGGCTGGGGCCATACTTTACAGACATATTTCCAATCGGGCGCTTTAGTATCAATAATAGCAAGTGCCTGCATTACTTCCTGTGCCCCTTTTGAAGCAGCGTCGCCACCGACAGTGAGAATCATTATCTGATCGGGTGAGATACCCAGCGATTCACGCACAGCCAAAATCTTCGGATCGTCCTTACTGTGAGGGATAAAATTATCTGTATTACATCCAACAGGTAACACTTCAATTTTATCACCATTGATCCCGTCGCGTACATACATCTCCTTCACCCAATTCGAAGTTACCAGTATAAGTGGAAGAGCATTTAAAACCTCCTGATAGTTTGCAATATAACCATCGGCAACCAGCCATGGTACCGGTTGCACACCATACCGTTGCGGGTGAAGAACCAACTGTGGTGCGTGGCCCCAGTAACCTACACCAACAACAACATTTGGTTCAAACCAGCGATAGTACCATTCCTTCTCCTGTGCTGATTCGAAATGAACAGCCTGTGCATCAACACCCATTTCAACAAGTCCCCTGTATAGAAGATCTCCCTGGGTCGCAAGCCCGCCAGGGGAAGGAGGATAATCATATAACAATAATACTTTCATAAAAAAATAACTTGAAAATTTTCAAATTGGCTCATTTTCAAATTGATCAAGCCATATTTTTGCACTGTTCGGATCAGTAAATTGCCAGAATGATTCTGCCCTGGGTGTTGTTTCTGCTTCAAAACCACTTTTTTCAAATCCATATATTTCGGTGATTATACTATATTTTCGAAGCCATATCCGTTTCTTAAGTGACCGGTAGATACTGGCATTTTCCACAGCCACTGGATAGTTTTTTTTGTTGTCATCGGTGTAAGCAAACGTCCATAATTCGCTTGCTGATATTTTACAAGTATACCAGAGTTTAATTACTGCTTTACCTGCTTCCTCATGCCTGAGGTGTCTTGTGTATTCTCCGGTTGGATTATGAGAAATTATCAGGTCGAAATGCTTTGCAGGTAATAAGTTCAGTATAGTTTGTTCAACTTCACTTTCCTCCAATGGCTTCTGTTCAGGGCCATCATCAAGTTCGCCCATAATTCCTTCCGATTTAAGAGTTCTTATTGCATCATAAAACCTTATCGATCGGTCTTTATCGTTTCCCCTGGAAAGACAAACTATAAACCATTGCCAGGCCGGATGACTCAGTATTGTCCCACCGGCCCATAATGTTTCATCATCGGGGTGAGCTACTATAACGGCAACTGTTTTTGAGTTTTTTTTACCCGTTTTTTGAGTTTTTAAGTTCATTCAGGAGTTCATTTAAATTAATAGAAGCGTAGCTAGATGAAAAGTCTGACATGCCATAAGGAACAATAAGACTATTATTGTGAATAATAGAACCACAGGAATAAACAACATTAGGCACATAACCTTCTCTCTCTGCATTATTGGGAGCCAGTAAAGGTGTTTTTAGCCTGCCAATTTCTATTTCAGGGTTACTAAGCTCATATAATGATGCTCCTAAAACGTATTCTCTCATGGGTCCTACTCCGTGTGTTATAACCAGCCAACCTTCTGTTGTCTCGATAGGCGATCCACAATTTCCTACCTGTACCAGTTCCCATGGATATTTAGGCTTCTGAATAAGTTTAGCTTCGCGCCAGACATTGATATTATCCGAATAAGCCAAATAGTTATTTACTCCATCTGTTCTGCACAGAATGGTATAGTTACCATTTATCTTTCTTGGAAACAATGCCATTCCTTTGTTCTGTGCGAGTTCTCCATGAATGGGCAAACCATTGAAATGATAGAAATCTTTGGTTGCAAGCAGCTTTGGTAATATGGACATACCATCATAAGCAGTATACGTAGCATAGTAAGTTACTTCACCATTTTCATCTGTGAATTTGACAAAACGTGCATCTTCAATGCCATTTTTTTCAGTATCAGAAATCGGGAAAATAACTCTTTCGGAAATTGCCGAATCAAGTGAAAATTCAATTTCATAATGTGACAGAGCCAACCACATCATTTGATTAATAATTAATTCTTTATTTGGTGGAAGTCGATGCGTTTTTCTTATCTCTTCCACAGCCTTTTTCAGTTCACCATAAGTAAATCTGTCGCCCAATTTTTCTAATACAAAAAGCGGAGAAAGTTTATTGTCGAAATCACGCATTTCATCAAGCTTCTTAATAAATGATTCTTTATTGTAAATATGCCTTTTGATCCGCTCCGCTTCTGCCAACATCGTTCCGACAGGTTCAGTAATCAGATCATTATTTTTATCAATAATAGCCGAACGAAAAACAATTGATGAAATATGACCTTCACCCGTAGCCCTGAAACTAAAAATCACTCTTTTCTCATCCGGGCCCAATTCCGATTGATCGGGATCTTCCACTATTGATGGATTAAAAAATGCTGTCGATTCAATTGAGTATTCCATTGTTAAATATGAGCCTATAAGCGCTTTTCGTGATTGATTTATTTTGCCTGGTTTTATTCCCAACTCATCAAACAGGTTAGCCAGTTTATTAAAATGTGTTTCAAATATCATTGATATATTCCTGTGACGCCTAGAATAACCTCTCAGTACCTGACTTAATACTATAAATACTTCACGATCAGACATAGCCAGTACATTGCGGATAATATTTTTACTTCTTTCATTTGAAATATAAAAGAAGCGGGCGATTACCCTGGTAGGATCAGGTAAAAATTTACTATCCTTTCTGGTCACAGTAACTTGCATGGTTCTTTGGTCTTATTTTAACCTTAATTATTTATAAAAAATGTTTAATCCTAAATCAGGTATTTAAGGAAGATGTCCGGTTTTTCATTTTATTTCATCATTGAAATGTTTTTCAGCGCTTTGCTTTTTTCTTGGTTATTCCATATGCATTTGTAATGAAGTAATTTGAAGTCGACAAGTTCGAGTTTTCTATTGCCGGCAGAACCTTTGCTTCTTTTTTAATCGATTTCTTTTCACTAAAACCTGGAAATTGGCTACCCGATGTTTTATCCGGATTCTTATGTTTTTCCACCGTCAATCGTGCCATCAGGTAACTTACTGTTGATTCTGCTCCCTGATTGAGGTTAACATGAGCTTCTTCCAACCCATCGTGACAACCGCCGGTACAGGGATTATAGATTATCTGATGTAAGCGGTTGTTCCCTAAAAACCAGTTGAATGCAGTTTCCATATTCAAGAGGTAGTCTTCGTCAGCAAATACATCGTAGAATTCACTTAATGTCATAATTGTATAGGCAACATCAATTGGTTGTTCACCAAAATGACCTGCTACCTGTCCTTTTTGCAGCCAGTTCTTGTTAGAAATTACTTCTATACCATTTTTATTAAAGGTTTGCAACAAAAGAAAATTAAGGGAAGATATGGCAATGTCTTTATAAATGGTTTCTCCTGTTAACAACCATGCATATAACATAGCCTCAGGCAAAACGCTGTTAGCATACGTGAGATATCCTTCAAACCAGTTCCATTTTCCAACTGACTCATGTTTATACATCTGTACCAACCGTTTTGCCAGTGTTTTTACAAGAGTGAGATATTCTCGCGATTTTGAAGTACCACAGCAGTAATACAAACCTTTAATGGCAAAAGCCATAGCTCGGGTGGAATGCATCGATTCTACATGAGGTAATATTTCTTTAATGATCGCATTGGCCTCAGATACAATATCCTCCGAAAGTAAATCCTCTACTGAGACTAAATACCCAAGTGCCCACAGAGCCCTTCCATTAGCATCGTCTAAATTGGTAACTTTGTTTTGATCTGAAAATTTGTTTTCATAATCAACGTAATTTAAAAAATCGCCGGAAGGTTGCAGACACCGTCTAATAAAACTTAGATATTTTTGTATGTAGAACATACTCTTTTCATCGCCGGTCAATTTAAAATACATACACATTGCAACAAGTGCCCTGGCATTATCATCCAGGGTATAACCGGAACTGAGATCAGGCTGATTGATTTTTGAAAACTGGATAATCCCGGTATCGGTCGTCATTAGTTTTATATGGTTAAGGTTTATAGCCGGGAGATTATATTGTATTCCAATTTTATCGCCAGCTATCTTTTTGAACATCATGGTATGTTCAACGGCAATATTTTCCCATGCTGTGGGTACTATTTTCTGCAAAGTATTTATTGTGATATTCCTTCGTAATGGGGCATCATTCAATAACCTGATAACCCCATCGGCTAATTGTTGTGAATTGCGAAAATCAATAATAATTCCTGTATCCTCTGTCAATACTTCCTTTGCATGAGGAATAGGTGTAGAAATGATAGGACAGCCGCAACTCATAGCGTAAGCAAAAGTACCGCTTACAGCCTGATTAGGATCGTTAGAGGTAAACAGGTAAATATCCGTAAGTTGTAAATATTCAAGCAGTTCAGGCAATGCTAAATAACTGTTAATAAATATTACATGATCCTGGAGGGAATTTTTTTCTACAATTTGCTCAAGACTTTCCCTATATTTTTCTCCTTCTTCTTTTTTAACTTCAGGATGTGTTTTTCCGATTACCAGGAATTTAACATCTGGACTGGCTTTTATAATGGCAGGCAAAGCGATTAATGTAGTCTCAATACTCTTCCCCGAACTTAGCAGGCCAAAAGTAGTAAGGACTTCATGTCTTTCCAACCCATATTTTTTTTTCAATAATTCTTTATTGACGTGAAGAACCAGATGAGTGCCATGAGCAATGACTGTTATTTTCTGATGTGGTACATTATACATATCTGTTAAGAGCCGTGCAGAATTATTGGTCATAACCACTATTGATTCGCAAATAGCTGAAATTTTTCTTATTTCTAATTTTAACAGTATATCAGGATTTGGCAGCACTGTATGAAAAACTATGATAACCGGCTTAGAAAGTTCGTCCAGAAATTGCAGAAATGTGTGCTCCTGAGCTTTATAAAAGCCAAACTCATGTTGGATCAGGATGATTTTGATTTGATCATCACTGTTAATTTTTAATGCCAGTTTTCTATATCTTGCTGCAATTGATGTCTTAAGAATATATTTTACTTCACCCGGGTATTCATAATTAGTGTCACTCGATTCCAATGCACACACTTTAATAGATAATGAATTACTGAATTTATTATTAAGTGCCTTTATCAAATCCTGAGAATAGGTTGCTATGCCACATTCCCGGGGTGGATAAGAGGTGATAAACAAGATTTCAGGCAGATCATTAGTATGATCCTGTATATAATTTAGTTCATTTCTTATCAGCGCAAGTTGTGGATATACTATATTTCCCGGGCCAATCAACTCTTTGTATTGATTTACACTATTTTTGGATTGATTGGAAACGGTTTTATTTTTCATCTTTAACAGTATGTGCTAATAATTCTGCCAATAATGCGGATAAACTCAAGGAGGCACAGGCAATACGTGAATCAGCCGCTCCGTAATAAATAAATAAAGTATCTCCAAACAACGCAGTACCCGTAGGAAAAACCACATTATTAACGTCTCCTTTTAATTCCCATTCATATTCTGGTGAAAACAAAGCATAAGGCAACCGCGCTATCACTCTGGCAGGATTATTTAAATCAAGCAAGGCTGCTGCACAAGCAGAATAAACAACCCCTCTTTTAGTTTCTTCGGCTCCATGGTAAATCAACAACCAGCCGTGGTCTGTTTCAATCGGAGGGCAGCCACTGCCAATATAGCTTGACTCGTGGGCAAAGACAGGATCGAGGACAATATGATCTTGCAGTTTAAGAAAATAATTTTCCCAAAATTCTTTGGTGAGATCCTTTAAGCTTTTTACAGAAACGATTTGAATGCCTGGTCTGATACGGTGAAGAAATACCAGATTGCCTTCGATTCTTCGGGGGAAAAAAACTAGATTTTTATCCCATAGCATCACTTTTTTTTTAGGATCAGCGTTTGGGTTGTAAAACTTGTTATCGTGGTAATATTTTTCATTAACTCCACCTTCTGATTTTATTAGAAATACAAATCTAGCAAAGGTGATGGGAGGAACAATGAGTCCCTGTTTTTTAAAATGCATTAAATCTTCCGATGTAGCTAAGGCCCCACGGGCATTTGTTCCATCGTACCCGGTGTAGGTCATATAATAAATGTCATCAATCTTCACTATACGGGGATCTTCTACTCCATGCGATTCATATCCGAATTCTGGGACCATAAAAGGCTTATCCCACCGTTCAGCAATTGTCAACGGGCCATCGAGCCTGCAATAACCAATACTTGAATGATTTCCTTTTTGCACTGCACGGTAAAAAAGATGAACATTGTCACCCTCGCGTATTACTGCCGGATTCAGTACCCCTCCGTTCTCAAATTCCAAATCAGTTTTCTCAAGTATTATACCTTCTTTTTTAACATCTATCATGTAGATTTCATTTTAATTTTTTTTATAATCTGTGTGATTTTTAATAATGGAGGCATAGTGTCGCCTAATAAAAATCCCCATGGTTTCAAAGGTTCTATATGGTCGCAAATGAGTTTTACAATGGCAAGTAACGGCATGGAAAGAAACATACCAGGTATGCCCCAAAGAGCATTTCCCGCAAGGACCACTATTACAGAGAAAAGCGCATTGATTTTTATTTTTGATGCAACTATATATGGAACGATGTAGTGATTGTCTATCAGTTGGATGAAGTAGTAGGCTGCCAGAACATAAAAAGCGTACCAGGGTGTTGGTTTGGTGACCAGGGCAACCATCATGGGCATTGCTACTGCAATTATCCCCCCTATATACGGAATGGCATTGAGTAATGCTGCAAGAATGCCAAGAATGAAAGCGTATTCAATTCCAAGTACCAAAAGAGCTGCGGTATTCATTATTGCCATCATAACAGCTTCAATAACCAGTCCCACAAGATACCGTTGAATAACAGTTTTGATCTGAGTAACTATTTCCCTCACATGACTTTCGTAATTTGATCCGGAGAGCCTGCGGATAAACTCAATCAATATAGGTTGATAAAATAATATCATAAAGATGTAAAATGGTATTAAAAACAATACTACCAATCCGTTACCGAGGACGACTATTGTTTGCCCGATTGCAGCGGTACTGATATTGACTAATTCGCCCGCCGTTTTTGTGATCCATTCATGGATCTTTTGTGGGTCTTTATCGAAATAATCAGCAGCGTCAGAGATAGTCTGGTTAAGTATTGATGTAAATTTATCGACCAGGGTCGGCCATGATTCGCTAAACTTGCTTGCCTGCGAAATTAAAACAGCGCCAAAAGCGGCAATTACTAAAAAGGTAAGCAACATAGTGATCACAATAGCTAATACCCTGTTTATTTTAATCCGTACAAAAAAATTTACAACCGGATGGAGCACAATTGCAATAATTATTGCGAAAACGATTGGGATAATAATGCTTTTAGCGATGTACAATATCGCTAGTAAAGCAATTAAGCCAACCAGAAAAATGGTAACCTTTGCGTAATATGGTAATTTTAATTCTTCACCTGACACGGCTTCTGGAATTCATTTCTCTTTTGCGGAGAAAATGTTGAAATATGGCATGGCCGACTGATTTAATAATGTCAGAATTTTGAGTAACAACATTTGTTATACCAAACTGCAAAAGAGAGCCGATAAGCTTTCTAAAAATATTGCCAGATGTCCCTACAAATATTTTCTTTGAAAGGAAACCGCTGGCTAAACCCATGGCAGTACCTGAAATGTTATCGATCAGGTATGGCGATGAAGAGATTTCCTTCAAAGTTTTCTTCAGAATATTAATAGGTTTTAAACTTTCGTATGTAAGGTAGAATTGTTCTTTTAATAGCTGACCTTTAATACCTTGCTCAATTTCTAATAATTGAATTGCATTTTTAAGCCCGGCAATGGAAGTTATGTTTTGCATGTGATTTTATTTAAGCACGTGTCTAATGAAATAATTACCGACAAGCCTCTTAAGCCATTTATGCATGAAGAAATGAACAATGATCCCTGTAATAATATAAAAAGCAGCTACAACAAAGAATCCATAAAATGTTTTACCAAGGACTTCGCCCAGCCATAAAGCTAATCCCAGGTTAAGAAAAAGCATGAATGATGCAATCAGGGCAACGACAACAGAATGAGGTATTAAAGTAGAAACGACATCCGTTGTTTTGTCAAGTGCTTTAAGTTTTACTAACTCATAGCTTGTTTTACCGTATTCAGTAGCTCTTTCCAGCAACGATTCAAGCAACTTAGTATTATCTTCCATGTCTTAGTCTCGATAAAGTTGTACGTTCACCAGCATAATCAATTATGTGTCACTTTTGAAGTGCTGGTTGAAATTGTTAAAAGGAATACAGTTTCTTCCTGCGTAGAGAGAGAGTACTTTATGTGTTCATTAAGTGTCATCAGTTGACCTTTATTAAGAGTCACAGTGTCCTTACGGATATGAAACCTTAAGTGGCCCTTAACTATCTGAAAAGTAATTGAGTCATTTGACTGAAAGGATTTTATTTCTGTTCCTTCATGTATCACGGTAAGAATAATCTGCTTATCGCGACTTTTCAAAAGAGTCAAAGCATTAAGTTCGCCATTTGCCCAGGTATAACTTTGTTTCATAGTATCAACTAAGGACGGCAAATCAAAACCTAACAATGTACAATTAGATGACCTGTTATCCTTTGCATGAGGAATATTAGTCTTCAATGTTTCTATTTCCATGATTTTTATCCCGTTTATAATGTTTAAAATAAATGGGGAACATTTTAGCTGGTTGCGGTTTTTGTTCCTTTTTTAACTTCATTTACTTTAGCTTTGGCTTGTTCGGAAAAGTCCGTAACTTCTTCCTTTACCTCATCAACTTTGGTGGAAACGTTATCAAGAAATTCATCGAATTTTTCTCTTAATGCATCCACATAATCTTCGCTTTTTTTATAGATCTTTTTCCGTGTATTCCAACCTTTGTCGGGAGCAAATAAAATCCCAAGTAATGCACCGGCAGCGACGCCTGCCAATACGCCTAATAATACTTTTCCTGAACTCATAGTCTTATTTTTTAATTATTAATAATAATGTGATTATATTAAAGAACTTTTCTTCTTTGTATTACTCTGAGTATTAATTCAATAATTGAAATAATAAATACGATGAGTATCGTTTCTCATCTACAATACCCGATAAATCGTATTACCTATACAATAATCATGGCTACTGCTATTAAAAAACAGATTTGCCATGATTTTTGTTCAATTATTTATAATAAAATAATCACTAACAATACAATAAGAATTATTGCACCTGCTGAAACATAAACTACGCCTCCATTCCTATGGTGACGTCCTGTTTCACGTATTTCAACCTGTGAATTTTTCTTGTCATGCGAAATCAATTTTGAATTATCCATTGTATTAAATTGGTCAACCCTTTTCAGCAAGGCTTTGACTCCTGCTGATTCTACAGGCTCAGGTGGTTTTGTAACACCAGAAGATGAAGGTTTATCAGTAGTTGCAGCATTCGATTGAAACGTAAGTAATGTTAATGACAAGCAAGTTGCCATTAAACAAATTGCAAATTTTTTCATGATAGTTTTTTTAATTATTAGTTGCTTTAAAGTACCCTCCGGCCTTGAATAAGTCTAAGGATTATTGCAATTATTGCAATAACAAGAAGTATGTGTATAATGCCACCGGCGCTATAGCCGATAAATCCGATTGCCCATGCAATAATCAAAATTACTGCAACGACGTAAAGTAAATTTCCCATGATTGTAAGATTATTTGTTAATGTTATTCTGTTTAGAAATTTTATTAATTTTATTTATGTTGTATTTGTGAGTAAACTATTACACTGACAAAGGTATTTCTCTCAATTCCCTGAACCATTACATAATTTTTGGAATAAGTTACATCATTCACACATTTGAGTTAACAGCGACGAAACCTCCATTTCATTGCAGCTTATTCTTATCTGCTTTTACAATGAAAGTCTTTATCCGACTATTACTTCCTCAGTTGGTCTGATGATTACAGTTGAAACTTATCAGTAGACAATACAACTTGCGTACCCGGATATTGAACACTTGCATCATCTTCAGCTGTTATAAATACCTGGACTGGTTTATCTGAAGATACTGTCTTAAAAGATCCTTTAAGCTGTTTTGACATGAAGCCTTTTGAACTATTTAACTGTCCAACATTTTTCGTTAATCCCCTGTCAGTAACCATCCAGACTATATAGGTTAGTTTTGATGGTGTCAGTCTTGTGGATTCAGCTAAATCTGTCAGAGATATCTGAATAACGTAATTCTTGTTATTGTCACTTTTTACCTTTACTGTACCTCTTGCTGCCGGAGCAACCGTTGAATTTAAGAAACTAATATTTGTCGCACACGAGTTAAATAAAAACACAATCATTATTGCAAAAATACCCAGTAAGGTATTTTTTGTCAGGTTTTTCAATCTTGTCTTTTTCATTTTGTTTTGGTTTTATAAGTGAGAAAAAAATCATTCAAGTTTCTTCTATTATTGATGTGTTCTTTTTTTTTTTGAGTTTAGATGGGGAACGATTTTTCTAAGTACAAAGTTGAGACGTATAATTCCGAAATGTGTTACATAATTCCTGAAAAGAGTTACAACATTCACACATTGGAAGCAATGAGGAAAGATTAAAGAAAAAAGAGGATATTCTATCTTCTACTGGTATATCACTGGTGCCGGTTTCCCAATTACAAAATCCCGGAAACCGAAATCAGTTGTGCTGAATGAGTTCATTTTAAAAATATCCTGTCCGATGCCGGGAATTAATGGGTAAAATGAAATGGATATCTGAAATGTATTAAAAACCAGGTTTTCATTTTTTATTAAAACGCCAAAACCAATCTGTGAATATAATTTGCGGTTTTTAAATCCTGATATTGCATCACCAAGCATACCAACAGAACAAACCAGAAAGGGTCCAAAATGGAATCCGATAAAATTCCATGGAGCATATGATTGTGTTTGCAACATAAACAGGAGACGGTGAGTACCTGAAAATCCTGTACTGTTAAATCCATCAATTCCCTGACCATTATTGAGAGTTAAACTATCGTATGAGAACCTGTTTAAGCCTATTGTAGCCTGTGGTTTTACAAATTGCCTGAATTTCCATTTCCCAATTTCAAATAATCCTGTGAAATAATTTACACCAAAAGTAATAGCACCCTGTTCAGATTTTGATGCGCGAAAGAAAGTTCCGTATTCAAAGTTGGTACTCAGGTATCCCCATTCATTATAATCTCCAAAGGAAAACCGTAGTCCTAAATACGGCCGCCAGGAATTATCTCTTAACTGGTAACCTCCGGTCAATTCAAAAACCTGTCCGACCGGGACATCTTCGATAGTACCGTATTTAAAAATATATGTATCCTGAACATATTTACGTGTTGAAATTCCTATTCCGGCTAAGTAAAAATCTTCGTTGGAATAAATATGTAACGGGTCATTAATATCAGTTGGTTTTAGTCGGTAATGGATACGCAGATAACGGGCAGATAATATTAAATTAGTTGCCAGTTCCTCCTCTGTAGAGCCTTTGAAAATACGGATTGCCTTACCCGCCCAAAAATCCTGTGTTTTAAATTTTAGATTCAAAGGAACTAATACTGGAGTCACACCTTCCAGTGAATCTCTTTTGACCTGAGTAGCAAATGATATACCTCCTGCCCACATTGTATAGGGAGAATAAAACGGGCGGTCAAAGGCCATGCTCCTCCTGATATTTCCGTATCCGTCAACTTCATAGTGCAAGTTTGAGTTGATGTAGGTGGTCATTATAGTCGGAATGAAATAATTGGTACGAAACGCACTTATTCCGGTAGTGAAATTTCTTGAGAAGACATTCTGAAACTCGTGACCGAATCCTAAAAAGTTATTATCTGTCAGACCAATCTTCATTCGCGATGTTGAAATGTCTGCCTGAGGACTGATACTCCAGTTATCCAATTCGCGAATAAAAATATCCACTGAATCGGATTTTACTCTGGGAGAAACAACATAAAAAGAAACATCGTGAACAAATTTCTGGATACGGATCAAACGCTCCGACTCTTTGACATAATAAGAGTTAAACGGTTCATTTTCACGAATAAGTAACAGGTTTCGGATCGTAATAAGCCGCGATTTTATATGTAAATAATTCCCCGTTTTAGTTAATCTGTTTTGTGATGCCTTAGTCGTGTCAGTGACTGAGTAACCGAATGGATCCAGCGTAACAATGTTGATCCTCCGGATAATTTTACCCTGAAAGGTGCTGTATGGTTTCTGTATCAGCTTTTTATAACTTTTCTTTTTAACTTCTTTTTTTGTTATGATAGTAACCGGTTTAAAAATTAACCGGTACATAAACGTATTAAACTTGTTCCGTTTCGAATAGGATTCAATATTCTTATAAAGATGAGTTGAGTCCTTTTTAACAGGGATTTCTTGTGCAAAGGCAAAAGCACTGATAAAAACTGAAACAAAAAACAATATGAAAATTTTTTTGAACCACATTTGCATTTGCCATATTTGAATACTTTATCTGTAAAATTATTTTTTCTTTTTAACAATTGCTTTTTGTTCTTCTGCCTTTTTTTCTGCAGAATCAACCTTGACTTTTTCGGCTGCTCTTACTTTCCTTTTATAATATCCTCTAAAAAGAAAATTTTCTTTGGCTGCATTCATATTTTCATCCAGCCCTTTACTGCTCTTTTTAAGATTCACGATTGTCTGATTAATATTTTCTGCAATTGTTGAATCCTGGATAAATCTCCCGAGAGTTCCATTTCCACTATTCACTTTCGTCATAATCTCTGCTAATTGAAATGAAACAATTGCAGCATTATCTGCTGTAACCTGCAAGCTTGCCATAATGGCATCAGGCTCAACCGGTTCTTTTGATGCAATTTGCTGACCGTCTTTTGCTAGAGCGGCATCAGAACTGCCTTGAGTAATAATTAATATACGGTCTCCGATAAGTCCTGCGGAACCGATGGCTGCTTCACAATCTGATTTAATGAACTTCTGAACATTTTTTTGAATTAACATGTCAACCTGAACAGTTGAATCATTAATTATTTTAATGTTGTCTACAGAGCCAACATTGATTCCTGAAAAACGGATATTATTTCCAACCTGCAATCCGCTCACATTATAAAAAGTTGTAGTAAGTTTATAGACAGGAACAAATAGATTTTTCTGCCTTCCTATTATGAAAACAGCGACTACGAAAATCATCAGTCCGCCTGCAATAAACAGTCCTAACCGTACTTTGAATTTAGTTGTGTGCTTTTCCATATTTTATGTTTTTAATTCTGATACTTATTAGTTGATTATTTAAAGAATGATTTTATTAATGCGTCATTAGACTTTTCAAACTCTGCTAATTCTCCTTCCATATAAACTTCACCATCATGCAACATGATAACGCGGTCGGCTGTATTGCGGGCGCATTCTATATCATGTGTTATAATGAGGGAAGAAGTTTTATATTTTTTCTGAACGTGGTTGATGAGTAAACTTATTTCATCTGATGTTGCCGGGTCAAGCCCGGTTGTCGGTTCATCGTATAAAATGATCATGGGGTCAACTACAATTGTTCGTGCCAGGCTGATCCGCTTACGCATTCCGCCTGATAACTGCGATGGCATTTTATCCAATGCATCAGCTAAACCAACATTTTCCAATGCTTCTGTAACTTTTTCGTTAATCTCTTTTTGAGTGAGATCCCTTTTTATTCTCCGTAACGGGAATTCAAGATTTTGTCTTACAGTCATGGAATCATACAATGCACCACTCTGAAAAAGAAAACCAATTTTCTTTCGCAATTCTCCTAAACTTTCAATGTTTAATGCACTCACATCTTCTCCCAGCACATTAATTGTTCCAAAGTCAGGGTTAAATAAACGAACAATACATTTTATCAGGACAGATTTTCCAGAGCCGGATTTTCCAAGTACTGCCAGGTTTTCGCCATTAAAAAGCTTTAACGATACATTTTTTAATACTTCTTGTGTACCAAATCCCTTCCTGAGGTTATTTATTTCAATAACCTGTCTTGAGCTTTTCATTTTAGCTGGAGTGACAGCCGCAGTTTGGATAGGATTCATTAATTTTCAAATTTTCAAATTTTCAAACTAGATTACAGTAAATCGGTAATTTGTACTGCAACCAGGTCCACAATTATCACAAGCAAAGAGGATAGCACAACTGCTGAATTCGCAGCAATACCTACACTTTCTGTTCCACGACCGGCGGTATATCCTTTATAACATCCTACTAAACCAATCACCGCACCGAAAAAGAACGATTTTATTATAGCCGGCAATAGATCAATAAACTCAAGATGGCTGAATGCCTGTGAGCAAAACAAAATAAATTTAACATCTCCTTTAATATTTGCTCCAACCCAGCTTCCAAATATACCAAGAGTATCAGCATACAACACTAATACGGGTATCATCAATGTAGCTGCCAGTACTCTCGTAACAACTAAAAATTTCATGGGATTAGTGGATGATACTTCCATTGCATCAATCTGCTCTGTAACTTTCATTGAACCTAACTCTGCGCCCATACCTGAGCCAATTTTACCTGCGCATATTAATGCCGTTATTACCGGTCCCATTTCCCTGATGAGAGATACAGCTACCATTCCGGGAAGTAAGGAAACTGCTCCAAAATGTACAAGTGAAGGCCGCGCCTGAATTGTAAGCACCAACCCCATAATAAATCCGGTCACTGAAATAAGGGGTAATGATTTGTACCCGATCTGAAAAGCCTGACGTAAAAATTCTTTGAATTCAAAATTTCGGGAAAAAGTTTCTTTAAACGTACGCGCCAGAAATATAAAAAAATCAGCAACATCTGTTAAAAAGTTGTTTGCCTCAACACGTTTTGCTATTGCTTTTTCGCTAAGTTTTATGGATTGCTCCTTTGCAATGCTTTTTACCTTAATAACAGGATTAATTTTTTTCATGATAAGATTTGATTTCATCCGTACCAATTTGATTCAATATGCCCGGATAATTTGTCCTGATGATACATGAGAACTGGTCCCGATTTTTGAATTCACACATGTCTGTATTTTTGTAAAATACATCTGGTTCACAGCACTATACAAGACTATTAAAACCTAAAAAGTCGCCGTTTAACGATTCCCGGTAAACGATGACTTTTAGAACTAAACCTTTAATTAAAGTGCTGCAATAATTTTATGCAATTCTTCTTTTGTTTTGCCTAGCTTTTTTTGAAGTTTCCCGAACATCTCGTCTTTCTTGCCTTCTGCAAACATCAGGTCATCGTCAGTTAAGACTGCAAATTTCTGTTTGAGCCTGCCTTTTTGCTCATTCCAGTTTCCTTTTACTTCAGTTGTGTTCATTTTCCTGTGTTTTAAACTGTGAATGAATTTTCACCATACAAAGGTGAGTTCATAAATTCAGGAAAGTGTTACATAACCTTGGAAATAAGTTACATCATTCACATATTTTAGTATTACATCTTCTCCATATACCAGCTTAGTGCCTTTTCTATTTTCTGATAATGAAAAATGGTGGTAATGGCTTTTTGTAATCGTATAAAAGCAGTTTCACTTTTAACAATATAATCAAAAGCCTGGTGTTTCATACAATTTACGGCCACTTCAATTTTGTCCTGGGCGGAAAGTATAATAACAGGTATCTGGGGATTAGCTGTTTTTATTCTATCGAGCGTTTCTAAACCATCGATTGCATTTTTATCAACACTATTGAGAAGGTAATCTAAAATTACAACATCCGGATTTTGTGATATATTTTCAAGACAAAGTTCTCCTGTAGCAAATGTCTGAATGGTAGTTTCAGTACTTTGTGCGAATTCAATTTCTAAGGACTTTAAAAAGAGTACATCATCATCAACAAGAAAAAGCAGCGTTTTTTTTTCGTTCGTCATCAGTTTGTTTTATTAATCAAATTATACTCTTCTTCTAATTCTTCGCAAGCTTGAGTGCAAACATTATTAACCTGGGCAACCAACTCTTGTACTTCATCAAGATGTTGTTGTGTACTTGAATATTCCTGAATTTTTTTTGCAATGTTTTCAAAATCTTTATGTATTCCCATTATAGAAAATGAAGGAATTATTTTATGCACTGCTGAGTGTAATGAATCCCAATCTTTATTATGCAAACTTTGTTTCATTTTTATGACCAAAGGCGGAGTTTGCTCCCGATAAAGCTCAATCATTTCCATCATCAATTCCCGATTACCTTTAGTGCGTTTTTTTAAAAAAGTCAAATCAACACATTTTGACCTGGCAACAGCGAGAAGTGTAGGTTTCTTTAATAAATCAACTATTTTATCATACAATAACCTTTCGTCAACAGGTTTTGAGATGTAATCATTCATGCCTACAGCTTTGCATTTCTCTAAATCAGCAGTGGTTACATCAGCAGTTAAAGCGATGATGGGAATTTGAGAATTCATTTGGTTTCGTATAAACCTGGCAGCTTCAAACCCATTCATTTCAGGCATCTGCAGGTCCATCAAAATAATATCATACGATTTATTTTTTAGTTTTTCAATAGCTGTTTTTCCGGTACCTGCAATATCGTGTTCAAATCCGAAATCGTCCAAAAGTGTTTTCATCAGTAATTGATTGAGTGGTATATCTTCAACCACCAATACTTTTATGTCTTTAACTTCCTGGTACAATTCCAATGTCTCTGTTTCCGATTCGGCTTCAGCTTTTGTTTTCAGAAAAGGCAAAATAAAACTAAAAGTAGAGCCTTCTCCCAGTTTACTTTTTACGGTTATTGTTCCACCTTGCGTTTCTACTAATTGTTTAGCAATAGCAAGTCCCAGGCCTGTTCCTCCATATAACCTTGCAGTATCGCTGGATGCCTGCTGAAAGTTCTCAAAAATATGTTCTATTCTATTTTCTGGTATTCCAATTCCGGTGTCAGTAATTGTAAATTCAATAACTACTTTCTCTTCATCTTCGTTCAGTAATTGAACACTAATCGTAATTTCTCCTTCTGTTGTAAACTTTACTGCATTGCTGACAAGGTTTAAAATAATCTGATGCAAACGAACAGGATCACCAACCACCACCTTAGGAATTCTGTTGTCATATTTTTTTATCAACTTCAGGTTTTTTTCCTGAATTTTTATTTCGAACACGTGAAGCATGGCTGATACTGATGTAGCCATTTTGAAAGCAATCTGTTCAAATATCATTTTTCCTGCATCCACTTTTGCAAGGTCGAGTATGTCGTTAATCAGCACGATCAATGCATCACCACTCATTTTTATGGCGGTTAAATATTCTTTTTGTTTTGCAGTTAACTCTGTTTTCAACAACACTTTTGTAAATCCGATAATCGCATTCATTGGAGTGCGAATTTCATGGCTCATGTTTGACAAAAATTGCTGTTTCGATCTCACCGCATTTTCTGCTATTAGTGTGGCACTTTCGGCTTTTATTTTTGCCTCTTCAGCTATTCCTGTTGTCAACTCGGCAAACACAATCGCTTCTGTCAGTTCTGTTGCAATTCTTTTTTGAACAGTGATATCTCTTGCCACTACAACTACACCAAGCACATTTCCTCTGTCATCTTTATAAACCGATCCATTAAATAATACATCTGTCAGCTTGCCTTCTTTATGGCGAAGAGTAAGTGGAGAATCGGCAACAGATCCTTTTGCGAACACTTCCTGATAAACTTCACGCGCTTTTTGTGGTTCGGTAAAATAATCGAAGAAGTCGGTGCCGGTGAGTTTTTCACGCGTGATACCTGTTATGTTCGCTAATGCCTCATTCATATCCGTGATCTTACCTTGGGCACTGATAGTAACCAATGGGTCTAGACTCGCTTCTATAAGGCTAAGAGAATATTGAGAAGCTAATTTTAAAGAATAGCTGAATGCTTCAAGTTCTTTATTTGCAGTTTCCCGCTTTTCTTTCTCTTCGTTTTGAAATACAAGTTCTTTGTCAGCAATGATTAACTCTGCTGCCCGTTTTCCCTTTTCATCGTTTTGAAATACAAGTTCTTTGTTGGCAATGATTAACTCTGCTGCCCGTTTTTCCTTTTCATCATTTTGAAAGGCAAGTTCTTTGTTGGCAATGATTAACTCTGCTGCCCGTTTTTCCTTTTCATCATTTTGAAAGGCAAGTTCTTTGTTGGCAATGATTAACTCTGCTGCCCGCTTTTCCTTTTCATTGTTTTGAAAGGCAAGTTCTTTGTTGGCCATTCGTAACTCAATTGCCCATTTTTGCTCGGCAATGTCTCTTGCCACTACAACAGCACCCAGCACATGCCCTCTATCATCTTTATAAACCGATCCGTTGAATAATACTTCGGTAAGCTTGCCATCGCGAATAGTTAATGGAAAATCAGCCACAAAACCTTTTGCAAAAACTTGTCTGTAAATATCACGTGCTTTATCAGGTTCTGTAAAATAATCAAAAAAATCCGTGCCGATCAATTTCTCCCGGGTTACCTCCGTTATGTTTATTGAGGCATTGTTTATATCGGTAATTTTCCCTTCAGGGCTGATTGTAAACAGCGGATCACGACTGGCTTCAATAAGGCTTCTGGAATATTGAGATTCCTGTCTGTTTATTTTTCCCATTAGTAATTATTTTATGATGCCGGTTCTAATTTAATTGACTAATTATTATTGAATATATTTCATCGCTATCTGTAAAACGTCAATAATCTCAAATATCTTCAATTACTTTTCGTCTTTTGTTCTTTAATTTTTTAAAACTAGAAGGCGTAAGTCCTGTAATTTTAAAAAATTGATTTGATAAATGAGCAACACTGCTGTAGCGCATCTTCAATGCAATTTCTGAAAGGCTAAGTTCATCATAAATTAAAAGCTCTTTTACCCGTTCTATTTTATGATAAATAATGAATTCCTCAATAGTAGTTCCCTGTCCTTCTGAAAATAAGTTTGCCAGGTAAGTATAATCGTAATTAAATTTTTCGCTTAAGTAATCAGAAAAATTTCTTTGGGGCAATTCATCCATATAACGAACCATTTCAATAATTACATTTTTTATTTTTTCAATGAGCACTGCATCCTTGTCGTCCATCAGTTCTAGTCCTGATTTTAACAAATCAATTCTTATTTGCTCACGTTGTCCCGCTGTAATATTTTCCATGATATCTATTACGCCCATATCGACAATTATGAAGTGTAGTCCGTGTTTCGATAACTCTTCTTTCACTGCCATTTTGCAGCGTACGTTCACCATGTATTTGATATATAGCTTCAACCAGCTTAATATTTTTTAATAACCTGTTATAATTTCAACCCCATCAATCCCCGATTAATGAATTGAAATTAGTGGCGAAATATTTAGGCTAAAATAAAGTTAAGGTGGCGTTAGAAAGTTACACAATTTTATAAAGAAGTTACATAATTCACAGGTTACCCAAAACGATGCGTCTCTTGTTCTTTAGACTTTTGAAGTGAGACGGAGTAAGGCCCGTCATTTTTTTAAACTGGTTAGAAAGGTGAGCAACACTGCTGTAATGAAGTTTCCAGGCTATTTCGGTAAGATTAAGCTCATCATACACCAGCAATTCTTTTACCTTTTCTATTTTATGTGACAAGTAAAACTTTTCAATAGTGGTCCCCTTAACCTCAGAAAAAAGATTGGAAAGGTATGTGTAATTATGATTGAGTTTTTCACTCAGGTAATCTGAAAGATTTATCTTGATTTGTTCATCAGTATAGTGGACCAGTTCAATGATGGCAGTTTTTATCTTCTCAACCAGAATACTGTTTTTATCATTCATCAATTCAAGCCCGGTCTTTTTAAGAGCATAGTCCAGCTTGCTTATTTGATCTGCTGAGAGGTCCTCCATAATTTCAACTTCGCCTAATTCAACCCTTGTGTGATGAAATCCAAATTTGTCAAGTTCGGATTTAACCACCATTTTGCACCGGGTGCTGACCATATTTTTAATGAAGATTTTCAAACAGTAATGTTTTCAGCTTAAACAATATTTATAAACAAATATAAGACAATTTTTTTGGTTTTAAAATTGGAAATTGAGTATTTATTACAATTTTTCAACATAATTAAATTTATGAATTGCTAAGCGGAAGTTCCCGATTCAATTCAAAGTAAATACAAACAAACCTTGCACATAAATTGTTCTGTCTGATAATAAAAATAGGAGATACACAGAATTGAAACTACTCCTCCCCTTCCATCTCCGGTTCGGATTAAGGCTGGCAGATATGAACCTCATTCTTTACCGTTGATGATACCTTTCTTAATCTTCCCGATTTTAAATTCCGATGTGTTATGAAAATCTATTGAGGGGAAATTTTCTCTGGCCAGTTTAAGCATCCATTCACTCTCAGCAAAAAATACAGGATTATTCTCCTTATCGTAAGCAATGGCGCCTGATTTTCTCTTCAAAAATTCTTCCAGCTCTTTTTTATTATCCGTTGTAATCCAACAGGCTTTGATAAAAGGAAGATTGGAAAAGTTGCATCTGGCGCCGTACTCATGTTCCAGCCTGAACTTAATAACCTCATACTGAAGCTCTCCGACCGTGCCAATTATCTTTCTGTTACCCGGTTGTTGCATAAACAGCTGTGCCACTCCTTCATCGGTCATCTGTCTTACCCCTTTGTTAAGTTGTTTGGTTTTTAAAGGGTCGAGGTTATTAACTTCACGAAGTATTTCGGGTGAAAAACTGGGAACACCCTTAAAATGCAATGATTCACCTTCAGTAAGAGTGTCTCCTATTTTGAAATTGCCGCTATCGTAAAGACCTACTACATCACCAGGGTAAGCTTCTTCAATAATACTTTTATTATTTGCCATAAAACTGGTTGGCGAAGAAAACCTCATTTTTTTTTCTGAGCGAGTGTGAAAGTAAAACTTGTTCCTTTCAAATTTACCGGAGCTAATACGCATAAAAGCTATTCTGTCGTGGTGCCTGGGATCGAGGTTAGCATGTATTTTAAATATAAAACCGGTTAGTTGTTCTTCATCGGGTTCCACAGTGCGCTCTGATGCCTGAATCGTCCCCGGGCAGGGAGCTATTTCCAGAAAGGTTTCCAGTAATTCCAGCACACCAAAATTATTTAATGCGCTCCCGAAAAACAATGGGGCTAAATAACCCTCACGATAAAACTGCATATTAAATGATTCGAACATATCATTTACAAAGTCTATTTCTTCCCATAATTTATTTATACTTTCAATCCCAACATAATCCCTTAGTTTTTTATCCTTAAGATTCTGTGTGCTTATCAGGCTTTCCGGCACGCTGCTCTTCTCAGCGGCAAAAATCTGGACCTCTTTTTTGTACAAATTATAAACACCCTTAAACTGTTTGCCATTCCCGATTGGCCAGGTATATGGACATACTGCAATTTTCAGCTCCTGTTCAAGTTCTTCGAGTAAATCATAGGGATATATACCCTCCCTGTCCATTTTATTTATAAAGACCATTACCGGGGTGTGACGCCTCCGGCACACTTCCATAAGTTTACGGGTTTGCTCTTCCACACCTTTTACACTATCTACAACCAAGATTACACTGTCGACAGCTGAAAGTGTACGATATGTTTCCTCAGCGAAATCCTTATGACCGGGAGTATCCAGTATATTAACCCTGATATTATTATAGTCGAATGCCATAACCGATGTTGACACGGAGATTCCTCTTTGTTTTTCAATCTCCATGAAATCGGATGTAGTTGTTTTCCTTATTTTATTGCTTCTTACTGCCCCAGCGGTCTGTATTGCTCCGCCAAACAGAAGCAATTTTTCTGTTAGTGTGGTTTTACCGGCATCCGGGTGGCTGATAATGGCAAATGTCCTTCTTTTTTGTATTTCGCTTTTTAAATCCATAAATATAAAATCGGCAGACTTATAAATTGTCCAAAAAACTTAAACTGTAATTATTCGGGGGGTTTTTTCACATGATGGCACAAAAGTAGCAAAAAATGGGAAAATAAATGAATCAAATGATCCCAGGGCAAAGATGACCTCCTTAAACTCCATCTCAGGCCAACATTCCAGAAATCCGGATTTCAAAATATTTATGATGCCGGAAGATAAATTGTTTATTATAAATTAATGAATTTTCTGCGACAATTATTTTGCAGGATAACTAACAGGATTATTCAATAACGGGTATTGAGAATCTTTAAGTTTCAGAATCTCTCTTAGCTTAACCAGATCCATTGTTGCTCTTGGCCTTGTATTAAATCCGACGCCGGCACAAAAAATTGAAATATTTTGTGAGACTATACCGGCATCCATTGCTGCCATTGATAATTTCATATTATCCTCTCCTCCCGGAAATCTTGAGATATCCGATACCATCAAAAGTATAACTGAGGCCTTAGCAATATCAGTCTTCCTGCCGGCTGCCAATATCCGCTGATCGCCACTTACAATTGGATCCAGGGAATGAAGAGTGGCGTTATAAATATATACTCCTTCCTCCATAAATACATAAACGTCGATGTCTTGTGCGTTCATGGCAGAGGGAGCAGTCCGCTTCTTAAGTTCAGGCCTGTTAATACCATCAGCGGCCCATAATAAATCAGATAAATCCTTTAAACTTAATTTGTCGCTGGTAAATCCCGACGCAGAAGCTCTTTTCTCTAAAGCCTGCATTACCGGTAAACCTCTTTTTTTATCAGGAGGATTTAAAGTTATTGATTTGAACTCCTGTGCGTACAAATTGCCCAACATAGAGGCAAGAACCAATAAGCATAATAATTTTCTCATAATACCAGATTTTAATTTCATTTTGAATCAAAACTTATAACAAAGATAGGTCATGTTTACTCAAACTGACATAATTATCTTTTCCGGAGTTTACCTTCCTTAGAAATAATTTACCAAATAATCTTTCACTTCTTCAATTCAATTACCTGCTGAAGAAAATCACCATCAATAATCATTACTGTAACACCATCTTTTGCATATGAGCGATGAGAACTTAATCCATCCGAAACAACATATGTCATTCCCTTTGTCAATCTGAACTCATTACCGTCTTGTAATTCAGATACAAACTCCCCCTCGAGGCAATGTACTATGTGCCCCTTCTTACACCAATGATCAGCCAAATAACCCTTTGAATACTCTACTATCCTCACTCTTAATCCCGGAAATTGAACAGTCTGCCAGTAAGCAATACCAGTTTCTCCTTTGAATTCAGTTTTAGGAATTGTCGTCCAATTTATCGTCTGAAACGGAATATTCTTATTCATTTTATGACATTTATTGTTAAAAGTATTCAAAAGTCTTATATTTCAATTTATTTCAATTTATTTCCTTCAGTGCCCTGGCTGCCACAGTCTGAAGATCGCCCATACCATGGTTAATCATTTCGTTAATGGCTGTATAGTCTGTTACAACAAAACCTTTGAAACCCCATTGATCTCTCAGCAGTTCAGTAAGAAGCCAGTGATTCCCCGTTGACGGGACACCATCCACAACATTGAATGAAGTCATTGCACTTCCTGCTCCATAAAGCGCAAAGTGCTTCACTCGTGCCATCATTGTATTGTTCAGTGAGAGATCGTTCCCCTGATATCCTTTTACCAATGCTCTTGCAACCTGTGAGCCAAGCCATGGGTCCTCTCCTGCACCTTCAGCAATTCTTCCCCAGCGCGGATCACGTGCAATATCTACCATTTGGGAATAAGTCCAAGCGATCCCATTGGCTGTTGCCTCCTGAGCAGCGATCCTGGCACTTTTCTCAACAAGGGCCATATCCCACAAACAACTCATAGCCAACGGTATAGGAAATATAGTGCGGTATCCGTGAATGACATCCATTCCAAACAGGAGGGGAATGTGGTTTGGAGATTGCTTGACGGCGATGTCCTGATAAGCTCTCATAGATTCAAGAGAGAAACCGTTAAGCGTACCACCAATCTGACCCGATTGCAGTTTCTGTTGCATTTTTTTGTTTACTGTGGAACCAGTAACAAATCCACCGGAAGTAGTAAGATTGAGTTGTCCTATTTTTTCATTAACTGCCATTTTATTCATCAGATCGTCCATGAATGCGTTCATTTTTTCATTCTGTCCCTGTATCTTAAAAAACGAAGTCAGTAGCAATAATAAGAATCCAAATTTTTTCATATTCACAGAGTAAGATTATTTAAAAGAAGGGTAAAATTATGAATTACCCTGGAATATTTACATATTTAAAAACATCTTGTAAGATTTCAAAAACCTTTTCCGGTTCATGTTGTTTAATACAAAGCTAGAAGTCAGAAGTAATAACAATCTCATGACTTTGGACTTACTGTTTCGGACATATTAAAAAAACTTAAAAAGACAAGACCATGGCAGATCTAAAAACACATTATATGGGATCGGAGTTGAAGAATCCCATAATTATCGGTGCAAGCAATATTGTGACTGACATTGATAATCTTAAAAGAATCGAAAAAGCAGGTGCTGCTGCAATTGTTTACAAATCACTATTTGAAGAACAGGTCCAGCTTGAAAATCTGGAACTTTATGAACGTAAAACAGAATATTCGGAGCGGAACGCTGAAATGATTAGCCTCTACCCGGAATCCAAATCAGAATCTTCAGATTTTCAGGAACATTTAGTTGCACTGAAAAAGGCAAAAGAGTCAGTAACTATTCCGGTGTTTGCAAGTATAAATGCGGTTCTTCATGAAACATGGGTGGAATATGCTAAAAAGATTGAGGAAACAGGAGTGAATGGTCTGGAGCTTAACTTTTATTCTATTCCTGAAAAGGTTGATAAGGAATCTGAAGATATTGAGAATGAACAGATTAGAATTCTCAGAGATGTCAAGTCAGCTGTTAATATTCCGGTTTCAGTGAAACTAAGTCCTTATTATACCAATCCGTTGAAGCATATTAACGATATAGGAAATGCCGGTGCTGATGCATTTGTTCTATTCAACCGTCTTTTTCAACCTGATATTGATATTCATACGGAAGAACATCATTTCCCCTACAGTCTTAGCAACAGCGAAGACAACAGATTACCTTTACGTTTTGCAGGATTATTATACGGAAATACGAATGCTTCGATATGCGCAAACACAGGAATAATGCGCGGTTCTGACGTGATCAAAATGATACTTGCCGGCGCTGACTGTGTGCAGATTGTAAGTACAGTTTATTTAAACCAGATTGAGGTTATAAGTTCAATGGTTAGGGAAATAGGAAAGTGGATGGATTCTAAAGGTTACAAAACAATTGATAGTTTCAGAGGAAAACTTTCGAAAAAAAATTCAGAGAATAAGCTGCCATATTATCGCGCCCAATACATGGATTTTATGATGACAACATCGCAGATCCTGAAGAAATATAAAATAATAAATTAGAATTTAGTTTTCGTTGCTGGATTTTCTCTGTGAAATTCCCGTAAGGTGGCAGAGTGGCTGGATGGTACCTCCAGGCGCAGAAAACCTGCACGACTGGTGCGAGGTCTATTTTGAAGGAACCGGATGGGTGCCTGTCGATGTTTCGTACGATCTACAAAAATCAGACAACATTACAATAAGGGATTTTTATCTTTCCGGAATTGATTCTTAGAGGCTCATAGTAAACGATGGCATAGAAGGACCTCTTCACCCGGAGCATCACCTCCATCGAGAAATGTACAAGCTGCAAGATGACCCCCTGCCGAACCACCGGCAGAGATTATCCGATCCGGATCGATACCCAGTTCTTTGGCATGTGCCCTGACGTATCTTATTGCTGATTTTGCATCCTGAATACATTCGATAGGGCTGGTACCGTGATGCGATTTTACCCGATAATCAGCATCAATTCCAATAATTCCGTGATCGCGAAACCAAGCGGCATTTGGTATTTGTCCCTCACATTTCCATTTACCCAGTCCGCCAGTGAAATAGACAATTGCGGGCAATACTTTATCAGTTTTACTCATCGGACGTAAAAGATATAAGTACATATCTTCCTGTGGTGTCTTTTTGTAAAGGATTTTTTCAGAAAGAGCAGTAAGATTCGTTCCCGTAAGTTTGTAGCTCTCCTTAACATGATCCAGCGAGATAACTGAGTCTTTTTGAAAGTTTACCGCTTCATCTGATATAAGGTTTTTGGCAAAATGGGCTTGTAGACTTCCTGAAATCACTGTCAGGAAAATAGAAAAGAAGATTTTTTTCATATAGAATTTGACTATAAAATGACTTTCAGAAATCTTACTCACAAATTTATTGATTTTGATGCAAGTTCTAATACTCTTTATTTAATAGTTTATTATCAAAGATTCTAAAAATGAGAACACAGCTAAACCAAAGTCTTTAAAGAATATCTGTCTGGTTTAAAGAAGATCTACCCAAATATGCAACATTAAACAAAATAAAATCGTATAATATTCTGAAAGCGATTGACAAGTAGTTTGAATGAAACTCAATTTTATTTGGATAAGATTAAAATGAAGGTTTTCTTTATTTCATTATTTCTAATATTAATCTCATTAAATCTTCTTGGGCAGGATTGTAATATATTATCCAAAGCAAATTTAATTGTCCCTGATAAGTTATGTTCTCCTTTGTCCGTTAATTGGAAAGTAAGTTATACCGGAGTTAATAACGCAGGCACCAGTGTTCAAATCAGATATGATTGGGATGATGGAACTATAGATACAGAAACAACTGTTAGTACCGGACCAGGAGCTTTTCAGGCCACAGCAAATCATACCTATGTCTCTACCGGCGAGAAATGCAATTACAGGCCAAAAGCGACCCTGGTCGTCAATGGAGTTATATGCTCTTCATCAACTCAGGAACAAATAGTTACTGTATGGGATAATGATGATCACAATGGTGGTCATATGCATATTAACCCGACTGTTTACCCTGTTTGTTTCGGGAACAGTGCCAATGTTCAATTTCAGGATTTGACTCAGTTTAATTGTGTCCCTCCTCAGGAAAATGATGTACCTAATCTTTTTACCAGATGGATACAATGGATATATGGAACTGACATAACCATGACAGGTTCTCCTGTTACAATTAACGGGACACTCAGGACATTCCCATTTTCCGGACCAATTATTACACTTCCCGGACCCGTAACAGGTTCCGGCGTTTATTCTGATATGATAAATGTCGCTAATGATAAATTAATTGGTCAGTATTTTCAAGTGACTTTACGAAACTGGAATTATTGTAACCCATATGATGACCCCAATATTCCTGGCCCTCCGATAGACCCTGTAAATAGTGATCATCCGCCTGTTGTTACTACTGCGATAATACTAATCGTTCCGGATCCTGATGCCACAATAACTCCCGTGGATACATTATGTGTAGAGAACAGTCCGGTTACTTTAAGCGCTCATGATTCAGGTGGAACCTGGTCAGGAGATGGGGTCACGGATAATTCATTCGATCCCGGGGCAGCTGGAGTTGGTAATCATATTGTCAGATACAATATTACTAATGCTAATGGTTGCAGCTCTTTCGATCAGATAACTATTACAGTTATGCCTTCACCTGCTGTAAATATAAGTCCGGTAGCAACAATTTATATTAATGACCCTCCGGTTGAGATGACCGCATCTCCCCCAGGGGGAACATGGACAGGGGATGGAATGACTGGTAATAGGTTCGAGCCCGATTCCGCAGGACTAGGAATACATATAATCACATATCAGACTTTGCCCGATAAATATGGATGTATAGGAACTGATACAATTCATATTAAAGTTATCATGCCTCCGACACCAATTGCGAATTTTGAACCTGATACTGCCGGTTGTTCTCCTCTTCTTGTCCAATTCAGGAATTTGAGTGAAAACGTGGAATCTTATTTATGGGATTTTGGAGACCAAACATTCTCGTCAGAACAAAATCCATCTCATACCTATACTATTCCCGGAAATTATATAGTAAAACTGACAGTTACAAATATTGCCGGACAATCATCTCATAACAGATTAATAACAGTTTACCAGAAGCCAACAGCAGTTTTTAATGTCTATCCGACTGAAGTCATTAATAATTCGCAGGTAGTAGTCTTTACTGATTTTTCGTATAATGGAGTGTCCTGGCTTTGGAATTTTGGAGATGGGAACACATCTGTTGAAGAAAGTCCATGGCATAAATATGAATCTGAAGGAATATATAAGATTACCTTAAAAGTGACTTCAAAAGACGGATGTACAGATTCAGTGATGTACAAATCTTCTGTTGTCGTGGACTATAAGGACGGTGAAATAAAATTTCCAAACGTATTCAAATGGAATGAATCAGGACCAACCGGGGGATACTGGAATGATAATCAATTAGATGACAACACCTTCAGGCCATTTTTCACTAATGTAATAGAGTATAAACTACAGATATTTAATCGTTGGGGAGTTTTGCTTTATGAAAGCTCAGAACTTCAAAAAGGCTGGGATGGATATTTTGGACATGCAAATCTGGCACTTCAGGGAGTATATGTCTGGAAAGTAGTCGGACGATACGCCGATGGAACTTATTTCAATAAATTAGGTAATGTGACATTTCTACATTAATAATTTCAGGATTGTTATTTGAATTCAATAATTTACCAATTTAGGGTCTTTACTATGTCCCTGATTCCCTCCTATATTATTAACCAGCAGCATCTAATAGAATAAAATAATATCTACATAACATTTCCTGAAAATATCCGTTCTCTAGAAGAACATTTTTACACAAAAAATACAATGAACATAAAGATAAATCAGATGTTCTTATGTAAAAGTCTGGTACACTTTTTGAGGATTTTTTATTGGAATTGGGAAAAATAACATTAATACTTAAAGTTATGAAAAGGAATGTTTTAATAATTGGTATTGTTTTTGGACTCCTTGGTTGGAGCTGTTCAAAGGTTGAAACACCACAATCACAACGGCTTGGACTGAAACAGTCAATTGAGAAGAGTACTGCTGATATTAACACAGCGATCAGTAATATTTCACAAACAAAAGGTTATCAGCTTTTGTCTTTAAGTGTTGATCCTTCTGCAAGAATTGTAGCTCCAGCGACTTCTTTTAAAGACAGTATCACTCTCGGACTCATAGCGGGCATTTACGACTATCAGCCTGATACAATAATTATGCACCATAACTTCAACTATCCGTTCAGGTTATTTAAAAAGACTGGCACAAGTGATAAGATGATAGTTAATTTACCTCAGAAGTTGATCTTTCATCCAAGGTATCTTCACAGTTTTGTTAAGTCAGATTCTGTCCTGAAAAATGATTTCACAATTTCTGCTTCTGATTATCATTTATATTATAACTCATGGAACAATCTTGATTATAAACTTACTGCCGGTCTTACAATTAATTCCGTGGATCTAGGAAGTTTTGATATTTCATCGGTTTCGACCTCTTATAATGATCAATCAAATTCTTCTAAATACACATTCACCGACGGATACAGTATATCTACTGCATGGCAAACCGGTGATACATCTAAAATATCATTTGCACTTCTTAAAGACAATAACCCACTTTTACTTGAGACAACTCTTTATGTAGGGAATGGCTTTCACAAAAGAGAAAAACAATATGATTTAACAATAGGGAATGTAGAAATTAAGAGAGGATTTGGAATTGATTCAATACAAGTATTCCAGAATGGAGTGCTTCAGAAAACGGCTGGAGCAAAAATCACTGACAGTGCTGACTCTACAGGAACCATATGTAATAAAAGGGATATCCTGCTTACTTTTGATGATGGAACAACAACTAATCTAAGTACACTTATAGGTCCGGCACTTACGCAGTTAAAAACTATCATCAGTTCCCTTCACGACATGTATTTTGCTGAGAACATTGTGGATTATATCGCTATAAACATCTACTATAATTCCAGGTGATATTAGGAAGCTATCTAGATAAATCTTTTTAACCGCAAAGGACGCTAAGTCCACCTCCGCTAAATCTCCGGTGGATAAGAACGCAAAGTGCGCAAAGAAAAAATCTTATTATTGAGTTCTTTGCGAGCTTTGCGTTAAATCTTTGCGATCTGTGTGGTTAATTGATTTCGTTTTTTAGATAGATTTGTTGAGTTGAGGTTGATTAAAGTGTAACTCTTTGTTTTTTTCTTGCCTATAAGCAAACTTCCTGTTTGATATACTGTAAATGATAACAACCAGGCTATGCCTGTAGTATAGAACACTGTGAATGCGGCCCATTTCCATCTTCCTGATTCTCTACTGATTGCAGCAACCACTCCGACACATGGAAAATAGGTAAGAATAAATAACATAAAGGAGAATGCTATAAGTGGAGTGAATATTTTTTTCCCGGTGGAATCTTTTTGAGATTTTATCTTTTCGACTAATGATTCTCTCCCTGATGAATTATCAGCCTGAAAAATAACTCCTAAGGTACTTACTACAACCTCTTTTGCAGCCAATCCTGAAAGTATGCTTACACTAAGAAGCCAGTCAAAACCTAGCGGTTTCATAACAGGTTCAATTGAACGTCCGATTATGCCCATATAAGATTTAGCATGCTTTTCGCTCTTTTGTTCCAGTGTAAGTCTGTTTGCTGATTCATTTATTATACTTCCAGGTAAACTTGATTTTTCAGCCATAGAGATTTCATCTGAATAATCATGTGAATAGGTGACTGTCCATGGAAAATTACTCAATATCCAGACTATTATCGCTACCAGAAGAATTACTCCTCCAATTTTTTTGAAGTATAAGCTTGTTCTGAACCATACATGCTTAAAAATACTTCTTATGGTCGGTACCCTGTAGGGTGGAAGCCCCATGACAAACGGGATCTCTTCCGATGGAAAAAAAACCCGTTTTAGAAATAACGCTGATAATATGGCAAACAAAACACCAAGGACATACAGCAGAAACAGAACCGAACCCTGATTCTTTGGAAAAAATGCACTTATAAAGAGTATATAAACCGGTAACCTCGCACTGCACGACATGAATGGTGTTATCAGCATAGTGATCAGACGGTCTCTTCGGCTCTCGATTATCCGCGTTGCCATTATTGCAGGAACATTGCATCCAAATCCCATAAAAAGCGGAATAAATGACTTACCATGTAATCCGATCTTATGCATCACTTTATCCATAATGAATACAGCCCTGGCCATATAACCGGTATCTTCCATGAATGAGATGAACAGGAAAAGAATAATAATATTGGGAAGGAAAACAATCACTCCACCGACACCTCCGATCATAGCTTCTACAAAAAAATCTCTGACAACTCCCGATGCCATATTATTTGAGATCAATTCTGATAGCTTACCGATACCCAGCTCCATCCAGTGTTTCGGATATCCTCCGAGCTTAAAAGTCGTAAAAAAGTGAGCCACATAAAAAAAATAAAAATCGGGATACCCAGATATTTATTTGTCAGATAGTTATCAATGATTTTTGTTTTTCTTAACCTCTCAACTTTGTTAATCTTCAGAGTCTCTTTTAATGCTCCTGAAATGAAGCCGTAACGAAGATCAGTTATAACTGTTTCGATGGGGCCTGAAAACAGTTTCTCAAGCCTGTTATTTTCCTTCTTTCCTATCTCAATAATTTCTGATGAATTAACTCAACAGGTGATACTTTTCGAATATTCTTTATCATTCTCAAGCAGTTCGATGTCAAGATATTGGGCTGAGATTCCTTTTCCTCTTGAGCTAACCGTTGGAACGACCGGCACACCCAATAATTTCCCCAGAGAAACATGATCCAGAATAACTCCCTTTTTCTCAAGTTCATCGTACATATTGAGGGCAATAACAATCTGAACACTCATATCTATCAATTGGGATGTCAGATAGAGATTCCTCTCTAAGTTTGAAGCATCCACTATATTGACAACAATGTCAGGCTTATTGTCGAAAATTTCATTCCTCAGGTATATCCCTTCCGGAGAATAACTTTTAATTGAATATGTCCCGCGGAGATCAACAACTGAAAAAGAATATCCCGATTGCTTATAGCTTGCCTCTTTTGAGTCGACGGTTACTCCGGCATAGTTTCCAACTTATTCCTTTGAACCTGATGCAAAATTAAATAGAGTTGTCTTTCCTGAATTAGGGTTCCCGACCAGAGCTACTTGAATTTGGACGGGTTTTCTCTAACCACGAATCGTTTTCGTCTTCGCTTATCAGGACATCGTTAGATGAATGAAATTCTTTTGATAATTTGTCGCTGTCGATCTCAATAAGTTGCGCTTCGCTGTTCCTCAGTGAGATATGATATCCCATAATCTTATATTCAATAGGATCCCTGAGTGGTGCTTTTTTAATAACTTCCACTTTTTTCCCGACAACAAATCCCATCTCTGAAAGTCGCTGCCTGAACTGACCTCTCCCTTTGATCTTAAGAATTATCCCCTTTTCTCCCTCATTGAGATCATATAGTGTTGTCATCGAATAATTTCAATACTTAAGAATAACCAGAAAACGATTCGAATGTTCAAAGAGTCATTGTGCAATGTGAAGGATGCAAGGTGCGAGGTGCAAAGTATCTAACTGGATTATACAAACCCTGCAACATGCACCATGCAACTTACTAATATATCTTAACATCATTCGTTCCAGGAGCAGTTGTGCCATTGTACTTCCACCTCACTAGTCTACTTTCACCTTAACTACAATTTTCCGGACCGGCGAGTTCACCCCATCTTTTAATCCCGGACGATGAGCATCGCCTGGGAAGAAAATAAAAAACTTATCGGTATTAGCTTTAAAACTTACTATTTCCTTAACAGTTACAAATTCAATATCCTTTGTTGCATCGTATGGTACAAGAATTTCTTTAACAGTTGCTATCGGAGCAACGTTCATCACCTCTTTTCCGCTTATTACATACTGGATATCAATGTATTTCCTATGAGCTTCAAATTTTGCTGTCTCTTCATTCTTGCTGATATATTCACTTACAGTAGCAAAAAGGTTATCATCATCAATGTCATAGCGTTTCAATTCAAGCTTTAATAAATCAGTGTTTTTAAGGAATTTAAATGCTTTGTCCCATCTATCTTTGTTCTTGAAATAAGAAACGGCGAACTCTCTTCTGTTTATCGAGGCATCGGGAGTGGCTGACCATCCGTTTAACCATTCGTTTTTTGCAAACCATTTATCAATTTTTTTATTGCTCCAGGTTGCTGGATCTGAAGCGCTTTTGCTTCCCATTAAGCTAAATAAACTTATCAGTACCATAATACTTAAAATTAATTTTTTCATATAGATTACATAAGTAAAAATTCAAATCAATTAACCCCAAAGATGGCAAAGTTTTTTCGTAAAGGTCGCAAAGAATTAAAAATTGTTGGGTTCCTTCACTGCACCTCAGAAAGGTACATATCAACGTATTTCAATCTATTTCAATTATTTAAATAATCATTGCGATGCTATGCACCTGTGACCTCTATGACAAACATTTTTCTGAATCAAATAAACTCGCTCAGAATTTTTATAAGACTTTTTTTATCAAACGGCTTTGATATGAAACCTGAACACCCGCATTCAATTGCTCTTTCCCTGTCATCAGCATAGGCTGTCTGGGCAATTATCGGAATTGCTGTGTTTTTCTCGCGTATTAGTTTTACAGCAGTGTAGCCATCCATGACTGGCATTTTAATGTCCATTAAAATCAGATCGATATTCTTTATTGAAAAATATTTTTCAACGGCTTCTTTTCCATTAAAGGCATGTAATACTTCGGCATTAGAACCTGAGAGGAAGTATTTAATCAGTTTGAAGTTGCTTTCAACATCTTCAGCAACCAGTATTATCTTTTTAATTGGAAAAGCAAAGCCTTCCGAATTTTTCTTTTCGTGAACAGGTTCAATTTCCACAACTCGTTTTTCATAAGGAATTGTAAAGAAAAATGATGTTCCTTTTCCGGGTTCTGATGAAAGCCATATTTTGCCGCCTAAAAGTTCCACATAAGCTTTTGAAATTGCCAGCCCAAGTCCTGTTCCTTCATATAGCCTTGTATCTGTGTTCTGTACCTGGTAAAAACGATCAAAGATTCTTTCGTGATACTGCAGTGGAATTCCTATGCCAGTATCCGAAACACAGAATTCCAGAAAATTCTCCTTCAGCTTGTACCAAATCTTTATATTTCCTTTCTCTGTAAACTTTAATGCATTACTTATCAGGTTTGAAAGAATCTGCGTTAATTTGGTACTGTCAGTAAAAATTAATGCATTGGAATCCGATAATCCGGTTTCGCAGACCAGCTTAATTTTCTTCTCATTAGCCTTAGGGACAAACTGATTATATAAAGCTTTAAGTATTGTATTAACACTTATATCATTTTTCAAAGTTTTTATAAGGTTTGCTTCGATATTTGAAATATCTACAATATCGGTAATAATTGAAAGCAGATGATCACTGCTTTGCATAATTACTTCAATGTATGATTTGCGGGTCGGCTCATCAACTTCAGATTCTCCAAGAAGCGCGGAAAAACCGACAATAGCATTCATGGGGGTTCTGATTTCATGTGAAATATTATGCAAAAATGCGGTTTTAAGTTTATCGCTTTCTTCGGCTTTAACTTTTGACCTGATCAATTCCTCTTCATTTTGTTTCCTCTCGGTAATATCCTGGAAAATCTCGAGCATTGCCTTTTTGCCCTGGTATATCATACCCGTATGATTAATCTCAAATATCCTGTTACCTAGTATTCCATGCGATTCATAAGCCTCTGTTTCACCAATAGTTATACCATACATCAAAGGACAATCGCTGCATTGCTTTTTATCATCCCGGTACAATTCCCAGCATTTTTTCCCGATTGCTCCCTCTCCGAAGAGTTTTATAAAATTGTCACTCTGAAATAAGACGATCCCTGCTTCGTCAACAATATTCATTCCGAAAGGAATGGTCTTAAGTAAAGATTCGCTGAAGTCAAGACTTTGCTTAAGCGACTTTTCAGCTCTTTTTCTTTCTGTAATATCATGCCCGACACCAACCAGTCCGGTAATTTTATTATTCTTATCATACAGAGGGATTTTTGAGGTTAGCAACCAAATCGTGTCCCCATTTTTATTAACAAAATCTTCTTCATGTTCAAAAATTGGTTTTCCTGAGCTGATAACTTTTCTATCATTATTGTAACCGCGAAGACCTGTCTCTCCGGGAAACAGTTCAGTATCAGTCTTCCCAAGAACTTCATCTTCTTTCTCAAATCCGATATAGTTCACATCTGCAATGTTGGCCAAAATCTTCCTGCACTCTGCATCTTTTACATAAATTGTGTCCGGAATATGATCTACTATTGCTCGCAACATTCTGCGCCCCTGGCTGATATTATCTTCAACCTTTTTGCGTTCTGTAATGTCGAGGAATGACCAGACTCTACCGACAGTTTTGCTTTCAAGGTACATGGGCTTCGAGATCCTTTCGAAAACTCGTCCATCCTTGAAGAGGATTAAATCAATGGTCTCAGCTTTTGGTTTTCCATATAATTCATTGACTTTCGCGATAAACTCATCGGGATCTGCCAGCTGTTCGAGAACAAAGTCCAGCAGAGTTTTGTCATTTCCTGAAGCGAGGATATCACCCGGAATATGCCATAACTCAGCAAATTTTGTGTTGGATTTGATGACACTACCCTCGTGACTGACAACAAGAATTCCGTTATGAATTGATTCAAGAATTGCCTCCATCAAAGAAAGTGAGTTTTTCAATGCTTCATCAATACTCTTACGGTAGGTTATATCCTGAATTATTCCAATTACCTTTACCTGCTCGCCATCAGGGTCAATAACCACCTCAGCTTTGGAGTATAAAGATCGTATTTCGCTGTCGTTTGCACGCTTTATTTTAAACTCTATCTCATAGGGTTCATTATATTTTAACAGGCTGTCCAAAGCCTCATCAAGCAGGGCACAGTATTCCGGAAGCGTAGTTTTTTTAACAAGTTCGTATGGAATTTCCTGATCATCTTTGTCGAAACCATAAATCTTTAATCCTTCTTCAGAACTCCAGACTAATCCGGAGGAAAGATCCAGTTCCCAGTTTCCTACATGTGCTATAGACTGAGCTTTCTGAAGGTGCAGTTCACTTTTCTTAAGTTTCTCATCAGAGGCGTTTTTTTCTTTTTGTGATCTGATTTTATTTATCGAATTAACAACAGCAGGTCCGAGACGGGAAATATTATTCTTCAGAATATAGTCATCTGCTCCCGCTTTCATGCACTCGACAGCAACTTCTTCATTTACTGACCCTGTTACCAGGATGAATGGAATTAACGGGGTCAGTTCATTCCGAAGCAGAAGCGCTGACATCCCATCAAACTTTGGAAATGAATAATCAGAAATAATTAAATCCGGTTCGAAGTCTTTCAGGCACTTAAGATACTCCTCCCTATTATCTACAAGCAATTTGGAAAAAGAGATTTTGTTTTTTTCAATTTCGCGCCAGATCAGTTCGGCGTCCATTAACACATCTTCCACAAACAATATTTTCAATTTACCAGCCATATCTCATACAATTAAAATATGATTAATAGGTTTCACTTACAATTTGTTACAGTATCAATCAATTCAACTCGATTCAATTTATTCTATCTCAATATATTACAATTTATTTCAATATATTTCAACCTTTTCTATCTTTTCAACTCGTACAGCCTCTAACGCCTCTACTGTTTCTACAGCTTTTTTAATCTATTTCAACGGTTCATTAACAAGGAGCCAGTATAACCCCAGGCTGCTCATTGCATTTATGAACTGGTCGAAATCAACAGGTTTTACAACATAACTGTTTACACCCAGTGCATAAGCTTCCTTCATTTCAGGTTCCTCTCTCGAGGAGGTTACAACAACAATAGGGATATGAGCAGTACGCTTATCTCCTTTAACAATTCTAAGAACCTCAAGTCCATTTACCTTAGGAAGTTTAAGATCCAGCAGGACGACTTTCGGAGGATTTGTAAAACTCCTCTTTTTAAACTTTCCTCTGCAGAAGAGAAAATCTAGAGCTTCTGCCCCATCCTGTGCAACTAAAATATTATTTGCCAGGTTATTTTTCTTAAACGCCCGTAAGGTAAGTTCAGAATCATGAGGGCTGTCTTCTACTATAAGAATTTCAATTGCGTTAAAATCTTCCATGGTATGTCATTATTAGTCAGGTGAATACTTTAAAGTCTTGTTCTCTTATTGTTTTGTTGCTCGTTGCTTGTTTCTCTCTGATCAGAATAAACAACCAGTGACCTGCAACCAGCAACTTTTTTTACTATTATCTTTTTACTTTTGTCTTTTATCTTGTACAGGTAAACTGAAATAAAATGTCGCTCCCTTCCCTACTGCTCCTTCGGCCCATACCCGGCCACCATGCTTCAGGATAATTCTCTGAACAATTGCCAGTCCGACACCATTCCCTTCAAATTCAGCTTCACTATGCAATCGCTGGAAAACACCAAATAATTTATGAGCATATTGCATGTCAAATCCAACGCCATTATCTTTTATAAAATATGTAATCATTTTCCCGGAAACACTTGAACCAATAGAAATCTCTGAAATCTCATTTTTAGATGAGTACTTTATGGCATTGGTTAAGAGATTAAACCAAACCTGCCCTAACAGAGTAACATCTCCAAAAGCTTTATGTAACTTACCAACATATAATTTTATCTTTTCTTTTTCATTGGGAGAGATTTTACCTTCAAACTGATTTCTGACCATCTTTTCCATATCTATCAATGAAGGATTCAGACTGCTTCTTCCTATCTTTGAAAAACTTAAAAGGTCATCAATAAGCTCTCCCATATGTGTTGCACTGGAGGAAATTATCCCGCAAATCCTTTTTCCTTCATTATCCAGTTTATTTTCATATTCCTCCAACAGAATTTTTGTATAACCGTGGACTGACCGCAGGGGAGCTCTCAGGTCGTGTGAAACAGAATAACTGAATGCCTCAAGCTCTTTGTTGGCAGCTTCGAGTTGTTCAGTACGCACAATTACGCGTCTCTCTAGTTCTTCATTTAACTTCTTTATCTGAGATTCTGCATTTTTGCGTTCGGTAATGTCAAGAACTGTTCCGACCATAGATATGATATCTCCTTTTTCATTGTAATTTCCCTGGAAAGTTGAGTAATAGTGAGCGATACTTTTATCAGGGCGAAGAAATTTTTGTTCATAGGAACCAGGGGAATGGGAATTAACTGCCCGGTTGATCAGCTCTTTATCACGTTGATTGTCTTCTTCCCAAGGAGATAATGCAAGAATTGAATCAATTTGCGGAGTGAATTTTTTTGGATCAAGACAGAATATTTTATATACTTCATCTGACCATTCAACATAACCGGTCTTAACATCCCAAAACCAAAAACCAAGATGAGCCATCTCCTGAGCCTCTCTCAATCTTTTTTCGCTTTCCCGCAAAGATTCTTCAGCGTGTTTGCGTTCGGTAATGTCATTTGTTGAGGTCATGAAGTAGAGCGGTTTGCCTTCTGCATCCCGACGCAGGGATGTTCCTACATCAGCCCAAACCACAGAACCATTCTTATGGATATATCTCTTGATGAAACGTACTGAATCTTTTTCACCTGAAAGAATCAAACCCAGGGCTTCATTGGTCAATTCAATATCAGCAGGATAAGAAATGTCTGCCCAATTCATTTTTTTGAGTTCTTCGGGCTTATATCCCAACATTTCACTAAAAGCCCTGTTAACATTAATTTCACCGGAAGGAAGTGTTATCGACTTACCAACTAACGAATGGTCGAAAATATATTTGAATTTGTCCTCGCTCTCAAGTAAAGCTTCCTCTGCAAGTTTGCGTTCAGTGATGTCCTGAACTATGGTAAGAAAGTATTGAGGATGACCTTTGTTATCTCTTATAAGCGAAATTAATACTTCACCCCACACAATTTGTCCATCCTTCCGTACATAACGTTTCTGAACATGAGAGATAGCAATCTCGCCTTTTATCATAGCCATCATTTCATCTATTCCTATCCGGATATCCTCAGGATAGGTTACGTCAGTGAAAGTTTTTCCAACCAATTCTTCCGGTAAATAACCGAGAGATTGCGAAAATGCACCATTGCAGCGGAGGAATCGTTTATCGAGTCCTACCATAACTATTCCGACAGGCGACAGGTCAAATGTCTGACGGAATTTATTCTCGCTATCACGCAAAGCATCCTCTGCCTTTTTCCGGTCGAGTTCATTGTTAAGTTGTTGTTTATAAAATCTTAACCGTTGATTCCATATCAATAATCCAAAAACGGAGACAACAATCAGAATAAGTAAAACTATTGCACTGCCAGTAATATAAATAAATCTCTTTAATGGGGCCTGAATCTCCTTCTCGTCAATTTTTGCCACCATATACCATGGCATACCGCGTATTTTGCTTAATGATCCGACTACCGGAATTTTTCTGTAATCCACTCCCTCGGCTATTCCCTCGAAACCATTTACAACTTTTGCTGCCAGCAGGTTTTTATGATCAACCGGAAGCTTCAGATTTAACGCAGTATTTTTCTGATGGCGCAGTTCATTCAGATATAACACACTGTCGCCATCTTTTCTCAGAAGAAGAGTCTCAGCGCTTTTGCTGGGAGTGGGCCATGACTGAATAAGGGGAAACAAAAATTTTCCGGGATCAATACGGAGGATGACTATACCAAATATTTTTGGTTCCTTATTTCCGGGATCAATGAGCGGAACTAAAATGTCCATTTGAACCTGTTTATTGTTTCCTGCCCTGAACAGGTCCTTAATGATTATCTTTTGATTCCTGATAACTTCTTTTAACTCTTCCGTGATACCCTCATTTGTGACCGGATCAGAAGAGGAAGACGCTAATCTTATCTTCAATAAAGTATCGACAAGAGAAACACCGCTGTAATCATTTTCTTCATAAAACGATTCCATCCATTTAATAATTTCTCTTTTTATTCCAGGCTGATTCTCATCGCCGAAATATTGCTTAATGCGGTTTATTAAAGGTTCATTTCCAGTAATGACGTTAGCATCACCAAGTCTTTCTTTATGCCACAGTGTAATTTGTCCGATCTTCAATGTGGCAATCGCAGAAAGGTTGTTTTGCTGTTCAATGAATATCCTGTTTCTTTGCGATTTATAATAATAATCACCCGCCAAAATGATCACCGCAGAGAACAAAAGAAAGATCACCACCAGTTTCCACGGAATGGTTCTCATATTCTCAGGGGCAATTTTAAATACAGACATCCCTCAATTTTTTGTTGTTTTATATTATAAAACTCTTTATATATGGTACTTATGAAAGATATTAACTTGTATCTTGTTACATATTTTAAAGAATAAAACTCCCAATAAGATTAAAAAAAGATGTCCAAATATCAGTTTTTGCAAGATAATCATTTGGCAGACAATCCTTTATAGGTAAAAAACTGATAATCATGTAGGTGTTCGGACTACAAGAAACGGGCTTCGCCCTGTCCTGCTCATTTCAGTCAATGTCTTGAAGTCCTGAGAATTTTTACTTTTTAAGATAGATTATGAAATTTGAATTTGTTCATTTGCCTTCGGCGAGCTCGCCGAAGCTGGCGCGGATTTGTAATCGTGCCTTTTGTTCTGCTCGGTTCTTTTGTTCGTCCAAAAGAACCGAGTACCGCGGAAGCGGTACGAGCTCAACGAAGTTAAATGAACCAAAGAACCGAGTCCACGAAGGGGCGAGCTCGCGAACAAAGTGAGCAAGACCCTGAGTTCATTTCTGCCCGGTAATCTCTTCCATTATTGCGTACCTTATGAGGTCAGCCGTTGTATGAAGTTTTAGTTTTTCAAGTAACCTTTCCCTGTAGGTGCTTATGGTTTTTGGACTGAGAGACAAATCTGAAGCGATCTGGACAACTGTTTTTCCTGCAGCAAAAAGATTAAGAACCTCCATTTCCCTGGCAGATAATAACTGGTGAAGAGGTTTTTCTGTTTCTGACAAGAGGCTGTCGGCCATTTTATCAGCAAGAGAAGAAGAAATATAACGTTCCCCCTTCGATACTTTAAAAATTGCAGACACAAGTTCTTCAGGGGCGCTCGATTTTGTCAGATATCCCAAAGCGCCGCATTTTAAAGCATTTATGGCATACATCTCCTCTGAATGAATGCTGAGCATCAGTATGGCAGCAGATGGTCGCATCTTTTTAATCTGACTGATTAAATCCAAACCGCTTCTGCCCGGCAAGGAAATGTCAAGCAGAATAACATCATATTCCTGTTCTTTCAACTTGTCAAACAGTTCTTTACCATTACCGGCTTCGTGGATAAGGCCGATTCTTTCTTCGTCTTCAAGGATCTGCCTGATACCTCGCCTTACAACAGGATGATCATCTGTAATCAGTACTTTTATCATGCTTTTTTCTGTTCATTACAGGTATTGATACTTTTATTGTTGTTCCTGACCCTTTCTTTCCTGCAATTAATATTTTGCCATTAACTAACCTTACCCTCTCCTTCATACCCATTATACCCATGGATGTCAATGAATTGATTTTTTCTTTCTCGATCCCTTTCCCGTTATCTTTTATCACCAATTCAACTCTACTGTCTATCAGATTCAGGCTGACTTCTGAAAATGTCGCCTGAGAATGACGTATTATATTGGTCAAAGACTCCAGCAGTATCCTGTAAATAGCCAGAGAAAGTTGAGTGTCAATTTTTAATTCCGCTGGTTTATAATTAAATGAATATCTTATTCCTGACTGATTTTCGAATTTCTTAAGCTGCAACACGATAGCTTCAATAAGCCCAAAATCAAATAAGATTGAAGGCCGGAGGTCAGAGGATATCTTCCTGATATTTTCATAGGTTTCATTTATCAGCAGGCTAATGTCTTCAAGTTTATCTTTAACTACCTGCGACTGGACTCCGATTCTGCTTTTGACCCAAGCTAAATTCAGGTTCATCGCAGTAAGCTTCTGCCCTATATCATCATGAAGGTTTATAGCTATCTGCGCCCTCTCGTTCTCACGGATCTCGATAAGGTGCTTATTGTGAGCCTTCAATAATTTTCTTGATTTTTTGATCTCTTCTTCTGCCTTTTTACGTCCGGTGATGTCATCGTAGATGATCTGAAACTGGCTGATGCCGTCCCATAAAACAATCTTTCGGAAAACCTGGAGATGGCGGATTTCTCCATTTTTCCTGACGATACAGATTTCATAATTGGTGTCACTTAAATCACCGTGTTCTCTTTGGTGCTTTCTTTTTTGAGCTTCTTCATAGCTCTCCAATGTATAGCGCTTCTTTAAAGATGTTTTTTGAAGTTCCTCGAGACTATCGTATCCGTAGTAATTCAAAATAGTTTGATTAGCATAAATCGTATTTCCCTCGTGCGTGACAATTCGTATTCCAAGAGGGGAATCATTAAGAGAATGACGAAAGTTTTCCTTCTCCAGGTTCAGGGCCTCTTCTGCCTGCTTGCGTTCCTTGATGTCTTTTTCGTATGATATTTTTAATGAATCATACTCCTGTTGCAGTTTCTGCAACTCTTTAATGAGTTCGTCTTTAGTTCTATTCCGGAAATTCATCATAAGATAATTGTTTTTAATGGTATGATGTAGCTCGCCCCGACGCGTCGGGGCCAGGTTCATTTTGTTTATAAGTTTTCATTCCGGCAGCAACTTAAAATTTCCATATTTAAAGGTCTAAAACCAATTCAAAAGGTTGGTTATAGCAATTTAAGCCTTTTTTCTAAAATTATGAAAATCTAACATATAAATAAAAGACCAGGAGAAAAGGGATAGAAAGGCTTACTCCAAATAAAAGGCCGCTTCGTGCAAGGCATAGCAATATGCAGCACCTACGAAACCGGCCCCGACTATTGCTACCTTATGTCGTTGCTTAGAATTCTCTTTCTTTTTCATCATATCCTTTGATATAATAATGAAACACATTAATCAAACAAGTGTCCAGCGATCATTTTTTAGTGTTCCGCATTTACATCACATCTTGTCATCTGACAGGAACCACTTCACCGATTCCTGGTTGCACAAAACTAAATTCTTTTGGATTTCATTTTAATAAATTTTAAATTTACAGGAAGCAGTTTAAGATTTAAAAATTAAAACCATGAAAAAAATAAATCTGATAATCAGTGTGACAGCTACATTTATTATTTTTAGTTCAGCAAACTCCTTTTCACAGGACTGGCCCCAATGGCGCGGAATAAACCGCGATGGTAAAGCAGCAGGATTTAAAGTACCTGCCGCCTGGCCAGCTGATTTAAAACTGGTATGGAAAGTAAATGTAGGATTTAGCGATGCCACACCTGTACTGGCAGGCAATGAAATTTATCTGAACACCCGTCAGGGTGACCAGGAGGTTGTACTTTGTCTGGATGCAACATCCGGTAAAGAATTATGGAAAAACACTTATGCCGCCATGGCTGTCACAGGGCCATCGGCTTCACAACATCCGGGTCCAAGGGGCACTCCAGCAGTTTCAAACGGAAAGATAGTGACATTCGGGGCATCAGGTATACTATCCTGCCTTGATGCAACAACCGGGAAACTGCTCTGGAGAAAAGAAAATCCCACAAATGCTTTTCCGGATTTCTTTACAGGGACATCTCCCCTCATCACTGACGGAATGTGTATTGTGCATATCGGGAAAAAGGATGATGGTCAGGTGATAGCTTATGACCTGAACTCGGGCTCTGAAAAATGGAAATGGTCAGGTGAGGGGCCTTCTTACTCATCTCCATCTGTTATGACCCTTGAAGGGAAGAAACTTCTGATAGTAATCACAGAAAAAAATATTATGGCACTAAGTTTTGCAGACGGAAAACTGCTCTGGCAGATTGCAGCTCCTGTTCAACAGAGGTTTTATAATTGCGTCAGTCCGTACATTGACGGACAAACAATTTATTTAACTGGACAGGGTACCGGGATGAAAGCAATTAAAGTAGAGAAGTCAGGTAATGAATATGTTACAAAGGAAATTTGGAGCAATACAACAGTTGGAGCAAAATGGAATACGCCTGTTCTTAAAGATGGATTTCTATATGGATTTACAGATCAGAAAAGAATTTACTGTCTGAATGCAGCCACAGGACAAACTGCGTGGATGGATAATGCTGTCAGCAGCGACTTTTCAACAATAGTGGACTGCGGTTTAGTTATTATCGGTTTAACAAGCACAGATAACCTGATAGTTCTGAAACCAGATGGAAAGGAATATTCAGAAGTGGCTAAATATAAAGTCTCCGATACTCCAATCTATGCATACCCTGTAATCTCCGGGAACAGCTTTTATATTAAGGATGCTGAAACGCTGATGTTGTACAAGATAAATTAGATTATATAACCTCTCACAAAAAGTACAGGGACATGCCATGGCGTGGCCTTGGGATCTTGGGTCGGAAGGGGGTGAGGCCTTTTATCTCTCTCCCCTCATAAATTCACCCTTAGAGTTGGTTAAAAGATTCTTAGTCAGATAAGAGAGTCCTGAACCTATTGCTGCAATAACTACTGGTTTAAGTGTTACCCAGTTAACATTACCTTCATTAGCAATAAGCTGGTAAAATCCTGTTATGAAGGTGCAAAACACAACCACAATTAACCCTTTAATAAAATCACGGCTGTTAAGTCTTAGGAATTTAGATCTCATTTTTTTATTTTTTTCAGACAGACATCATTTTATACCAAATTTACATCATAAATTTATTAAGATCAAGCAACAGTGATTAAATTTTAATGGGTGTGCGGTATGAGGTGTGCTGTGCGCGGTAATTTTGTCCTGGTAGTTAGAAAGAGCGCCGCGAACCGCAAACCGCAGACCGGTTACCCTTTTTCTTTCTACCAGACCTTCTCCATGAGAAGGATATTCCTCAGATTATTCGGAGATATATTTTCCCTTATTTCACCGTTATCAACAACTGAAATAAATCCAGACTCTTCGGAAAGAACAATTATGAGTGCATCCGAGTGTTCTGACATTCCAATGGCAGCACGGTGCCTCATCCCGAAACGCGGAGGTAATGTTACCTGGTCGGTAGTTGGTAAAGGGCATCTGGCAGCAAGGATTAAGCCTCCTTCAATTAAAACAGCCCCGTCATGCAATGGTGTATTCTTGAAAAAAATTGTTTCAAGCAACTCTGCATTAATCTGAGCTTTAAGTATTTCACCCCCTTCTGAAAAGATATCAAGACTGCTTTTTCTGCCAATAACTATCAGGGCACCGGTTTTCTTTGAAGCCATTCTTTCACATGCTCTTACTATCTCTTCAGCCTCTCTGGGGCTTCCCGAATCATTCGTAACGGTTGTGAAAAACCTGCCAAATGAAAATCTGCTTCTTGAAACATATTTATTTCCGATAACCAGCAAAAATCTCCTCACCTCCTGCTGAAACACAATAATGAGAGCAATAACACCAACACCTATCACCTGTCCGAGTAATGCACTTATTAGCTCCATATTCAGTGCTTTTACAACAAGCCAGAACAGGTATATAAAAAATATTCCCAGAAAGATACTGAATGCTGCTGTCCCTCTGATAAGTCTGTAAAGCTGGAACAGGATAAAAGCTACCAGGACAATATCAATAATATCAAGTACTGTTATATGGAATGGCATAGTTCTGAAATTATAATTTTAACTTTTAGTCTTGTTGCTAGGTGCATGGTGCATGGTTGATGCTAAATACACCCTGTACCTTTAATCCTGCACCTTGCAACTTTCTTTACTTTTGTCTTTTGTCTTTACTCCTTACGACTTACTAACTGTTTCTATACAGAGTTTTTAATTCTTTTTAATAATTTAACCGCCTGCACCGCTTCCCTGACATCATGAACACGGAGAATATCAGCTCCATTGAAAAGAGCAATTGCATTAATAACACTTGTCCCATTAAGAGCCTCATCAACAGTTATATTAAGCGTTTTCCAGATCATCGATTTTCGAGATAAACCAACCAGGAGAGGTAAGCCGACAATAGAAAAATCACTCAGTCTTCTTAGAAGTTCAAAATTATGAACGATGGTCTTACCGAATCCGAATCCCGGATCAATAATAATATCCTTCACTCCTACAGACTGAAGTTTGAAGATCCTTTCGCCGAACCATTTCAGAATATCAGAAACAACATCTTCATAAACAGGATTATCCTGCATAGTGCGAGGATTTCCCTTCATATGCATCATAATATATGGCACATTCAGATTCTCAACAATTGTGAACATTTTGCTGTCTGCATCGCCTCCTGAGATATCATTTATCATGTGAGCTCCGCATTCAGTAACTGCCTCCCTGGCCAGATCTGCCCTGAATGAATCTATAGAGATTATTGCTTCAGGGAATTCCCTGCTTATCAGTTTTATAGCTTTTAAAACACGCTTACTTTCTTCTTCCGGAGAAATATCTTTTGCCCCGGGGTGCGAGGAATATCCTCCAACATCAAGTATATCAGCTCCTTCCTTTATCATTCTGCCTGCCACTCTGATGATTTCTTCATCAGTGTTGTAACGGCTTCCCTTATAGAAAGAGTCGGGCGTAATATTTATTATGCCCATCACTTTCGGGATCTCAAGATCAAGTAATTTGCCTCCTGCATTTATATATCGTGGTTTTTCCGGAAACATAATTTTTAATAATAGCCGAAATTAGCGAAATTAGCAATAATCTAAACTAATTTCTTTTTGTAAAGAACCCAAATTATAACCTGTTTTATAATTAAATACATCTCCTAACTTTGTTTTTCTTAACCCATACCTGCCCTTCCCTTAAACAATAAGGGAAGGGTGAAGTCACAGATATATAATTAGTTATTCCCTTCCCATAGACTTAAGGGAAGAGTTTGGGGGAAGTGTTCATAAAACCATGAAAAGAATTGGTGAATAACTACCACAATTAAACCAATCATACATTTCCTTCTTTGCCCTATGGTTATTACATTTGTACTGAATGAAATCAATTAATAGATGAAGCTATTTGTTATAGAAGGGGTTGATGGAGCTGGCAAATCAACACAAATTAAAATGTTGAGAGACTTTTTTTCAAAAAAGGGATATAACTGTGAATATCTGCACTTTCCCAGAACTGAAACCCCATATTACGGTGAACTTATTACAAGGTTTTTAAGAGGTGAATTTGGCTCATTGAATGCTGTCGATCCATACCTCGTTGCAATGCTTTATGCAGGTGACAGAAAAGATGCTTCATTAGTGATAAGCAATTGGTTAAAAGAAGGAAAGATTGTCCTGCTCGACAGATATACTTATTCGAATATAGCTTATCAGTGCGCCAAGTTGTTGGAAATAACAGCTCAGGATAAGCTCATGAACTGGATTCTCTCACTTGAGTTTAACCACTTTGCCATACCAAAACCCGACCTGAATATTTTCCTTGATGTACCCTTTTCATTCACAGAGAAAAAATTATCAAATACCAGAACAGGTGATGACCGTACCTACCTTAACGGAACAAGGGATATCCACGAAGAGGACCTGGTATTTCAAAAAAAGGTAAGAGATATTTATCTGAGAGTTTCACGTTCCGATGACCGTCTTGTTGTAGTTGATTGCAGTAATAGCAATGGTGCAATGCTAACTCCCTCTGAAATTTTTAATGGGATTATGAAAATTTTCACCGACAAAAAGTTCATCTGAAATGAAGATACTAAGGACTGTCAGCAGAATAATTATTGGCCTGGTTTTTATCTTCTCAGGCATAGTCAAAGCAATAGATCCCCTCGGCTCGGTTTATAAATTTCATGACTATTTTCAGGCATTCAATATAGGTTTTCTTAATGGACTGAGTTTCCCTCTCGCAATATTTTTGTGTACAGCTGAATTTATCGCGGGCTTCTCTGTACTCACAGGATTAAGACAGAAAACAGGAGTATGGGGTGTTTTGATTCTCTTGGTGATCTTTACCTCTCTCACCCTTATACTAGCATTGACAAACCCGGTTTCAGACTGTGGATGTTTCGGTGACGCAATCCATCTTAGCAACTGGCAGACTTTCGGAAAGAACATAGTATTAATTACCTTTGCGATAGTTCTTTACGCAGGGATAAAGCAAATTAAAGATCTTTTTAGCAAAACGATGGAATGGGTTATAATCGTGGGAGCTATTGTATTCTTCATACTTTTTTCACTTGCTAACCTGATATATCTTCCTGTTATCGATTTTCTTCCTTATAAAACAGGTGTAAAAATTGCCGATGAAATGGTTGTTCCGGATGGTGTGCCCGTTGATGAGTACCGGACAACTTTTATTTATGAAAAAAATGGTATTAAAAAAGATTTCAACCTTAACAATTATCCGGTAAATGACACATCCTGGAAGTTTGTCAATCAGAAATCGGTTCTGATTAAAAAAGGATATAAACCTCCTATACACGATTTCATCATCACCACACTGAATGGAGAGGACCTTACCCAAAAAGTGCTGTCTTACCCGGGGTATTCTGTTTTATTGATCTCTAAAAAGCTTGCTGATGCTGGTAACAAACATTTGTCAGAGGGATTTAAACTTGGCAATTATTGTATGGCTCATGGAATTAACTTCTATATTCTTACCTCATCAGGAACAGAGGAAGTGAAAAGTTATAATAATGGTCTGCTGTTCTGTTCCGTTGATGAGACTACTCTGAAAACCATGATCAGGGCAAATCCGGGATTCATTTTGCTTAAGGCTGGAACAATTCTCGGAAAATGGTCATGGGCAAATGTTCCGGGAAAAGAGTGGTTCGGGAAACTATCTGATAATTAAAACATATAGTAATAAAATAATAATTGTACATTTAAATTTGAAATCAGTTTTTTTTAATAACCTCATAATTAATTACATTACAATATTCCGGGTGAAGGTTGCAGGATGCAGGATAAGTACACCTTGCAACTTGCAAATTGCACCTTGCACCTTAAAAACAGAACTATTAGCTCAATAAAAATTATAATTTATTTAAACTTTGATTTATATGAGAAAAAAGATTGTTGCCGGTAACTGGAAAATGAATATGGATCTGGCAGAAGGTCTCAAATTTGCAGGGTCTGTCGAGAAGTACTTTAAAGAAAAACCATCGGCAAAGGCATTGGTTATTTTATGCCCGCCATTTATTCATCTTGCAGGTGTATATGAAATTCTTAAACACGGCAAAATAGCTCTTGGAGCACAAAACTGTGCTGCTGAAGCATCCGGTGCCTATACTGGTGAGGTATCTGCCTGGATGGTAAAAAGTACCGGTGCTGAATATGTTATTATAGGACATTCTGAAAGAAGAACATATTACCATGAGGATGATAAGCTTCTGAATAAGAAGACGTTACTTGCAATTAACAGTGGACTAAAGGTTATCCTCTGTTGTGGTGAAGCATTAAATGAAAGAGAAGCAGGACAACAATTCCTGATAGTGAAAAGACAGCTTCATGAGGGCTTATTCAATCTGACTGAAGAACAGCTGGATATGATTGTTGTTGCCTATGAACCTGTCTGGGCTATTGGGACTGGATTGACAGCTTCACCCGATCAGGCGCAGGAGATGCATAAATACATCCGTGATCTTGTCAGTGAGAAATTTGGAAGCAATTGTGCTAAAAAACTTCCGATTCTTTATGGTGGCAGCTGCAAACCATCAAATGCAGTTGAAATCTTTTCTAAACCGGATGTAGATGGCGGTCTCATAGGCGGTGCTGCTCTTAAGAAAGAGGATTTCATAGCGATTGTTGAAGCGATGAAATGAGTTAATAACAAAAGGTTTTATCCATTTTTTTAGCCCCCTATCTCCCCTAAAGGGGGGCTAAATCTGTGGCATTTTTAGACCCCCTTTAGGGGGTAGGGGCAAAAAGGGTTAAGTAAAGAGTCTTTTCATGTTAAAGAAACTGGCAATTATAATTCAATTAATCCTGTTAGCAACTACTGGTATTGTGCATTCCCAGACCAAATCTGCGTTTTCAGGAGATCGGGCAAAATTCAGATCAGAACTTACTGCTTTTATGGGACCGAACCTTAATCCTGAACAACTTGCCAATCTTAATAAATTCCTGGTCAGATGGGACAGCGCTGCTTTCAGCAATGAAATCATGGATGAGATAATTGACGTTTCAAGCCAGCTCTCATCCCGACAAATGAGACCTGTTCCCCATTTTAATGATTTTCTTGTGACCCTGAATTATTTCATCGAGTATAAACGTGACATTTCCTTTTTCACAAACTGGCTTAAAAGCGTAAGTGAAATAGCATTCAGTCAGATGTTTACAAATGACTATATAAACAAATATTTTAAGAATAGCATCTCCATGGTAAAAGAGAACGTCCTGTCTGAATCGGGGAGTGCTAAATGGAAAGTAAAAAACTCCACACTTAAATTTTTACATGACACTGCTATTTACGTTACTGTTACGGATGCCACACTAACATGTTATTCACAAAAAGACAGTACTGAACTGTACAATGTAACAGGAACATACTATCCCGAGATCCAACAATTCAGAGGTACGAAAGGTATCGTAACATGGGAAAAAGCCGGATATTCAAGAAAAGATGTTTTTGCTGAACTCACTGATTATTCAATTAATATGGTAAAGAGCAGTTTCACTGTTGATTCTGCCAGACTCACTCATAATATTTATTTTAAAGAACCGGTCTTAGGATCACTTGCCGACAAGGCAATCAGCTTTGCCAACAAGGATAGAGCCGATTATCCTCGTTTTGAAACTTATGTTAAAGAATTCAAGATTAAAAACATCTATAAAGGGGTTAATTATGAAGGAGGACTCACATTTGAAGGAGCCAGTGTAAAAGGAACCGGTAAAAATGGTATCCCGGCAAAGATTACTCTTTTCAGAAATGATACGCTTTATCTTAAAATCAGTTCAAAAGAGTTTCTATTCTCGAAAGAAGGCTTAACTAGTCCGGAAACAGTTATATCGCTATACCTTGATAAAGATTCAATCTACCATACAAACCTTGGGTTTTCTTACTTCGCAGCAACCAGACAGGTAAATCTCTTCCGTACAAATAATTCTATCTCAAAGAGCCCATATTATGATTCATTTCACAACCTCGACATGTATTTTGAATATCTGTCGTGGAATATGAACGAATCAAAAATTATTCTTTCACGTGCAAGAGGAGCATCACTGGGTCAGGCACAGTTTGAATCCTCTTCCTTCTTCAATGCAGACTACTTTTTCAAACTGATGGGGCTCGATGAATACCATCCATTGAACCGTCTTACTAAGTTTGCAGAATGGTACTATTCCGAGACATTTCCTGTAGATGAATTTGCCAAATGGCTGGACAAGCCGGTGGAAGCTGTAACAGGTTTGTGTGTCGATATGGCCAACAAAGGTTTTGTGTTCTATGATCGTGTAAATAATGAGGTTACAATAAAGAAAAAAACTAAGGACTTCCTCGATTCATATGCTAAAAAAAAGGACTATGATATTATAAATATAATAAGTGAAACAAAAGCTCCTACAGATAATGCTATTCTTGACCTGAAAAAATACGGACTGACAGTAAATGGAGTAAACGGTGTTCTTCTGAGCGATTCGCAGAAGGTTGCAATTTATCCTTATAAGAAACAACTTGTAATAGGGAAGAACAGGAGCCTTCATTTTGATGGGATCGTTGAAGCTGGTCTGTTTACAGTATTCGGTCATGATTTCTCTTTCAGCTATGACACATTTAAGATAAAGCTTCAAAAAATCGATTCCATTAAAATTTCAGTAGAAACCGATAAGAAGGATAATTTGGGAAATCCAATTATTAAAAATGTAGATAACCTGATACAACTTGGAACTGCTGAACTTTATATCGATGATCAGGATAACAAATCGGGATTAAAGAGCCTTAAGCAGTATCCGATTATCAATGCAATAACTTATTCGTATATTTTCTATGATAAAATACCCGGTCTTGAGGGTGTTTATAAACAAAAAGATTTCTATTTCAAGGTTGATCCTTTCACTTATGAAAATATAGATCATTATACTAACCAGGACATGAATCTTTCGGGAGAATTTGTTGGAGGAAATATCCTCAAACCGATGCGGCAATATCTTGTAATACAGGAAAACAACTCGCTGGGATTTAATATGACCATACAGCAGGATGGGATCGACGTCTATGGAAACAGAGGCAGATTATACGATGCTTTAAGTATGAGTAACAAAGGTCTCATTGGAAGTGGAACTTTGAAACATTTAACTTCAACAACAAAGTCAGAAGAATTTAAATTCTTCCCTGATTCAATGATCACTCAGGCATCTACATTCAATATTGAAAAAGATTCATCCGGTATATTCCCAATCCTTCACAGTCAGGATGTTGCAATTAAATGGCTAACTCAAAAAGATGAATGGATCGCGACTAATGCAACCGGCAAGACTTTTAATATGTTCGATAACGGAACAACCCTTGATGGTAAATTAACACTGGCTCCCTCAAGACTTAATGGTACAGGAATAATTAATTTAACCGATTCTAGGATCACTTCTAATCTTTTCAGTTTTGCATCGAATACAATTAACGCTGATACGGCTGATTATAATCTGAAATCGTCAACCACCAGTGGATATTCATTTATTGCTGATAATGCCAATACTGAGATCAATTTTGACCTCAAGAAGACACATTTCAGGCTGAATACCGATTCTTCAGTAGTTAAGTTCCCTGAAATTCAGTACATCTGCACCATGACAGATTTTACCTATAATATGGAAAACCGGGTGCTTAATATGGAACAAAAGGGAAAGTCTAATACCGCGCTTTTATCAGCTGAAAAGCTCCTTAAGCTTGACTTTTCCAAACTTGATAAGCCAACATTCTTTGCAACAAATAATCTTTCAGACACTGTCGCTTTTTCATCATGGAAAGGAAGCTATCACCTTGATCAGGAATACATTGAAGCCGAAAATATAAACTATATTCATATAGCTGATGCACTTATTCAGCCTGAAAACGGGAAAATAATAATCAACAGGAGAGCAAAAATCCAACAGATGCAAAATGCCCTTATTGCCCTGAACAACAGGCATATTTTGCATTCGGCAAAGATTGACATTGAATCAACCAAACGTTATATCGGAGGTGCTATTTACGACTATGTTGATGAAAACAAAGAGATCCAACAGATAAGTTTTCCTGAATTGGCGGTCGACACTGCGACAACCAACGCCAGAGGCTACATACCAGTATCTCAAAAATTCATGTTAAGCCCTGCATTCTCTTTTAATGGAGATGTCTCACTTTCTGCCAGGGCTGATCATCTCACCTTTACAGGAGATGCAGGAGTAGTAAATAACTGCAATACATTAAAAAGTTATTCCATAAAATTCAAATCAACAATCGATCCGAAAAATGTTATGATTCCTGTCAGCGATAAGCCGAGAGACATGAATGATAATCTTGTTTTCTCCGGATCTTACCTGAATACGGATTCCATCCATATTTACCCGGCATTCCTTTCAGCACAAAAATCCTGGACCGATATTGCACTGGTCAATTCAAACGGTTGGTTGTACTATGAAAAAGCTAAAGGAAGATACCTGATCACATCCCGTGAAAAGCTTGCTGACCAGACTCTGCCCGGAAACATGATTGCTTTTGACAAGAACTATTGTGTACTCTCGGGAGAAGGAAATCTTAATTTCGGTGCTAAGTTTGACCTGGTTAAATTTACCAGTGCAGGCAAAGTAATACATGCAATTGATTCAGGAAAAGTCAACATTGATGCGATCCTTGCACTGGACTTCCATTTCTCAAATGAAGCTCTTAAGGTTATGGCCGATGAGATAAGAATGATGCCTTCCCTTAAACCGGTTAATCTGAATACCGAACTGAATAACAAGGGTATGAAGGATCTTATGGGAGTAAATGTAGCAACACAATTAAAGGAGGAGATGGATTTGTTTGGCTCTTCAAAGAACCTGCCAAAAGAGTTTACTTACAAACTTCTTCTTAACGATGTGAAATTATTCTGGAACGAATCTACATCATCATTCCGTTCGAGTGGTAAGATAGGTATCGGATTCATTGGGCCTCAACCAATTAATGTCTATGTTGACGGATATATTGAAATTCAGCGCCGAAGATCCGGGGATTTGATTGATATTTACCTGAAAGCGGATCAATCTACATGGTATTATTTCTCATATTTCAGAGGCGTAATGATGACAGAATCGGGAAATAACAGCTTCAACACAATTATTGTCAAAACTAAGCTGAATGACAGGAAAGATCCTGCATCATCTATTAGAGTGCCTTATACATATATGATTGCTGTTGAAGGCAGGCTTGGCAAATTCCTTCAGAGGATGTCGGATAATAAAGCCGAAGATAATCCCGGAAACCCGGATGGTCTTATAAAGTGATCTTGCCTCTTTCTCCCAACTCGATCAGTTCAAGATCGTGTATGTTTTTCCCGTCTATCTGAAACCTGATTGCTGTCATATACTTATGGAAACCATTATACCCTGCTGCACCAGGATTCATATATAAAAATCCGGCTTTTTTATCATACGTAACCTTAGCTATATGCGAATGTCCGCAAATGAAAAGATCCGGAGGATTTTTATTTATTGCAAGTAATACTTTCCGGTCATAATGTCCGGGGGTTCCGCCAATATGGGTGAGCCAAACCCTGGTTTCTTCAGCCATAAAAATCATATTCTCTTTATAAACTTTTCTGATGAGGGCATTGTCAATATTGCCATATACAGCTTTTAAAGGTTTGAAGCCTGCAAGTTTGTCTGCTGTTTCAATATTCCCAATGTCTCCTGCGTGCCATATTTCATCACACTCTGCAAAATGATCAAATAATCTCGGGTGAATCCACCCGTGTGTATCTGAAAGAAGACCTATTTTCATTTTATTCTTTTCAAAATTCGCTATTTCAAAACTTTGTGAATCTTTGTGCCTTTGTGTCTTGGTGGCATTTTTTTTGCCACAAAGGCGCCAAGACATCAAAAAACACCAAGGATTATAAGATGGTACGCAAATATAAGTTCAAAATCCCTAATTTTGTACAAATTGAATTCTATGCAGATATTTTATGCACCCGATATTAATGGAGATACCTATGCGCTGGACGAAAAAGAGTCAAAGCATTTGATCAGGGTATTAAGAATGATAAAAGGTGCAGATGTCAGACTTATAGACGGTAAAGGGAATCTTTATGAAGGAATCATCAGTATCCCGGGTCAAAATAAGTGCATCATAATGATTACTGGAAAAGTTAGGGATTTCGAAAAAAGAAATTACAGACTTCACATTGCTATCTCACCATTAAAGAATCCGGAACGATTTGAATGGTTTATTGAAAAGAGTGTTGAGATTGGGATAGATGAGATTACTCCGCTGATATGCAAAAACACTGAAAAACCGGGAATAAAGAGTGAAAGAGTCAATAATCTAATAATCTCGGCAATGAAACAATCACTCAAAGCAACCAAAACAGTCCTGAATGAACCAAGCAGTTTCAAAGATTTTATCAGCATGGATCTAAAAGGAATCCTGATGATTGCAAACTGCAACGATTCAATTAAAAGAAGCAGTATATCTGACGTATATTCAAAAAATGAAAATGCAATAATTCTTATCGGGCCGGAAGGCGATTTCAGCAAAGAAGAGATTGATTCCGCAATTAACAGAGAGTTTGTTCCGGTTCATCTTGGTCTCAGCCGTCTAAGAACAGAAACAGCAGGCATCGCAGCCTGCCATTCCATTTATTTTATCAATCAGTAAAAGCCCGTCTTATCTGGCCATAAAGTTAATTACCTCACCGATTTTTTTCATGGGAACTTTGTACAATTCCGTGAAACGGCAGTTCTTACACGAAACGAAGGTGAATCTCCTGTTATGAAATTCGAACATTCTTGTCCAAATGCTTCCAATTGTCCACATTTCACCAACTTCATACTCTTTATTGCCACATTTCGGGCACGTATATTTTAATATTTGGTCCATTATTCCTCCTTTTTAATGTTTTCTGACCTTGTTTTCCATCTGCCTGATTTCTTTAAAGCCTGATCAAGTATGTACTCAATCTGACCATTAATGCTGCGAAATTCATCGGCAGCCCATTTTTCCAAAGCTTTCAGCTTCTCCGGGTCAACCCTGAGAACAAATGGTTTCTTCTCACTCATACTATGAATTCAAAGTTCCGGTATTTACAATTGGTGTAGCATCCTTATCACCACAAAGAACAACCATCAGATTGCTGACCATAGCAGCTTTCTTTTCCTCATCGAGTTCGACAATTTTTTTAAGGGATAGTTGCTCAAGGGCCATCTCAACCATAGAAACTGCTCCTTCAACAATTTTAAATCGTGCCGATACAACTGCCGAAGCCTGTTGTCTTCTAAGCATAGCATTTGCGATCTCTTCAGCATAAGCAATATAGTTGATCCTTGCTTCAATTACTTCAATACCACAAATCTGCAACCTTTCTCTTATCTCTTTTTCAAGCTCATTGTTTACCTCCTGGCCTCCGCTTCTTAGAGCGACAACAGCTTCGTGATCCTCAAAATTGTCGTATGGATATAAACCGGCCAACTTACGAAGGGCAGCATCACTCTGTACTAACACAAAATGCTGATAGTCATCAACATCAAAAACTGCCTTATATGTCTCGGCCACTCTCCAAACCAGCACTAAACCAATTTTTATCGGGTTACCGATTTTGTCGTTAACCTTTATTGGTTCGCTGTTAAAGTTCCGGGCTCTGAGTGATATCCTTCTTTTAAAATATAAAGGGTTTACCCAGAAAAATCCATTTTTCCTGATTGTTCCTTTATATGCTCCAAACAAAACCATTACACATGATCCGTTTGGATATACTACTGTAAATCCAATGATGGTGAAGACAAACAGCAGAGTGAGTATTACGCCAATCCAGATAGCTTGGTAAGCGAATCCGGCAATTGCACCACCGATGAATAAGACTGCCATCAGCAGCGCCAGATAACCCGAAATGGGTTTTACAGTAAATTCTTGTTTCATAGGATATGATATTATATTAATATCACAAAGATATTATTTTAATTTCATATTCCCAAAAAAAGACACAGGAAAAATTCCTGTGTCCTTTGAGAATCTTAAACTATTTTCCTGATCTTCAATATCAGGTTCGTTGTCAAACTTTTCCCCGGAACAGCTTTTATCTGACGGAGAAGGTCAATCACATCATAGAATTCAGAGTTAAAACCCCATGCATCTTCAATAAGATCAATGTCTTCAACTTTGATTTCATGATATTTAATAAAAGGAGTAGAAGTTAATACCATAGGCTTCATGTTTTCTGTTTATGTGAAAACGGGCCGCCGGTATAAATATTGTCTGATCCCTAATTTAATGTCAGGCTGATTTTTTTCTCAACCATTATTTTCCTCATATTAATGAGGGCATATCTCATTCTGCCAAGAGCCGTATTAATGCTGACGTCGGTTATATCAGCGATTTCTTTAAAACTCAATCCAGCATAATGCCGCAGAATCACTACTTCCCGCTGGTCATCAGGCAGGCAGCTGATCATATTCCTGACATCTTTTTGAATCTGTCGCTTTATCATATCATCTTCAATGTTGTCTTCAGCGAAGGTTTTCGAATTAAAGATGTCAGATTCGTAGTTGTCGTTCGAAATAGTGTTCATTTGCTTGATTCTCCGGAAATGGTCAATAATAAGGTTATGAGCAATTCGCATCACCCAGGAGATAAATTTTCCGTTATCGGAATATTTACCTGCTTTAACAGACTGAATTACTTTAAGGAAGGTATCCTGAAAGATATCTTCTGCAAGAGCCTGATCGCGTATATAAAGACTTATATATGCGAAAACTTTGTTCTTATGACGTTGGATTAGCTTTTCAAAGCATGACTGCTCACCTTTTATGAACCTCAGAATCAGTTCATAATCGGAAATCATTTTATTCATAACTCTCTCTTTTAATTAACTAGAGTAGAGATATTCTATAGGCAGTCTGGTTTAAGTAAGTAAATATTCGTAATACAAAGAAAACAATTTTTTTGATTTGAAAGTATTACTTTTGAGATTTAACAGAAATTTAACACAAAAAATAAAGGTTCAGAGATGCAGGGTTGTATTGAAATCAAGGGAGCCAGGGTACATAATCTTAAAAATATCAGTCTTAAAATTCCCAGAAATAAGCTTGTTGTAATCACAGGAGTATCAGGTTCAGGAAAATCTTCTCTCGCTTTCGACACTATTTATGCGGAAGGGCAAAGAAGGTATGTTGAAAGTCTCTCCTCTTACGCCCGTCAGTTTCTTGGCAGGATGAATAAACCTGAAGTTGATTTTATAAATGGCATACCTCCTGCCATTGCTATTGAACAGAAAGTAAACTCCCGGAATCCGCGTTCTACAGTCGGAACATCTACGGAAATATATGATTATCTGAGACTTCTTTTTGCCAGGATCGGAAGGACCTATTCCCCGGTTTCCGGGAAAGAGGTTAAAAAACACAGTGTTGATGATATTGTTGATTTTCTGGCAGCTCTGCCTGAAGGAAAAAAAGTAATTATTACCTCTTCTGCTGATATACCGGAAAACATAAATGTATCTGAGTATTTTTCATTCCTGAATAAACAGGGATTTAACCGTATTGAGTCCGAAGGCGAGCTCATTAAGATTGATGAACTGACATCTAATAAGGGATTTGAACCGGGGCAACAGATTAATATAGTAATCGACAGACTGGTAATAAGTCATTCTGCTGACAGTTTCAGCCGGGCTGCCGACTCTGCTCAAACAGCATTTCAGACGGGTAAAGGATATTGCCAGGTAGTTATACCTGATGAAAAGGGTGAGAGACGGGAAAGTTTTTCAAATAAATTTGAAGAGGATGGAATCCTTTTTGCAGAGCCATCGGAATATTTGTTCAGCTTCAATAATCCAATCGGCGCATGTCCGGTATGCGAGGGATATAGTAAAATTATTGGAATTGATGAAAACCTTGTTATACCTAATCGGAACCTGTCTGTTTATGAGGATGCAATTGTATGCTGGAAAGGTGAAACCATGAAAAAATGGAAAGAGAGACTGATTGCCAATGCAGAATTATTCGATTTCCCGATACACAAACCTATTTATCAGCTGACTGACGAACAGAAGGATCTGCTTTGGAAAGGAAATAAATATTTTTACGGTATAGACCGGTTCTTTCACCATCTTGAAGAGAAAAAATATAAGATACAGTACCGTGTACTGTTAAGTCGTTACCGTGGGAAAACAACATGTCCCGAATGCAAAGGATCGAGATTACGAAAAGAGGCAGGTTATGTTAAGGTTGCAGGAAAAACAATTCAGGAACTGGTTTCTATACCCGTTGGAAAGTTGTATGAGGTATTTTCTGCTATTGATCTGAATGAAACTGATGCCAAAGTTGCAGAAAGGCTTATTAAAGAGATTACTGTCCGATTGAAGTTTCTTATTGATGTCGGTCTTCCATATCTTACCATTGACAGGCTCTCTTCGACATTATCAGGAGGAGAATCCCAGAGAATAAATCTCTCGACCTCGCTGGGAAGTAATCTTGTCGGCTCGATGTACATTCTGGATGAACCCAGTATAGGGCTTCATCCACGTGACACCAACCTTTTAATAACAGTTCTGAAAGAGCTCAGGGATCTTGGTAATTCGGTTTTGGTTGTAGAGCACGAGGAAGAGATAATAAGAGCTGCGGATGAAATAATTGATATGGGACCTGAGGCAGGCAGACTAGGCGGAGAGGTAGTTTATCAGGGGGGTCTTGATCTGACAACCTCAAATAAATCTTTTACTGCCAGTTACCTTAGTGGCAGGTTAGTCGTACCTGTTCCGCGGGCAAGAAGAAAATGGAACAGTTATATAGAAATCAAAGGTGCAAGGGAAAACAATCTGAAAGGAATTGATGTGAAGTTTCCGCTTCATATTATAACTGCCGTTACCGGAGTAAGCGGATCAGGTAAATCGAGCCTTGTATCAGATATATTATTTAAGGTCCTGTCTAACAGGATTAATGGGAACAACTTAAAACCAGGTCAATACAAGGATATCACGGGAGACATTTCAATTCTGACAGGTATTGAACTGGTCGATCAGAATCCGATAGGAAGGTCGAGCAGATCAAATCCTGTCACATACCTTAAAGCTTATGATGAAATCCGTAAACTTTATTCTGAGTTGCAGGCGTCTGTTCAAAACAACTATAAAGCATCGCATTTCTCCTTTAATATTGAAGGAGGAAGATGTGAGGAGTGCCAGGGTGAAGGGATAATACGAGTTGAAATGCAATTTATGGCCGATGTGGAACTGACATGCGAAAGCTGCAAAGGGATGAGGTTCCGGAAGGATATACTCGATGTCAGATATCATGGAAAAAATATTTATGATATGCTTGAGATGACTATTGATGAAGCAATTGATTTTTTCAATTCACATCCCGGGAAGAATGAAAAGAGGATCGTCGAAAAACTGAAACCTCTTTCAGATGTCGGACTGGGTTATATAAAAATGGGACAGTCGTCAAGCACTCTTTCCGGAGGTGAAAGCCAGAGAGTAAAACTGGCCTATTTTCTTAGTCAGGAACGCGGCAATGGACACATACTATTCATTTTTGACGAGCCAACAACAGGTTTGCATTTTCATGATATTAACAAACTGCTTAAATCAATAAATGCGCTTGTCGATCATGGTCATTCTGTGATACTTATTGAACACAATCAGGAGGTGATAAAAAGTTCCGACTGGGTTATTGACCTGGGGCCCGAGGGTGGTGAAGACGGGGGCCGTGTTGTTTTTGAGGGCAGACCTGAAGAGCTGGCTAAATGTAAAGAATCCTATACTGGAAGATATCTTGCACCAAAACTGGTATAAAAAACGTAGGGACGTGTCACAATATGTCCCTACGAACAAATATTATACTATAAATTTTATTTCTTTACTTTAAATCCAAACATGATAGCGACACAACCACTTACCGGTGTTTCACCCGGTTTATTAAATGAGCCAACTTTAACAACCAGTTTAAGCTGCTGACTGGATTGAAGTTTGAAATCCCATGTTTTGGCAAAGTTCGCATCCTTATTTGAATAAAGAACATTTTTATTTGCATCGAGTACCCTGAATTCTACATTTGGCAGCTTGTCTTCTCCGCATATTGCGACTCTGTATTCCATGTCGGAGTAAAATGTTTTATATAGTTCAGCCTCCTCTCCTTCAACAAGTATTGCAGCATGATAGTTCCCATCATGTGTATATGCTCCCAATTCAGGGATGCAAATCTTTTTAGCGAATGCCTTGCACTGAGCATCTACTTTAACTGTAGCTGTAACTACAAGTATTGCCAGAATCGGAATTATTCTAAGTATTCTCATGGGGTTAGTTATTTACGAATGTCTTTCTTATCTCTGAAACTGTTGCCGACAGTTCTTTGAATACTTCCGGTGTCATATCAGTCTTAATTTGTGACTTGAGAACTGTGGTATTTGATGCCTTGTCAAACTCCGGTCTTATTTTTGATGTTATGATTGAAATTTTGTCAAAAACCACTTTCAGTTTTCTGACCTGAATAATCAGATCATCTACTGCCGGATTTCCTTTGCTACTTTCAAGCAAATTGATAAGAATGTCAATTGAAAGTTTCTGATCAATAATCCTTCCGACAAGTTTATTGCCATTAAAATCCTTCATGTCAACAAGCTGAGTAGAAATATATAATCCCTCAAACCATCCTCCTACAAGTACTATGGCTGCAATCGCAGGCTGACCATTATCTGAGAGATATGAATTAGAGTTCATAAAGGTCTCACTCACAATCTCCATAATAACTTCACTATTATTAATATTCTCCTCCAGTTTGTCGATCTGTGACTGTTCAACTGCCTTCAGGATGCCCAGTCCGTCAGCCATCTTTTTGGCAGCATTCATGTAATCAATAATAAGTTGTGTCTGTTCATATAAGCTGGCAAAACTTAAATCGCATGTATAAATTCCCAGGTTAAGAGCCATACTTTTATTTGTTACATAACTATTTACATTTCCAATAGGATTTAGCAAAGCCTCATCAAACCTGGCGCCAGCCGATTTTATAAGCATTGCTGACTCAAGAGGTGACGGAAGTGCATTAAATATTTTTTCTGCCTGCTTAATATCCTCAACTACAGCTGCACTATTTTTTGGAACATTTACTGTTACATTTTCCTTAGTTGTTTTTGTATTACCAGACTTACAGCCAATAAGCAGACTGGTAAACAATAAAACTGCCATAAGGATTTTTGAACAAATTCCATATTTTTTATTCATGATTTAAAAATTTAAGTGTCAAACCTAATTCACGACTAAATTACTATAATATTTTTATTTTTCAAAAACAGCTGTAACTAATTGATGGTATTTCTAACTTTGTTCAAAATAATCTAAAATGATAAGATCAGAGAAGAAGATCAAAAAACTTTCTGAAATACTTAATAAAGATAATAATAATGCAATAACCGAAGCGATTGAATTACTTCGCCAGGAGAAACCTTTTGGAGGTGTTATTGGTTTGCTTACTGCATTTTATGATAAGGCTGATGATTTTTTGATCAGAAAAACTATTGCGGGTTTTATAAATGATCTGAAGGATCAGACTGCCTGTGAAGAGGTTATCAATGAAATCAGGAAACAATGGAAAGCAGATACAATCAGCATGTTAGTATCTTCGTGCTGGCAATCGGGTCTTAACTATTCAGATTATTCTCTGGATCTGGCAAAAGTATTTCTGAAAGGAGATTATGTAACTGCAATTGAATGTCTTACAGTTGTTGAGGAATCAGTTAATGACCTCAGCAGAGCCAGAAAAGATGAAATTATTAAGATACTTGAGGCAAGCCCTGTTTCCCTCACTAATGAAAAAAAAACGCTGACACATGAGTTAATTTCGATTCTTGAAGGATAAATGGATTTTTCTCTGTGCTTCTCAGATCATTATCTTTCACCAAAAATATTGCTTCCTATTCTTATGATCGTACTTCCCTCCTTCAGGGCTGTTTCATAGTCACCTGACATACCCATCGATATCTCTTTAAAATAAGGAAATCCCTTAAAATATTTATTTTCCAGTGTTCTGAAACAATCCGCAAGATATGCGAATTCTTCACGAACCTGTTCTTTATCAGAGGTGTAAGTAGCCATTCCCATTATACCACAAATCCTTATATTTTTCAAATTCAGCACATCGTCCTGTTCAAGATTTTCACACAACTCCTGCATTGTAAATCCAAATTTTGTCTGTTCAGTTGCTATATGAATCTGTAGCAGGCAATCTACTACCTTTTCAATTTTTAAGGCTTCCGTGTTAATAGTACTCAATAGTTTGTAAGAATCTACAGATTGTATCATATTTATAAATGGCACAATATATTTTACCTTATTGGTTTGAAGATGGCCGATGAGGTGCCATTTAATGTCCCGTGGAAGAAGATCTTTTTTATTCAGCAGTTCCTGAACCCGGTTTTCTCCGAAAAATCTTTGCCCGGCATTATAGGCCTCCATAATATTGCTTACCGGTTTTGTTTTCGATACTGCTACAAGCTTGACAGATGATGGGATCTGTGATTTAATATAACTTAGGTTTTCTGCAATACCAGGCATTTTCAATATTTAATAATGCATAAAATTAGTGAAAAATGAAAACATTAACCGCAAAGGATTGCGCAAAGCTCGCAAAGAAATTATGAAATTTGTTTTACCAGATTAGATATACAATAATTTCCCCTCCTTTTCAAAGGAGGAGAAATTTAAGATATTTTTTAATCAGTCAAGAAGATGAATTACCAATCCACTTCGGAGTTTTGGCTCAAACCATGTTGATTTCGGTGGCATAATGTTACCTGAATCTGCTATTGTAATCAGTTGGTTCATTGATACAGGATAAAGAGCGAATGCCACTTTCATTTCACCGCTATCGACCCTCTTTTTAAGTTCACCTAATCCCCGTATTCCTCCAATAAAATCTATACGTTTCGACCTCCTCAGATCCTGAATATCCATAACCGGACTAAGTATCTGATTGGTAAGTATCGTCACATCAAGGACACCAACCGGGTCATTATCATCAAAAGTACCGGCTTTTGCAGTCAGGCTAAACCATTTCCCATCGAGATACATTGAGAAGTTATGAAGCTTTTTTGGTTTATAGGTTCTCCTGCCCTTTTCATTTATATCAAAGCCACCTCCCAGTCTGGTAATTAATTCCTGAATGGTAAGACCATTCAGGTCTTTTATGGTTCTGTTATAATCAATGATTTTTAATTGATTAGCTGGAAAATGGACCGCAAGGAAGAAGTTATATTCTTCAGTTCCATTATGAGATGGATTATTATCCCCTTTTTCTTTCCCGACAAGTGCTGCAGCCGCGGTCCTATGATGGCCATCAGCAACATAGGTATATGGAACTTTTTCAGCAAACAGTTTTTCAATTAGTTTGTTTGTTTCCTCATTCTTTATAACCCAGAAATGGTGTCCAAAACCATCCTCTGCTACAAAATCATATTCGGGTTTTTCGGAGCTGACTATCTTATCTACGACCTCATCAATCTCTTTAACTGCGGGATATGCAAAAAAAACCGGTTCAATATTAGCATTGTTGACGCGAACATGCACCATCCGATCCTGCTCTTTATCAGGACGGGTAAGTTCATGCTTTTTAATAATACCATTAAGATAGTCGTCAACAGATGCACACCCAACGATTCCGTACTGGGTAAGCCCTTTCATTGTCTGCGCATAAATATAAAAGTGTGGCGCTTCATCCTGAACCAGCCAGCCATTTTTCTGCCACTTTCTGAAATTCTCGACTGATTTGTTATATACCTGGTCCGAATGGGTATCAGTATCTACCGGAAGGTCTATTTCTGATCTCGTTATATGAAGCAGTGAACACTCTTTTCCTTTTGCCATCTTTTTGGCTTCTTCTGTGTTCATCACATCATATGGCAGGCAGGCCAGATCTTTAACCAGAGCATGAGGAGGCCTTAACCCCCTGAAAGGTTTAACAACTGCCATCTAATTATAACATATTAATTACTACTTGTTTACTTTATATTTTTCATTCCCTGTTTTGAAATAATCGACAATCTGCCTGGCAGCGGCCAGGCATGCATACATATTAGCTTCTTCTGTCTGAGCTCCCATTTTTTTCTCTGTAAATATAAAGCGGCCCTTGTACTTTTCCTCAAAAACGGCATTACAGTCAGGTGCAACATCGGAGAGGTATTGGAAATCTGGCCGTTCTTCAAATATCTTCAGAAGGCCTTCTTCATCAATTACCTCTTTTCTTGCTGTATTAACAAGTACAGCATCCTTAGGCATTTTCTTCAACAGGTGATAACCAATTGATTTTTTGGTTTTATCGTTTGCCGGCATATGTAATGAGATATACTGACATTTTGAATATAATTCTTCTGTCGTATTACAGACTTTAACGCCATATTTCTTTATATCTTTCTCAATCACAAAAGGATCGAAGGTGTATATATCCATCCCAAATCCTTTGGCTATTTCGGCAACATGTTTCCCTACGTTTCCGAAAGCATGAATCCCGATTGATTTTCTTCTGAGCTCAGTTCCCGATTTGCCAACGAATCCACCGCGAGCCTGATACAGCATAAGTGCGAATGCCAGTTCAGCCACGGCATTTGAATTTTGCCCCGGAGTATTCATAGCTACCACATTGTGAGCAGTACAGGCAGTCAAATCGAGGTTATCATAACCGGCACCTGCACGGACAACAATCTTTAACTTTTTTGCTGCATCAAGTATCTCTGAGGTTACCTGATCGCTTCGAACGATCATGGCATCTGCATCCGAAACAGCAGCAAGAAGATCTGAAACATCCTTATAGTTTTCGAGTAACACAAGTTCATAACCTGCTGCCTCTGTTACAGTACGAATCTGTGTAATTGCAACCTGGGCAAATGCTTTTTCTGTTGCTACAAGCACTTTCATAATGATGTTTTTATTATATATTAAGTCAACATATGCCCCTGCATTTCTTAATATTATAATTATTTAATTTTTTGATTCAAACTCTCTCATAGCATTTACCAGCGCTTCAACGCTTTCTTTCGGAAGAGCATTATAAGTAGAAGCACGGAACCCGCCTACTGAGCGGTGACCTTCAATGCCAAGCATTCCTTTTGATTTGGCAAAATCGGCAAATGGTTTTTCCAGCTCTTTATACTCCGGAGCCATGATAAAACAGATATTCATCAGAGACCTGTCTTCAGGGTCAGCAATTGTAGGTACAAATAATTTGTTCCTTTCAATCTCATCATAAAGGATTTTTGCTTTTTCAATATTTTTCTTCTGGATGGCTTTCACGCCCCCAAGGTTTTTCAGCCAGGTGAGGGTCTGCTGAGCGGCAAAAACAGCAAACACAGGAGGAGTATTGAACATCGATTCTCCTTTTATATGTATACGGTAGTCGAGCATTGATGGAATCGGACGAGTCACTTTACCAAGTACATCTTCCTTTACAATGACAAATGTGACACCAGCTGGAGCCAGGTTCTTCTGAGCACCGCCGTAAATAATGGAATATTTTGAAACGTCAACTGGCCTGCTGAAAATATCCGATGACATATCCGCAACAAGAGGTATTTTCACATCAAGATCTTTCTTTATCTCTGTCCCATAAATTGTATTGTTAGTTGTTATATGGAAATAATCTGCATCGGAAGGAACCGTGTAATTTTTTGGAATATAATTGAATAACTTTTCTTTGGAAGAGGCAACTTCTACTACCTCACCAAAAAGCTTTGCCTCTTTAAGAGCTTTACTGGCCCACTCACCAGTATTAAGATAAGCAGCTTTTCTGTTGAGTAAATTCATCGGGACCATTGCAAACTGCAAACTAGCTCCACCACCAAGGAACAGGACCTGATAGCCTGCAGGTATCTCGAGTAATCCTTTAAAAAGTGCAATTGTGTCGTTCATGCAAGCAACAAATTCCTTACTTCGGTGAGAGATCTCAAGTACAGATAACCCTGAACCTGCAAAATCTTTTATTCCGTCAATCGTTTTATCAATTGTATACTGAGGAAGAATTGAAGGACCGGCATAAAAATTGTGTTTTTTCATAAAGGACTTTTTATTATTAATAATTGATAATTCCGAATCTGAATTTTTACAAAATTATATAAATATTGATACATGCCATTAATTAACACTAAATAGACATGTTTATAAAACATTACCAACAAGAACCCCATTTTTCATTACAGGAATTTTATCGGTAAAATCAGATGCAAGACAGAATTCAATACAATCATCCAATTTTTTATCTCTCAAACGGGTTCTCTGCGCAGCTTTTTCAATATAACGCCGAAGATCAGATCGGGCCAAAAACCATAGATCAATTGCCGCAAGAGTTGAATCACAAATAGTTGTGTAACAATTGCTTCTCATAAGTATATCTGCTATTGCTCCGGCACAAACGGTATCTTCGATATTGAACCTGTTTTTCCAGCCTGCACACAGCAACAAGATATTCCTATCCTGCTTAATGAGCCATCGTGTGAGCGCTCCTATATTAAGGAATGATCCAATAACAGTGATGTAGGCCGATGAAGCAAGATTAATAATAGCAGTGCCATTTGTTGTACTGTAAACGATCGTTTTGCCGTTAACCTTTTCTTTTGTGAAATTAAACGGAGAGTTTCCAAAATCGGCAAAATCCAGAACATATCCGTCGCGTTCAGCAGCAACAAGATATCCTCTTGACTTGTAATCTTTAGCTGCAGCCACCTCAGCAACAGGAATGATTGCAACTGCTCCATTGGCAAAAGCTGTGCATATTGCAGATGATGCCCGTAATACATCTATTATAACCACGATCGAATCAAGGTTTTCACCAGGCTCGAAAAGAGCAGGTGAAAAACATGTCTCAAGTTTTCTATTACTCATATCAGGTATTCTTCCTTGGCGCTTCTTAGTGTCTTGGTGCCTTTGTGGCTAAGTTTTGTTATAGATGGGCAGGCTAACAATCTTTGCTTTGAGGTCTTTATTCCTGATCCGTATAAATATTTCAGTACCAGTTTCCCAGTAACCCTTATTAAGATAAGCCAATCCTATCCCCTGTTTCATCATGGGTGACATGGTACCGGATGTTACTTCGCCAATTGGTTCCCCTTTTTTATTTACAACCTCATAATGCTGTCTGGGAATCCCATTGTCCATCATCACAAAACCTTTCAGTCTTTTTTTTACGCCCTCCTCTTTTTGCTTCCATAACAGAGCTTTATCAATAAATTCCTTCGTGTTGGTAAATTTAGTTATCCATCCCAATCCTGCTTCGATTGGTGAGGTATAATCATTGATATCATTCCCGTAAAGACAAAAACCCATTTCAAGACGTAATGTATCACGAGCCCCAAGGCCTATAGGCCTGATATCAAATTCCTTGCCAGCTGCAAAAACAGCTTTCCAAAGTTTAGCCCCATCTTCATTTTTAACATATATCTCGCATCCGCCGGCACCTGTATAACCTGTTATTGAGAATATAACATTGCCGATTCCTGCAAAATCAAGAACCTTGAATGTATAATATTCCATACCTTCCACAGGTGTTTTAGTGAGTTTTTGCATGGCTTTTAGAGCGAGAGGTCCCTGGACAGCGAGTTGAGCAATATCATCAGACGCATTAACAAGGTCCTTACCTGGTTTCAACCCAAACCTTGCCGCATTCTTTACGCACCAGTTCCAGTCCTTTTCTGTATTTGCTGCATTTACTATCAGAAGGTATTTTTCAGGATTATATCTGTAAACCAGAAGGTCGTCAACTATTCCTCCAGTACCATTCGGAAAACATGAATATTGAATCTTCCCGTCAAAAAGTGTTGATACATCATTTGATGTCAAATATTGAAGGAACTTAAGAGAAGCAGAACCTGTGACCCAGAATTCACCCATGTGAGATACATCAAAAACTCCGACCTTCTCTCTTACTGCGATGTGTTCTTCTATAATACCTGAATATTCTATAGGCATATTGTATCCGGCAAAAGGTACCATTTTGGCACCTGCATCCAGGTGAAATTTTGTAAAAGCGGTATTTTTCATTAAAATCGAATTTTAAAAAATATAAACAACAACCTCAATTTTTTTAAGGTTTATGCAAAGCAAACAAATAGTTTCCTTAAAAAATCTGATGATTATCAGAATTCAAGGATTTTAAATTCAACCCTTCTGTTTTTAGATCGCCCGGCAGCAGTAGTATTATCAGATATAGGCTGCAATGAACCATAACCTCTGAATTCCATTCGGGAACGTTCGATACCCTTTTGAACCAGGTATTCAACAACGGCCTTTGCTCTGGCTTCCGAAAGCTTAAAGTTAAGTGGTTCGCTACCGGTTTTATCAGTATGTCCTGATATCTCAATCTTCATCTGTGCATTATCTTTCATTATATTCAACAAGCGATCGAGTTCCATATATGAACTGGCTGTGAGTATAGATTTTCCGGTCTCAAAGAGGATGTTATTAAGCACAACCTTTTTCCCTACCTTCACCTTAATCAATTCAATATTTAGATTATAAAGGTCTTTTGACCAATTATCGGGAACATCAATACGTTTCATGTCAGAAAGAAATCCGGTGGAGTGCAGAGCAATCATATAAGATTTTTTTGCAGGTAGTTTGACCCTGTAGCTACCGTCCGCATCGGAGCTTGCAGTAGTAGCAACAACGGCATCAGTACCAATATCTATGACATCAATTTTTGCCAATACAGGCTGTCCTGTTTCCGAGTCTTTAACATTTCCTATAAGATATACCGGTTCCTGCTGAATAGTCGGAGGAGGTGATGGAGCTATTTCTTTTACAACCAAAACAGTATCCCTGATAATAACAGTATCGGATTTAGGTGGTGCCGGTGGTACAATTATATGTTTAGGAGGTAATATTCGTCCTTTGTATATATCTGACCCGCCAAAACCACCGCTACGGTTCGAAACAAAGTAAAATGTACTGTCATCAACAGGGGAAGGATAATAGAATATTTCATCCCAGGGAGTGTTTACAGGATAACCATAGTTCTTCACTGTGTCCCAATCACCTGCTTTGTTTTTGACGCTGTAAAAAATGTCAAATCCTCCTATTGAGTTGTGACCTTTGGAACTGAACCAGAGGGTATCTCCCGTTTTCGAGAATCTGACCGACTCTTCATCGTCAATTGTATTAATTATTGATCCGGCATTTTGGGGTTTTGACCATTTACGGTCATTAATCTTCTTTATATAATAGATGTCTTTCCCGCCAATATTGCCTTTACCGTTGTCTGAAACATAATAAATCTCGTTTCCGGAAGGACTTATTGTAAAGGATGTTTCTGATCCCCTGGTGTTTATTCCGAATGGAACCGGTTCAGGAGTCTTCCATATACCTTTTTTATTTAATGACACCTTTATATCTCCATTGTTCTCATAACCGGCATAGACATAAAGCATATCATTGGTTGAATTTATATAAAGAGGTGTTTCACAATACTTTGTGGTCAGGTTTTTTCCAGCCAAAGTGGCTGGCACCCAAGAACCATTGTTCATCTGTGAAGTAAAAATATTTTCATCAAATTTTGTATCAGAATAACGATTGCCTGATTTTGATAATTCGCGTCGCGAGGCATAATACATTGTTTTACCATCTGCAGTCAGAATCTCGGAATAGTCATCGGAACTAGAGTTTATGTCGGGTCCGATATTCTCGATCGAGATTCTCATCGTATCTTTTGTTAAAATAAGAGCAGAGTTACATTCTTCTATGCATTTTTTAGCCAACGAGGTATTCCTTGGAGGCTTCTTTCCGGGTGAGCTCAGATAAATATTGAATTTTTCAATTGCTTCAGAAAATCTACCTGAGTACTGAAGCGCCCGTCCGGTTAGAAGAAGAATATCTTCAGCCACATCCTTTTTAAGTTCAGATGCTTTCAGGAAAAAACCTGCTGCTTCTTCTTTTTTGTCTGAAAAAAGTGCTGATACACCGGTTTTATAATTCAACTCCGGATTTGAATTATTATAGATGATAGCTTGTAAATATTCATTAAACGCATCGTTGTACCAGATACCTTTTTCACCATAGTAAGCATCTCCGGCAACAACATGTTTCCATACCTTTTCAAACCCCGAATCGCCAACTTTAAAATTCTTCCGGTGAATTGACAAATCAGTCTGTGCTTCCAAAACTAATGAACTCAGAAGGAATACCGTTATAAATGTGTGGAGAGAATATCGCATAACATCCGGATTTTATACCTATAAAAGTAGCACTTATTTCCTTTATTTAAAAAACCTTCTTAATTAATAAGATGGAAAACTGTTCCCCGTCAGAATAAAATATTGTTATATTTGTTTAAAATTCTTTGCATATTGTTTTAAAATTTTATTACTCCGTCAATTATGGATTACAAATTCATTAACATAGAATATCTTGATTCTGTATCAGGAGGAGATCCCGAGATCATTAATGAAATAGTAGTAATATTTAAGGAGCAGTCCATTGAAATATATAATGAGATGAAATCCTATTTAAAACAAAAGAATTATAACTCTCTGGGATTACTCGCCCACAAAGCTAAATCGTCGGTTGCCATAATGGGTATGAATGACCTGGCAGTTATGCTAAAAACGTTTGAACTTCAGGCCAGGGAAGGAAAAGAACCTCAATTATACGAATCTTATATAACAAGATTCAAAACGGAAACAGCAGAGGCTGTTAAAGAGCTAGACGATTTAATCAGGAACCGGTTAAACAAGAATTAATGATCCATATTGAAAAAAAGGATAAAATAGACATTATATCCTTCTCAGTCAATAAGATCAATGCTCTGATTATTGATGAAATCAGAGACAGAATTATTAAAACATTTGAAAATTCGAATTCAAAAGTGATAATTGATCTTAAAGGTATAGAATATATAGACAGTTCCGGTTTTGGCTGTTTTCTTTCAGCAATGAAAGCTGCCAGGAATAATTATGGAGTACTGAAATTTGTAAATCCTGAACCAAAGGTCATTGAATTATTTGAGACTCTGCACCTCCAAACTGTCTTTCAGATATACACTGATCTTGACACTTGCTTAAAGTCATTCAGATAATTTTTCATCTATTTTACTCCCTGGCTGAAAGAAAGATAACCATCAACTACATTAATCACTATTGTATCGTCTTTAGAAACCTTGCCTCCTATAATCTCTTTCGATAATTCATTTACTATCTCCTTCTGGATAAGCCTTTTAACCGGTCTTGCCCCCAGTTGGGGATCATAACCCCGTTCAGTCAGCCAGTCAATAGCATTTTCTTTTACAACAAGTTTCAGGTTATAATCTGCAACCATATGCTCTATTTTGTCAAGCTGAATTTTTACGATCTCTTTAATCTGATCAATATTTAAAGGTCTGAACATTACAATTTCATCAACTCTGTTAAGAAATTCAGGTTTGAGTGTTTTTCTTAATAATGTAAATATCTCTTTTCTAAGCAGTTCCTCTTCCTTTTCCGGTATTTTATTATCCCATTTGTCCATCCTGTCCCTGATAATTTCTGATCCCAGGTTTGATGTCATGATAATTATAACGTTCCTGAAATTTACTGTTCGTCCTTTGTTATCGGTAAGTCTTCCTTCATCAAGAACCTGTAAAAGAAGGTTAAACAGGTCGGGATGTGCTTTTTCAATTTCATCGAGAAGCACAACAGAATATGGTTTATGCCTGACAGCCTCAGTAAGTTGTCCTCCTTCCTCATAGCCAATGTATCCCGGAGGTGCACCGATAAGTCTTGATACCGAATGTCTCTCCTGATATTCCGACATATCGATCCTTGTAATGAGGTTTTCATCATTAAACAGGAATTCGGCAAGGGCTCTTGCCAATTCAGTTTTTCCAACGCCAGTAGTTCCAATAAAAATAAATGAACCTACAGGTTTTTTCTGATCCTGCAAGCCGGCTCTTGATCTTCGGACTGCATCAGCAACTGCTGTTATGGCTTCGTCCTGCCCGACTACCCTTTTATGCAATTCATATTCGAGTCTTAATAATTTTTCTTTTTCACTTTCGAGCATCCTTGATACGGGAATCCCTGTCCATTTAGATACTATGGCTGCAATATCTTCCGATCGCACTTCTTCCTGTATCAGAGAACCTTTAGTCCTCTTCTTTTCGATAAGTTCCTTCAGTTCAGATATTTCCTTTTCAAGTTCAATAATTTTTCCGTACCTTATCTCAGCCACTTTTCCGTAATCGCCGCTTCTTTCAGCCTGTTCCGCTTCAAAACGAAAAGATTCAATTGCTTCTTTTTTTACCTGCACCTTTTCAATCATCTCTTTTTCTGACTTCCAGCCGGCTTTCAATTCATCTCTTCTTGATTGCATATCAGCGAGTTCACGTGAAATTTTTTCAGCTTTAATTGTATCGCCATCTCTTCTGACAGCCTCTTTTTCAATTTCAAGTCTTGTTATAGTTCTTTCTGCTTCATCAATCTCTTCGGGTACTGAATTCATTTCAAGCCGTAATCTGGATGCTGCTTCATCAATAAGATCAATTGCCTTATCAGGTAAAAATCTGTCAGTTATATACCTGGTGGAAAGATCGACTGCTGCAATGATTGCTTCGTCTCTGATAATAACTTTATGATGGGTTTCATATTTCTCACGAATACCTCGCAGAATTGAAATGGAATCTGTTCTGTCAGGCTCGTCAACCATCACAACCTGGAATCGCCTTTCAAGAGCTTTATCCTTTTCAAAATATTTCTGATATTCACTTAAAGTAGTTGCCCCGATTGCTCTCAATTCCCCCCTTGCAAGAGCAGGCTTTAAGATATTGGCGGCATCCATTGCTCCTTCTGATTTACCTGCACCAACAAGAGTATGAATCTCATCTATGAAAAGTACTATTTCTCCCTTCGATCCGATAACTTCATTCACGACCGATTTTAATCTTTCTTCAAACTCTCCTTTATATTTTGCTCCTGCTATAAGGGCTCCCATATCTAGTGAGTAAATGATCTTTGATTTAATATCTTCCGGAACATCTCCCCTGATTATCCTGTGGGCAAGACCTTCCGCAATAGCTGTTTTACCAACACCGGCCTCACCAATTAGCAGCGGATTGTTTTTTGTCCGGCGTGTGAGTATTTGCAAAATTCGTCTGATCTCATCATCTCTTCCTATAACGGGGTCAAGCTTCCCTGATCTTGCCCTTTCATTAAGATTGATAGCATACCTGTTCAATGAATTAAAAGTATCTTCTGATGTCTGGCTTTCTACAGTTGCCCCTTTCCTCAATTCATTAACAGCTGCTTTTAAATCCTTCATTGTTACACCATGATCCATAAGAATATGCGCAGTTTTATCCTCGGTATCAAGGATACCCATCAGTAAATGCTCTGACGATACAAATTTGTCCTTCATTGCTGTAGCATGTTCATTGGCTTTCCTAAATGCCTCCGATACTGAAGAAGATACGTAGGAATCTGCACCTGAAACTTTTGGAAATGAATCAATAAGTCTGTCAATCTCTTTTACCAGTGATGATGTATTAACACACATTTTCCCGAATAGGAAATTAGTGATACTCTCTGCCTCGCTCATCACTCCCTTGAGAATATGTGCGCATTCAACTGCCTGCTGGCCTTTTGCACTGGCAATATCGAATGCCTTCTGAACTGATTCCTGAGCCTTTAATGTAAAATTGTTTAAATTCATATTAACGATATTTGACTACTGGTCTGCAAAATTGCTGCCAGTGTTGGTTATCTGATATACATTGTCTTTTTGACACAAGATCATTAACTTATCATGCCAATGTGGCAATATTATAAAAGTTAATAAAATATAATACATTCTTTTTGCCCCTGTTTGTTCCACTCCCCAATCCACCATAAGGAGGGCTAACCCTGTTAGCTTAAATCAGAATGGGATTTTAAGATTGCTTCGCTGCGCTCGCAATTGCGAGGAGAAAAGCGACGAAGCAATCTCACCACCCAAGTCCAACTACGGGTAAGATTTAGCAACCCTTGGGGAGGTTGGTGATGAAATATTTAGAACTATCTTTGCTACAAATTTTTAAATATGAATAAAGTTTTGTGGAAACCCGGAACAATGATTTATCCGTTACCGGCAGTAATGGTCAGTTGCGGATCTGTTCCCGAGGAGTATAATATCATTACAATATCATGGACCGGTACCATCTGCACAGATCCGGCAATGTGTTATATTTCTGTAAGACCCGGACGTCATTCCTATAATATTATTAAGAATAATGGCGAGTATGTAATCAATCTTACAACAAAATCCCTTGCTTTTGCAGCCGACTGGTGTGGAGTAAAATCGGGAAAAGAGCATAAGAAGTTCTCTGAAATGGGGCTGACACCTTTCCCAGCATCAAAAATAAAAGCTCCTCTGATTAAAGAATCTCCGGTCAATATTGAATGTGTTGTTAAGGAAATAAAAGAGCTTGGATCTCACCACATGTTTATATCAGAGGTCGTTGCAGTGAATGCCGATGAAAAATATATTGATACGAATACAGGTCTCTTCAACCTAAATGATGCTTTCCCAATATGTTATTCGCATGGTAAGTATTATGAAACAGGGCGGTATATCGGCAAATTTGGCTTTTCGGTAGGAAAGAAAAAAAAGCAGACGAGTGCAAATAAACGATAGTGACGTCTGCAAAATAGAAAATAATGATTAGGAAAATTTGTCCCAAATAACTAATTTCATGTCTTCAAAAAGGGAATTATAAAGGTTATTTATTATGAGTGAGAAGATCTTAGAAACCCTGATGCAGTTGTTTGCAATAATTGCCAAACCTCAAAGCAACGACAGAGAAAGAAGAGGTGTTGTTGAGGTTTTTCTTAAACGCCTGCTTAATCAGGAACTGGTTAAAAAATATCTCTCTACTTATGATGAAAAATTTGAGGAAGCCAGGAAAAAGCTTGAAAAAAGTAGTGCCGAAAGACGTGAAGGAGCTATCGCAATAAGGATCAGGAAGCTTTGCAAAGAGATCAACGAACAGGGTCAGCTTGATCAGGAACAGAGACTAGTTGTGGTCATACAGGTACTTGAATTTTGTAAGTCAGGCGGGCAGGAAGTCAGTCAGCTTGAACTAGGCTTTATCAGTACACTGGCAGAAGGTTTAAATATTACTTCAGAAGAATATGAATTCATTGAAAGATTTGTTCTGAATTCATTCAAAAATATCCCTGCAACCTCTTATCTTTTAATAATAAATGGTATTAAAAACTTTGAACACAAAGAGGCAAAACATGCTTTCAAAGATTTACTGAAAGGACACATTTGGATACTATTTGTACCATCTGTTAATAAATATTTTGTAAGGTTTACTGGTTCCGGTGAACTTTCTATGAATGGCCAGTTACTGCAGGAGGATAAAGTTTATCCTTTCAGTCAGGGTTCATCAATCAAAGGATATAAAATATCACCTATTTATTACTGGGATGTGACAATGCAATTCCTGAAAGAGGAGTTTAAAGCATCGCGAGTAGTTTATGAAGTTAATAATCTTGAATACCGGTTTAAAAGCGGAATAGTGGGTATTCATCACATGAGTTTCAAGGAAGAATCTGGCAGAATGGTTGGTATAATGGGCGCCAGCGGAGCAGGAAAATCGACACTTCTCGGTGTCTTAAATGGCACAAACGATCCTTATGACGGGGAAGTGCTGATTAATGGAATAAGCATTCATAAAGATAAGGACAAAATCAAGGGACTTATCGGATATGTTTCACAGGATGACCTGCTTATTGAAGAGCTCACTGTTTTTGAAAACCTTTATTACAATGCTAAACTCTGCTTTGATAACTTAACTGAAGAAGAAATCATCACAAGGGTGGATAGTGTTCTGAAAAACCTCGGGCTTTATGAAATAAGGAGTATTCAGGTTGGCAGTCCGCTCAACAAAAAAATAAGTGGAGGACAACGAAAGCGGCTCAATATCTCCCTTGAACTGATCCGCGAACCAGCTATAATGTTCCTTGACGAACCCACTTCAGGTTTGTCATCGCGCGACTCGGAGAATATTCTGGACCTTTTAAAGGAACTGGCACGAAAGGGTAAACTACTGTTCATTGTGATCCATCAGCCATCATCTGAGATATTTAAGATGTTTGATAAGCTAATTATTCTCGATACCGGCGGATACCTTATATATAATGGTAACCCCGTGGACTCGATTGAGTATTTCAAAAGAAAAATTGAACAGGCAAATTACAATGAAAGTGAATGCTATGTTTGTGGTAATGTGAATCCTGAACAGATATTCAATATTGTCGAGACTAAAGTTTTTACTGAAAGCGGGCAACCTACCGATACACGAAGGATTTCCCCGGCAGACTGGAGTAACCTTTATAAAGAAGAAAAGAAAGAGGATAAAAGGGAACCTGGAAGTTCAATACCCGAAATAAATTTTAAAACTCCAAATAAGTTAAAACAGTTTATTGTTTTCACTAAACGTGACGTGCTCTCAAAAGTTGCTGACACGCAATATCTTCTTGTAACGCTGCTAGAGGCACCAGTCCTTGCATTCTTTCTTGCTTTTCTAATCAGATACTTTGATGAAAGCATCAAGAATCCCCATTATACCCTGTACGATAATAGCAACCTCCCGATCTATATTTTCATGTCGGTAATTGTAGCTATCTTCATGGGGCTTACAGTCAGCGCTGAAGAGATAATAAAAGATAGAAAAATACTCAAGAGGGAGGCATTCCTCAACCTGAGCTGGAACAGTTATCTGATGTCGAAAGTATTCGTTCAGTTTGGAATATCGGCGATCCAGGCATTTACTTTCGTGCTTATTGGCAACGGCATTACCGAGATCAGAGGAATGATGTTCGAGTACTGGCTCGTACTTTTCTCCTGCTGGGCTGGAGCTAATATGCTGGGATTGGTAATATCCGACAGTTTTAAGGCAGTGGTAACAATTTATATATTAATTCCTTTTCTTGTTATTCCACAGATTATTTTAAGTGGAGTTATGGTCAAGTTTGAAAAGTTAAATCCAAACATATCCTCTCCGATTGCGATTCCTATATATGGTGAATTTATTACTGCCCGTTGGGGTTATGAGGCTCTCGCGGTTAAACAGTTCATTAATAACAAATATGAACAACCTTTTTATATTTATGAAAAAGAGATGAGTAAGGCTCAATTTAAGAAAGACTACTGGAACGTTGAGGTTAAGGGGAAGATCGATGATATTATCAACAGTTTGAACAAAGGAGCCAGAGATAAAGAATTCAACGATAACCTGCTTTTTGTATCCAATGAGATAAAAAAACAACTTGTCTTAACCCCTGAAATCAACTTTGCTTATACCGATAAGCTTACGGCCGACAAGATTACTAGTGAGATAGCTAATGCTGCCATCGGTTATGTTGAAACAATCAGGAAACTTTATGTCAACATTTATAATGATGCCAGCAATCGGAAAGAGGATTTGAAATCCAGGCTTGCCGGAGAAAATCTGCAAAAATTCCTTAAGCTCAGGGATAATTATTATAATAAATCGCTTGAGGAGTTTGTTAGGGACAAGAATGAAACGACAAAAACCATTATTTACAAAGATGAATTGGTTCAGAAACTAGATCCGATATTCATGGATTCCAAAAATAAATTGATCAGAGCACATTTTTATGCACCCGAAAAGCCTGTTTTCGGAATAAAAGTAGATACTTATGTAGTCAATGTTATCGTTCTCTGGGTAATGACATTTATTCTTTACCTTGCTCTTTATTTCAGGTTGTTTAAAAAACTTCTCGATTCAGGGGAAGCTGTTTTTAGGAAGAAGTTGAAAGGTTCCGATTAGATATGGACATTTTATAAAATGAGAGGCTGCCTCAGAAGAGACAGCCTCTTTAGTTTTTGGAACAACCGATCTTATCAAGAATAACGTAAACAGTTTTGCTATTCCACTATCTCAATCATTTTAAATGGGACCCTGATTATTGATTCATAATCCTCTCCTGCTTCAAGCATATCTTCATCGTCTTCCTCATAGTACCAATTCACCTCAACCTCATTTTTTGCTTTATGTATAGCCTCGAGTTTCTTGAATACATCAAGGATACACTTTGATGAACTGGTGTTGAAATACTCGAGACGAATATTTACTACTGTCTTTGTAAGAGGAGACTCCTTATAACTATCGAGCCAGTCTACCAAAGGTTTGTAGAATTCTACCGAGTTTTCCGGAATTGAACGTCCTTTGATTTCAAAGACACCTTCTGCAGAATCAAATTTAACTGTAGGAGTTTTAGGGGTTCCTTCGATGATGATCGGTTCCATATTTATCAGATTTAAAAGTTGTTTTAATTTTCTTCGTTCACTAAAATATCAAGATAGAAAAATGAATATTTATCATTATATACTTTAAATGAATATTCAAGTTTGTTACCAGTTTTTCTTGCTATATCAACAAGACCAAGACCGCCGCCGCCTTTGGCAGAAATCCTTTGGTGGTTCAGAATAAACTTGTATAATTCCTTTATCTCTTCATGACTCGACCTGTTAATGCGCTTAATCTTCTCTTCGAGCTTCTCAATGTTTTCGATATGCACAAAGTTACCTGTAATTATTCTATATCCGCCTTTAACCTTTTTCACAACAAGCAAACCATACTTTTCAGATGTCTGATCCTCAAAGTCATCAGGGACTCTGTCAACATGATGATATAGATTCTGAAGACTTTCAACCAGAACATTATAAACTTTTTTCCTAAGCTTGGATTGTTCATTAACTTCCACCATCTTATCCTCAACAGTGTCAAGAACATGATTAATGACATCCGAATCAACATTACCTTTATAATAAAGGATTGTATTCCCGGTCGACTGGTCTGAAAAATAATTCTCTATATTAAAGCTCATTTAAGCTTCATTTTAGATATAATCAAGTTTTTCCAATAACAAATATAACAAATATAATAAAAATATAAAGCTACCAAATTATAACTTGCCCACTTTCCGGTTTTTTAAATATTGAGCAATTTTTTGATAAATGTAACAAATTGTTGTGATCAAAACCATTAATGAGGTGATTTCAGGACTTCTCCTGCTTTTTTGTTCCCTGGTATATCTCATATTTAAGGAGAACACATTCTAAAGCTCCATTAAATAGAATGTGCTTTTCTTTAGGTTTCAAACCAATGTGTTTGAGTGACTCTTTGTTTGAAGTTATTAACCAGGCGGTGGTTCCTGTGAAATTGTGTTTCAGTATTGTTCCGATCATACCATACAACCGGTCAATTTCTTCAGGTTGAATTCTTTGTCCATAGGGTGGATTTAGAAACACATATTCATGATCATCAATAGATTTAAGATCCTTAAAGTCAGACATTTCGAGAGTTATTACATCGCTCAGCCCTGCTCTTGCAACGTTAGCTTTAGCATATTGTAATGTCTGTTCCGATATATCGCTTCCAGATATTTTTACAGGTGAAAGTCCAATTTGACTGTTACATTCAAGTTTAATCTCTTCGAACAGATCGTCATTATAATCTTTCCATCGCTGAAATCCAAAGAATTGACGGAATTTCCCCGGAGGAATTTTACAAGCTATTAACCCCGCCTCAATTGGTATTGTACCTGATCCACACATTGGATCAACCAATGCTGCAGATACCTTCCATCCCGATAAAAGTATTATACCGGCTGCAAGAACCTCATTGAGCGGAGCATTTGCTTGTTCCTGTCTATATCCACGTTTGAACAAAGACACTACTGATGAGTCAACAGATATTGTTACCAGATTGTTGCTTATATGTAAATTAATGAGTATTCCGGGATTACTGGTATCAACAGAAGGGCGCCGTCCGGTCTTGTTCCTGAATGAATCGGCGATAGCATCCTTAAGAAGAAGGCCCGCATATCCTGTATGACTAAAATGAGGGGAATTAATAACCGGTACAATGGAAAATGTATCATCCGTATCCATGAATCTATCCCATTCGATCTTCAATCCACCTCTGTAAAGATCATCTTTTGACCTTATTCTAAAATCCGCTATTGGCATCAGTACAGAAAGGGCTGTCCTTGCACAGTAATTTACCTTATATAAAAGACTCATATCACCGTCAAACAGCACTGCACGGTTAACAGGTTGTATGTCAGCAGCACCAAGACTAGTAAGCTCTTCAGCAAGAACTTTTTCAAGACCGTACAGAGTCTTTGCTACCAATTTCATTACAATGTTATTGACTCCTACTGATTTTTGATCACTGATTACTTATTACCGATTACCGAGTATGGCATCATAGCTCTTTTTATCTGATATAACTTTCAGAGCTTTATCAATTACTTTATCTTTTTCATTTATAATCAAATAATAATCGCTGATCTGCCACATATTACTTGCAACATACCCTTTTAAGATTGACAGGATCTCATCCTTCGATTTATTGAACTGTTTTTCATTGAATTTGACTCCTTCAGCTTCTCCCTTTGCGATGAAAGTTTTAATATCATCAGGAGTGAACTCAAATTTTGTCTTAAAGTCATCAAACGATTTATACTGGGAATTAAGCAAAGTCCTGTTCTTATCAAAAAATTCAAGAGTAAAGGTAGTCAGAACGTTTTTTGCATAAAGTTTGTTAAAGTAAGCAGAATTATATGAAGTATCTACAGACACAAAAACATCAGGCATTATTCCTCCGCCTCCGTAAACAACACGTTTGTTAACCAATGTTTTATACTTCAATGAATCGGGAAAATGAATGCTATCAGCTGACATCAGTTCACCGTCGGTGTATCTTTTATAAAAATTCTCCATGTATTTGTCATAACCATCGCTATATGGTCTTTGTATGGACCTTCCTGTTGGAGTGTAGTAACGGGCTATTGTGAGTCTTACCATTGAACCATCTGTAAGGGGAAATCCATTCTGAACCAGTCCTTTACCAAATGTGCGTCTGCCCAGAATAACACCACGGTCCCAATCCTGCATGGCTCCGGCGAATATCTCGCTTGCAGATGCTGATCCTTCATCAGTGAGAACAACAACCCGCGATGAAGATAAACTCCCGCTACCAGCAGATTTATATTCCTGCCTTGGTGTCTTTCTTCCGACTAAATAAACGAGCAGCTTTTGATCATTGAAAAATTTATCAGCTAATTCAGTTGCAGCAAGCATATAACCACCACCGTTTCCTCTTAAATCGAGCACCAGATTTTTCATGTCACTCTTTTTAAGATTGGCAACGGCCTCTGAAAATTCTTTTTCTGTAGTTGCTGCAAATTTATCCAGTTTAATATACCCTGTTTCTTTATCAAGCATATATGAAGCGATGACGCTATATATTGGTATTTTATCACGAATAATTGTGAAATCAAGAATTTCCTTTGCTCCTTTTCTGTATACGGTGATATTTACTTTTGTTCCTTTCGTTCCCATTAATCTGCTCCGGACACCAGATGTAGAAATGCTAATTCCTGAAACCTTTTCCTGGTTAATAGTCAGTATTCGGTCGCCTGCCTTTATTCCCACTTTTTCCGATGGTCCTCCGGCAATCGGCTCGATAATTATAATTGAGTCGCGAAGAAGATTAAACTGAACACCAATTCCTTCAAAATTACCATTCAGAGGTTCATTCATCTCCTTAACATCTTTTGCTGAAATATATGTTGAATGCGGATCAAGATTTTTCAGTACTTCAACTATTGCTTTTTCGGTAAGGATATCCAGATTAGTTGAATCAACATAAAATGCATCAATAAGACTCAAAGTCCTTCCAAACTTAAAAGTCCCTTCATTTAGTACCTGCGATGAGGCTGTTAATGTAAACAGGAATAATGAAACTGTCAGAACTGCTAAGCTTAATATTTTTCTTTTCATATTTTGATTTTCAATATTATATTATATTTCAACAATTCAAGTACCCGAAAGTTCTTAATTATACATAATGTCCGTGGCATGCGGTGTGTGATTATTCCCACTCGATTGTGGATGGAGGTTTAGAGCTGATATCATAAACGACACGGTTAATCCCTTTCACCTTATTTATTATTTCATTCGATATAAAACTAAGAAATTCATACGGAAGGTGTGACCAATCGGCAGTCATACCGTCAGTTGAGCTTACCGCTCTGAGTACTACAGCATTTTCATAAGTCCGTTCATCGCCCATCACGCCAACCGACTGAACAGGCAGAAGAATTACCCCGGCCTGCCAGACAGAATCGTACAACCCCTGCTTTTTGAGACCCTCGATAAAAATATCATCAGCTTCCCTAAGAATCTCAAGTTTTTCTCTTGTCATTTTCCCGAGTAACCGAATCGCCAGTCCCGGGCCGGGAAAAGGATGTCGTTTAAGAATAATATCAGGGAGCCCAAGAGCTTTGCCTACCCTTCGCACCTCATCTTTAAAAAGAAGGCGGAGTGGTTCAACAACTTTCAGGTGCATTTTTTCCGGCAACCCTCCAACATTATGATGTGATTTAATTGTTGCAGAAGGACCGTTAACTGAAACAGATTCAATTACATCGGGATATATTGTTCCCTGCGCGAGCCATCTTACATCTTTAACTTTTTTTGCCTCTGCATTAAATACCTCAATAAAAACACGTCCTATTATCTTTCGCTTGGTCTCCGGATCACTTACACCTTCCAGTTGATCGAGGAACCTGTCAGACGCATTAACTCCAACAACATTAAGACCGATTCCCATATAGGATTCGAGCACTTTATTGAATTCATTCTTACGGAGTAATCCGTTATCAACAAAAATGCAAGTAAGGTTTCTCCCGATTGCTTTGTGGAGCAAAAACGCTGCAACAGAAGAATCAACACCACCTGAGAGACCAAGTATCACCTTATCATTACTTAATCGCTCTTTCAGACTGTCAACAGTTGACACGGCAAAGGAATCCGTAGTCCAGTTCTGAGAACATCCACAGATCCCGATTACGAAATTCCTTAGTATCTGTGTTCCTTCCGTGGTATGATATACCTCGGGATGGAACTGTATTCCCCAGGTACTTTCACCTGTTATACGATATGCACCTGCTTTTACATCAGCTGTTGATCCTGTAATCTCATATCCTGAAGGCAATGTAGCAATAGTATCAGCATGCGACATCCACACCTGTGTTCCTGGTTTTATTTTTTCAAAAAGCGGATCATTGGTGCTTAAAGAGACAAGATTGGCTCTGCCATATTCTCGAATGCCTGAAGGCATGACTTCTCCTCCATAATTATGAACAAGATATTGAGCACCGTAACAAACGCCAAGCAACGGGATGATTCCCTTAATCATTGAAAGGTCAGGAGACGGAGCATTCTTATCGCGTACCGAAGATGGACTACCTGACAAAATTACTCCTTTAACACTGTCATCCGGTAATGGAAAATGGTTGAAAGGATGAATTTCGCAATATACATTTATTTCTCGTATTCTCCTGGCTATCAGTTGAGTATACTGAGATCCAAAATCGAGTATTAAAATTTTTTCCTGCAAGACTATTTGTTTTTATAAATAATTGATATAAGATTCCTCATTCCACTTTGCTCCATTCGGAATGACAATTTATTTTTTTGTGGAGGAGGGATGGTGCCGGCTTCGCCGGCACCATCCCTCTTACCTATAAATATCCTGTCATTAGTAGTAGCGATAGCGAGGAATCTTCATCTCGCCATTACTGTTTAAATTAATCATATTAGATCTGGCTTCAAAGATAGATATTCTTTTCTTAAAGATAAGTAGCATTCCCAACCTCAAGACTCTCTCCATCAATAGCAGGAAATGTTGCTGGGAATAATTCTCTGGCCTCATCAACAAGGAATGAAATATCTTTATATCTGGCTGAAAAATGGCCGATAAGCAGAGTTCCGACATTTGCATCCAGAGCAGTTCTTGCAGCATCAAGAGTTGTTGAGTGACCCGTGATTTCAGCGAGATCTTCTTTACTTTTATCGAATGTAGCTTCATGGTATAAAAGATTCACCCCCTTAACGAACGAAGCAAGCCTTTTGAAGTATTTTGTGTCGCTGCAATAGGCATAGGACAAAGGTTTAGATGGAGAAATGGTGATATCCTCATTTTTTATTACAACTCCATCGGGAGTGATAAAATCCTCTCCTTTTTTAATAGCAGGGATTCTGACAATAGGAATCTGAAGTTTATCGATACATTCTTTTATAATATTTCTTTCAGAAAGTTTTTCCCTAAAGATAAAACCGTAAGCAGGAACCCTATGCTGGAGAGGAAATGATGTCACTGTAATATACTTATCATCAAGTATCTGAACAGGATCTTTGCCGTAAAGTGGTATAAAATCAATTTCAAAACTGAGATGAATATCAAAATCATTGAGGTGTGAACTAAGAATGTGCTGATAGTTTTCAGGAGCATAAAGATGAACTGGATTTTTTCTTCCCATCAGGCTGAAGGTTGACAATAATCCATATAGACCAAAAACATGGTCGCCGTGAAGATGGCTTATGAATATATGATTTATTTTTCCGAACCTGATCCTTGTTTTTCTGAGTTGCATCTGTGTACCTTCACCACAGTCTATTAGAAATAACCGCTCATGCTCATTCAGCACATGAGCGGAGGGATATCTTCCTGATGTCGGCAATGCAGAACTACTACCAAGTACAGTCAGTTTCATCGCACTCTGCAAAGCGATCTGCCTTAAGATATCATTTTTTCAGCCTCATCAACCGATCCTGTTATTGTAAGGACGGTATCGAGCTGAGAAATAGTGATAAGTCGTTCAACAGCTTCATTAAGTCCGCAAAGAACGAATGTACCCCCTGCATTTTTACATAATCTGTTGGCTACCAATATAGCACTCAGACCAGAAGAGTCGCAATACTGACATTTTTCAAGATCAAGGATGATATTTTTTTCACCCTTGCCAGAGACAAGCACCAGTTCCGACTTAAGTGCCGGAGCAATGTGTGTATCAAGTTTTTCCGACTGTATCTGAATAACAGTGCTGTTATTCCGGCTTTCAATATTGAAATCCATAATGATAAAATTTGATAGCCTAAATTTAATTAATTTTTCGATTTCTTGGAAGCTTTATTCTCTTTTTCTTCCATTTCTTCTTTCAAAGCAGCTAATTGAGAGATATCTCCCAGAGTAGTTTTTTCAGAACTTGACTTCTGCTTCCTGGCTGTTTTCTTTGGCGAAGCCGGTTCTGATTTCTTTACGGGAAGCTCAACAACTCTCTTTTCATCTTCAAATACTCTGCTATGTGAAAGGATGATTTTCTTAGCTGATTTATTAAATTCAATGACTTTGAACATCAGTTTCTCATCAACTTTTGCCATCATTCCGTCTTCTTTTACGAGATGTTTAGGAGTAACAAATCCTTCAACACCATAAGGAAGAGCAATCACGGCACCTTTGTCGAACACTTCCACTACTGTACCTTCGTGAACTGAGTCTATAGTGAATAGATTCTCGAAGACATCCCATGGATTCTCTTCAAGCTGTTTATGGCCAAGACTCAGACGTCTGTTTTCTTTATCAATTTCAAGTACGATTACCTCAATTTCAGCATCAATGGCGGTAAACTCGGCAGGATGTTTGATTTTCTTGGTCCAAGACAGATCAGAAATATGAATAAGTCCGTCAACTCCTTCCTCAATCTCAACGAATACGCCGAAGTTGGTAAAGTTTCTGACTTTGGCAGTATGTCTTGAGCCGACAGTGTATTTTTCATCAATATTCTGCCATGGATCAGGTTTGAGTTGTTTGATGCCAAGTGACATTTTCCTCTCATTCCTGTCAAGTGTCAGAATTACAGCTTCAATTTCGTCGCCGACTTTCAAAAACTCCTGAGCGCTTCGCAGATGCTGCGACCATGACATTTCAGAAACGTGAATCAAACCTTCAACCCCCGGTGCAATTTCTACAAATGCTCCATAGTCAGCCATAACAACAACTTTTCCTTTTACCTTATCACCGATATTCATATTCGGATCGACAGAATCCCATGGATGGGAAGTCAGCTGTTTCAAACCCAGAGCAATTCTCTTCTTGTCATCATCGAAATCGAGTATAACAACATTGAGTTTTTGATCGAGCTGTACAATCTCTTCGGGGTGATTAACCCTTCCCCAGGAAAGATCTGTAATATGAATCAGGCCATCTACACCACCGAGGTCGATGAACACACCATAAGATGTTATATTTTTAACAGTTCCTTCAAGAACCTGTCCTTTTTCAAGTTTGGCAATGATCTCTTTCTTCTGCTGTTCCAGTTCAGCTTCGATAAGAGCTTTATGAGAAACAACGACGTTTTTAAACTCCTGATTTATTTTTACAACTTTGAATTCCATTGTTTTACCTACAAAAACATCATAGTCGCGGATAGGTTTCACATCAATCTGTGATCCCGGAAGGAAAGCTTCGATGCCAAAAACATCTACGATCATACCACCTTTTGTACGGCACTTGATGTAACCTGTAATTATTTCATCCTTTTCAAGTGAAGCATTAACTCTGTCCCATGAATTAATTGCACGGGCTTTTTTATGAGAAAGCAGAAGCTGACCTTTTTTATCTTCCTGGCTTTCAACATATACTTCAACCTTATCACCAACTTTAAGATTTGGATTATAACGGAATTCATTTAAACTGACAACACCTTCCGATTTGTACCCTATATTTATTACGACTTCGCGCAATGTCATCTGAATAACTGTACCAATTACCACTTCGTCAACTGCAACAGTTGAAAGTGTTTCATCATAAAGAGATTCATACTCTTTATACTTTGGTGAATTACGAAGTTCTTCACTTTCAAAGGTGTCCCAGTCAAAGTCTTCAGCTGAAGCGGTAATTCTTGATTCACCTTTGGTATTAATTTCTTTTTCCCTCTCAGTTTCCGGTTCTGTATGCGTCTTTTTGGGCCGCTTTTCTTTCTTTGGCTCCGATTCCAATCCGTAATCTTCAGCCTTTGCAGCTTCAACAACTTCTTCGACTTTAGGAAGCTCTTCAGCAGTAACAGTTATAGCCTCTTCTGAAGTTAAGGTCTCGGTTATAACCACCTGTTTCTCTTTTTTTACTTTAGCTTTAGCTTTTACTTTTTTTACCTCTTTTGCCGGCGTTTCGCTTTTTTCAACAACCTCCTTTTTGGTTGTTTTCTTCTTGTTTTCCGTCATAATTTTAAATTAAAAGAACTAATAATTAATAAGTTAGACATTATTTTGTATGAAAAATTGGTTGCAAAGATATGTTATTTTTTAAAATCAACATAATATTACATTATAAATTCATACTCTTCGGGGTATGCGGTGTGCGGTAAGCAGTAAGCGGTAATCAGTATAAGGAAACCGGATGCCGCAAACCGGACGCCGTATACCTGTTGTCGATTTGACATGTTATATTATCTTTGCATGTATGTTGAAGTTTTAACTGAAAATATCTGAGTATTTATGAGAATTATTGTTGTAGGTTCTGGTTACGTTGGTTTGGTGACGGGTGCTTGTTTTGCTGAAAGCGGTGTTAATGTAACATGTGTCGATGCCAATATAGATAAAGTACAACAACTCAAGAATGGGACCATTCCGATTTACGAACCCGGGCTCGAAGGTTTAGTAAGAAGCAATGTTGAAAAAAAGCGGCTTTTCTTTGCAACAGATATAAAAGAAGGAATTGATGAATCGGAGGTAATTTTTATTGCAGTGGGTACACCGGCGGAGGAAGATGGTTCAGCTGATCTGAAACATATATTGAATGTTGCTAAAGATATAGGACGTGTAATAACAAAACATACAGTAGTAGTTACAAAAAGCACTGTGCCGGTCGGAACATCAGAAAGAATACGTAAAACCATTCAGATGGAATTAGATAAACGCAATGTAATCGTTCCATTCGATATGGCTTCTAATCCTGAGTTTCTGAAAGAGGGGGCAGCAATCGACGACTTTCTGAAACCTGAAAGAATTGTTATAGGTATTGATAATGAAAAAACTAAGGAGATAATGAATAGGCTGTATATGCCATTTGTTCTGAATAATCATCCGATATTGTTCATGGATATTGCATCTGCTGAGATAACAAAATATGCTGCTAATGCGATGCTTGCAACACGCATCAGTTTCATTAATGAGATAGCAAATTTATGTGACATTCTGGGAGCCGATATTAACAATGTCCGCAAAGGGATTGGCAGCGATTCCCGTATTGGAAGCAAGTTTATTTATCCAGGTACGGGATATGGGGGCTCGTGTTTTCCAAAGGATATAAAAGCAATCATCAAAACAGCCACTGACAATGGCTATGAACTTAATGTAATAAAGGCGGTCGAGAAAGCTAATGATTACCAGAAAAATGTTATTTTCAGCAAGATGACTAAGTTCTTTAATAATAATCTGAAAAACAAGATCATTGGAATATGGGGGTTATCGTTCAAACCTAAAACAGATGATATCAGGGAATCATCTTCAATCATTCTGATAAGGAAACTTCTTGAGGCCGGCGTCAAGGTTAAAGCTTATGATCCGGCTGCAATTAATGAAACCAGGAATCTGCTGGGAAACAGAATTGAATATACCCTTGATCCATATGAAGCCCTGATTGATGCTGATGCTGTCGCTTTAATGACGGAATGGTCGGAATTCCATCTACCTGATTTTACCAGGATGGCTGAATTAATGAAAGGAAAAGTCATTTTTGACGGAAGGAATATTTATGATCCTTCTAGTATCAGAAAACTGGGATTCACATACTTAGGAATTGGAAGAAGATAGGGTATGAAGTGAAGAGGCATGAGGTGTGAGGTGTGAGGTGTGAGGTGTGAGGTGTGAGGTATGAGGTTAAAATAAAGACAAAAGATAAAATTCACGAAACAAAAGTAAAAGCCGTGTAACTCCTTATAGACTCCGTGAAACTTCGTGGTTAAAAAGGGGAAACTGTAAACGCCAAACGTAAAACGAAAAAAAAATGAAAGGAATAATACTTGCAGGAGGTTCCGGGACAAGGCTTTATCCAATTACAAGTGCAATTTCGAAACAAATGTTACCGGTCTATGATAAACCTATGATCTATTACCCATTATCAGTTTTGATGCTCGCAGGTATAAGGGAAATATTGTTAATATCTACTCCCAGGGACCTTCCGGGATTTGAAAATCTGCTTGGTGACGGCAAATCGCTGGGATTGGAATTCAGTTACAAAGAACAACCCTCACCAGAAGGACTCGCCCAGGCATTTATTCTTGGAGAGGAATTTATCGGCAACGATCCGGTATGTATGATTCTTGGTGATAATATATTTTACGGACACGGGTTTGGCGAGGCCCTTCTTAAAACTGCAGAAATGAAGGAAGGGGCTTGTATTTTCGGATACTATGTCACTGATCCTGAGCGTTATGGTGTCGTAGAATTCGATAAGAATAAAAAGGTTCTAAGCATTGAGGAGAAGCCTTCAAAACCAAAATCTAACTATGCTGTTACCGGTCTCTATTTTTATGATAATACTGTTGTAAAAAAAGCAAAATCACTTAAACCATCTCATCGCGGTGAACTTGAAATAACTGATCTTAACAGAGTGTACCTGGAAGAAGGCGCGCTTGATATAAAACTGATGGGAAGAGGCATGGCATGGCTTGATACAGGCACATATGAAAGTCTGCTTCAAGCTGCCAATTTTATTGCCACCCTGGAACAGAGGCAGGGATTAAAAGCTTCGTGTATTGAGGAGATCGCTTTTAAAAGAGGATTCATTAATAAAAATCAACTTTTGGAATTGGCCAAGCCAATAAAGAATAGCCAATATGGAAAATACCTTTTAAGGATTGCCAGTGAAGAGATTTATTTATTTGAAGGGCTAAAATAAGCGTCTATAGAAAATGAAAATAATTGAAACCGGGTTCAAGGGACTTATAATAATCAAACCTACAATCCATTCCGATACCAGAGGTTATTTTTTCGAAAGCTATAACCAGGTTGTCTTTCAGAATGCAGGTATCTCTTTTTCTCCCCTCCAGGATAATGAATCAAAATCATCAAAAGGTGTTATACGCGGTTTGCATTATCAGTTGAAACCCTTTCCTCAGGTGAAGCTTATAAGAGTAGTTGCAGGAAAAATATATGATGTGGCTCTCGATATCCGAAGGAACTCTCTGACTTTCGGGAAATGGTATGGTATTGAGCTCGACTCAGAAACCAAGGATCAGCTTTTAATACCGCATGGGTTTGCTCATGGATTCTCGGTTCTCAGTGATATTGCCCTTATCCAGTACAAATGTGATAGTGTTTATAACCCCAAATTTGAACGAGGAATAAACCTGAATGACCCTACGCTTGACATTAACTGGAAACTTGGATCAACGGTCCCTGTTATCAGCGAAAAAGATCTGAAACTGCCTCTTCTGAAAGATGCTGAAACTAATTTTTAAGAAAGAAAGATATTAACAATGGCAATAATTTTGATCACCGGAGCGAAAGGCCAGCTTGGAAACGAATTAAAAGTTGTTTCAAAAAACTTTTACGGATATCATTTTATTTTTACTGATCTGGATACTCTCGATATAACCAACCAGGAGCAGACTTCAGAATTCATAAAAAACTCCGGACCTGACTGGATCGTTAACTGTGCTTCTTACAATCTTGTTGACAAAGCGGAGAGTGAACCCGACCAGGCAATGATTATAAATGGAACTGCTATTAAAAATATAACAGAGGTGATCAGGGGATCTGAATGCAGGTTTATTCATATCTCATCCGATTATGTTTATGATGGACAATCAAATGTGCCATATAATGAGTATACTCCTGCGAATCCAATTTCAGTTTATGGCAGATCAAAACTGACTGGGGAAAAATTTGCTCTTCTTCACCAGGGATCAATGATTATAAGAACATCGTGGCTGTATTCATCATTCGGCAATAATTTTGTCAAAACCATTCTCAGAAATGCTGCTGAGAAAGAATCATTAAAAGTAGTGTTTGACCAGACTGGAACGCCGACCTATGCTGCTGATCTTGCAGGAGCAATTATGAGCATAGTTTCAGGTGTAATCAGAAACCAGATTGCCCTGAATGCCGGAATCTATAATTATTCCAATGAAGGAGTCTGTACATGGTATGATTTTGCAAGTGAGATCATTAAGGAGGCGGGCCTGAACTGCCATGTAGATCCTGTTCTTACTAAGGATTATAAGCAAGTTGCACAAAGACCTGTTTATTCTGTAATGGATAAAAGTAAAATAAAGAACAATTATGGTCTTTCAATCCCCCATTGGAGGACCAGCTTGAATAAATGTATGAAACTATTGAAATAATTCAAGAATAATGTTATCACTAAATGAGATAAGAACAAGAGCCGAAAGCTGGCTGGGTAATGAGTTTAATGAAGAGACCCGTAAAGAGGTTCATGAAATGCTCGATAAAGATGAAAATAAGCTTATTGATGCATTTTACCAGGATCTTGAATTTGGGACAGGCGGCCTAAGAGGCATAATGGGCGCCGGAACTAACAGGATGAATATCTACACACTGGGAATGGCAACTCAGGGCTTGTCAAATTATTTAAGGAAACAATGCGGGAACTCACGAGTAAAAGTAGCAATAGCTCATGATTGCCGCAACAACAGCCGATACTTTGCAGAAACTACTGCAAACATTTTTTCTGCTAACGGTTTTATCGTGTATCTTTTTGAATCATTGCGTCCTACTCCGGAACTTTCATTTGCAATCCGGCATTATAAATGCCAGAGTGGTGTAGTAATTACTGCTTCGCATAATCCCCCCGAATATAACGGGTATAAAGCATATTGGCACGATGGAGGCCAGGTAGTAGCTCCACATGATGATGGAATAATTGAAGAGGTGCGAAAGATAATTTCAGTAAACGAAATAAAGTTCAAAGGTAAAAAGAACAGAATAAAAATTATCGGAAAAGAAACTGATGACATGTTCCTGGAAGAAGTACTTAAAATGAGTATTAATCCTGAAGTTATAAATAAGTTCAATGATATTCCTATTGTCTATACTCCCATCCATGGAACCGGAATTACAATGGTTCCACCAGCATTGAAAATGTATGGATTTAAGAACATTATCAATGTGCCGGAACAAGATATAACTGATGGTAACTTTCCTACAGTCAAATCACCCAATCCCGAGGAACCTGACGCACTTAAAATGGCCATTAAAAAAGCTGTTGAAACAAATGCCGAACTTGTTATGGCTACTGATCCTGATGCTGACAGACTTGGACTTGCTGTAAAAAACAGAAAAGGGGAATTCATCCTTTTGAATGGTAATCAGACAGGGGTCATACTTATCTGGTATATCCTTTCTCAATTTAAGGAGAGGAAAAAGTACAAAGGAAATGAATATATTATTAAAACTATCGTTACCACCGATCTTATCGAAAGGATAGCTGAAGGTTATAATGTTCAGTGCTTCAATGTTTTAACAGGATTCAAATTCTTTGCTGAGTTGATCAGGGAAATGGAGGGCATTAAAAAATATATTGGAGGAGGAGAAGAGAGCTATGGATTTTTACCAGGTGATTATGTAAGGGATAAGGATGCGGTAGCTTCCTGTGCCCTTGCCGCTGAGACTGCCGCTTGGTCAAAAAGCAAGGGGATGTCTCTTTTTGAACTTCTGCTTGATATCTATGTGCAGTTTGGTTTTTATAAGGAAAAACTAATAAATATTGTCAGAAAAGGTAAAGAAGGTGCTGATGAGATCATTGCAATGATGACCGGATACAGGAATAACCCTCCTGAAAAGATCAACAACAGCCAGGTGATTAAGATTAACGACTATGAAACGCAGATTTCACACGATATTATAAAAGGCACAAAAACGGAGATCAATCTGATTAAATCCGATGTTCTCCAGTTCTTTCTTGCTGATGGGTCAAAAATTTCAATCAGACCTTCCGGTACCGAGCCTAAGATTAAATTCTATTTCAGTGTGAACACAAAACTTGAATCTGCAGATAAATTCGAAGAAACTGAGAAGATCCTTGATAAAAGGATTAGTGATATTATAAATGATATGAAATTATTATAGACCTTTTTAACCATGGAGTTACAGAATAAAAGCAGTGATACTCGGGTAAACTCATTGAGACTCCGTGGTTAATGGATTTCATGAAAAGTTTGATACGAAAGTGAGATCTGGAATATATTACAGGAACTTTTTTATTCTCCAATTATCTTAACAAGTACCCTTTTCCGTCTTTTCCCGTCAAACTCACCATAGAATATCTGTTCCCAGGGTCCAAAATCAAGTTTGCCACTTGTAATAGCAATAACCACTTCCCTACCCATTATTGTACGTTTAATATGGGCATCAGCATTGTCTTCAAATCCGTTATGCTTGTACTGTGAATAAGGTTTTTCAGGAGCAAGTTTTTCTAACCATACTTCAAAATCGTGATGTAATCCGGATTCATCATCGTTGATAAATACGCTTGCTGTTATGTGCATAGCGTTTATGAGTATCAAACCTTCTTGTATTCCACTTTCATAGAGGCATTTTTCTACTTGTCCGGTGATATTTAAAAAAGCTCTGCGGGTTGAAGTTTCAAACCAGAGTTCTTTTCTGTATGATTTCATAGTCATTGTATTGAGATAATTACTTTTGGAAAGTTAAGATATTCTTCTGAAATTTGAAATTAGTGGCATTTCCTTCTTATCCTTTGGCTTCAAAAGGCAGCCAGACTTGTTGAGTCAGGAGATGCCGTTTCTTATAAAATGAAATATGAAAACGCTAATTCTTGTTTTATTGCTTGCAATTTTTACAGTTTCAGTAAACGCGCAATCAAAACGCTCATTGATATTTGGGGATGCATTAGTGAAGGATAAAAATATGGAAAGAAACGGTACCGTATTAACCGTTATTGGTGGCGTAGCACTTTTTACAGGTAATATATTGTATTGGAAAACATATAATGATTATGGTAATAACGAACCGCCAGCAGATAAAGTGAATTTATATAGTCATGTTATGCTTGGCGGGCTTGGATTAATGGCTGTTGGAATCCCTTTATGGGCAATTGGAAAGGTAAATGAGAGGCATATTAAAATTGAAGCTGAACTGGTTAAGTTTAAAGGTTTAGCTTCGGTAAATGGCATTGGATTAAAAATAAGATTTTAAAGTTCAGTATTAAAATTTGAATGTAAATATTTAGTCGGACGGAGTTTTAGCACAATGCTACCGAATACAACGAAACTTTTCAATCAGGGGATGCCGCTTCTCTGTTCTTTATTTTTCATTTTTCGACCTGTTAAGTTTAATACTATTTATACAGGATAAAGTCGTTTTTTCCCATTTTCTTTCCTCCACTTTTGACCACCTTTTCCACAATATTACCGCTCGTAAAGATTATAGGCAAATCATCGGGAACTAAAAAAGTCTTCCGAAAAATTTACAAGATAAACTTTATCCGTCGACCTTGTTAATGCAGTGTAAAACCACCGCAGGTAGTCGATAGAAATTTCATTCCTATTGAACATCCCCTGATCGATAAAGACCCTCTCCCACTGCCCGCCTTGCGCTTTATGACATGTAACGGCATATGCAAATTTTATCTGAAGAGCATTAAAATAAGGGTTATTTTTCACGGCCTCAAATTGTTTTCTCCTGGTTTTAATATGCAGATAATCAGCCAAAATACTCTGAAAAAGCTCTTTATTTTTCTCAGATGGCAGAGCTGGTGTATCCAGATGGAGGACATCCATCATTACCTTGGCTTCAATTTCCAGATTATAGTCGGGAAACTTCAGTACCATATCAGCAAAACGAAACCCATATCTCTCTTCATATTTCCTGATTTTTTTCACTTCGGCAATATCTCCGTTTGCAATAAATCCTGCTCCATCCTCCTCTTCATCGATAATAAAGTAATTGTTCTTCACCACCATGACCATATCTCCAGGACTAATCTCCTCCTCCCTGAAAAAGATCCTGTTACGTATACCCTGGTTATAACGGTTTGCCTGCTTATTTGAATTAACAACAATTATTGTACCCTCCATCCCGCATGTTCCATATGCCGTAGAGATCTCATCAATAAGCTCCTCTCCGGTTATTCTGATGGTATCAATATAGTTAAGGCAATCTATTGACGGGTGAACGAGATTATTTTCTGCGACCTGCAAACGAACGCGGGTGGCGTTCATGAGTACACCGGATGTCTCGCTTTGTCGTACAACCTGTTTCAGTTCGGAGGTAATGAGGCCAAATCCATACTCTCCAAGTGATGAAGGATCGAGAGCCGGGCTTAGTGTTGACCCTACCGGCGGAAGCTGAGCAGTATCTCCGACCAGTATGAGTTTGCAATCCGTCCCTGAATAGACATATTCAATGAGGTCATCGAGAAGTCTGCCGCTACCGAATAACGATGAATCACCAGAACTGTTGGATACCATTGATGCTTCATCAACAACGAAAAATGTATCCTTATGGAGATTCCTGTCCAGTGAAAAGCTGCCAAATCCATCCTTTGAGGATTTCTGTCTGTAGATCTTTTTATGAATAGTAAACGCTTGTTTACCGGCATAGGACGCGAGAACTTTCGCGGCTCTTCCCGTAGGAGCCAGAAGAACTGATCGCATCCTTAACAGATCGAGTGTTTTAACGATAGAACTAATAACACTTGTTTTGCCGGTACCGGCATATCCGGTCATCAGGAAAATCACATTGTTATTATTGTCGCAAATATATCCGGCGATTTTTTTTAGAGCAGCCGATTGATCATCTGTGGGAGTATTCCCCAGATTCTTACACAACTGATTATAGATAATGGTATCACGCATTGTTATTTAACAGCAACTTAAATTGCCAGATGGATTTTTTTTATAATTTTGTTTGTAAACTTAAACAATCTTCTTAGTAATTAAAACAGAGAACTCCTATAATAATTAACAAGTTTTACTTTAATATAACTCAGTGGCACTCTGCGTATTCTCAGTGTCTCTCTGTGTAACAAAAAAAGAACTGACACAGAGGTACACAAAGGAGTACAGAGTTACAGAGAAAGTCTAACTTTGATTTGTTTTATAATAATCTCAACTATGCCTTTTCTGGAACTCTTTGATGAGACGCTCGATATTAACGCAACTGAAAACTACGAGTTATCCATTCAGGTAAGTCCTGACGGATTATCGTTTTGTCTACTCGATTCAATAAGAAATAAGTTTGTCCTGATAAGATCATTCGAACCTGAAGAGAATAAGTACTTTAATTCAGATAAAATAAGTGAACTTTTACGCAAGGATGATTTTCTTACCAAGCGATACAAGAAAGTCAGTTTCGTAATGCCATCACCAAAGTTTACGCTTGTTCCGGCTCCTCTATATGACCCCGGTAAAAAAGATGAATATTTCAAATTCAATCATAACCTGGAGGAGAATAATGTTGTCATGGTAAACAAAGCAAATGATCCTGATGCATTTCTGGTGTTCTCCGTGTCAAAAACAATTTGCGATCTTATGAATGATTTTTATCCCGGAGTACATCCGTATCATCAGATTAAATTATTATTGGACCATATTTCTTCCTTCAAGAAAAGTGTAAACGGGAATTATATACATATTCATGTTGAAAGAGACTTTTTCAATCTTATATTCTTTAACAACAACGTACTGAAATTCTGTAATTCATTTACTTACAGAAATATCTCAGACATACTCTATTATGTTCTGAACGTTTTTAAGAAGCTGGATATTAAACAGGAAGAGACAATATATTTCAGCGGTCTGACAGAAAAATATGACGATCTTTCATCCGGTTTTTCATTATATATAAGGAACATAAAATTTGCAGAACCTTCCGGAAATTTCACTTTCAGTTATGTTTTTAATGATATGGAACTTCAACGGTTTCTTAACTTATTCAACCTTGTAAATTGCGAATAATAGGAGGCAAATACAAAGGCAGGAGGATAAATCCTCCGGAATACTTTAAGGCAAGGCCAACTACTGATTTTGCTAGAGAAGGTTTGTTCAACATCCTGAATAACAGAGTCGATTTTGAGACCATTAACGTTTTAGATCTTTTTTCCGGAACTGGCAGCATAAGCTACGAATTTGCATCACGCGGAGCTGCTTCGGTACACCTGGTTGAAAAAGATCTTAAACATATTTCAGGAATCAGAAGAATATTAAAGGATCTGGATCTTAGAAATGTAAAACCAATCCATATTGATGTAAGGGCATATTTAAAAACCTGCTCAGTTAAATATGACATTGTTTTTGCCGACCCGCCGTATGGACTCTCATGGATCAGGGAGCTACCGGACCTTGTTACTCAAACAGGTGTAATTAAAGAAGATGGATTTTTTATACTTGAACATCCCCGTGATTTAAGTTTTACAGGTCATGAGTTATTTTTTGAGCACCGGCATTACGGAGGTGTGAATTTCAGTTTTTTCAGACCATTAAGTATCTGAATGATAGAACATTATTATTTATTTGAAAAATTATTATATGCGAAATAAACAGATAATATTTTCAAAATAAATTTTGCGGAGTTAAAAATTAGCTTAATTTTGCAACTCGTTTTACAATTGGTGCGGTAGTTCAGTTGGTTAGAATAACGGCCTGTCACGCCGTGGGTCGCGGGTTCGAGTCCCGTCCGCACCGCAAGAAAAACAAAAAAGCCACTCCAAAGGGTGGCTTTAGTATTTTAAACCGGAAGCGTTGACAGCTTGCTGGCATAAGCGAATGGTTTAAAATACATTAAATGCTGCAACAGCAGCATTTTTTATTAATGTATGGCACCTTTTATTTTCAAAATGTCTTTTTTATTTTTTTAGGAATGATTTTTTATTAAAAATGGGGGCTCCTCCTAATTCTTGGAGGCCATCTTGCTCAAATTGTGTGCTAATGCCAATAAACCAGCTTCAATTTCTACTTTTTCTATACCTCTGAGCAAAAACTTCCTATAATTTTTATTGCTCTTTATAATCCCAAAAACAGCTTCGACATCAGCAGGTCGTTTCCTTTGATATTTTATGCCCTTCTCACTGGTTAATCTTTCCCTGATAATTGATTTGTAATGGTTTAAATTTATATTAATTTGTATTAATTTGTATTAATTTGTATTAATTTGTATTAATCTCTATTATTCTGTTACCCTGCCTGTTATGACAGCACTCTCTTTTTGGACAACCCTGACAGTCTTGTGACTGGTAAAGTCGTTTGGTTTGCTTAAACCCATTGTCAGTTGTTTTTGTATCCTCTCTTTGCTTTTCTTTATGCTTCGGCCCCATACAAAAGTATATCTGTTGGCATTGGCCTCTATCTTGGTTCCATCCAAATATGCTTCTTTTAAAGTTATATGTCCACTTTCTATGAGCATTAAAACAACTTGGCTAAAAACCTCCTTTAAAACGCCATTTAGCCTATCGCTTCTAAAACGGTTGATTGTGTTATGATCAGGATAACTCGAACATCCACCTCCTTTATACTTTTTTATAATTGGCTCAAGATCAAGATTATCGATAACTTAATTTACAACTCTAACCGGGTGGTTGGGATCGATTAACTCTTCCAGCGAAGGTGGAAGCAATAAACTTTGTTTGGGGCTATAGTCTTTAAAGACTATCTTTGAATATTGTGTTTGCATACCTCAAGTTACATAACCTGAGGATTTTGGAAGGGGGAGGCATCCCCCTTCTTTTTACCATTTATCAACAAAAAAGGGTGCCCTTTTGAGACACCCTCTTTTTTGGACTCACGGCTCACGACTCACGGCGCTGGGAAGAAAGAATGTTAGATAATGAATACCTTGCGTCGTGTATCTTGTGTTGTGTGTCATTCTTAAATAATATTTGTACTTTTGCTCCCTGGAAAAAATTATGGGCAGGATAATCGGAATAGATTATGGTATAAAAAGGATCGGACTGGCTGTTACAGATCCGTTACAGATCTTTGCATCCCCGTTAATTACTGTAAGTCCCGGGGAGTTTGACAACTTTATGGAAGTTTATCTTAAAACCGAGGAGGTGGATGCTTTTGTTATAGGATATCCTGTAAAGATGAACAACCAGCCCAGTACATCTGTTACTTATATTAATCCATTTATTAAAAAATTAAAAAAAACATATCCTGAAAAACATATATATCTTGCAGATGAAAGATTTACTTCGCAAATGGCTATCAGGACAATGATCGAGGGAGGACTGAAAAAGACAGACAGACAGGATAAATCAATGGTTGATAAAATAAGCGCTTCAATCATTCTTCAGTCTTACCTTGATAGCAGATCTAACAGAACAGAAAATAATAAACATAAATGACTTATCCTATTGTAATATATGGACATCCGGTATTAAGAAAAGTTGCAAAGGAGATCAATGAAGATTATCCGGGGTTGAATCAAATGATAGAAGATCTTTTTGAGACGATGTACCACTCTGAAGGATTGGGTCTTGCAGCACCACAGATTGGAAAATCGATAAGATTATTTGTAATCGACGGCAAACCGGTAGCTGAAGATGAACCCACTCTTGCCGATTTCAAAAAAGCGTTCGTCAATGCTCATATTTCTGAAAGATGTGGCGAACTTCAACCTATGAATGAAGGATGTTTAAGCGTTCCGGGTTTAAGGGAGGAAGTTATGCGCGAGTCACATATCAGGATAAGCTATTATGATGAAAACTGGCAATATAAAGATGAGGTGTACGACGGGTATAAGGCAAGAATAATCCAGCACGAATATGATCATCTTGATGGTATACTCTTCACTGATAAAGTAAGTCCCCTGAAAAGAAGACTTCTTAAAAGCAAGCTTACTGCTATAAGTAAAGGTAAGTTTGAAGCCGCTTACAAGACCATCCTCCCAGGGCAGAAGATAAAATAAAAAGAAGTGCCTAGAGTGACTAAAGTGACTAGAGTTTTGCCTCCCGCACCCCCTTTCCTCGATGAATTCGGAATTACAGGGATTTAATGAGGTAGTGTATTATGAGATGGAGATTCCTCGCTTTCGCTCGGAATGAATCCACCATCGTTCGACTGAGCTCACGTCGAAGTCAAGTGGATGAATGAGGAATCTCATCTAAGGGTAGCATAATTTGAACAGAAAAAGAGAAGCTGCTCTTTTGAAACAGACTCGTCAGCTTCGCTGACAGAGGGGTCATTCTCACCGAAGCAGATCATCTAAAAGGGGCTAAAACTTTTAATAATCCAAACTCTTTCTGAAATTTGGTATCAGCAGCATTTCCAATTTATAAAAAAGCAATAGTCAAAGCTTAGCATTCTTTCGGGATGCTAATTCTTTTATTATACAGAACTTTTAAAAGATTACCAAACATTTTAATAAATAGTTTAACTTAATTGAATTATGCTATGAAATTTAATATTATTAGGAATTTAGTATATTGCATTTAATAAAGTGGGAAATCAATTTTATTTTTGAAGAAATGATCTTAGGTGATCTTCATATTTTACCTACTGACAATACTCCAGAGTTTCTTTTTAGCCCTGACGGAATTCTTAAGATAAGAGGAAGGGGATTGTTTCAAAACAAGACTGAGGTAATTGAACAAATAATGATTTGGATTGATGAATACCTTTTCAATCCTGCAGAGATCACGTATGTCATTATAGCATTTGAATATCTCAACAGCTTTAGTACAACATTTTTGGTTTCTATCCTCAGAAAACTTTCACGAGTGATCCTACAATCGGAAAAGCTCATTATTCAATGGTATTATGAAGAAGACGATGAGGATATTATAGAGAGGGGGGAATATATTTCATCGACTTTTAATATCCCTATTACGTTTATCAAGACTAATCATACTTTCGATCTTTAAGCAAAATTTTTTAGTTGTTTTTGGTTGAAAAAAGGATTTGATTTGTATTCAACAATTTTATAACTTTCATTTTTGTTCGAATTTCATTTTGGGAGATGGGGACTCTCACAATAGTGTTCGGCCCCGGAGTCAAATCCGGGGTTCTTATTCAAATACTGACCTGAATAATAAGCAATTCGCAACTTTGATTGAAACTTTTGTTTTATGACATATAAAGAAGCAATTCATTTTAAAGCAAAACAATCTTCAACATTTGAGGAAGACGGAATTACATATAAAGTCTTTATAACGCCTGAAAACAACGAAGACCTTATGATTTATCTTAGAGATATACGTGGATTTTATTGTCAATTGACTGATAATGTTGCAAAAAAGTATTCAAAAAATGGGCAGTTCGTTTTGCGTGGATTATGCTATAAAAATAAAGGACCAAACATTTTATATAGACGGTTATAATATCTAGCGCATGAAGATTCTCTTTACGTGCAGCGAGGGCAAGTCCCGGAAGTAAACAGGCTGAGTTTTGCTTTAAAATAAATTTGCTTTTTAACCTGGGACTTCATAAATTTGATTCACTAACTTTATCGAGTGAGAAAACCTTACCTCTTAAAGTTTTAACCCCGACCTTAAAAAAGCCGGGGTTTTTATTTGTGCATTCCAGATATTCTTCTGAAATCTGGTATCAGCGGCATTTCCTTACTCCATTTGACTTTCACGAATCATGCAGCGAGACATCAATCAGGAGATGCTGCTTTTTTAATAGAAATACTGGTCTAATGAACTAATTATGAATTAATTTGTTTAGTCATATACTTCTTTTAGAATTAACTGGTGCGACATCTCCTACTCTTCATGATTTCAATTCAGGGGATGTCGTTTCTTTTATTATCAAAAGTGTTAATATTTCTATTTCTCTTGTTTATAAGTCTTTTTGCATTCTGTCATAATATTTCAGAATTTTGAATACAGTAGAAATAGGTTGACGGCATTTCCTTCAAATTGCTAAGCTTCATTGGCGATCAGGTATTTCTCAAATCTTACAAATCAGGAAATGCCGTTTTTTTCTATAGCTCTTCAGTACTTGAGTCGTTATTCATATTCCTGAAATAGTTATCTACTATTTCTCTTGCCTTTTCGTAATCACTGCTTAAAATCATAACCTTTACTCCTGAAGCCTGTATAGGTTCATATATATAAGTATTTAAGTTTGAATTCTGAAGAAATGACTCTATTTCGGCATCCTGCAATAAACTTTTAACCATTTCAGACTCCCATAAAGTTCCAGAAAATACTTCTATGATTATATCTTTATTAGTATCCATTATTATTATATTATATAATGTCGGCTTCCCTATAATTCAGTCCAATCAAAATTAGAGCTTTTAATAATAAATAATGTATTCATCTGACGGGAAACTGTCGGGTTTTTTATTTGCATCGTATGAGAATATTTCTGAAATTTAGTATCAGCGGTATTCCCTTCTACTATTCAGACGGCAGTTATGTGTAGACTAGGCAGGCAATCTATTTCGACTCTTTAGGCAGGTACTTAGAAATATATTGTTTTGCTGATAGTCCATCCGTTATTTCTTGAATCATTATATTCTCATCATGCACTTGAATTGTACATGAGTAATTTATATACTTCCTCTTAAAGTATATAATTCTTTTATTAACTTTCTCACCAACTTTCGCAAATGTCTTAATTGCTTCAAGATGTTTTCTTACCATATCAATATTAGACTCAATCTTAGCTGCATTTGTTATTTCCCTTTCTATCCTCGATAATTTATATTCCGGTATTTTAACCGCTAAATCATCATCTCTTATTTTACGTAAACTATCAGCCTTAGCTCTTTGATCCTTAATTATTAAATTGGCTTGAGCAATAAAATTATCACATTCTGATTTCATTTCTGAATACCTTTTTGCTTGTTCTACGTCTCTATCACAACCTACCAATAGTATTAGAATCAAAATAAATAATCCTGTTCCTATCTTTTTCATGATTTATGGTTTATTTAAATAGAATACAACTGAATATATTTCAAATAACTTCAATATGTAGTCAAAACCATTCTATATCCACACCAAAATTAATTTTATTTACTTTATTCAAATAATCTTTCGAGATTTGATATCAGTTGCATTTCCTTCTTTCACTAGACTTTCACGAAAAAGCAGTGAGACTTTCAACCAGGAAATGCCGCTTTCTTTTTCAACTCCATCTATAACGACATCGCTACTATATATCCATCAGATGGTCCAATTGAAAGTGCCACTGGGAAACCACTCATAAAACAACCACTCAATTCTCTTTTTCTTCCATCAGGATAATTAATGTTTAAAGAATCCTTATCACCTTCAAATGTAATATTCTTAATTTTCATATTCAATTTGCTAACAATTATACCATATGGAGGAACAGAAGTTAATTGTAAATGGACATTTCCAGAAGACTCTCGTATTGTTATTACAGGACCAATAATTTCGACATCCCAGTTATCTGTTGAAGCAAACCATTCATTATCAATTATTTTTAAAGAATCATTACCTTGTCTATTATAAAAATTGCCAGATAGTCTAAAAGGAGCCCCATTTTCTTCTGGAGGCTTAATTTCAAATAAGGATTCACCATAAACTAAAATTGGAATTGAGCAGTTCTGTATTAGACTACCTGCAAACTGGATTGTTGGAAAATTAGTTCCAAAATCGAAATACTCATTACTATATCCAGATTTCTTACAATAAGGGTCTTGCATTGCAAGTTTCACTTTATCTTTAGACCACATTTTTCTTGATACCTTTCCATGACATTGCATACAGAGTAGTGTCATTTTATTAGGATCATGCATTTCAGCTTCAGGAAATTCAGGATCAACATGTTCATAATCATAGATTCCTAAACCACATATTACACATCCGAAGCCACAATTTTGTCTTATTTGTCTTTTCACCTCTGAAGGTATTATTCGTGATAGGCCATGCTTGTTTGTAGCCATTGTTAATATGTTTTAATTAAGAAAATGCCGCTTCTTTTATTCAACTATTTCCCCTGCCATTTTTTTGCATATATCATATTTTTGCTGTTCCCTTGGTGTTTTTTTATAAATTGAATATCTAACTGAACTAACAACAACAGCAAAAAACAAGGATGTGGTGACAACATTAATAGAATAAATGATAATTTGTCCGGCTGAACTTAAATTGTTGAAATAATAAGAATTAGTAGAGCAAAGTAAATTCAATAAGCAACTTACTAATGATAATATAACAATAAGAATCAGTAAGAACTTTAAACGTTTTAATATTTGTTGTGTTTCTAAAAAAAATGGTAAGGCTTGTTTAGTATAACCAGTTGGTATGGGATGGGTTCTGAGTTCTTTTTCTCTCTTTACAATTAATCTAAGAATTTCTTCAATTCCATAGATATCTTTTCTCCAGACTGCATCTCTTAGACGGTCCTGAAATTGTTGGGCAACAACAGGTTCAAGGACTTTTCTAGCTAAAATATGTTCATCTTTTTCAGGATCCGGCAATTTAGCGTTATCCTCTTTCACCTTCTTCAATTTAATCATTCCTTGACGTTGTCTTTCTAAAATGGCGTTACCATCACCTATCAATAGATCATTAACCTGACCAATTTTAAAGAATATGAATACACCAGTAAAAGTTGTGAAAGCTAGAATAATTGCTATCATACTAATATGAATTTATCGTTTTGGTGGTCTGATTCTTTTAGACTTTTCCCATCTAATCTCAACTTCATTCATAATTATAAAGAATTCTACTTCATGGAAAGATATATGTCCATTTGTAGTCAAAGTATAAGTAAATTTATCAGGAGTATATTTTATCTACAAAGACATCTAGCAAAGTTGTATTATTAAACTTAAGTTCAAGAGCTTTAGTAATCTTCTCTCTGATTTCATCAATACTTAATTTTTTATACTCCTACTTTTCCTTATTTGATGTTTTTTCATGACATTATGATCTAGACATACTAAGATACTAAATCTTAATTGTATTGCCCAGAGATGTTTGAAAATCAGAATGAAATTATGAACATTTCATATAGTTGGTATGAAATCAGCTTGACATGGTACATCATTGGAGATTCTATCCGCCCCAGTTCCTGTTCGTAACTCGTCACAGTCGCAAACGGGTCAGTGATAAGTATCGTCCCATTTTTCCATTACTCTTCTTAAAATTATAGCCTGATATAACCTACCCCGTCCCCCCAAGGACTACTCTTTAAACACATCTTTTATTAGTTTCATTGAATAAACTAATAATTTAATGAAATTATAATTTGCTTCCAGTTTAATGCCGGAGGCGTTTAATTCCAATAGCCACGGTCGCGTCCGTGGTCGAGGTATATGTTGATTCGTCAACCCCGGAGTGGGTTGAATATGTTTAAGTTAAAAGATAATTTTCATTATAATCCACAGAATTATCCTTCAACAACTCCACTAGTTCTTCCTTAAAAGAAAAAATCTTATGGTGCTCTCTCTGGTTTTCAACATATCTTATAAGATTATTCTTTGCAGAAATATGGTATGTGAAAATACTATAACCAACCTGCCACCTGGTAAAATGAGAGAAGGATTTGCCGTTTTTTAAAATCATTTTATGACTGGCAAGTTTAATGTCTTTAACTAAAAATGCGGGAGCCTCAGTCGGATGAATATGTGTAATGATATGCACATGATTACTTGCTCCACCGACAATGTATGAGTGACAAGACTTGTTTTTCAAAATACCGACTATATAGGGGAATAGTATATTCTCATTCTCGGTAGTAAGAAAAGGAGTGTAGTCATAGGTTCCAAAAACTATCTGAAATAGAATCTGAGTATAGGTTGACATATTTATTTTTTTAGCAGCGACTTTAAATTTATTAATTCTATTCAAATTAGGTAATTGTCAGGAATTATTTTTTCAAAAAATCATGAATTCAACACCGCTGGGGTTGGACTAATTTTCAAAATCACTACCACAGACGTGACTGTGGCTATTAGGATTTGACGCTTCCAGCGTCGTTCACATTAATACCACTAACTCAAATCAAAAGATGTGTATAAAGAGTAGTGTCCCTCCTGGGAGGGGATCTTTTTAATCTTCAAGCTGTTAAACCCTTTCAACTTTTAAACCCTTTCAACCCTCCAACTTTTCAACTTTAAGTACTCCAAACTCTGGCTCACTCCAAACTTTTTCTTAACTTTATACAGTCTCATTAGCTGCAGACTGTGCTACATAAAGAAATTCCATTTCTTCGTATTGGCCTGCCGTTATGTGGTGGAATTATTTCGGGCCTTTATATCAAACCGGATATTACTTTCCTGGTAATAGCTGCTGTTATCATTATTTCAGGATTTTCATTAAGCCTGTTTTTCAATAAATATCAAACTAACCTTCTCTTTGGTTATACTCTGACGATTTCGCTTTTCACCTGCGGTTTGTTGCTCTACACAAATGAAAAGACCGGCATATCAACCCTAAAACCTGAAAAGACAGTATTCACCGGCACTCTTTCCGACTATCCGGAAGAAAGAGAAAACAGTTTCAGGTTGATAGTTAAACTTAACAGGAAAATCAAAGGGGATAGTTCTGAAGCTGTTAATGGCTCTATTCTATTATACAATAAAAAAGATTCATCAGGAACCTCTCTTCTGCCTGGTGATATACTGGTAATTAAATGTACTCCGATTGAAATTCAAAACAGAGGCAACCCATATGAATTTAATTATAAATTTTTTATGGAAAACCTGGGAATCAGATACTATGCATTTACGAGTAGTCGTGATATTATCAACCATATTATACCCCATCATAGAAAACTGATTCACAGAGCATTGATTATCAGGGAGAAAATAATTAAGATGTACATTGATCGGGGCCTCACAGGGAAAAGACTTGCACTGGCGGCTGCAATTACACTTGGTCAGAAAAATATGCTCGACCCTGACCAGAAACAAAATTTCATTAAGGCCGGAGTTATGCATATTATGGCAGTTTCGGGGCTTCATGTAGCAATCCTCAGCTTATTTATTTTCAATCTCCTTTTCTTTTTGAAAGGAAGATTAAACATTCTCAGGATAATAATATCCATTTTCATTCTATGGGCGTTTGCATTTATAACAGGGCTCACACCTTCGGTCCTCCGGGCCACACTGATGTTTTCCTTTCTGCAGGCGGGTAACCTGATGAAAAGACGGGTAAACGGAGTAAACTCAGTACTGGCATCAGCATTTGTTCTTACTCTGCTCAGACCATCTGTAATATTTGATGCCGGTTTCCTTCTTTCATACTCAGCTGTTATCTATATCATCTGCTTTTACCAGGACCTTTACTTAAAACTACATATAAAAAACTGGGTCGCAGACAAGATATGGCAATCAGCAGTTGTAACCATTGTGGCACAGGCAGGCACGCTTCCACTCACAATATTGCTTTTTAACAGATTCCCAACCTACTTCATCCTTACAAATATAATTATAGTTCCAATTTCGAACTTGCTGATTGTATTAGGATGTCTTGTTCCAATGTTTTTCCCGGTCCATTTTCTCTCCAAATTCCTTGTTTTTCTTCTAAATCACATCACGGGACTCACCGAATCGTTAACAGCACAAGCCGCTTCCCTGCCCTTTGCAACTATTGATAATATAGGGATGACAACAGTTGAATGCTTACTTCTTAGCGGGACAATTTTCCTTTTCTGCCATTTTCTGTTAAAGAAAAAATCTTTTCCGGTTTTTTACCCGGTTTTATTCTTGTGCCTTTTTATTTTTGCAGGTGCGGTCAGAGACACATCGACCAGAACTGCAAATGAATTAATAATTTATAATACACCCGGCTCGTCAACTATCGGTATCAAAACAGGAAAAATACTTAACCTGTATTCAGATACTGTTTTTGTGGGACCCGAAGTAAAAAGACATTGTGCTACACTTGGTCTCAGGCTGAAAACTACTGATCTTGTTAAGAATTTCTATTGCATTCGTACAAGCGGGAAAAAGATATTAATCTGCAATCAACTGAGTAATAATATAATTCAAAATTTCGTACCTGATATTGTGGTTCTCACAGGATCGAGACCTGAAATTGAAAAGAATTTAACTTTCCGGCAACCTCCTAAAACGTTTATTATTTCATCTGAAGCAGCTTCAGGTTTTCATATCCCTGAACAGATTGTTCTTTCCGGTACAGACACTGTCCATTTTGTTAGAAAATCCGGGGCGTTTATTAAAAGGCTATGATTTTAAAGCTCAAGGACTCCAGGTCCCTGTCTTAAAATTTCTATTTCTCCGCCAGTACAGTCAACAATGGTTGATGCTTCGTTTCTGCCAAATCCACCATCGATAACAGTGTCTGTAAAATCGCGATACTTCTCATAAATAAGTTCAGGGTCCGTAGTATACTCAATAACTTCATCCGGATCGTGTATTGATGTTGTAATAATTGGTCGTCCCAGTTCCCTGACCAACTCAAGTACTATATTATTATCAGGTATTCTGATACCGAGGGTCTTTTTTTTATTCTTAAACAATTTTGGAATCTGATTATTCGCCTGTACAATGAAAGTAAAAGGTCCGGGGAGATTTCTTTTCAGCAGTTTAAATATTGTATTATCCCTGATTATGGTGTATTCTGAGAGCTGGCTCATATCATGAAATATAAGCGAAAGTTCCGGATTTTTCGGGTTTAACCCCTTAAAACGAGCTATCTTCTCGATTGATTTTGTTGCCAGAATATCGCAACCCATTGCATAAACTGTATCGGTAGGATAAATAATTATGCCTCCATCTTCAAGCAGGTCAACAATTTGCCTTATATGTTTAGGGTTTGGGTTCTCGTTATATATACGGATAAGCATAATTTTTCAGAATTCCGACAAATATAAATAAAAGTGCCTGGAGTGCGAAGTGCCCAGAGTGCCTAGAGTTAGTAATGATTGATTAACTCTAAGTACTTTAGACACTCCCAACTTAAAGTACTAAAAAAAAGGGTAAGCTCCTTATATCGCACCGCTACAACTGCCTGCCCTTGCTACCTTCCGATCCTGGGGGAGTTCAGCAGGAGCTGGTCGTATAAGACTTACCCCGCACAAAAATACGATTTTTATATAAGCCTTCAAAATAATTATTCCCATTCAACAGCAGTACTCATTTCTATTTTTACATTATATTTGTTGTTAGTCAATCAACTTAACTTAAGAATCAAATAACTAACATTATGGAACAAAAAGTCAATCCCTGGAAATCAAATCTTACCAATGGTCTTATTTTGGCCCTTGTCGGTATAGTCTACTCTCTTATCATGTATTTTCTCGACCTTTCCCTGAACAAAACACAAGGGTATGTTTTCGTTATAATTCAAATCGCCATTCTGTATTTTCTTCTTAAATCATACCGTGACAATTTCATGCATGGTCAGATAACTTATGGAGAGTCTGTCGGAGCAGGTGTGATCATTAGTCTATATTATGTTATAATAATGGCAGTTTTTACTTACATACTTTATAAAGTAATAGATCCGGGCCTTGTTGCCAAACAACTGGGACAGGCTGAAGATGTAATGAGGGCAAAAGGTAATTTAACAGAGGCACAAATAGAAACCGGCATGAAATTCACAGAAAGAATTATGAAACCCGGAATAATGACAATATCCGGCCTGTTCATTGGTATGATATGGGGAACAGTTTTATCACTGATTATAAGTATTTTTATTAAAAAAGAGGGAAATCCTCTGATTGACGCTCCTGCAAACTAAACTGTATTTTTTCTGATGGATCTGTCTCTTGTTATCCCTGTTTACAATGAAGAGGAATCGATTCAGGAATTAACTGAATGGATTGAGACGGTTTGTACAAACGACGGACTATCTTATGAAATTATCTTTATTGATGATGGAAGCTCTGATTCATCATGGGAACAGATTATGTCAATGGCCGGAAAGGATAAGTTCGTTAAGGGCTATCGGTTCCGGAGGCACTATGGAAAAGCTGCTGCCCTTCATACAGGTTTCAGCGAAGCAACCGGAGATGTTGTTATTACTATGGATTCGGACCTGCAGGATAGTCCTGATGAGATACCTGAACTAGTGAAGATGATCAGGGATGATGGATATGACCTTGTGTCAGGATGGAAAAAGAAAAGATATGACCCTTTTATAAAGCGTTTCACAAGCAAGTTTTATAATGGTACCGCAAGATGGTCTTCCGGAATAAAACTTCATGACTTTAACTGCGGACTCAAAGCATATCGACTCGAAGTTGTTAAGAACATAGAAATTTTTGGAGAGATGCACAGGTATATACCTATGCTGGCAAAAAAAGCCGGTTTCAGGAAGATCGGGGAAAAAATTGTTGAACACCGTGCAAGAAAATACGGAGTTACAAAATATGGTCTTGACAGATTTATAAAAGGATATCTCGATCTTTTAACAATTGGGTTCATTACTCGTTTCGGCAAAAGCCCAATGCATCTTTTTGGTTCCCTTGGGACTCTTATGTTTCTCATTGGCTTTTCTATGGCTGGTTATCTTGGTATAAGAAAACTGGTTTTTGTCTCCCATCATCTCAGAGCTCCGCTGGTTACTAACAGTCCCTTCTTTTTCATCGCCCTTACAGTAATGATAATCGGATCATTCCTCTTCCTTACAGGTTTCCTGGGAGAACTGGTAAACAGGAATTCATCAGAACGTAATAATTATCTGATTAAGGATAAGGTGAATATATGAAATATTTCAAACTTCAATTACCGTCGGTTTTAACCGACGGTTTAAAAACTCATTTTTTCAAAGGACTTTAGTCCAAAATATTCACAATGATAATAATCAATTGGGCTAAAGCCCGACCTTTAATTCTCCCTAAATCCGTTGGCTAAAGCCAACGGCAATTGAATTACACTTTTTATACACCTCAACGATTGCCTCGGTCATTTTGTCCCATGAAAATTTTTCTTTTTCCCTTCTGACTCCCGCGATATAAAATTGTTTCCTGTCATTATCGAAGTAATCGATTATTGCTTCTGCTATAAACTCAGGTTCAGGTTTCACAACATAACCACACTTTCCATCCGGAACTATCTCCCTTAGGCCGCCAACGTCAGTTACCAGCATAGGTTTTTCATAATAAAATGCGATCTGTGTTACACCACTCTGGGTTGCAGTTTTATAGGGTTGAACAACAAGATCTGCTACACTGAAGAAAAGAGGAACCTCATTATCTTTTATAAAATGATTAAAAAAGATAATGTCATTTATAAGGTTATATTTTTTAATAAGATCCTTGTACGGAAGGTCATCTTCATAAAATTCACCGGCAATTATAAGCTTCAGCTTCATTTTCCTCAATCGTTTATCCGAGAAAGCTTTGATCAGAAGATCAAGACCCTTATATGCCCTGATAAATCCGAAGAATAATAGATATGAATAATCTCTACTAAGTTTAAGTGTTGCTATTGCCTCATCTCGTTCTACAAGGGCACCATAATTATCGAATAACGGATGCGGAGAAAGCCTCATGGGGATGTTTTCCCTGAAGGTTTTGAGATCATCCAGAACAGTCTGTGACATTACTATTGCTCCGTCAATACTGTTTGTAAAATATTTTGTAAGCATCTTATCACCGGGACGCTTTTCGTGAGGGATCACATTGTCAAAAATACAGATCACTTTAGTATGTCGGTTCGATTTTGCTATTCTCGCAATTGTTCCAAAGCATGGGCCCATAAAAGGCAGCCAGTACCTTATCAGAAGAATGGCGGGCTTTGCCTGCTTAATTTTAAAACCTGCAGAAATCCAGTTGAGCGGATTAATAGAATTAAGATTACGTTTGATTTTAACACCCTCTGGTGCAGGGCCATCTGTGTATTGTGTTTTTCCTGGGAAAAGCAACCTGGGATACTGAAGACTGAAGGTATATATTTCAACATCATGCCCTTCAGAAGAGAACTGTTGTGAAAGGCGGTCATTAAATGACGCCAGTCCGCCCCGGTAAGGATATGCAGGACCAATTGAAATTATCTTCATTAGTTCTTTTAGAATTTCAATCTTAAATCTTTATCCATTAAGATAATCATTAAGGTATTTGTATCCAGGTGTCAGTTTTCCATCTCTCAGGATTGTTGCTCTTTCGATCATGGGGCTTGCAGTTTCTGATAACAGATCATGTAACACATTACTCATTAGCTGCTTACCAAAATCCAATGAGGCATCACGGGGAAGCTCACCTGGCAGATTATCAATTGACATTACAGTGATATTAGTTTTTTTTGAGAATGCTGGCTCTTCAATTTCCAGGAATGGATTATAGGCATAAAAGGGATCGGATATTGTTGTCGACCTAAGGGTTGAGGGTATAGGACCATTCATATCACAGCTAATATCGGCTATAACTGAAATCCGGAAATCCGACCTTTTCATATTCTCTTTGGTAAAAAAGACTGGAGACCTTGGATCCCAGTAATGTCCTGTGATTAATATGTCGGTTACCTTAGTGTAAGGCAGGAATGTCGATTCATATTCCATTGGAAATTTAGTAAAATGGATAAAATTGAACTTCAGGCCATTCTTATGCCTGGTATAATGTTCAGGTCGAAGCTGGCAAAAAACAGGCACATCAAAATCCCTGCTAAGGTAATCATCTGGTGCAACCTGCACAACATTGGCGATATCGAGTGTTTCCATAGCTCCGTGAGTTACACGACCATCTCCCGTAACAAGAATTTTTAATCCCGGTTTAAGTTCAATAAGCCTAAGGCCTGCCCACATCTCATCAAGATCATGACACTGGTAAGCTGGTTTAAGTTTGAACTTGTTCGTTTTAATTCCCCTTGCTCTTAATCCGTTATATGCTCCGACGATACCGGCATGACGGCCGAATGCCACGACTCTTTGTCCTTTATCGGTTGTAAGATATTCAAAATCGATCAGACTGATTTTCCTGTCTGCCATTTCTTTGAACATCTCGTGGTTATGAGGTTGTTTTTTAACAACATGTGCAAAGAATAGATATATCTTCCCTGGGATGAAAGTTCGCTTATCGATCTCTTTCACACCCATCAGGATATCGCATTCGCGAAGATCTTCTTTAAGCGGGATATCAAGATATTCATACTCTTCATTTGAATAGCATCGATAATCACTAGGTTGAACAAAGAATTCGACATTGGGGTATAGTTCCTCAAGTGCTACTATCTGAGGTGGTGTAAGAGGCACTCTTCTGTCGGGAGGATTCTTTGTTTCCCGGAGTATTCCAACTCTTAATGTTTTTCCCATAGATGCAATAACATTACTAACGGAGATGTGAAGATACAAACTCCGGTCTGATTTTTGCGAATAATTTATAGGACATATTTTGTATCTTTGCAGTTCATATCACCGGGGCTGACTTGGTTTTGACAGCATGAGAGGTGTTATGTAAGCATGCAGTGTGTGGTGACACGTCACTTGAACAGGTGCCACAAAACAATAAAAGGCGAAAACAATTACGCTCTCGCAGCATAAGCGAATAACAGTAGCTTAAGCACTTCAGCCGAAAGGCAGAATCTCCCGGCACATGTGTCGGGACGAGACGTTTCCCGGGCGGTCAAGCCCTGATCCAACCCGATACGGAGACGCACGCAATCCGGGGCTAGTCTGAAGGTTGTTCCGACCGGAAGGCGAAACAAGCAGGAACTAAGGATCGGTTAGGTTGTTCTGCAGCTGACTGTTCCCGACAATCAAGCAGAGATAAGCATGTAGAAAGCATATGATTTCCATGTTTGGACCGGGGTTCGACTCCCCGCAGCTCCACAAACAAGCAGAAAACAACAACCCCGAAAGGGGTTTTGTTTTTATGGAGACCGTTGAAAGCTTGCTTGCAAAAGGAATACATAAAAACAAAACACCATGCTAAGCATGGTGTTTGTTTTCTATTTTCAGTTCTGAAACTAAGGGATCACCGAAGGTACCCCCGCGTTTTAAGACAAAAGACAAAAGACAAAAGTTAAAAGTTGAGAAGCACGGCGACGAACCGGAACGAAGTGGAGCTCGGCGAAGCCAAATCCTGATTCGGCGGGGATAAAAGTATCCCGGGTAGTTTTGATTTTCAGCTCTGAAACGATTTTCTAGAGATTAAACGTGGTTATAGAGTTTTGCAAAAAAAAATTAATGATTTTTTTTAAATATTGAATTTTAGTTAATGAAAGTTCATATTAACATATAATAGTCCAATTCAAATATTTTGTTTAACTTGAGTATGAATTATGAAAGGTGAAAGTCAGGCTAAAGCATTGTATCAATGTTTATTTCAGTGTATTAATGAAGATAAGCTTTTGTAACTGAGGGGGCATTGGTATAATAATATCAGAGGTTATTATAACTTTTCATAATATTAAGAAGATGAAGATTGCTGTGTTTGGCAAATATCTTGTAGCAAACCGGTATTTGAACACTTGAAACACCTATTTCCAGAAGGTGTTTGATCAGATAATAAGTCCATTAGATAAACTTGACATTTTCAAATAAGAAAACTTATAACTGACTATATTTTATTAACTTCGTTCTTATACTAAAAAGATTAAATAAATTTTAATAGCAACAATTGTATGAAAAACACGAAAAACCTTTAATGATCTGTATATCAGGATGTTTGCATCTTGAACGAGTTGTGTCTAAGGCTGAAATAAACGCAACTGGTTGCATTTATTGAGACGTTAGGTGTCACAGTCGAACTCCTACACGATGACAAATAATTAAGAAAATCTTAACCTGGATCGAAAAATAGAAACATATGCATATGAAAATCAAGTTATTACTTCCATTTTTATTAATTTGTAATCTGTCATTTTCACAGAAAGAACATAATTTTCTAATCGGAGGTGGACTCGGATATCGGTACACTGACGATAATTCAAGTATAAAGACTTCAAATTTCATACAGAGCCAGGAGAATCTTCTTCAGATAGATCCGGCGTTTGGATATTTTATCACAAAAAATCTTGTCGTTGGAATTGGTGTTGAGTACCTCTATGATAAAATTAAATACGATAACTATTTATATTACAATACTCTGGAGAATGATTTATCAATTGCTCCATTTTTAAGGTTTTATACTCCATTTGGTCTGTTTCTTCATGCTGAATTTGATTACGGAATTTCAAGGCTTACTTTCAATGGTAGACCTATAGCCGGATCAACTGGATTTATAGATCCTTCTGATGCCTATTATTACCATAAAATAATTGGCTTTTCGGCTGGTTTAGGATATTCCATTAAGGTAAATGATTTCTTCAGTATAGAACCTTCCATCAGGTACTTAGGTAGCAAATTCAATGAAAATGATACTAAAAACGATTTTAACAGAAGAGGGCTACTAATGAATATTGGAATGGTCTGCTTTATAAAATAGATGCTACCCCGAAGATAATTATCAGTTAAGATTAATTAAAAGAACTGCGAACACCTAACACGGCAAAAATTGCGCCATGCTTCGCTCATTATGGCCTCAGGAGACTGTAATCTGGAAGTGAAATCATCTCCTCGGCCGTAACTCGCTCAGCATCACTTACTTACTTTATTGTCGGGCAGTTGGGACACTCAAGCAGTAAAACCACTGAGATTTACACACACGTTACCACCAAAGGGTTTGATCAGATAATAAGTCCATTAGATAAACTTGACATTTTTAAATAAGAAAACTTATAACTGACTATATTTTATTAACTTCGTTCTTATACTAATAAGATTAAATAAATTTTAATAGCAACAGTTGTATGAAAAACACGAAAAACCTTTAATAATCTGTTTATCAGGATGTTTGCATCTTGAACAAGTTGTGTCTAAGGCTGAAATAAACACAACTGGTTGCGTTTATTGAGATGTTGTGCCCAATTTAAGAAGCTTCGATTCAGTGAGCGGAGTTTGTTGATTGATTTCAATATAATAACTAAAAAACTAAGCTATGATGGCAAATGATAATGTAAATATTCTTTATTCTGAGATGATAAAGAAATTACCTGAAGCGGATATTAATTTTAAAGGTTTAAGAGGTTGGATTTCGCAAGGGAAAGACAATCAAATAGTATTTTTTGACATTGAACCTATTGGTGAGGTCAGTGAACACTCGCATGGTGCACAATGGGGGATAGTAATAGAAGGAGAAATAGAACTTACGATAGGAGGTATTACTAATACTTATAAAAAGGGGGATTGCTATTATGTCCCAGACAAAGTAGTTCATTCAGCTGTGTTCAAGAGTAGAACGAAACTTTTGGATTTTTTTGCTGATAAAGATAGATATAAACTTAAAAAATAGATTTCAAATCATATAAATTAAGTAAACCATGAATAAGGTAAATATTAAAGAAAAGCTTAATCTGATTAATGATTACTGGAAACCAAGGATTATTGGAGAACTAAATAATCAGCAAATCAGAATAGTAAAAATAAAAGGTGAATTTGTATTGCATACACATGATAATGAAGATGAATTCTTCCTTGTCATAAAAGGATTATTGAAAATGGAATATGAAGATAAATTGATAGAACTTAATGAAGGTGAATTTGTAATAATCCCCAAAGGTGTTAAGCATCGACCAAAAGCTGATAAGGAAGTTCATCTACTTTTATTTGAACCTGCAACAATATTAAATACAGGGAATGTAAGGAATGAGTTAACGCTTGAATCACCTGAAAAAATATAGTAAATAACATAAAATAAACTGGGCATAATACAGTGTAGCAGTAATAAGGGGTTCAGTGGGATTTCAAGCATTCTGCCCCGCATAAACTTTTGTGCAGGTTGACAGGTAAGTACTTCGAAATCCCCAACAAAACTTGTACGTGAACGTTGGGCGAAATACAAAAAAACACAAACTAAATAGATTACCCAGATGAAAAAAAGACAAAATATTAGAAAATTTCTGCTCTTGATTTCTTTTATTTTATATCCAATAACTTTTTTTATTATGTCACCTGATCTCCTTATGTTTGGAGCTTCAGAAAGGATTATGGCAGGTGATATAATGTTTTTCGGATTCTTGTTTATTTTATCATTTTTTGTTGGGAGAATATTTTGTGGTTGGGTTTGTCCCGCTGGAGCACTTCAAGATTTCTGTTTTGATATAAATAAGAAACCAGCTAATAATAAATTTAATTGGATTAAGTGGATACAGTTTATTCCATGGATAACATTTTTTATTTTCTTAGTTATTTATTTTGGTGGAATTAAAAAGGTCGACTTTTTTTATAAAAGAGCATTAGGTGTTTCGATGGTCGGACTGGGTGAATGGGTAATGTATTTTGGTACAGTTGCTATAGTTTTTTTAATGGCCGTACTAACTGGCAAACGTGGACTTTGTCACTATCTATGTTGGGTTTCACCTTTTATGATTATTGGTGGAATGATTAGGGATTCATTAAGGATTCCTTCTTTGCGTCTTATAACGAAACCTGATTTATGTAATTCTTGTGGTTTATGTTCTCGTGCATGTCCTATGTCACTTCCGATAGACGAGTTGATAAAAAATGGTGAAATTGGTCATTCGGAATGCACATTATGTTCAACATGTGTTGATTCATGTCCTAAAGGTGTTATTAAATTTGCTTTTAGATATTCAAAAAAATAGAAAATAAATGTACTTTGCCCAATAACGTGCAAGCTGTACTTTTGCAAGGATTGATAAGGCTTTACGCCAGGATTTAAGGTGTGCAAAAACATCGGCCTGCATGCAACCGTTAGACGTAATTACAGACGACAATTCTTAACAAATGAAGTTATTGAATTTTAAATATTAGAAATGGATTATTACGATGAATAAAAAAGATTGGAATCCTGAATTGTATTTAAAATTTGACAGGGAGAGAATACAGCCTTCAATTGATTTAGTATCACACATAAGCTTTGACAATCCCTCAAGAATTATAGATATTGGCTGTGGTCCAGGTAATAGCACTCAGATTCTTGTTCAAAGATGGCCGGATTCTGAAATAATAGGTATTGATAATTCACAATCCATGATTGAGAGAGCAAGAAAGGATTATCCGAACCAAGGTTGGCAAATACTTAATGTGGGCACGGATGAAATTAAAGGGAATTATGATATTGTTTTTTCAAATGCAACAATTCAATGGATACCCAATCATTATCAATTACTAAAAATATTTCATAACCTCCTTACAAATAAAGGAGTGATTGCAATTCAATTACCATTATTTTGGGATATGCCAATAGGAAAAGCTATATTAAGAATTGCAGCTAATAGTCGTTGGTTTTCAGTTACGAAAGGAGTTTCTGATCTATTTACAATACATGATTATTCTTTTTATTACAACAGTTTATCAGAACTATATCATTCGATCGAAATCTGGGAAACGGATTATTTTCACATACTCGATTCCCAATTATCAATTCTAGAAATGATAAGGGGCGCAGGTCTTAAACCATATCTGGATAGATTAGAAACTGATATTGATAAGAAAGATTTTGAAGAAACGGTTTTAAAGGAGATCATTATAGATTATCCTTTACAAGAGGATGGTAAGGTATTATTCCCTTTTAAACGATTATTTTTTATAGCAGGTAAGTAACATGCGCTTACAGCCAAATAGATGAAATGAATCTAAAAGAGAAATATAAAGATGATATTGCTATGATTATGGCTAAAATTAATCATAATGGGGGCGAACTATGGGCGACAAAAGACAAGAAAATTTCTAAAGGAAGCCCCTTTGATACAAGAGATGTTGCACTAATGCTTTCTGAATTAGGATTCACTAAAAAAGATATTCTTATTCAAGATATTGCTGACCTTATTTTTAGTACTTGGAAATCAGATGGGCGATTCAAGGTTTCCCCTTCCGGAGCAATCTATCCCTGTCATACAATTGGAGCAGCCAGAGTTCTTTGTTATTTGGGATATTCAGATGATAACAGAATTAAAAAAACATTTGAGCATTTATTGGAAACACAACAAGAGGATGGAGGTTGGATGTGCAATAAATTCAGTTTTGGAAAAGGACCTGAAACAAAGTATTCAAATCCCGGACCAACATTGGAAGCATTAGACGCTTTTAGATTTACAAGTTTAATAAATACAGATAAGCGATTGGATAAAGCTGTTGATTTTCTTTTATGGCATTGGGAAATAAAAAAACCGACTGGACCTTGCCATTATGGAATCGGCTCACTGTTTATGAAAACAGAATTTCCATTTTTTAGATACAATCTATTTTACTACTGTTATACCTTATCTTTTTTCAAGAAAGCTCAAAAAGACAATCGGTTCAAGGACGCACTAATTCTGCTTAAGAAAAAACTTATCAATGGACAAATGATTATTGAAAATCCTAACAGGCAATTAGCAGAAATGGATTTTTGCCGAAAGGGACAACAAAGTGAATTAGCAACAATTAAATTTAAGGATTTAGTGTTAAATATAGGAGAGTAACTACTTCGCACAAAACAACATATAAGTAATAGCGGGGTATGTGGGTTGCCAAGGGCAGTATTTCTATTTTATTTTCTACCTCAGTTGACAACTACTTTCTTCGAAAACCGCCACTACTCATATGCCCAACGCTAAAGGTCATTGTAAAAGACGACAACATATCATAAATTGAAAGGCAAAAGACTTGACATATGAATAGTATTTTCAAAAACATAGACGAATACACAAGAAGTTATCCGAAAGATGTTCAAGGGCATTTGGAACAAATTCGGACGACAATAAAACCAATAGCACCAGATGCAGTAGAATCTATAAGCTACTGTATGCCTGCATATAAATTACACGGTAGTCCGTTGGTATATTTTGCTGCATTCAAAAACCATGTTGGCTCTTATGCTACACCGACAGGACATTCAGAATTTGCAAAAGAACTTTCAAATTACAAGCAAGGAAAAGGTTCTGTTCAGTTTCCGCTTGACAAGGTAATGCCTTTGGACTTGATTTCTAAAATTGTGAAGTTTAGAGTTAATGAAAATTTAAAGAAAGTAAACATCAAAATGAAAAAGTCTTTCTAAAAATAAAAACATGAACGAATTTGTATTGATGTTCAGAATGGACATCATAACCAAGGAAGTTCAACCTTCACCAAAGCAAATGAAATTATTTATGAATCAGTGGATGGAATGGATAAATGATATTTCTGCTCAGGGACAATTGGCAGATGGAGGCAACCATTTATCAAGAAGCGGCAAGGTGTTAAGATCAAAAAATGTTATAACTGATGAACCATATAGGGCAAACAAAGAATCAGTTGCAGGGTACATTATTATTCTTGCGAAAGATATTGACGATGCAGTTGGCATTGCTAAAAAATGCCCGATTTTGCAAGGTGAGGGGACAAGCGTAGAAGTAAGAGAAACGGCAACACCCGAGACAATGAGAACAACTAAGAAAACAACGAATCGCTAACATCGGCTCATACGTAATGCGGGTTTCAGCGTTATACAAGCATTAGTTCACGATCGTAAGTTATGATAAAAGGCTATGATAGCATTTTCAACTATTTGACTTTTGATGAGGAAGTTGAAAAAGTTCAATTAATTAATGACCATGAAGCTTATTTGATTAAAGGTAATAAATTATACTTTACCAACAATGACGGAAATGATTGGGGAAAAGTAAGTGATATGAAATTACATAACTTTTATTTTAAAGATATAAACAATGGATTTGGAATATCATCTGATAGAAATTATGGTCATCATATTATTTTGCAAACTGACAATGATGCGATTAACTGGCAAAACGGTATAGAGCTTATGGATTTTGAATTCACTGTGGATATGGCTCTTATTGGCAATGTTGGTTTGATTTCAGGCTGCAGAAGCCAATTGTGGAAATATATAAGAGAATAAACGTTTTCTAACACGAGCTATAAATAGCCAAATAGTCTATTTATCCCGCAAACAACGAACAGACCAGCCATATTGCTTGCTGAATTTGTCCCTGACTACTGAGCTGGAAGTATAGCCCATATAACGAGCCCAAGCGTCCGAGACATTGCCCTCTGTGGCCGACCACCAGAAACCGTAGTAACCAATGTTGGCGAATGCTCCATTGTAGTAACGGTAGCCACTTGAAAGCGCATTAAAGCCGCTTTCGTTGGTTGCCCCTGTATTAGGACCTTCCCAATGGGTTGTGCCTTTTAATTTTCCACCGGCAACACTTTCGCCTCCCAAATAGGTTGTCAGTGTTGTCCATTCTGCATCAGTAGATACGTGCCAACCTTCGGGGCATAATTTATTTGTATTAACTGAGTACCAATTATACAAAGCACCGTATGTATTTTTGTTGGTGCTTGAATCATTATTATACCAACAGTATGCAGGTGTGATTAATGCTGCCCATGAATTATTATCATTTACAAATGGTATGGCTGTACCATCATTGTACTTGGTGGTTTTTAAATTCTCCGCCATCCAAACCTGTGTGCCAGTGATTGCAGTTTTGTAAACATTGCCGTCAATATCTTTCACGGTCTGCCCATGAAGTCTCGTTAACCCAATGCAAAACAAGGTTACTGCGAATAATTTTACATATTTGTGCTGCATTTTTGTCCTCCATTTAATTTTTGTCCTTTTGCTTCACAATTCATTAGACTTGTCTGCACAAAGCTATTTGCTTAATTTGAACCATTGGGAATATTTTACATTATTATTATCAGGAAATTTAAATTGATAAAATTCATTAGTATGACTATCGTATTGATAATCTTTTCCCCACTCCTCCGCTTTTTCAACTGTCTGCCTTATGGCGTTAGTAATATAGAACAACTCATCATTAGTCATGGTTGGATGAAGTGACAACCTTATCCAGCCGGGCTTCATTGACAGATCACCTGCATCAATTTTGTCGCTGATCTCTTTAGATAGATTAAAACCGACATTTAACAGGAAGTGCCCATATGTTCCGGCACAAGAACATCCTCCTCTCACCTGTATGCCAAAACGATCGTTTAAAAGACTGGTAAAAAGGTTGTGATGTATATTATCAATATAAAATGAGAAAACCCCGAGTCTTTCTCTTATATTGGGAGCAAGTATGTGAAGTCCGTCTATAGAGGATAATTCATTGAATGTTATGTTAATCAGCTCATTCTCACGCTGCTGAATGTTTGAAGTGCCCATGTTTTCTTTCAGTGAGATAGCCAGGGCAGCTTTGATCCCCTGCAGAAATCCCGGAGTCCCTCCATCTTCTTTCACCTCAATATCTGTTATATAACTGTAGCCACCCCATCTGTTTGTCCATTTTACAGTTCCGCCGCCCGGGCTATCAGGAATATCGTTTTTGTAAAGTTCTTTGTTGAAAATCAGAACTCCCGCACTCCCTGGACCCCCCAGGAACTTATGCGGGGAGAAAAAGATAGCATCGAGTTGCTGCATTTTTTCAGCAGGATGCATATTGATATCGACATAAGGAGCAGATGCCGCAAAATCTACAAAACAGTATCCGTTATGTTCGTGCATTATCTGCGCCAGCTCATTATAAGGAGGAAAATAACCTGTCACATTTGAACATGCTGAAAAAGAACCTATAAGCAATGGGCGATCTTTATATTTTACTATCTCTTTGCGCAGAATGTCTGAGTTAACAGTAAGGTCAGAAGAAGGCTCTAAAACAACAACATCAGCAAGTGTTTCAAACCATGATGTGTGATTGGAATGATGCTCAGTATGTGTTAAAAAAACAACAGGACGCCTGTCATTCGGAATATCCTTGCATTTATTATAATTTCCATGAGCATAAGCACAGAAATTAATAGCCTGTTCAGGAACTTTTAATCCAAGGAGTCTTTGGAGCTTGGCAATTGCCGAGGTCATTCCTGTACCGGTAAATATCAAAATGTCATTATCATTGGCATTAACATGGTGCTTTACTATTTTCTGGGCATGATGATAGGCATCTGTCATTGCCTTACCGGTAGCAGTTGATTCTGAATGAGTGTTACCTACCATCGGACCAATATCTTCAGAAATCCGTTTTTCTATTGGTCCATATAGCCTTCCACTGGCTATCCAGTCAGCATAAACCAGTTTTTTGGATCCATATGGAGTTTCTATTTCTGCTTCAATACCAACAATATTCCTGCGGTAATGATCAAAATATTTTTCAAGCTCTGCCATTAGCGATACTATGATCAATTTCACTTTTTAACGTTTCAAAATTAGCTTTAACAATTCACTTGTCAAAACTGAAGCCAAATTCTCAAGTCACTCCAGGCATCCTAAGCACTTCAGACACGCCAGACTCTTTGTAATGCATTTGGCTTGGATCCAGGCTTCGATTCCGGAGGCTTATCCAACGCCACTACTATCGTTTCGCTCAGACTGAGGTGCTTGATAATTCTTTTTATAGTTCCATCTTTACCGGCTGCATCTCTTCCTTCCAATATTACTAGCAATTTGAGATTGGAAGATTTTATCTCCTTTTGCAACCTAACCAATTCTACGAAAAGTTCGTGCATTTTTTTTCTTCTTCTCCTTTATTATGGCCAGGATTTTACAATTATTATTTTTCAGAGATCCATTTTTTCCATCCGCCAATTCAGCATTTTGGACAAAGATCTGTGCATCCCAGAATTAATATGGGACAGTGAGATTTTAGTATTTATTTTTTTGTAAATTAGTTATGTTTTTTAGTAGGAACAATGAAAAGCGGTATTGAAGTATGATGTAGAACTTTTTCCGTAACGCTTCCCATGACTATATTTTCCAGCCACTTCCGGCTGTGAGATCCAACAACAATAATATCTGCATGCAGCTCTTTTGCAGTCTCTAAAATAGAATCAGCAAAATCACCCTCTTTTACAATAGTCTGAATGGTTTTATCACCGAGGTGTTGTTTTGATTTATCAAGATATTGAAGAGATGTATTTTTCAGTTCATCAACACTATCTAATTGCATGGGACCCATATCCATATAACCGTTAAATCCCATTATTGGAGAATATCCTGCAGTGGAAAAAAACACCGGATCTGTTATTACATGCAACAATATTACTTCAGCATTCATGGATTTTGCCATTGAAAAACCTACTTCTGCAACTTTTTGTGCAGTTGGATTATAATCCAGTGCTATCAATACTTTATTCATTTTAATTGTTTTCATAATTTATCAATTTTATTTTCAATGATCTGATTATTCCGTGTCCACCTCTTTCTAATTATATAAGACCTTCGGCTGCTATCCATCTTATTTCAAATTCATTATTATCAAGAAGATTAATTAATAAAGGAATCGACCTTTTATCGGCGATAAGCTCAACAATCTTAGCAGCTTCCGTACGAAGCAAACCATTTTTCGAATCTAATAGTTTATGCATTTAAGGGATGATGGTTTTGCCAATTCTTACCAGGGTACTTCTTGCAGTAAGTTTTTTATTGGAGTTTTTAGTATCAAGTGATCCTTTAACAAGTTTGGCCAGATTATCGAGAAAGTCCTTAAGAGCAGTGTCGATTTCAGTATTTTCATTTTTTTCCATAATCTGAGAAAACTCAAAATGTTTATTAAATACTTACCATTTGTTAAACACATGGCCAGCCAGAAAGGTTCAATTTGACAACTTTTTATTTCATATGTGTTTATGAATTATGAGGCAACTAAATTAGGCACCCGTTCCATTAAAAGTGTTATATAACTTTTGAAAAGAATTACATTATTCACATATTATGGGATTTTGGCAGGTAAAAATGACATCAACTGATAAGTCTAGCTCTTTTTACAACCACTTAGTAATGTTGCTCCAAATATAAGTGCGAATAAAATAGCACAAATAGTCCTCATAGATATTACATAATATGTTCTCCTTTTTAATTTTTGGGCTTGGGAGAAACATACAAAACATTCTGTCTCATTTGAACTATATGTTTGTGATGGTTCGAAATAGCAAGTCCCAATAAGACCACAAGAGCAAGGATAATGAGTAACATGAAAGGTCCGCTCTTAATAAACTCTAAAATAAAATGGTACTTTTTCATTTCCGGACTAAAATTTTAGTGAATGTGGTAATGTTGTAATATTATCAAGTAAACCAAAGTTACAAAATTTCTTATACAATCACTCTAAACTATAGTACTAATTGAAGATCCTCATTTTTTGCCTGAGATATCGTTGAAAAAGCCACTTGATCTATGCCAATCTGCATTAAGAACTTATGGCATCCTCCGTTGAAGACGGGAAGAGGTAAATTGTCATATTTCTGTACATTATACTGTCTATTTTCTTTACACTATATAAAAGAATTAATTTGTCATATACCTGATTATATGTTTTTTACAAGATTGGCACGTTCTTTGGAAAATGAAAATTAGAAATTACGAATTACGAATTACGAATTAGAAATTGAAATGAAAAGAATCTATCTTATAATATCACTTCTTTCAGTTTTATGTTTTAAGGAAATATCGGCACAGGAGAAAAAATGGACACTTGAGGATTGCATTAATTATGCAGTTACAAACAATATAGGACTTAAGCGACAGAGGCTTCAGACCGAAACTTCTGAAGTCAATCTTCTTAAATCAAAAATGGATATACTGCCCTCACTTAATTTCGAATCAGATGGAAGTATCCAGTATGGAAGATCTATTGATCCTATTTCCAATGGTGTTACCTTTCTGCAAAACTTTAGAAACAGTTACTTTTTAAATTCAAACATAAGACTTTTCAACGGTTTTGCTGCACTTAATACAATTTCCGCCAATAAATTCATGCTTAAGGCTGGGGTGGAATCAGAAAAAATAGCAAGGAATACACTTATCATAGATATTATGGGGCAGTATTACCAGGTTTTGTATTCCAGGGGACTCGAGGATGCCTCAAAAATGCAGCTTGAACTTTCAGAGAAACAGCTTTTCAGAATTGAGAAAATGGTTGAAACAGGTAAAGAGGCACTGTCAAGACAATTCGAAATTGAGAGCCAGGTTTCTGCTGATAAACTTTCTTATACTGTAGCGCAAAATTCAGCCAGTCAGGCTATCACAACTCTGAAGCAGATGCTGCAGATTGTGCCTGGTTCTGACTTTGATATTCTGATGCCGGATCTGAACAATATGCTGATTACCGATAATAGCTTCAACACTGATAGTATCTATAACATAGCTTCACAAATCCTTCCACGACTGAAAGAAATCGAATTTGAACTGAAAGCCTCAAAGAAACAGATAGCCGTTGCCAGGGGAAATCTTGCACCCAGTCTATCTCTGGGAGGTCAGATTTTTACCGGTTACTATACACTCCTTAACGATACTTCTGCCCAGAGCTCTTTCTCAAGACAGCTACATAACAACTTCGGCCAGGCTGTGTTTCTTATCCTCAATATACCAATATTTAACAACTATTCGATTGCTAAAAACATTAAATTAGCTAAGATCAAAAGGGATGATACTGCACTCAGACTCGAACAGGAGAAAAATAATCTCTATACAGATATCGAAAATGCTTGCCTCAATTTTAACAGAGGAAAAGCTGAATTTGCTGCTGCCAAAGCAAATTATGACTTTAATATAAAATCTTTTAATGCTGTTGAAAAGAAATTTGAATCAGGGCTTGTTGATGTAACAGAGTATTCAGTTGCAAAAACAACACTTTTTAAAGCAGATTCTGAAGCGTTGAGAACAAAACTCCAACTGCTTATCAGGAAACTCACAATTCAGTTCTACTCAACCGGCGAATATGAAAATATTATAAATTAAAAAGTACTTAAAGTGAACTAAAGTTTGGAGTACTTAAAATTGAAAAATATGAAGTTTAATATGATAATAACAACTATAAGTACTCCAGGCACTTCAAACTTCAAAAACTTCTGGTTACTAATTAATTATAAATAAATTGAAATGGATACTCCCGCTGATAAAATGGATAAAATTATTCCAAAGAAAAAAGGCATTCAGAAAAAACATTTCGGATATCTTGGCATAGGAATAGCAATGATTGTGCTTATTTATATGGCTTTCTTTGCCGATCGCACCTCAACATACAAGGTTGAAAAAGACAAACTTATAATTGAAACAATAACTGAAGATCAGTTCAATGATTATATAACTGTTCCCGGAACAGTTGAACCTATAACCACAATCAAACTCGATGCCCAGGAAGGCGGTCGGGTTGAAGAGAAACTTATTGAAGAAGGATCGATGGTTAAAAAGGGTGATGTTATTTTACGGCTGTCTAACCCTGACCTCTATCTTAATATCCTCAACAGCGAGGCACAACTTGCTGAAAAGGAAGACTTCCTCAGGAATACACAGATTACTATGGAACAGGAGAAGCTGTCTATAAAAAGAGAGCTTGTCAATCTTAAGTATGATATTGAAAGGAAGGAACGTAATTATCAGCAGAATGAAATTCTGATCAAAGATAACCTTATCTCAAAAGAGGAATACATCCGCTCGAAAGAGGACCTGGATATGGCAAAACAATCCAAAGACCTTTTTATTGAACGTCAGAAACAGGACTCTCTTTTTCGTTCTGTGAATGTAGAGACTATAAAAACTGACCTCGTGAATATGAGGAAAAACCTGGCCCTGGTAAAGGATAGAGTAGATAACCTGAATGTCACAGCACCAGTTGATGGTGAACTTGGTCTGCTAAGTCCTGAAATCGGTCAGTCAATTAACCGAGGAGAGAACATGGGACAGATAAATGTATTGACATCTTATAAAGTAACTTCCCAGATTGACGAACATTACATCGACAGGGTGAGAACCCAGCTTGATGCGACTCTCGACAGGCAGGGGAATAAATTTAACCTGACTGTGAGAAGAGTTTATCCTGAGGTTAGGAACGGTACATTTAAAATTGACATGATTTTTCGTGACAGTATGCCTGATAATATAAGAACCGGCCAGACATATTATATCAGTCTTCAGTTAGGTCAGCCAAAAGTATCAGTACTTGTACCGATAGGCGGATTCTTCCAGGAAACCGGGGGGCAATGGATCTTTGTTCTTGACCCGACCGAATCATTCGCTACTAAACGCAATATTTCAATAGGAAGAAAAAATCCAAAATACTATGAAGTACTTGAAGGTCTCAAACCCGGCGAAAAGGTTATAGTTTCAGGCTATGAAACCTTTGGCAAAAATGAAAAGCTTATTCTTAAGAAAACTAAATAACTATTAATAACTAATGTCATGATTAAAACTAATGATTTAACTAAGATCTTCAGAACTGAAGAAGTTGAAACAACTGCACTTAATAAAGTGACTCTCAATGTAAACGAGGGAGAATATGTGGCAGTAATGGGCCCTTCAGGATGTGGAAAATCCACACTCCTTAACATTCTCGGGTTACTCGATAATCCTACATCGGGCAGCTATGTTTTCAATGGAACTGAGGTAGCCAATCTGAAGGAACGGGACAGGACAATTTTTCGCAAGGGGAATATTGGTTTTGTTTTCCAGAGCTTCAATCTGATTGACGAACTAAATGTCTATGAAAACGTTGAGTTGCCTCTGATCTATCTTAAGATGAAAACCAGTGACCGAAAGAAAAGAGTGGAGGACGTTCTTGAAAGAATGAAAATAGGACACCGTGCGAAACATTTTCCTCAGCAACTTTCCGGAGGACAACAACAAAGAGTAGCTATAGCCAGAGCAGTTGTCGCAAATCCTAAACTTATTCTTGCCGACGAACCGACAGGTAACCTCGACTCAAAAAATGGTATTGAGGTCATTAATCTTCTAACCGAACTAAATAAAGAAGGAACAACAATTATAATGGTAACACACTCTGACAGGGATGCAGGTTATGCGCACAGAATAATGAACTTGTTCGACGGTCAGATTGTGACGGAAAAATAATCAATTACCGTTGGCTTTAGCCAACGGATAAAGAGCCAAATAATTCAAAGGGTTTTAGCCCAAAATTCCTTAACCTTCGGTTAATACCAACGGCAATTTAAGAGGCCCCATCATCGGGGTCTCTTTTTTCATTTTATCTGTCTAAATATTTGTATCAAAGTGTATGATTTATAGACAAATGTTTCTGTTAATAAAAGCTGATATCAGGCTATATTGTTGAATATGTGGAATATACGATAAGTGGTATATGCTTTGAGGATTTTTTTATCGGTTTTACCAAATTTAAGACATATGATAAAATTATTGTTTCGTAGTGGTTTACGATCACTGGTCAAACAGATGCCATATTCATTTGTGAATATATTAGGTTTGACTATCGGTGTAGCCTCAGTTCTGGTTTTAATAACCTGGATCTTTGTTGAAACAAGTTATGATAAATTTCATAAGGACCAGGAACGGATATACAGAGTTGCTACGATTTTTAAAACTCCGAATAAGGTGCTAAACATTGCACAAATAAACGCACCGGCAGGTCCTGAATATAAGAGAGAGTTTCCTGTTATTGAGAAGTCGGTGAGGTTTGATGTTTCACCTGAATTCGTTATTTACAACGAAAAGGCAACCAGACTTCAGGTTTATTATACTGACAGTACATTTTTTGATATGTTTTCCTTTGATCTTATCAGGGGTGACAAAAAAAATTGCCTCAAGTCGCAGCAAAATATTGTGCTCACCGAAAAAGCCGTGAGGAAGATATTTGGCTCTGAGGATCCAATAGGAAAAGGAGTTACGATCTCTGGAAATGTTTTTACTGTAAGCGCAGTAGCGAAAGATCCACCGGTCAATACAAATATGCAATTTGAATGTTTCATCCCGTTCCCCGTGCGTGAAAAACAGGCTCACATTGGTTGGGATGGCGGCCTAACTTGCTATACATATATTAAACTAATTAAAGGTGCTGATCCTGTTGCACTTGAAAAACAGATCCTTAAATATATGGATGGTGCAATTAATTATGTGTACATAAGGTCTGGCTTTTCATTGACTCCTTATCTTCAGAAAATAAGCGAAATACATCTCGATTCCAAAGCTGATTATGATCTGGGCGAAAAAGGGAGCAGAATACAGGTATATATGTTTTCCGCCATCGGATTATTGATATTATTAATTGCATGTTTCAATTTTGTAAATATCAGTACAGCCCTCTCTTTCCGAAGGGCAAAAGAGGTTTCTGTAAATAAAATATTCGGATCGGACAGGAAGAGTATTATTTTGTTTTTCGTATTTGAATCGGCAATTGCAATAATCATTTCTTTGTTTCTTGCGTTCCTGCTGGTTAAGATATTGCTGCCCGTTACTGCCAATATGATCGATAAGACCCTCTCATTAACTGTTATCAAGCCTCTAGCATGGCTAATGATTTTTAGTTCACTTTTTATCTTCTGCACTGTTTTCGCCAGTTTTTACAGCTCCTTCTATCTTTCTTCAATTAATGCTCTGGCATTGCTTTCGGGTGTAAACAGGGGAAAGCGGAAACAGTACTCACGAAATATTCTGGTTACCTTACAGTTTGCAATCTCAATAGCACTTATTATTTCATGTCTGGTCATCTATTCTCAAATGCAATTCGTGAAAAAGAGTGACAAGGGTTTCGATGAAAGAAACATTCTGATTGTCAGCCTGAATTCAAAAACCTCAGCATCGCATGAATTAATTACTGGTAAATTGTTATCCATCCCAGGGGTTATTTCAGTTTCTGTCTCTGCAGGTGGTACCCCGGGAACAGGATTTACCAGTAACGGGTATATGACTGAGGGTATCGAGAAACCAGTATTATTAAATGCAGTTTATGTTGACAAGAACTGGCTGAAAACCATGGGAATTTCTCTTATTGATGGCCGGGATTTCAGAAATCTCAAAGTTGACGGCAACAAAGCTATTATCAACCAGACGTTTGCAAGACTTGTCGGATGGGATAAACCGATAGGAAAATCAATTTCAAGAAATGGTACCAAATACGAAGTGATCGGTGAAGTTAAAGATTTCAATACGTCTTCATTGCACGAAAAGATCCAGCCCCTGTTTATTTCAACTGTCAATGAATGGGGTTATTTCGATAATGTCATAATAAAATTTCTACCTAAGAATAGTACTGAAGTTCTTAAGAGTGCAGAGAAGATTATCAAAGAGATTGATCCTGTGGGTGCATTTGAATATAACTATCTTGAAGATACATTATACTCAACCTATGCAGTTGACCAAAAACTGAATATGTTATTTTTAGTCTTATCGGTTATAGCAATATTTATATCAAGTCTGGGCTTATTTGGTCTGGCAACATTTTCCACGCAGAGCAGGATCAAAGAGATAAGTATAAGGAAAATTAATGGTGCCATGATCACTGACATTTTCCGGAAATTTAATTTTGAATTATTAAAATGGATTCTGGTATCCTTCGTTATTGCAGGACCTGTAGGCTATTACGCAATGAATAAATGGCTTAATAACTTCGCTTATAAAACGACAATCAGCCTATGGCTTTTAATTGCCTCCGGGCTTTTTACTCTTGCCATCGGACTGATTACGGTAAGCTGGGCAGCTAATAAAGCTGCAAGAACTAATCCGGCAGAGACACTGCGCAAGGAGTAAAAGAATGAAAAAACTGAATTGACAAAATCAGAATAGCATTGAAATTATTGTTCCGTTAAGCGGGGTGGAATCGCACGTAATGTTCCCATTATGAATCCTTATTATTTGTCGCGACAAGCTTAATCCTATTCCCGAACCTGATTCCTTGGTTGTGAAAAACGGAACAAAAATTTTCTCAAGAGTGTCCGCATCCATACCAGGACCATTATCTTTAATTGTTAATACTACCCTGCCGTCCGGGTTCCTGTCGGCACTCATTGAGATAAAGTCACCTTCTTCACATTTTCCGAATGCTTCGATTGAATTTTTAACAATATTAATAAAAACCTGCGCGAGAAGTTTGTCGTCAGCAACCAAAGTTATATCATCATGTGTCACACTTGAAGTGATCAGAGGCCTTACTCTATATTTTTTATTATCGTTATCAAAACCGCTGTTTACCAGAATCATTATACGCTCGAAAAACTCTTTGATATTTACCCTGGTAAAATCGGGTTTAGGAAGTTGAGTAAGACTTCTGTACGATTCCACAAAATTTATTAAACCTTTTCCATGATCCTCTATGATATTCAAGCCCCGGATAGTATCTGAAATAATCTTGCGAGTAATACATTCAGGTTCTCTTTCATTTTTCCCCGATTTAAAGAAACCCGAAAGCGTAGAGCTTAAAGAAGTAATCGGAGCCACTGAATTCATGATCTCATGGTTTAGAATCCTGATCAATTTTTGCCATGAATCCATTTCGTGCATATCGAGTTCGCTTTTTATATCCTGTAATGTCACTATTTTTACTTCCCTGCCCTGCATTACAATGGTCTGAGAATGCACTGCAAGGCTCATCAGGTTATGGTTAACCTTTATGTTAATCCGCTTTTGTTCCCCGGTTTCAATTTTTTCCAGCAGATCTACCAGCTTTGGATCGATATTCTTCAGTTTATTGATGTGAGAAATGTGATCCAGACCAAACATTCTTTTAATTTCAAGATTCGTAAATTCTACAACACCATTACTAAAAAAAGATATTATTCCTGTATGGATATTTTCCATTATACTCTTATAAAACTTCTCCTGAAGTTCAATGCTAATTTTTGCATTCTTTAGCTTATCATTCAACTCATTGAGGCTTTTATTTAGTAATTTCTCATTTGCAAATCCGACTTCTTCAGGAAAAAATAATGAGGTTTCGTCGTTTCTGACAGCGCTGAAAAAAAATGCAAGTTTTTTATTCGTTCTGTTAAGCCAGACTCCGAATAAAACTGTAAGCAGAATCAGGACCATGAGTGAAATTATAGAATAAGTAAGATCCTTTCCGAGATTAAATGCAAATAATGATGTAACCAGAATGATTACTGCCAGATAAAAGACAATTACTAAATAGAATCTTTTATAGATCATATTTCTTCAGCTTATTATAGAGAGTCTGCCTGGTAATGCCCAGTTTTGAGGCGACGACACTTAAATTATTATCATATTTCTTTATTGATTCACCAATTAACTTTTTCTCCATCTCTTCAAGTGTTGTATTGTTATTATCGATTAAACCTTTTGCTGAAGAATTAAAAGAAAAATCAGAAGGATTAAGTACTGAAGAATCGGACAATATTATCGCTTTTTCAATAGAATGCTGAAGTTCGCGGATATTTCCCGGCCAGTGGTAATTTGAAAGTTTTTCAAGTGCCTGAGTACTTATCTTCTTGTTCGGTTTGTTATATTTTTCGCAGTATAGTCTGAGGAAGTGAAATGCCAGCACAGGAATATCATCAACCCTGTCCCTCAGCGGGGGTACTTCAATCTGAATAGTATTTATTCTGTAAAGAAGGTCCTCTCTGAATAATCCTTCGCTGACTCTTGCAGGAAGCCTGCAATTTGTAGCACAGATCAATCGTATATCAACCGGTATCTGCTTGTTTGATCCCACCCGTACAATGTATCTGTTCTGAAGGGCGCTGAGTAGTTTTGACTGAGATTGTGAAGAAAGATTGCCTATCTCATCGAGGAAAAGCGTGCCCTTCTGAGCTATTTCAAATTTTCCGGTACGGTCATCTTTCGCATCCGTAAAAGCACCTTTCACATGACCGAACATTTCACTCTCAAATAGAGTTTCGGTTATAGAACCCATATCCACGCTAACCATTAGTTCATTACTGCGCTTTGAAAGGTTGTGGATTTCCCTGGCAACCAATTCCTTACCTGTACCGTTTTCCCCCGTTATCAGGACATTTGCATCAGTTCCGGCTACTTTTCTGACTATATTCATTACATTGATCATTGTCGGAGATGCTCCCAAAACGATCTTTTCTTCGCTTCTTTTTATCTCTTTTTTCAGAAACTGATAATCATTTTTCAGGATGTGAGCCTCCTGCCTGGATGTCCTGAGTTTCCATGCTGCATTTATTGTTGCGAGTAGCTTTTCATTGTCCCATGGTTTGAGAACAAAATCAACAGCTCCCTCCCTGATAGCTTTTACTGCCAGTTCCACGTCACCATATGCAGTAATCATAACAACACTTATATCATTATCATGCTTCAATATCTCTTTCATCCAGAAAAGTCCCTCATTGCCCGAATTGATGCCTGCCTGAAAATTCATATCGAGAAGCACAATATCAATTTCAGTCTGATCCAATATTTCATGTATCCTCTTCGGGCTAGTAATAGTTATAACCTTTTGCACTTCATATTGAAGCATCATTTCAAGTGCGCTGTTAACACTCTTATTATCATCAACTATCAGCAGAGTTCCTTTTATCATATTCTATTTTTTCACCAAATTACTGAATTTTAATTACATGCATAAAAGATATGTCAAATATTTAGACACTATATTTAACATTATTTACAATATCTTCGGAGAAATATAATTTGATCCCATCAATCTATGCAACATTTATCTGAGATAATCGTCTTTATATCAAATAAGATAAACCAGGAAAAAATAATAATAGTCCAATAAGAGTTTAAAGTAATAAAACCATGACAGTAAAATTAAACGCAAACGAAGTTGTTCTGAAGGCCGGTGACACAAACCAGGTAATTGACAACAATACTATAGAAGGGAAACTGATAGTTACAAATCAGCGGCTCTATTTCAAGACTCTGAATCTGGAGACCGACAGATTCAATCTTGAAATTCTTTTTGAGAATATACTTGAGGTCATTTATTTCAGTAAAGGTCTCTTCTCAGTAAAGGGATTAAACGTTATAACAAGGGATGGGAAATGTCATATTTTTCCACTTAAGAAACGTGATGAATTCGGACAACTTATCAATAAGATGTATTAGAGCACTTTCAATCACTATATATTCCCGCATATCAACAACAGGATCCCGTGAAAGCGGGATTCTTTTTTACTCGTATCTCAATGAATCAACAGGGTTCCTGAGCGCAGCCTTTCCAATTTTAAAAATAATTGTGAGTACAGTTGCCACGAACATTATTGCTGCAGCCAATATGAGTATCCCCGGCTTTATCTGAACAAAATAATCCCAGATGCTGTCTAACAGCATATTCGACATGTAATAGCCTCCTGCACACCCAATCAATGAAGCAATAACAAGTACAACCAGAAATTTTTTACTCACCAGATACATTATCAAAGGAACAGGGGCTCCCTGAATTTTTCTTATACCGATCTCTTTTGTCCGTCTTATTATATCGAGAGATACCAGGTTGTACATACCAATAAGTGACAATAATGTGGCCACTATGGCCAGAAAGACATTTACTTTCAGGATGCTGTTGTTTATTGCTTTTTCCTCTTGCATGGTATCCTCCTGGAACATCCCTCCGAAAATAAAATTTGTGCCCTGGCTTTTCCATTTTAAACTAAGATAATCCAGAACACCGTGTAAATCATTAGGCTCTGCTCTCACTACTAAAATCCCATATTGTTCATTTGAGGACAATCTGAGCATCGTCGGGTTAATCTTCTGCCAGAGCCCGCTGACATAAAAATCTTTTAGTACCCCTACTACGGTCAGCCTTGTTGTGTCATATAGTGTAACAGTCATTCCAAGCGCCTCTTTCCATCCAAAATCCTTAACCATTTTTTCATTTATAACAATGGATTTGTTAGTAAGGTCCGCTGCTGCTCTCGTCTTATCAAACAGACGGCCCTCAACGAGCCGGAGACCCATAGTTGATGCATATTCGGGTCCGATATCCATAACATCCACCTCTAATTGTTTTTCCAGATACTTTATCGGTCTCCTGTAGGTCCCGAATCCAATATGGTTCTGTGTTCCTTCAGCTGAGATTATCTTAGGGTTAGTAAGGATTTCATCCCGGAAAGAGGCACTTAATTCCTGAGCAACAGGCAGAACAATCAGCTTATCTCTGTCATATCCAAGGTCCAGCGTTCTCTGATAAACTGCATTCTTTGAAAAAACCAGACCCATTACCAGGGCCATTACAGATATAGAAAACTGCAGTGCAAGAAGCACCGATGATAGTTTTCCTGCCCCCCTGAATGTCGATACACCTTTAAGAACATTTACCGGGCTGAATGAACTTACATACATTGCAGGATAAACACCTGCCAGAAACCCTGTCGCCAGTAGAAGTAAAAGGAGAAATATCCAGAAAAAAATATATCTTGTGAAAATAAGTTCAATTTTCATGTAGTCCCACAGGCTGCTGTAGGCGGGAACCAGAAACTCCGCTAAAATAATTCCAACTAATAATGCCATGAAACAAATAATCAGAGTTTCAAACATAAACTGAGTTACCAGTTGTCTTCTTTGCCCTCCAAATGTTTTCCTTAAACCTATCTCTTTTAATCTTTTACTAAAGGCGGCTATTGAGGTATTTGCAAAATTGAAGCATGCAATTAAAAGAATAAAAAGAGCCATTACAGGCGGTGCCAGAAGAGCGGCCGGATGAAGAGAAGGAAAAAGTCCTGATGACCATGTATTGCGGGTATTAGAACCGACTTCCTTCAGTGGAATAAGTTTAAACCTTGTAATTCTGAAATCTTCCCTTGCCTTGTTCTGAACTGCTACATAATTCTTCAACGATTGAGAGATCGAAGGAAGAGCAGATTTATCAGGAACCTGAATAAATAGAGCCGTTGTCAGAAATTTCCAATCGGCATCATTGAGTTCCCACATCAACTTAAAATTATCATAGTGTGAGAGAATGTCAATCCTGAAACTGGAATTTTCAGGTAAATCAGCAAATACGGCTCCGACTGTGTAAGTAAATTCTTTGTTTTTGTCATTAACAATTATGATGCTTTCCCCGATCGGGTATTCTTTTCCGAACAATTTAGCTGCCATAGTACTACTCACAAGCACATTTGCCTGATTTTCAATTGATTTCTTGTCTCCCACGATAATTGGAAATGTGAAAATATCAAGAAATTCAGGATCAATATAGGAGACCTGGGTTGGATAGATATCCACCCCTTTTTTGACAGGTGATCTTGATCGCATTAATCTTGCTGCTTTCTCGATGCCAGGAATATCCTTTTTTACTTCTAAACCAAGGGTTGCCGGAACAATTCCATATTCCTGATCCCTCCCCTCCATATCCCTGAAGCAGTTCACGCGGTAAATCTTGTCGAAATTTATATTGGTCCGATCAAATTCATAATTGAACATATGGTTAAAAAATGCAACAATACAAACCGACAAAGCGATACCCAGACCAAGAATATTAATTAGTGTAAAAACTCTGTTTTTGAGTAAATTCCTGAAAGTGACCAACAGATAATTCCTAAACATGTTTTATCAATCAGAAGTAATCAAATAATTATTTATCAAGATTATTCAGTGTGGTTTAGTTAAGCGCTGAATATCTGTTATTGTAAATATATTTAATTTCAATTATTTAATAAAATAATATCTCGGTGCTTCGCACCTTTCTGGCTTGATACATAGCAGCAGAGCTGCAAAATATTTGTAGAAATAAAGCCAACAAACAACATCAAAGATGCAGAGCACCGCAATATTATTCATATTTAAGTGACTGGGCCGGATTAACTCTTGCTGCCCTCATTATACGATAGCTGATTGTCAGCACTGCAATACCAAGAGCAATAGTTAAACCTGCAATAAAACTGAAAACTCCAGGATTAATTCTGAAATAAAAGTTCTCAAGCCATTTACCAGCAATATAATAAATTAAAGGCCATGCAATAAGAGCAGAGATTGAAACAAGGATAATCACCTCTCTGGATATTACGATATAAATCCCGCTAACTGACGAGCCCATAGCTTTTCTTACACCTATCTCCTTGGTACGCTGTTCTATAGTAAATGATGTAAGTCCAAAAAGTCCGAGAGCAGCAATAAATATTGCAAGAATAGAAAAGATCACAGCCATCTGGGCATTTTGCTTTTCCTGCTTATACATCATTTCAAAGTCAGCATCCAGAAAATAATATTGCAACGGATTGTTTGATACAAACTCTTTCCATTTATCTTCAATGGCAATTATGGTTTTTGAATAATTCTGTGCAGATAATTTTACCGTGATATACCCCCATAGCATATTATCATTCTGGAATTTTAAAATATATGGTCCAATCGGGTTACGGAGCGATTCATAATTAAAGTTCTTCACAACACCAATGACAGGTAAATAATTAATTTTTCCTGAATCCCGCGGTTCCATAAATCTGGTCTTTTCAATATCTGTGATCTTGAAATCTTTACGGGCACTTTCGTTAATGATACAGGCATTCTCATCGGAAGTAAAGGACTCATTAAAGAATCTCCCGGAATCAAGAGTCATACCGTATGTCTCAAGAAAATTATAATCTACCCAGCTGGTCGCCATAAGAAAAGTCTCATCTTTTCTTCCCTCCATCATGTATCCGTTATTGTTATTTGTCCGGCCCGGTATAGCGGTAGAGCTTGTGATATTAATTACACCCGAAATATTTTTCACAGTCTCCTTAAATGACTTCATTTTTTTTCCAAGTGCTTCAGCCCTGTTAATTACAATTAATTGTTCCTTTTTAAACCCTACATCTTTGTTAAGCATATACTTTATTTGCCGGTACATGATCATCGTACCCACAATTAGTAATATTGAAACAGCGAACTGAAAAACAACCAGAACCCTTCTTAATCTGCCATTCTGCATGCTGTTTTTTACACTACCCTTTAATACTTCGTAAGGATTAAATGAAGAAAGAAAAAAGGCTGGATAACTCCCGGCAAGAAAACCGACAATAACTGAAAACAGGATAAGTAAAGGAATGGTATACCAGGCTGAAAAAAGACTCAGAGTGAGATTTGCTCCCAGAAGGTTATTGAAGAAAGGAAGCGACAACTTGATAAAAATTATCGCTACAATCAGGGCTATAAATGAAAGCATAAACGATTCCGAAAAGAACTGAACAACCAGCATACCCCTTGTTGAACCTGCGACTTTTTTTATACCTACCTCTTTTGCTCTTCTGGTTGCCTGGGCAGTTGAAAGGTTCATAAAATTTATTGCTGCAATTAAAACAATCAATATGGCAATACTGCCAAATATTTTCAGGTATTTGGGATCAACAGAGGCTTTAAATTCCTGCTGAATAGAGGGATCCAGGTGAATATCGTGGAGACTCTGCAGATAAAATCTGTATTTGTTTCCCTGGGCTATAAAATCATTAAGCGAAATGCCGGTGTATTTCTGGATTTCCGGACCAACATATTTTTGCAGTAACTCAGGATATTTTGCATCGACTGTTTTATATGATGAATTTGGTTTCAACAGAAAATAAGTACTAAAGCTGTTGTTCATCCAGTGTGGTTCCTTCGATCTTGGATTGGTCATAAACGAGGATAAGGCATTCGCTTCAAAATGTGAATTCTGGGGGATATCAGCCATTACTCCAGTTACAGTGTACCGCAAAGTATCTGAACCTATTTTGATCTGTTTATCAATCGGGTTTTCACTGCCGAATATCTTCTTTGCCGTAGATTCTGACAATACCACTTTCCTAGGGGCATTAAGGAGATTTTTTACATCTCCTTTTAATATCTGTATAGAAAAGAAATTAAAGAAAGAAGAGTCAGCTTCAATTATATGATCCTCAGTAAAAGTCTGTTTATTATACTCAATAACGGTCGGACCCCTTCCGTTCATTCTCAGAAAATCTTCAATTTCAGGTAATTCCTTTACCATGGTAGGTCCCATAATTGCAGGGGAAGATGATGTGGTAACTTCCTGTCCACCGATTTTTACCATTGAGAATCGTCCTGAAAATGCGGTCTTTTTTTACATTATATTGATCATAGCTTGCCTCATTTATCACGTATAGCGCAATCAGAAGGCTGCAGGCTATCCCGATTGACAGACCCAGGATATTAATTATAATATATGCACGTTGTCTTTTGAAAGACTTTACACTATGCTTTAAGAGATTACTGAACATAATAAAATGAAATATAAGGTTAATAAATAGGTTAAAATATGATGATGAACCTTTTAGTTGTTAAATAATCCGGATCTTCTCTTTTTAAAGACGCCTGAAAAATAATAATGTTACAAAAGAGCTAAATTATTCTACCTTCAATGCTTCAGCGGGATTAGTGCCACTTGCTCTATATGCCTGAAAACTAACTGTTAATATGGCAATAACAATTGCTCCCATTGCGATCGCGATAAAAACCAGAATGCTCATTTCTATTCTGTATGCAAACTGTTTCAGCAGGTTTCCTACGATAATCCATCCAACAGGTATCGCGATCACTATTGATATAAGAACAGGTAAAAGAAACTCTTTTGATAATGAATACATTACTGCAAAAGAACCTGCACCCATAACCTTTCTGATTCCAACCTCATTTGTGCGGCGTTCGGCTGAATATGAAGACAGACCATAAAGCCCGAGACAAGCAATGATCAGAGCCAGAATGGTAAAATATTTTAATAAACTCGTGAGGCGCATCTGCGATCTGAATAAATTGTCATAATCCTGATCAATAAAACTGTATTGGAGAGGATATTCAGGAATTACCTCTTTCCAGATTTTTTCAACTGATTTCAGAGATGATGGAATATTGCCCGGAGTTAACCTGATTAAGATAACTCTAAGATATCTGGTGTCGGCCAGTGCAAATGCCATCGGTTCAATTGCCTGATCCGCTCCTTTAAAATGGAAGTTTTTTAATACTCCCACTATTATACCGTTTAGACCCATAAACCTGAAGTTCTTGCCAACAGGATCACCTATTCCCATGATTTTAACCACCTCTTCATTTACCAGAAAATTGCCTGTTGTGTCCTTTGCAATATCAGAAGGAAAATCTTTTGAGAAATCACGCCCTGATGTGAGTTCCATCTTCATTGTTCTTAAATAATCATAATCGATACCGTTAGTCCCGATAAGCACCTGCTTATCCGGATCTTTTCCATCCCATCTGGCTCCTCCGGAATTACTCCCTATCATTACAGGATTCCACATTGATGCTGTAACTCCCTGAATTAAAGTTTCTTTCAGAAGCTCGCTCTTAAATGAATAGTATTTCGTCTTCATATTGTCGGCCATTGGAATACAGATCAGATTATTTTTATCAAAACCCAGATCCTTTTCCTGCATGAATTTCAACTGCTTGTACATAAAGATGGCAGCAATAGCAATCAGTATTGAAAGAGTGAACTGAATTACCACAAGAATTTGTCTGAGTCTTCCATTCCCTTTTCCTGAAATGGTTTCACCCTTTAACACTGTTACCGGTTTGAATGATGAGAGATAAAGTGCAGGATAAATTCCGGAGATAATCCCTGCAATCAGACCCACGACAACAAAACTTATGATAAATTTTAAATGAATAAGATTTGCGATTGCGAAATTCTTACCGGAAATAGTATTGAATAAACCAAGTGACAGGCCCACAAGAATTAAAGCCAATATCATGGCGATTGTAACCAAAAGCAGCGACTCAAGCATAAATTGAACTATCATTGACATCTGATCAGCTCCGGCTACTTTTTTTATTCCAATTTCCTTCCCTCTGCCTGAAGCTTTTGCAGTTGAAAGATTTATGAAGTTTATGCATGCTATAAGAAGAACAAAAATTGCGATCAGTGTAAAAATATAGACAACAATCACCGGACCTTTACTTTCTTTAAAACCAAATTGTCCTTGTAAATGAATGTCTAACAATGGGAACAGAAGGAATTTAGTTGTCGTTTGCGGATTATTCTCAACAACGATATCTGTAAGCTTCTTATTAACTGCCTTGATCTCGGCATCTTTTTCAAGTAGTACAAAAGTAAAAATTGAATTGTTCCCCCATGAATTGTCGATGGCGCCTACTTCCTTTAAAAATGAATAAGGTAATATCCCTTCAAAGGTAAACATAGAATTCCTGGGAAGATCTTTCATTACTGCTGATACCATGAACTGGTACTTGTTTTCCAGAGTAATTGTTTTTCCGATTGGATTAATATTGCCAAAATATTTCCTTGCAAGTTTTTCGGTAAGAACAATAGAATGCGGAGAATTCAATGCTGTTCCGGGATCTCCCACCAACATCGGAAATGAAAACATTTTCAGCAGGCCTGAATCGACAGCAGCAATTGAGGACTCGAAGAATACCTTATCTTCCTGCCGGAATAAAATGCGGGGAAGTCTGTTTATGCGGGTCTGTTCTCTTATTTCGGGAATTTTTTCTTTCCAGACAGGTCCGCTTGGATGTGGTGTTACAGTTACATGATAACGAGCACCGGAATAGAACTGATCTTCTTCAACACGGTAGATGTTTTCAGCATTCAGGTTGAATTTTTCGAAACTAAACTCATCCTGAACCCATAATAGAATCAGCAATGATGCAGCAAGACCTACTGCCAGACCTGTTACATTTATGAAGGTAAAACCTTTATGTCTCGATATATTCCGGACGGCGATACGGAAGAAGTTTTGAATCATAGTAAATTAGGTTAAGTGCAACAGAAAGACGAATTTAATCTTTTTATGCTGCACCTATCTATTCAATTCAGCTTCTTCCCGTCTTTTTCATTTTCCGGCCTTTAACTCATTGATTTTTTCTTTTGGAACAAGCGAAACAGTCTCTTTCTTAACAGTAAGCTCTTTAGCCAGTGTAAAAGAGGCGCTTTGCTTTATATCTGTTGAGGATGCTCCAATCTTTACATCATATTCCCCGGCTTCAGCAATCCATGATGAGCTTGTGGGATCAAATGAAGAAAGACGACGGCTGTCAATTACAAAAGACAAAGTCTGGGATTCTCCCGGTTGAAGGAGCCTGGTTTTTGCAAATCCTTTCAATTCTATAGATGGTTTATCAAGCTTTACAGCAGGAGCTGTCAGATATAGTTCTACTACCTCTTTTCCAGCTACAGTTCCACTATTTTTTACATCAACAGTTACCGTAATGTTCCCGGAAAACTTTGGTGAGCTGAGTTTAAGATTATTATATGTAAAGGTTGTGTATGACAATCCGTAACCAAATTCATAGGCAGTTTTCACCTTAAATGTTTCATAATAGCGATATCCTACATAGATACCATCCTCATAAGTAACCACAGCAGGTCTTATTCTCATGAACGAATTTAATGGACCCTGGTCAGCATTCTGTTCTGTTGGCAATTCCTTACCGGGAAAAGTTTTTGCAGACGGAACATCTTCATAGGTTACAGGAAATGTGGTTGCAATTTTACCAGAAGGATTGACCTTACCACTGACAATATCAGCAACTGAATTTCCGATTTCCTGGCCAGCCTGCCATGCAAGAAGTATAGCATCGGGCAATTCCCGCCAGCTTGCAGTTTCAATAACACCGCCAACATTCAAAATAACAACCACTTTTTTTCCCTTTGCTTTAAATGCAGTTGACACATTTTTAATGAGTTGCTGTTCATAATCGCTTAGCTGGAAATCTCCTTTTGTGTTGGAACGGTCGCTTCCTTCACCTGAGTTTCTACCTATTGTTATTATTGCGGCATCGGATAGTGCTGCCATCCCGTTGATTATATCCTGGTTGAGATTGAGTTCCTCAATTGGTTTTGATCCCATCATTGCCATCAGACCTCTGACAGCCGGGCGTCCAGCCTTTGTAAGTTTGAGATAATTAGTATAAAGAGAATGGAGATCTTCATTTAGTTTGTAACCCGAATTCTGCAATCCGTCATTAAGAGAAACACTATAAGCCTCGTTTACTTTACCACTACCGGTCCCACCGGTAATAATTTCATAAGAGGTATTTCCAAAGGCTGCAATATTTTTGATGTTGTTTCCAAATGGCAATGAGCCATTGTCATTTTTCAATAAAACCATTCCTTCTGACGCTGCCTGACGTGTTACTTCTGCATGTGCCTTAAGATCGGGCTTATTGGAATATTTATAACCTTTGAATCGTGGACTCAGCAACATTATATTCAGGATTCTTTCAACGTTTCTGTCCAAAATGCTGATATCAAGCTTCCATCCATGAACAGCCTTTACTATCGCTTGAATCTGATCAGGTGTTCCAGGCATGAGCATATCATTCCCGGCAATCATCTGAGCAACCGGATCCTTACCCCCAAACCAGTCAGTCATAACAAAACCTTTGAAACCCCAGTCCTTTCTTAAAATGTTTGTCAGAAGCTCAGGATTTTCAGAGGTATAGGTACCGTTAATCAGATTATAGGAAGACATAATAGTCCAGGGCTGACCTTCCTGGACTGCGATCCTGAATCCTTCCAGATAAATCTCACGCAATGCCCGTTCACTGATATTTGTATTTAACGAATTCCTGTTTGTCTCGGCATTATTGGCAGCAAAATGTTTTATTGAAGTTCCAATGCCTTCAGATTCAATACCACTAACCATGGCTGCACCCATTTTACCTGCAATATAAGGATCTTCAGAATAGTATTCGAAGTTCCTTCCGCACAACGGATTACGATGAATATTCAATCCTGGCCCGAGTAAGATGTCTGCCCCATATTCAAGCACTTCATTCCCCATTGCCTTACCAACTTTGTTAACCAGGTCAACATCCCATGTTGAAGCCAGCAATGTCCCAACAGGAAAAGCTGTACAATAATAAGTATTCTTATCATTCTCGCGAGTAGGACTAATTCTTACTCCGGCAGGTCCGTCAGTAAGTACCATCGGAGTAATCCCCAGTCGAGGGAGTGCAAAAGAAGTCCCGGCAGCCCCTGCAACCAGATTATGTGTCTGCCCGATAACCGGACCCGATGGAGGATTAGCTGGTGGATTTGCCGGAGGATTTGAAGTAGTTGCTGAAGGCGGAGGTCCGCCGGGCATAAGCATTCCCGTACCAACAACAAGAGCAGCTTTTTCTTCAAGGGCCATTGCTGCAATAACCTTTTTGACAGGGTCCTTACCCAGTTTTGGTGTATTCCCTGTTTGTGAGTTTCCTGATATTACAAATGAAACCGACAAAACTGAAGCGATAAGAATTCTTTTCATAAGCTTTAATTTATTTTTACTAAATGTAATTATTATACTAAATCACTAGTTTTATATGGTAAAAGTACACTAAACCAATGTGAAGAGTTGTTAAATTTTTTGTAAGGTTTTTGAACCCCATTTACGGCAAACTAGATTAATAATAAAATAAGTATAAGCAATCATGAACAAAGAACATTTCAGGGCAAAAGACAATCGTAAGTGCCAATGAAATCTAATAGAACTTTTCAATTTTAGAATAAATGTATATCCCGACCTGAATCAATAAAAATCAAATAGAAGTACAGAGTAATTTTACCGACAGAAAGCTGTTTTTCAGAAATGATCAGAAAGTTATCGAATGGTAAAAACTGTATTCCCGAATTTTTCGTAAAATAAACTGTGTTCCTGTTTTGATCCTTTGCTATTAAAACTCTGTTTTATGAAATAATTATTTTAAAAGTTTTATCTGAACAGCTATGGTGCAAATTCCGAAAGATAAATACGCCAGTTATCCCATGACAGCTATGTCGTTATGCCGTTATAGCATTATACTCCTAGTCTTTTACAACTTTTAGCCACGCCTGTGCCATAAGCTGCGCTCCGGCCAATGTTGGATGAACACCATCACCTGTCCAGTAAGCGCCGGGAGCCTGCTTAATAGCTTCATCATAAATTTTCTGATATGGAATAAAAGTTGTGCTGAACTGACCTGCTATCTCCATTGCAGTCTTCTGATAACCATAGAATTCAGGATACCATCTGTCATCAACAACCTTAACTCCGAGTACATCAAAAGGCTCACATATAATTAGTTTCACATATGGGAGAGCCTTCTTTGTCCTTTCAAGAAGACGTTATATAATCATTCCTGTGGATTTTAACTGTACCATTGTTGTTGTTTCGATTTTCCATTTTCTTTCCTGTTTGATATTCTTTTTAAATACTATAATTTTACAGTTTTTTAGAATACAATTTTAAGCTCAACCAACCGTTTGTTAAATTACAGTCCGTTCTTTTTAACTTAATCCTGTGAAAGTTATGAATCAGTTACAAATCAGATGTGTTTTGATCTTAGCTATACTGGTGGGTGCAGTTATGAAAGTAACAGGCCAGTCTGCCATGCCGGATGTACTCATTAAAAATTCACTGAAAGAACAATTGAATTTTATAGAGGAGCATACCAAAATCTATGAAAACTACCGGGCGATAAGAGAAGATATGTTTCAGAAATTAAGGGGAAATGTTTCTGATACTCTTTGGGCGGCGAATAGTAAGATTGCAGGTTTAAATAAAACGAGATCAACATTAAACCATACTATCGATTCTCTGAGCAATACGCTTGAATCATTAAAAACCAGCCTGGAGGAAATAACCCGGACTAAAAACAGTATCAGTGTAATTGGACTGGAAGTAAACAAGTTAACCTATAATAAAATCATGTGGACAATTTTGGCCGGATTAGTTGCTACATTATTATTCGGATTTCTTGTTTTTAAACGGAATCTGTCGGTCATATTCAATACCAAAAAAGAGTTCCAGGAGCTGAAAAATGAGTTTGAAGCATACCGTAAAACATCCCGGGAAGCACGTGAAAAACTTACTATGGACCACTTCAATGAACTTAAAAAACTGAGAGGTGGTTGATTACAAAGTACGAAAAACCGAGGACATAGGGCACAAGGTGGAAAGCATTTAAAATCATCCGATAATGTTTATTTTTTGAATTCAATTTTAAAACCTATCACCTGCCATGAGGGTAAATTTGACGGCTTCTTTATAACAAGCGCATCAGTTGTCTGCTTCCAGTTAATCTTTTCCTTGCTGCCAACCATCGAAACTGAAGCTATCCCCTTATTTACAAGTTTAGATGATTTTGCCAGGGATCTGATTACAATATCCGCCTCCGGTTTTCCCAGACAATATGCGTAGAGTATATTACCTTTTGTAGTAAATCGGATGTCCCTAGAGCTATAACCGAAGTTCTCATCAAATCTGCCAAGCTTTTTTACGGGTTTATCTGCGGGTTTCTCTCCATATATTTTCCAGGGACGTGATCCATAAATACCTTCTCCGTTTGCTGATGTCCAAGTCCCGATCTCGTCAAGTATCTTAAGCATATCCGGTTCAAGATCTCCTTCAGGTGTCTGAACAACATTGATCAGAAGGTTCCCGTTCTTGCTGACTATATCCACAAGCATCTGAATCACCTCGGTGGAAGTTTTATATTTTTGACCTGTACGATAATACCAGTCACCAATAGAGGTATCGGTTTGCCATGGATACTGACTGACTGTATCTTTTACACCGCGTTCAATATCCTCCACCCACATACCACCTGAAGGTTGTTTGCAGGTATATACAGCTTCAACTTTTCCATTATTTTTGGTTATGTCCTGATTATAAAAATGAGAAATCAGTGTGCGACCAACAACTTCGAAGGGCATTTTACTGTCGGAATAAAGGAGATCTGGTTGATAGTTATCTACCAGTTCTCTAATGCTTCTGTACCATTCAAGTTGAAATGCAGGATTTTTGGTCAGCCAGTCTTTATCATCAGGTGTGGCATTTGCGTGATACAGGTCCTGGTAATCGAGATTTGCACCATCATATGGAACTCCAGCTTTTGGTCCCTCTTTATCAGAAGCATGAGCTGCCTGAAACCAGGTGAAACTGGCACCGAGATGCTCTGATACTCCAAATTTGAGACCCTGCTTTTTTGCAGCCTGCTGCCAGAGTGCAACAACATCTTTCTTTGGGCCCATATTAACAGAATTCCATCTATTGAGCTTTGAGTTCCACAGGAAGAAATTGTCATGATGAGAACCCATACTGACAAAGTATTTTGCACCTGTTTTTTTATAGAGTTCCATAAGTTTATCTGGATCCCATCTCTCTGCTTTCCAGAGTGGTATGATATCCTTATAACCAAACTCCGACGGGTGCCCGTAATGTTCAAGATGATACTTATATGCAGGATCTTTTTCCTGATACATTCTCCTGGCATACCAGTCACCCTGGCGAGGTACTGCCTGGGGCCCCCAGTGTGCCCAGATACCAAACTTGGCATCGCGGAACCATTCAGGGTACTGATATTGTTTTAGCGATTCATTTGTAGGTTTGAAAGGACCTTCTGCAGCAGGAGATTTCTGCTGTGCTGAAATAAAAAATGTTAAAACTGCAGCCAGCAGACCGGTAAGAAAAATTCTTTTAATAAGATTGGTTTTCATTTTTATAATATTAATTTTTAGCTCTGCTTATTTTCAATAGATCCATCAATTCACTTTTTCACTTTACGTCTGACTGATTTTCTCCAAAGGAACTCCTCTTCGACATAAATTTGATTCCTCCCGCTTTTTATTTTCTTCTCGATTTCATTAATAAGTAGTTTGCAGGCTTCAAATCCAATTTCCGAAGTTCAAATTAATATTTAAAAATAATCAAAAATATGTCATAATAAGAAATTAGTGTATGAATGTATATAAACATGAATCACATGAAGCCAAAACCTGAAGTAAATTTTCTTACCACAGATGTTTTATATGGTCACCCGATTATTTAATATCGTTTTCTGGAAGGCCTTTTGGAACCGACCACCAGAAGGCGTATAGACTAATAAAGCAATAACAACCAAGAGGAACAAGCATAGCAATAGCCATACTTTTAGCTGCTATAAGTCCCATTAAAGGGGTAAAAACTCCACCACCGATAATAGACATAACTATGACCGAACCTGCAATTTTTGTATTTTCTCCAAGTCCTTTGATACCAAGGGCAAAAATTGTCGGGAACATTAACGACATGAAGAAACTCGAAATGAAAATTGACCAGACACCTACCCAACCGGGATATGTCACGGCAACCGAGATCAGTAGGATATTTGCTAAGGCATAGATACCCATCAGTTTTCCGGGTTTAATATATTTCATAATCACGGTTGCAGAGAATCTGCCAATCAGAAAAGCTACCAGGGTACCTGTAAGAAAATAGCCAGCAGTTTTTTCGGCAATACCTGTGTAATCCTGTGAGTATTGGATGAAGTAACTCCATGTACCTACCTGTGCACCCACATAACAGAATTGAGCTAAGACGCCTGTAAGGAAATGACGATGTTTTAACAGCTCTCGGGGGTTACCCTTATTATCACTTTTACTTTCCTCTGAAGTTATCTTCGGGAATTTTGTTCTCATAATAAGTATGGCCCAAAGGAAAATTACAACACCGAGCACCATATATGGACGGACAACCCTCATTGTTTCGGATTCGAGATAAGCTGCATATTCACCCGTCTGTTTCATAATCTCAACTTTGGCCTGATTATGTTCAATACCTGAGAAGATAAAAACAGTTCCTATAAGAACTCCCAGAATTGCACCAAAAGGGTTAAACGCCTGGGAGAAATTCAATCTCCTCTCTGACGATTCCGGATTACCTAACCCTGCAATAAAAGGATTAGCTCCTGTTTCCAGAAAAGAGAGACCACTGGCAATCACAAATAACGCAGCCAGGAAAAAAATATACGCCCCCGAGTGAGCTGCAGGCCAGAACAGGAACGTACCGATACTATAAAGAAACATCCCGATTATCAGACCTACTTTATAGCTATATTTCCGCATAATCATTGCCGCAGGCATCGCGAGAAGAAAATAGCCAAGATAGAACGCACTCTGAATTAAACCAGCCTGAAGACGGTTTAACTCAAAGGATTTCATAAATTGTTTTATGAGGATGTCATTCAGGTTATTGGGAATCCCCCAGAAGAGGAATAATGCTGTTACAAGAATAAAAGATACTCTGGTTTCAGGGGCTATCAGCTTATACTTAAGTTGGGAGATCATAATATAATTAAGATTTAAAGAAACTAATAATACATGTAAGCCTTTTTCGGCAAATAATTAGAATAGTCATATATTTTCTAAATAACCAGATATCCAATAACCTGATTAGATTAATACCTCACCTTTATTTTAATTTCTCCCGGCACTTCCTTTTCAGAGACTACAATCACATAACCTCCTCCACAACCGGACGTGATTGCCCCCGGGTAATTAGAAAAATAAATTGATTCCATTTCTTTCATGATTTCATCAGGTACTGTGAGTGGCAATATTTTTTTCCATGATATCAGGGTATCGGACAATGCTTTACCAAATCCGGCAATATCTTTCTTCAGAATGCTTTCCCAGCATCTGTCACCGGCTTCTCCAAGATCTCTTATAAAGTGCTCCTCCAAATGCATTTCTTTCAAAGGATCGTATCCGTCCGGTCGCGGTTTCAGAGGCACAAGATGAATAACATCTGTAACCCAGTCACATATATCTTTATCAACGGATGAATGTATATAATCCGGCCAGTATCCTCCATTATAGTGGAGTCTGTTCACACCTGGAAGAAGTAAGCCTAAATGGTCCTGAGAGCCGGCAACATATTCTGTGCCGGGAGGGTTTTCTGCACCAAATAAAATTTTAGCGTTTTCCAAAGGGTTCCCATCAGGATACCTGTCACCCCAGATCTTAATTCCAAACTCGCGGGAACTTGTTGCAAGTCCTGATCTGCCGTTAAAATCCATCGTGGGCCAGATCTGTGCAACTACGACTGAGCCAGGTTGTACCTTTGAGACCCATGGCTGGTCAATCCAGCCGCCTGCGAGGCATAACCTGTAGGGGAACCTCATATAAATTTTTGTTCCGGAACTTGATCTTGCAGGTAATCCGGGTTCTGGAATTCGTTCCAGTACAATATATTCTACTCCCAGTTTTTTACAAAGGTTCTCTTTTTCAACCGTATGTCCTTCATGGTTAACAACAAATATATCCGGTTTTATCCTTTTCAAGTCCGGTTCAAAATCGAGTATCCCGGTTCCTGAAGCCAGGAAAGCATCGTAAACATAGCTTATCGACTTTACAATATATAATCGCTCCTCCTCAGAAAAAACAGGTTTCTTCCCTTTCAGCAAAAGAAGATTTTCATCTCTCCCAATACTTACGTATAAATCACCATAAGCTGAAGCTGTTTCAAAAAAAGCAATATGCCCACCATGAAGCAGATCATAACAACCGCTGACCAAAACCTTTTTGACTTTCATTATCCGACTTGGATTACTTATTAAATTTGCTTATCTCTTTCTTGCTTTTCGATTCATTCACAATCTGTTCGTTTATCCAGTCGTAAGTTTTCTTCATTCCTTTTCTTAGCGGTATTGATGGTTCCCATCCGAGGTATTTCTTTATAAGAGTATTTTCTGAATTGCGTCCCCTTACACCTTTTGGAGCTTTCAGATCATATGTTCTGTTAAGTTTATAACCTGCTATATCTTCAACAATATCAACAAGTTCGTTTATAGAAACCATTTCACTGCTGCCAAGGTTTAACGGCTCTTCAATATTACTGTACATAATATCCTGAATGCCTTTTATGCAGTCATCAATATACATAAAACTTCTGGTTTGGAGACCATCACCCCAAATCACGATCTCTTTTTTCCCGATAATACCAGCTTCAATAACTTTGCGACAGACAGCTGCCGGAGCCTTTTCCCTTCCGCCATCGTAAGTGCCAAAGGGACCATATACATTATGAAATCTGGCAACTCTTGTGGTGAGGCCAAAGTCTTCACGGAAATGACGGCACATACGCTCACTGAATAATTTTTCCCAGCCATAACCATCTTCAGCAAGAGCAGGATAAGCATCTGATTCCTTCAAACCAGGGTTATCAGTATCGGTTTGTTTATCGCCATTGTAAACACAGGCAGATGATGCATAAAAGAACCTTTCAATTCCGCAATCACGAGCTGCTATAAGAAGGTGAGTATTAATAAGAACGCTGATCATACATGCTGCTTTGTTATTTTCAATAAAGCCCATGCCACCCATATCTGCAGCAAGGTTAAAGATTTCATTATAACCGTTCACAGCCTGATAACAGTTTTCTCTGAGGCGCAGATCCAATACCAGGTTATCTGCTTCATTGGAAACCTGATACCATTGATTTATAGGTTTTAAATCAACTGCTCTCACACAATGACCTTTTTTTATCAGTTCTTTTACAAGGTGACCACCAATGAAACCTCCTGCACCTGCAATAACAATCTTTTTCATAATACAAAAATTTAATTTTTACTTACACGGTAACTTTCGTGATTACTTTAAAATATAAAAGTAATATTATTCTTACTTTGACAATTTCTTTTCGAGATAATTTCGTCAAAAATATTTTTTTCGTTTGCATTATAAACAGCAAACAATAAAAAAATAATTATTAATTAAATGGTTTGAAAAGACTAAATCACTTAATGAATTGTAACCTTTTTTAGTTAATCCTTGTTAATTCACGTTTTTCTATGTTCGCCAGAGTTGGATATTTGCCGGAGCCAAAATGAGAGTTAAACATTTTTATGCGAAAAATCAAACTTAATATTTCTTGTCATTTGAATATTATACAGTTTCAGCCATTTTTTGCCAGCGTTATCATAATCAAACCGGCAATAAAACAAGAAAACATTAGAAACAACAACCAATTGGTGCTCTTAGGAGCCTGTTTAAACTCCTTCCACACAAATACACCCCATGCAGCACCAACCATTGTAGAGCCCTGACCGAGACTGTAAGAGATTGCGGGACCTGCCTGTTCTGCTGCCAAAATACTTAAAGACAACCCCATAGCCCAGATAGCGCCTCCAATAATTCCAGTCAGATGCACTTTTGGTGAGGCTTTTGTAAAATACTCTTTGTATGTGGAAGGTGAGCCTTCAACAGGTTTATACATAAAATAGGTATTCCAGATGAAACCTGATAAATAACAACCGATTGAAAAGATAAAGACTGCAGTATAGGGTGTTAACATACCAGGTACAGGCGTATTGAAATTCATTGATACACCTGCTGCAACAAACCTATAGAAGAATCCCATAATAATACCTGCCAATATAGACAAAATGATTCCTTTACGGGTTTCTCCTTTCTGTCTGCCAGGTACCGTCTGATAAGCAATCGCATTCACCACAATAGCTACAACAACAAGGCCTACCCCTGCAAACAGTAAAACAGGATCACCTTTAGCTTCGGCAAAATAGTTCAATATTACGCCAATAACCAGAGCCAGTCCAACCGCTATAGGAAATGCCACTGCCATACCTGCCACAGCGGCTGCGGCTACCCATAACAGGTTCGACAGATTAAATACCACTCCTCCCAGAAAAGCTGAACCCAGCGCTCCTCCGCTTGCCTGTTTTAAATCCTGAAAAAAGCTTCTGCCCCCTTCTCCAATACTGCCAAATGTTAAAGCCAACAGCAAAGTAAACAAAACAATACCAAGACAATAATCCCAGTAAAATAAAGGATTTGGCCATGATTGAGGTTTGAGTTTCATGGTATTTGCCCAGGAGCCCCAACATAGCATTGTGACAATGCAAAGTATGACCGCGATTAGGTAAGAATTGACAATATACATACTATTTTAATTTTGGTTAATCACCTTAAAAAAAGTAATAAGGCTATCTTTATTATAAAGAGCCTGAAATTCAGCAGAGTTTGCCCTCATTCGGTAAGGAAAGCCTTATGTTTTTCATTTTTACTTTTCAAGACTTCAATAAAATCAACTATTGCATTTTAATTCGTATAACCGAAAAGGAATAGGGAACAACAGACAATTCGACTTTTTTACCTTTGAGTGCAATTTCCTGGCTAACAGGTTTAATGGCTTCAGGATTTTCAATAGTGTTCATTCCATCGAGGCTTTCATTTTTCAATACAGTTAATCTGGCTCCAGGCATAATTTTTTTGGATGTTTGAAGAACTATGGAATTGTTTTGCACATTACCTGTTGTATTGACCAGTTTCAGGATAATTTCATCAGACTTCTTATCAAGGGCGGCTGTTGCATATAATCCCTGCTGTCCGGTAAGTGGTTTATTATCCTGCAGCATGTTCAGTACATTAGTGCCTTTATTAGTTGAAAATAATTTCTGTACATAATAATTTATAGTGCCATAGGAAGTCAGATTATTGAACCAGATAAGGTCGGGTGTCCATTGCCAGCCATCAACATGAGCGAACAACGGAGCATAGGAACACATGTATACCATATCGGCATTACGTTCCAGCCCTGTCATAAATGCTGCTTCAGATAAGGCACAATCCCAGTTGTTTTTATTGTTGGGACTGGTAGTGAATTCACTTTGAGCGGCATATTCCCCGGCAAAAACTTTATACCCTTTGCGGTCATAATTATCGTACCGGGTTGCGTTCTCACGAAACCATAAAGGAGGGCGGTAATAATGTTCATCCACAACATATGGATTTAGATTTTTTAATGCCCCTTGTGCATATTTAAAAAGCTCATCATCGGGGCTGGGACCAGTACCTGAGACAAGTTTGATATCAGGATATTTTGCTTTTATAGATTTTTCAAAAAGGACATATCTTTCAAAATATTGCGGTCCCCATTGTTCATTGCCAATGCCCAGCATTTTCATGTTAAAAGGTGCCGGATGTCCCATCTGTGCCCTTATTTTACCCCATTTTGTATCGGGTGCGCCATTGGCAAACTCAATCAGGTCCAATGCATCCTGTATGTATGGATCAATTTGGTCAAGCTCTGCGACCTCTGCACTATTAAACTGGCATGCCATACCACAATTCAATATAGGAAGCGGTTCAGCACCTATGTCTTCTGCCAGTTGAAAATATTCGTAAAAGCCCAGTCCGAATGATTGGTAATAGTCCGGAGTCAGACGATGGGCAAACTCAGTATTCCATCTGTTAATAATTAATTTTCTGTCCTCAACATTTCCGATTGTTTTCTTCCATTGATAACGGCTATTGAGGTCGTAACCTTCCACGATACAGCCTCCGGGAAATCTCAGAAACCCGGGCTTCAGATCTGCAAGCAATTGCACAAGGTCCGCACGTAGTCCGTTGGGACGTCCTTTCCATGTATCACCAGGGAAAAGAGAAACCATGTCAATATCAATAATTCCTGTTCCCTCGAAAAATATCCTGAGAGTGGCCCTTAGATCGGTCTTTGTTGCGACAAAACCAGACTCATATTTTTTCCACTCTTTCCCATTAGGAGAAATTGATGTTTCTCCGATTTTTTCTCCCTTCTCACTAACAAGTTCTATTCTAAGTTTGATATTGCTTTCAAAAGGCAGAGATGCCAGAATTGAAAAATTGTACTTAATATTTTGTTTTATTCCCATTCCCCTGAAGCCGGAATTTGATATAAAGAAATTATTCATTCCTTCTTTAAGGGTTATACGTGCAAAGCGCGGATTGGCCGGATTCAGCATGCCACGGTTCTGGATTACAAAATGAGATGAATCCTTGCTTACAGCATTTATTTTCCAACCAGAGCGGGGTTTAGTGAATTCAAATGACCTGTTTTTAACCAATTCTGCATATATCCCCCCGTCAGCTGCTAAGTTGATATCTTCAAAGAAAATACCCCACATGGTGGACTGGATGACTGCTTTTGGCTGATCGATATTGACAATGATGGGTCGGGCTGTTTGAGAAAACAAAGGCACCGAAACCAATAACCCTGAAAAAATCAGAAAGAAAATTTTGATTTTGCATTTCATATTGAAAGTTTTAATAGGTTAGTAAGTGATTGACACAGAACTATTTTTTAATTTTTAATTCTTTCCCTGAATACTGAATAGTTTTTGCCTGTTCAGCCGGTTCGATTCCAATTCCACTTTTACTGTTAACCAATACAATTCTAAATGTCCGGTCTTTTAGCATTCCCGGAAAATCACCCTGTCTATCCCCGATTATAAATGATTTTTCTGCTTCAATCCATTTCATGGTAATTGTGGAATACTTCCCAGATTCGTAATTGTAGGTATCATTTTCATCTTCATAAAAAACGAATTCGGCATCGGCACCTGCGTAAATACGGATTTCAATCGGGTCAGCTGGTTTTTCGGCTGCATACTGAAGGTAGGGTCCCATTGGCACAATGGATCCAGCCCTTATATAAAGAGGAATGGTTTCGATTGGTGAGGCAGCATCGATAGTTTGTCCCCCTGGAATCAGCTTACCTGTCCAGAAGTCATACCAGGTGGCCGATTTAGGAAGATACACTTTTCTTGATTTCTTGATATTCTTACTGTTTGAAAGACTGTATAAACTTTCGGTAACCGGATTCACCAGGAATGCCGGACCAAACATGTACTGGTCAGGAATTGATTTAATAGCATCATCATGCGGAAAATCGAAAGCAAGAGATCGCATAATGGTGTAACCCTCTTTGGTTACTTTCCATGCAAGTGAATATATATAAGGTAAAAGGCGGTATCGCAAATTGTCGTAATTCAACAAGATTGATTTCGTAGGGGCATCCCAGTTATCAGAGAATAGTGCCCTTTCGCCCTTTCCGTGTATTCTGAAAATGGGGCAGAATGTGCCAAACTGAAACCAACGGGTAAATAACTCACGATTTATTGATTTCGCCCAATCAGGAGCCTGCCAGTTCAGATGATAGCCACCTATGTCTGAAGTCCAATATGGAATTCCGGAAACGCAGGAGTTTATTCCCTGGGGAACCTGACTTTTATAAGCCCTCCAGGTACAGGTAACGTCTGACGACCATAACGTAGAAGCATTCCTTTGCTGGCCCGCAAAAGCCTGACGGATAAGGAAAAAGGCTCTTTTACCCTGAATATCCCGTCTCCAGTTCTTATACAAACCGGTTGAATGCATTAAGGAATAGGTATTCAAGTAATCGATACCCCTTCCTATGGCAAAATTACTTTTTCTTCTTAAATCAATATTGCCTCCGTTATCGGGTTCACACTGGTCAATCCACCAGGCATCCCAGCCATAGCGTCCCACAAGACTGTCATTGGCTTGTTTCCAGTACAATTCACGGGCCTGTGGACTGTGTGCATCGTAGTAACTATCTAAGATATGTGTCATTGCATTGTCCCACAGAATATCTGTCATTCCACCAGAATGCACCATCTGGTCGAACGTATTAGTCCCTTTTGAAAAAACCGGCCAGATGGAAATCATAGCATGAATATTTGCCTTATGCAGTTCATCGATCATTGCTTTTGGGTCGGGGTACCTTGCAGGCCACATCACATGCGATCCAATCACATTGGGTTCCCAGTAAAACCAATCCTGGACAATGCAATCAACAGGGATTTTGTTGTTACGGTATTTATCTTTGACCGATAAAATTTCTGCCTGACTTTTGTACCTGTCCTGCGACTGGAAAAGGCCGAATGACCATTTCGGGAACATGGGCGCAGCTCCTGTTGCATTGCGGTATGATGAGATGATACGGTCAAAACCGGGGCCATATATAAAATAGTAGTCGGTCATATTGCCACTTTCCGACACGTATCTGAATTTAATATTACCTTCCTCCGCCCCATAGAATTTTGAAGCCGAGTAGTTGTCCCACAAAAGACCGTAACCCCTGGTCGATAAAAGTACCGGAATAGATCCGGTCATATATTTGATAACCATTTCCTGATTGCGGCCTTTGTAGTTTATCGAAAGCGTATCTTCGGGATGGCAGCCCAGACCATAAAGCGATTCATCGGCAGGAGAATTAAATTGAGTTGTGCAACTATAAGTCGGAATATCGACAATCGTTACGGCTGTCATCGTTTTACCACGTAATTCATCTTCGCTAAGAATGAGGTTCCCATTCAAATCGGTGTATTTGATTGAGTTGTTTTGTCTGTTTACAATTACCTTTAGATTGGCAGTCGTAATAACAATTTCGTCTGCATTCTCGTTTACTGAAAAAACCGGAGTGATTTTCCACTCATTGGTAATAACCAGCGAAGGTTTGTCAAGGAATAATGGCAGTGAAGTGTATTTCACCTCAACTAAATTATCCAGACAAATTTTAACTTTCATTAGTCCTTTGTCCAGTGTACATGTGATCCCGTCATTGTCCTTAATAAATGATACTACTTTTGCGCGAGCTGTAACGCTAAGAATAGCAAACGCCAGTATAGACAGGAATAGTTTAGATTTTAAAGCAGTAAGTTTCATGGTTAAGTTTTAAATTGCAGATATTAATCAATCAAATAAATTATAGATACTTATATGTACAATAGTTCGATAAGTTTAACAAATGTAAAGAATAGAATAATGTTTTCAAAGAGATCCTATTATTCTATCATAGTGAGTAAGGAACTGTTTTGAAATGAAATATGGCTGGCTCTGACGGGTAGGCTAGGTCCTTTCCCATGCATCTTTTAACCATACTTCTTTTTTTGGATTTGTGGAGTAAGTACTGACAGAAAGGTTCATCCCTGCTACAATAAACTTGTTTTCACCGGTCTGTATAAAAATGCCATAACTGGCAGGATCTCTCGGTCTTGCAAAAGGATTAATTGGTTCTGCAACAGGAGGACGAAGGAAGAATGGCCTTTGAAACTTGATTGAAACGGTTACATCGTCATTTAATTTTATATTTCGACCAATAGTATCGCTCTGACTTTTATAAAACCCAAACATTTTACCGCTCCCCTGATATTGGGCAATCAGTGGCATCAACTGTGTCAACATCGCATACTCTTTAGCCAAAACATCTCCCTGGTTATCAATCCCAAAGGGAGAAAAACAAATGGCATCGTGCTCGGCAAACGAATAAGTCCCCGGGCCATCTGGCGCTTTGGCTGATCTTTTGATGAGTTATTAACAGTTTGCTGAGAGTAGGCCTGACTAACGCAAATAAAAATAATTGCAGCAGGGATGATTGTCTTTATCATAATTTGATTTTTTAATGTATGCTGAAAAGTCCTGCTCCATGACGATTAATAGTCCTGATGAACTCACCTGTAAACTGCCCGAGTTTTTCACCGGTCCATAAATCTGTCAGAGTATGGTTTCCTGTCAATCCAAGCTGTTCAAATTTTACTGTTACTTGCTCTTTATCAGGAGGTACAGTACCTGCAGGATCCTCAAGAAAAACCATAAATTTAACTGAAGCTTTACTGCCGAATTGTCCAATTTGCATCAGAGCTTCTTTATCGATCCCGGCTTTTGCTTTAAATCTTTCAACTCCTACCGGCAAATCGTACTCAATTATAGAGGTAGCATTTGTATTGATACCATTTTTATATTCTTTGCCATTGACGATCAATTTTCCTCCTCCGGCTGTTTGATTAATAACAGGTTCTCCTCGTCCGGCTGAAGCTTTGATCCATTTCTGGTCAGTAAGTTTCAACTTGCCGGTTTTTTCTATAAGAATTGGTTCAATCCAGTCGCAGTTATGTCTTCCAAAACCCATGATATCATCATAGGTTGCTACCAGGTACAATTTCTTTGCACCGGTAATATCTAAATCAATATCAACATTCTGACCCGGGGTTTCCTGGGTAATCAGTTCACTTTTCCAGATCGCTTTACTTTCGACAACCGGTTGCTGATCGGAAGCATTAAAGAGGGCCAGGTACTTATCACCTGTTTTCGGATCATCTGCTGTCCATGCAATCAGATCATTTTCCCTGAAAAGCTGCTTTCCATTAATACTATGTTGATTTACTTCCAGAATATTCTTGTTTGTAATCAACGCTAAAGTAAACTCATCGTTACTGGGCAGATCTCCACCAAACATCAAAGGGGAGCCGAAAATGGCAAATAATGACATCAGAGTATATTGTTCATCTTTCGTGAAACCGGTCATCCGGGGTTCTCCACGTTCAGCCCTTAATCCAATTTTGCCAAGAGGAAGCATGTCACCATCAGGGTAATAACCTCTCCCTCCAAGTCCGGCCCAGCTGTTTAGAACCGTAAATTGATTCCTAAGTGCCGGCCAGTTATCCCAAAAATCATTCGAAGTACGCCACATGTTTACATTATTCTTCAGAAATTCAGCCGATTCAGGCCTGTCTCCTCCGGGAGAAATGCTTATTACTATTGGCCTTCCGCAATTATCGATTGCTTTTCTCACCATTTCAATTTCAGCTGTGTGACCCGAAAGATCATCAACTTTAACAAAATCAAGTCCCCATGATGCATAGAGTTGAAAAACGGAGTTGTAGTATTCCTGTGATCCGGGTTTCCCTGCAACGATAGTGTACATATCCTTCAGCCAGAAACATTGATTTTCGGCAGTATAAATATCTTGTGCCTTTGCACTGCTGCCAAGTATTGGAGTATTTCCTTTTACAGCTATTACCGGTATTCCACGCATCATGTGAATTCCGAATTTCAGACCTTTTCTATGAATATAGTCGCCTAAAGGCTTAAATCCATTTCCGTTGGCTGAAGAAGGAAATCGATTGACTGCCGGAAGGAGACGTCCGTAGTTATCCATATTATAAACAGGATCCTTTTCATTATAGCCTCCTGATTTATCATTCGCCACATACCATCTTATATCCACCACAATATATTCCCATCCGAACTTCTTCAGATGTGCCGCCATATAATCAGCATTTGCTTTGACTTCATCTTCAACTACCGTAGGACCATAACAATCCCAGCTGTTCCATCCCATAGGAGGGGTTGGAGCCCACTTATGAAATGCCTGGCCGGTCTCGGAACTGGCTGCTTTCTTTGTCTGGCACTGTGTCAACAGCATCAAGGGCATTGTAATAAAAATTATCAGAAGCTTACACAAAAAATAATTGGAAAAAGGTCTTGGAGTATTCTGACCTTTAAATTGTAGTTTTGTTTTCATAATTGGTTATATGATTAATTATCTGTAGTTAAATGATTCAATAAATTTAATTGATATTTTATAAGGTGAAGTGGAATATCTGATTTTAAATTAATTCTTCCATGCAACCAGATCTCCATTCAAAACAACCGTTTTGCCTGGTTCCAGAAACAATTCAATAAGCTTTGAGCCATAGCGGACTTCCCATGCTTTACCGCTAATACTTCTTACCGTTGCTTTTGACAATTTACCTGCGGCCCATTCAATGTCAAGTTCAAAACCGCCGCGGGCGCGAACCCCCTTTATGGATCCTATCGTCCACTTATCGGGTAATGCAGGAAGCAGATGAATTACATACAGATCTTCATCAGGATATTTTGGATTTGTATATGTTTCCTGACTTTGGAACAACATTTCATCAACACCTGAGACGAAACCGAAGTTCCCATCAATCTGAAATGGAGGATGGGCGTCAAACAGGTTAGGATATGTTCCACCTCCGCGTGAGTAATTTGTTCCCACAGATGCCGACTTACCCATCCTCCAGCTCCAAAGAAGCTTCCCCAGCCAACTGCTTCTCCCGGATTTGTCCAACCCCAGGCGTTGGTCATCATTGCCAGAACCCAACCCGGAGCATTAAAGTAAGCCCGGGCAGTCTTGCTACCCGGTTTTACCAGCACTGATGTATAATTTAACATTGGTAAATGACACTCACTTAGATTTGATGGCTCTGTCATCCAATAATTCATTTCATAATTAATGTTGGATTTATAATCACAATTCCATGGCAATTTAAATCCATCACCCCAAATTCCCTGTGAATTTGAAGGAAGCGGGTTTTCAGGACGGCTGGATGAAACCATAATGTTCCCCTGATTTTCATTTGTTTTCAATTGTTAGCAGAGAATAAAATTAAGCAATAAAGAGGGAAGATCATCAATATATTTATGCGATCTTCCCCAGATAAAATTATAACTTGTTTACGATCAGGAATACTTATTTAGGCATTACCACATAAGACGTAGCATTCAGAAAATCAAGACTTTTCTGGCAACTTGTAAATTGGTCAAAATTATATTCTTCAACTTCAACAAAACCATATTGCATACCAGATTTAGCAGCTGCGGCCCATATGGCATCAAAATCCACCACTCCGCTGGCACCGATTTCTGTTTTATCTTTTATATGCCAGAGCTCAAAACGACCAGGATATTTGCTGAAATAATCCATGGGATTTGCTTTACCCATAACAACCCAGTAGAGGTCCATCTCGAACATAACTTTTTTGGGATCAGTATTTGTAAGCATGTAGTCATAAATTGTTTGTCCATCGAGCTTAGTAGAGAATTCTTTATCGTGATTATGGTAACCGAAACGAATACCTTTGGCGTTGCATTTTTCGCCTATCATATTAAAATAATCACAATAACGCTTCAGTGTATCAAGACTCCGGTAAGCTCCTTCACCCATAAACGGCTGAACAAGGAATTTTGCACCTGCAGTAACATGAGCATCAATGCATGTATCCCACCAGGCCATGGTCTTTCCCAGGTTGGCAGAATCAGGTAGAGCCTGACCTGCATGAGAACTCAATATTGTCAAACCGTCAGATTGACAAAGTGTCTTAAAAGCAGCAGGTTCCATATTATATAGTTTTCCTTCGGAATAATTTGCCGGTTCAACAAATTTATAACCCATTTTTCCAACTTTAGCTATTGCAGCAGGCACGTCTTTCTTAATAGAATCACGTATGGAATACAACTGCAGCCCTATGTTCTTCTGTGGTTTTGTTTTACATGAATAAAGGATGGGAAAGATAAAGCCGGCGACAGTTACTAACAGTACAATCGAAATAACACTTCTTTTTTCCATTTTGAACAGGTTTTTAAAATTTAGCCTAAGATAATAATAAATTTATTAGTTGAAGAAGTTGAAATTGTTGAAGAGGTTTTAGTCTACCTTCCTTAACTGTGTATGCTAAAGTTATTGTGGACGACTAAACTTCGGCGGACAAAAGTTGTTGGTTGAGGATTTAATATTGACGACACGCATCAGGCATGAGCCAATAACTGAACGGCGACCAAAGTTTAAAAATAAAAGAAAATTTTAAATTGCAGTTTAGCATCAATTAACAATCCAGGCTTCAATATTTTGAGAGGTTACTGTTGCAGGTTTGAAGAAGAAAAGCGTGAAATAAAAGTTTTATATACCATAATCCCCCAGGTAATTGTAAACACAATTACGCCCAGATTAAGTTTTGCGAGTATAAAATTCGATACTATCCAGGGACAAAGTAAGTCGATTGGTAAAATTCCCAGTAATATAAAATTAATCCATAACAGCGCTTTATCTAATCCAGTGGGATTTGAACTCAGATACCAGATCGCGTAGCCAACAATTGCTATAACATATGTATGCCTTTCACTACTTACACCAAATAGGATGGCCCAGCTCATGAGAATTCCAAGAAACTGCGCCCGATGCAAAAATGATTCTTTAAATAACTTCAATTTCAATAAAGTGAAAGAAAGAATTACGAGAAGCACTCCTAAAGAAATAAATCCCATAAAGGGTTCTATCGAATTGAAGAATAAACAAACCGGACGGTAAATGCTATAAAAGCGTAAGGCCTTTGAATGATTCACAACTGCCTCAATCCACGATTGATAATATGATACCAGTTCATTAAACGGAATATGAACCAGAGGCAGGAGTAAAAACACAATTCCTATTAATACAGCATACAAGGCATTCCTCCAGAACCTGGGATAAAATAATAACATCGTTATCTGAAAAATACCATATACTTTAGTAAACCCTGACAGGAAAATAAGCAAGACGGACCAAAACCCATGTTTCTTCTCAAGCAGAGTAAATGAAAACAGAAACAGAGCAGCGATTACAGGATTAAACTGAACTGATAACAGGGAAGTAAAAAGCAATAAAACCGTAAAGAAAAAAATGAATTTTTTCTTTACAAAACTAAATTGATCAGGCAGGGTAAAAATGGAAAAATAAAAAAGTGTGTATGTAAATATATTCCAGAAGAATACGCCAAGCAATCCCGGTAATAGTGCAAAAGGTGTAAATAGGATCGAGAAAAGCGGGCCATAAAGAAAAACATCCAGAGGTTTTTTCAGAATTGACAAATGGTCCCAATCGGAATAAGGATTGTTTCCTGTCCAAAAATCAAGAGACCCGTAAGAAAAGATCTGAAAGTTGTTATAGGACGACCAGGCTGCCTCTTTTAAAGTAATTAAGAATGCGAAGAAAAAGCCAATAAGATAGACTCTTCTTTTTGTCTCGGATAATTTACTTATTCTTAATAAAAATTTATTCATCGTTGAATTACTCATGCCTACGATTATTTTTATCAAGTAGATTTCTAATTGTTTAAATATTTATAAAATGTCATGATGGCTCATACAGAATTTCTACTTTATATTGCATTGTTAGGAATAATATAATAAAAGTACAAATTAAACCGTAAGTGACAAATTATTGAAAAGACTATCCCCCCAACAAAATCATTTAACCACAAAGCACACAAAGTGATTCGTAAAGTACAAACTACAAAGTATTATTCTGATATGAATTTCAGCAATGGAATCAAAATTGGTTGTCCCTTTTCTGCTGTATATGAGACATTTGTCAGTTTAATTTTTTCTCCTTCCCTGCTCTTTTGACTTATTGATGTAACATGGACATAAGGGTTCACTTTACTGATAAATATCAGAGCACGTTCCTTCGCTTCTTCGGAAAAATTTACAAATTGCGGATAAACAACACTGATTATTTCTGTAAGTCCGGAATTCTTTGTGAAAATGACTCCTTTCATACTGGTATTGGTTTTTTCATCCTGAACAATAACCACAGTGCCTCCGGAAGGTATCCAATTAAGCCAGTTCATTTCTTCACCGGCATTTTTTTCACTTCCCTGCCTTACAATAGCATCGGCATAGTACTTCTTTAATCCATCTTTAAAGGGCAGCGGAAGCTTAGTAGCGTTAATATATCCCGATATTAACCGGCAGTCGTTGAAATGGTTAACACTGAAATTATAATCACCAGCGATAAGGTTCCCGTTAGAATTCAGAAGCTGAGAAGCAAACAGATCGATTAGTGTTTTAAATTCAATAGATGCGGAATCGACAGAAGTATTACTCTTTAATATGTAATCTCTGATGGCCCTTGCATATCCGGGTCTATCTGAAGAACCCAGATTGAAATCTTCATTAGTCACCTTTATCTCTCGGGGCGGCTCATCCAACCTGCTGACATTGAGTAATATTCTGGCGACAGCGATTCGTCCTTCATCCTGAAGAACCGGTTCACCTATTACGGAATTGTCGGTTCCTGTTTCTTCAGCCTCAATATCAAAAACTCCTGATGCCAGTCCGCTTGCCGACACGGAGATATGAATCTTGCCTGGTTTTCCTGTTGACCTGAAAACATTTGATACGGGCATGTCCATGTACCATGCACCTTCATTCTCGTGATGTTTATTTATATCCGATTCATAAACTGATGGGCCGACCAGGGTTGCAGGTCCCGATAAAGTCCATTTAATTGAATTATTGGCACCATAGATATGATTACCCTGTGAATCAACAATATCAGCAGTTATTATAACCACCGAACCACGATCGGCTCTTATTTTGTTATGTGATCCGGTAAGGACAATCTTTGCCGGCTCGCCTGCCATGATTACCTGTGTCGAGACAATTTTTCCATTTTTTGATGCTATTGCGCTTAATGTCCCTTTCTCAATCAGAACATTATTAAAAGTGACACTATGGAAATTCGATTGATCAAGCAACTTATATCCTTTGCTTACTCCGTTTACTTTCAGCTCAACCTTATCGCAGTTAGAATTTACCACAATATCTTTCATTTGACCTAAATACTGTGATCTCCAGTTATGAGGCTGAATAAAAACCATTGGATTATTATCATAGGTTGCCTGCCAGAAATAGTATGCATATTTGGGGACCCTGTAGACATCCACATAGCCTTCAGGATTAATATTCAGTAGTGGTGAATTCAGATACTCACGGGCAGCACCATGATCTTCATAAACCCATGTACAAAGGTTTCCTGTTCCGAACTTTCCGCTGGCTTTGAGCATGTTTTGCTGATGCTCCTCAGTTCCACTCTGTTGGTTATCAGCTGGTTCCAGATCTATTACATCTTTATTATACCAACCCCTGATGGTGCATCTAGGGAGATTTTTAATGGTAAGGTTTTCATCAGTAAGTTTAATAAAAGCTCCTGCTGAACCTTTCGGAACGCTATATGCAGTCAATATTCTTGTTGTATCTTCCGCGACTGCAAATTTTGAATCAACAGCATGGTTAGTTTCGCTACCCATACCCCATAACATAATATCCGGATGGTTACGGTCGCGACGTATCATCTCTTTCATCTGCTGTTCCTGAACCTCAACAGAGAATTCCTGGTTATTAATACTTGGAGATTCTTCATCTATTACAATACCATATTTATCGGCCAGATCATAAACAAGTTTGTCATTGGGATAATGTGCTGTCCGTATAAAGTTATAATTCAGGTTTTCAGCCATGTCGGTATAATCCATAACCGTTATCCATTTTGGTATGGCATCTCCCAGCCATGGATATTCCTGGAGACGGTTACCTCCGTGGATCACCATTTTTTTACCGTTCACATAGAGGAAGTTTTCTTTAAAGTCCCACCTGAACCAGCGAAAACCGAGAGGACTCGTATAAGTATCTGCAACGGTCTTCCCATCAATTACCTGGGTATAAATCTTATAAAGATATGGATCCTCATTTGACCACAGATGCTGGTTTTTAATGGGTTTGGATGTCTGATCGAACTTATATAATTGGCCGGGATTTATAACGGCCTCCGATTTTATTACCTGCACAATTTTGTTAGTCGCATCTACAATGGAATTCTGCAAAGTACAGGATTTCTTTTGTGGGTTATCATTCTTGACCCATGTCTGTACTCTTACAACACCATCTTTTTCTGAAACCTGTGGTGTTGTCACAAATGTTCCTCCTTCATGGCTTGCAGATCCCTGCATAGGGATGAAAAGGTTATCTTTCAGAACGAGTGTCACATCTCGATAAATGCCGCCATACACATCAAAATTGCCTGCTGACATCGGTGGTATTCTAAATTCATCTTTTTGACGGTTGTTTACTGCTATTGCAAGAACATTATCTTCACCAGGCTTGATAAACTTAGTTATGTCAAAGTCGAAAGAGCCATAACCACCCTTATGTTCACCCAGATATTTACCATTAAGCCAGACTTTGCAGTATTTCTGAACACCTTCAAACTCAATAAAAACTTTGCGGTCGGAATAGTCCTTGTTAATTGAAAAGTGCTTACGATACCATCCCCATCCCATCCACCAGTAAGGGTTATCTGTTTCAGAAATATTTCTTATAAAAGGATGAAGTTCCCCTGTAGTTTCGTAAGTGCACCAGGTATGAGGAATACTTACTGCCTGCCATTTGGAATCATCAAATCCCGGAGCTTCATAACCTTTGTTTGCTCCCACACTTGGAAAATAGTTGAACGTCCATTGGGAATTAATTATCTTTTCAATCCTGTGACTTTTCTGATTTTCTGATGGTATCTTCTGGGCATAAGTAACTGAAAAGAAAAATAATGTTGAAAGCAGAAAGATGATAATTTTCATATTCAGCATGTTATGAAGATTAGATTATATGTACAAGATAATAAATTATTGGAAGATGGAATACTTGATTTGAAAATTTCGAATATCTGAAGCTTCTTTTCGGAAAATTAACCCGTACCACCTGATCAATTTATATTCATTTTAAAACTCACAAATCAGGGAAATTAATATTTACTGCTATCATTTTCAGAAAAAAATGCAATTTATCATAACTGGTGGAAAGATGAATTTTAAACAAGTAATCCGCTGGCATTCAACACAAAAATAAATCTATTATTCACACTTGTTCCTGGTAAATAAAAATCAAAATGAAGAAAAACAGCACTTTTTATTTGATATATTAAAAATATACGTACATTTGTCCATCAATTTATAATAATACAGTGAGAATTTCTTTAATCCATATTATTGTCCTCATCCTCATTATTGCTCTGCGCACATGACCCGGGAATAATATGTGTTACTATAAACATACAGAAGCTTTCCGGGAGACCGGAAAGCTTTTTTTTTTAATACGATTTTTGAAATGAAGAACCAGATCAGGAGTTTAAAGACAACAACCGGCAGAAATATGGCTGGGGCAAGAAGCCTATGGCGCGCTAACGGGATGAAGGAAGAACAAATGGGTAAACCCATTATAGCTATTGTTAATTCATTTTCACAGTTTGTTCCGGGACATACACACCTCCATGAGATTGGTCAGGTTGTTAAGAAGGAGATTGAGAAGAGAGGTCTTTTTGCTGCTGAATTCAACACAATAGCCATTGACGATGGAATTGCAATGGGGCATTCAGGTATGCTCTACTCCCTCCCTTCGAGAGAACTAATAGCTGATAGCGTTGAATATGTCTGTAATGCCCATCTTGCCGATGCTATGATTTGTATAAGCAACTGTGATAAGATTACTCCGGGGATGCTGATGGCAGCTATGAGAATTAACATCCCGGCTGTTTTTATTTCCGGAGGACCGATGGAAGCTGGTCGCCTTAAAAACAAGTATCTTGATCTTGTTGATGCCATGGTCGCAGGTGCTGATGATTCAATAAGCGATAGTGATTTGTATGAAATTGAAAAATCGGCCTGTCCTACCTGTGGCTCATGCTCCGGTATGTTTACGGCTAACTCAATGAATTGTCTGACAGAGGCATTGGGACTTTCACTTCCGGGGAACGGGACCATTGTTGCCACTCACCGGAACAGGGTGAAGCTTTTCGAAAAAGCTGCAGGATTAATTGTCGATCTTGCCAATAGGTATTACAATGAAGGAGATGACTCCGTTCTTCCACGTTCTATTGCAACAAGAGAAGCATTCATGAATTCAATGTCACTCGATATAGCTATGGGGGGATCTACAAATACGGTTTTACATCTTCTTGCAATAGCTCAGGAGGCAGGTGTTAATTTCACAATGAATGATATTGATGAACTTTCCCGTAAAATTCCCAACATATGCAAGGTAGCTCCAAGCTCACAATATCATATTCAGGATGTTAACCGTGCAGGCGGTATCTTAGGTCTAATGGGGGAACTGGAGCGTGGTAAATTAATAAACACTGCTGTAAAAAGGATAGATTATCCGACCCTTCATGAGGCAGTGTCTGACTGGGATATTCTGGGAGGAAATGCACAACCTGATGCTTTTGATGTTTTCAAAAGTGCACCATCCATGGAAAAAAATCTCAGAATGGGTTCACAAAACACTATGTATAAAGAACTTGACACCGACAGGGAAAGAGGATGCATCCGGTCTGTTGAACATCCTTACAACAAGGATGGCGGGCTGGCGGTACTTTATGGAAATATTGCTGGGAAAGGGAGCATAATTAAGACTGCAGGCATTGATGCCTCTCTGTTTTCATTCACTGGGAGTGCAAGAGTGTTTGAATCGCAGGATGATGCAGCTGATGGAATCCTGACAGGGATTGTAAAAGATGGTGATGTAGTAGTTATCAGATACGAAGGTCCCAAGGGAGGTCCGGGTATGCAGGAGATGCTATACCCTACTTCATATCTGAAATCGAAGGGACTGGATAAAAAATGTGCCCTCATAACCGACGGAAGGTTTTCAGGAGGCACTTCAGGTTTGTCTGTTGGTCATATATCTCCTGAAGCAGCATCTGGAGGAGAACTTGCACTGATCAGAACTGGTGACCGTATCGAAATAGATATTCAGAAAAGAAGAATAAATGTCCTTTTATCTGATAATGAACTAAAAAAGAGACGGAAAGAAGAAAAACTAAAAGGAGACAGAGCTTATAAGCCGGAATCCCGTAAACGGGAAATCCCCTGTTCGCTGAAAGCATACGCAGCATTTGTAAGTTCAGCAGATCTGGGCGCAATAAGGCTGATATAGGCAGGGTGCGGGGTGCGGGGTGCGGGGTGCGGGGTGCAGGGTGCGGGGTACTTGGTAAAAGATAAAAGACAAAAGACAAAAGTAAAAAGATAAAAGTTAACGAAAAACGAGAAACGAGAAACAAGACAATGATTATATGAAGACTGAACAGGAAAAAGAACAAGCGACGTTAGAAGTCAATGGACAGGAACATATTACGGGTGCAGATGCTCT